>Ga0136624_1000135_pt1 | contig 23270 bp, 19 predicted proteins | sample AntDrymUQ4692206_2_FD_104802 | JGI IMG/M metagenome (GOLD analysis project Ga0136624, IMG submission 104802) | Polar desert sand microbial communities from Dry Valleys, Antarctica - metaG UQ469 (22.06) | ecosystem: Environmental > Terrestrial > Soil > Desert | place: Antarctica: Dry Valley... | reverse complement strand
GGGCCCGTGGGGCTCCGGACCGTTCACCCTCGTCGAGGGATATTCCACGCTCGAGAACGAGATCGCATTAATAAGCCGGGAGCCGCTCGCGGCCGCCTGGATCTTCACCGATCTCCCCCGCAGCGACCAAGTCGTCCTCGAAGCGAACACCGACCACTGGAACAAAGAACGAGGCCCGCGCCTCGAAAAAATAGTCTATAAAAACGACATAGACCCCGCCGAGGCGCTCGATAAAGTCTGCGACACCGAGGGCGAAATTGACATCGTCTCCGAAGTCGCCTTCGAGGACGCCCAAAGAGTCATTGACTCCGAGCACGCCCACCTCGTGACCATTGACGCGATGCGTATAGTCTCCGGCCTCATTAACCGCGACCGCGAATACATGGGCGACGTGAAGATGAGGAAAGCCCTCAACCTCGCCGTGGACAAGGCGCGCCTCATCGAAGACCATTTCAAAGGCTACGCGCACCCGGTGTCCGCCATGTCGCCGCCATACTCCGGCGCGCCCACAGACATCGAGCCGTATCCACACGATCCCGACGAGGCGAAGAAACTCCTCGAAGAAGCGGGATGGCCTTCGGATCGCCCCCTCGTCCTCGCCACCACGAGCGACGTCGCGCCGACGGCGGACTATCTCGCCGAGAGCTTCCGTTCATCGCTCGGCATCGAAGTCGAGCTCGTCGCGGTGCCGGACGAAAGCCTCGCCTCGGCTCAAAAAGCTCTCGTGGAGAAGAAGATCCCACAAAACTTCGACGTTCTCGTCCACGCATGGTTCGACCTCGCGGCGGGGTATCCCCCGGCGGTTATCCACCGCGAGTATTACCATTCCGGCGGCGCGTTCCGCCTCGGCCCGCCCGTCGAGGAGTTCGAGAGCTTAATCGGCCGCTCGGTCGTCGAGACCGACGCCGACAAGCTCGGCGACCTCGGGCGCGACATAGACCGCCTCACCTACCGGGAGGCGTTGAGTATTTTCCTATGCTGTCCGATGGCGCTCGTCGCCGTGAACAACCACGTCAACTTCACGGGGCATGCCGCGACTTTGGAATTGTGCGAGACATCGGTGGACGAAGGTCATTGGTCGAGGAAATAGCCGATCGGTCGCTTCGCTCGATGCGTTTCAGCTTGTCAGCTTTTTAGGGCCGGGAGAGAGTCCCCGGCCCTTTGTCGAAAGGGGGAGATCATGGAAACCATATCGCTCGAAGACGCGAAGCGGGTCGTTGCCGCCGCCGAGAAGAAAGCCGCCGACATCGGCTGCCCGATGGACATTGCGGTCGTGGATGGGGGCGGCAATTTGAAGGCGTTCGTGAGGATGGACGACGCTTTCCTCGGGAGCGTGGACATCGCCATAAACAAGGCTTTCACCGCCGTCGCGTTCAAGATGCCGACCGAGGATCTCGCGAAGGCGGCGCAAGTCGGGGAGCCCATTTTCGGGATAAACACGACGAACGATGGGCGCGTCGTCATCTTCGGCGGGGGAGTGCCGCTCAGGCGGGGCGGCGACATCGTCGGGGCGGTCGGCGTGAGTACCGGGACGGTTCCGCAGGATCAGGAAGTCGCCGAAGCGGGGGCGGCGGCGTTTTAGCGATTCGCGTTGCTTCGCGCCTGCCAGCCCGCTCCGCTCGCCGCGTTTCAGCATTTCGCGGTGAGGCTCGGGCGCTTGCTTCGGCCATTCTTCGTGGGGGCCGCTTTTCGGTGGTTTGTTGAGAAGCGCGGCGAGGCCGGAGGCGTCTCACCCGAGTTTGCGTCCCGCGACCATTGCGAGGGTGGCGGCGCAAACTATGGCGAGAACGATGTATGAAAGAGAGTCCCCGCCGAGGTCGGCGAAGGCTCCGGCGATGGGGGAGCCGAGGGCGGAGCCGGAGGCCCACGCGAAGTTCGTCGCGCCGAAAACTATTGCCTGATCCACGCCCGCCTTCTCCGCGCTTCGGGAGAAGAGCGCCGTCCCCGGTGTCACCGAGGCATTGAAGAAGATCGCCGCGAGCACCACGAGCGCGGCGATGGCGAACGCTCCGCCCGCCCACGGGAAGACGAGGAGTATCGCGATCGCGCCTATGAGTCCGGTGACGAGGGGCGGTTTGTATCCGGCCCGATCCGACCACTTCCCGACGAGCGGCTGTATCACGGCCTCGAACGCCGCCGCGACGAGGAACACCACACCGATGGCCGCCGCCCCCCACCCGAGTGAGTCGAGCGCGAGCGGAGCCAAAATAATCGGCGCCCCGAAAACGAGCGGCGAGAGCATGATGAACCACATTCCGACCGCGAGGCCGGGGCGGAGCATCCTCCCGAGCATCGGAAGAAAAGGGCTGTATGCGTCCGGCTCGGGCGCGGGCGTCAAATAAACCCACACCCCGATGGCCGCCCCGATCACCGCGACCGCCACGAAGGTCGGCGCGATGCCGAAGATCGCCGCCGCGCTCCCGACGACGGGGCCGAGCAAAGCCCCGACGACCGCCGCGCTCATCAATGTGCCGATGACCTCGCCGCGTCTCTCCTCCGGCGCGCTCCGAACCAGCCACGTGAACGCCGCGACCCACGACAACGCGCTCCCGAACCCCTCCCCGAACCGCGCCGCTATTAAAAGCCACTCGCTCCCGGCGAACGCGAACACCACGCTCGTCGCCGAAAAAATAGCGAACCCGGAGATCGCCGACGCCTTCACCCCGGCCCGCGCCACGAGGTATCCACCCGGCACCGAGCCGATCAAAACCCCCGCCCCGAACGCCCCGGTCAGAATTCCGACGCCGAGCTTCGAGAGTCCGAGTTCGTCGGTGAAGTACGGGATGAGCGGGACGAGGGCGGCGTGGAACACCGTGTCCACGAGGACTATGGAGCAGCAAAGTACGAGGAGCTTCCTCAATTTATCCTTCGTCCCGACATCTCCACCCCTCGACGCCCGTCGCCCGTATATTCCGCCTCCGAACATTCCCCGGACAATGTGCCGGAGACGTATTTTACGACTGTCATTGAGAAGCGGTTTACCGGACATTCCCCCGTGCGCTGCTAACATATTCGTCGTGAAGTCTTTGAGCGTCAAATCCGCGTCCCGTGGCCTGCGGGGAGTTTTCTTAGATTGGCTCGCGTGGGGGAGGCGGCGGCGGGTGAACAAGGTTTTGCTCGTCGTCTCGGCCTCCATCGCGGCGTTCGTGACGGGCGCGTTCGCGTGGGCGACGGTGTTTCCATACGAGGGGGACTTCACACGGTATCTCGTCTTTTACTGGATATGGGGGCTTTGCGCCTTGAGCATCCCGTTCGCGATGGCCGAATACAAAACGAGCCCCCTCCGGAAAAACAGCGAGCGCGGCCACCTCGCCATCCTCCTCTATATAGGCTCGCTTCTCATCATCACCCGCGCTTTGAACATGCTCATATACGGGGGATATTAGTTTGTGCCGGGCGCTCCTCTTCGACCTCGACGGAACGATCTCCGAGACGGACTCGATTCACCATCCGTCGTGGGCGGAGATGCTCGCGCCGCGCGGATACGACGTGGATTGGCCGTTCTACGAGGAGAACATAAGCGGCCGCCTCAACCCGGAGATAGTCTCCGAGTTCATGCCCGATGTCTCCGAGGAAGAGGGACGGAGGCTCATCGAGGAGAAGGAGGTGGATTTCCGAAGCCGCGTCCACACCCTCACGGCGACGCCGGGGCTGCGCGAACTCATCGGGCGCGGAAGAAATGCGGCCATGTGCATCGCCCTCGTCACGAACGCCCCGAAGCTCAACGCCCTCGCTGTCATAAACGCCCTCGGCCTCGAAGGCGACTTCGACCCGATCACACTCGCCGAAGACGCCGGAGCCGGAAAGCCCGACCCCGCTCCATACCTCATGGCTCTCGAATATCTCGACATTCCACCGACGGACGCCGTCGCCTTCGAAGACTCGACCTCGGGGATAAAATCCGCGACCTCCGCCGGAATTCCGACCGTCGGCGTCGCCTCGACCCACGACCCGGAGACGCTCTCCGAAGCCGGGGCATTCGCCGTGTTCCGCGACTTCACCGACCCCGGCCTCGCGTCCATGCTCTTCGGCTAAACTCCGACCTCGATGACGGTTCCGTCCACTCGTTCCGCAAACGTTATGACGAGCCGGTTCCCCCCATACTCGAAGGAAGCCTCTCCGCCGTCCACGGATACTTTGCCCGGCTCGCGCTCGATTCCCCGCAACTCGATCCTCGTCTCCGAGCGCTCCGGCTCGAACGAACCCTCGCGCCCTCCGAGACGCACCGTGACGGCATCCCCCGTCGCTTCGCACGAAACCTTCCGCCTCGCATACTCGCCGCTTTCATAGCCGAAACCATCCCCCGCATCCTCGTAAAAACCCGCCTCGCCGGAGCCTTCCGACGGATATATGAGAAAGGCGAGCGGCGCATCCATCTTTTCGCCCGTGTGCATTTTCTCCGGCCCCATCGGAAGCGCTTTATTCGCCTTCATGTACATCGCGGGTTGTCCGAGCGGCGCGTGGACGAGGATGTGCCGTCCCCCCTCGAACTTTTCGTCCGTCCAATAATGGAACCATGTCCCTTCCGGGAGGTACACCGAGCGATGCTCGATGCCGGGGCGTGTGATCGGGGCGACGAGGAGCGCGTCCCCGAGGAGGAACTCGTCGTCGAGGGCGTATGTCGTCTCGTCCTCCGGGTACTCGAAGAGGAGCGGGCGGAGGATGGGCGAGCCGTTCCGGTGGCTCTCCTCGAAGAGCGTATAAAAGTACGGAAGGAGGCGCATGCGGAGCTTGATCATGGCCCGGCACACCGACTCGTACGGCTCCCCGAAAGCCCACGGTTCCTGTGAGGCGGTTCCCTTCGCCGAGTGGTTCCGGCAAAATGGCTGGAAAACCCCGAACTCGGTGAAGCGGGCGAGAAGCTCCCCGTTCCCGTCGTCGAAGAAGCCCCCGATGTCCACCCCGGCCCATGCGACGCCGGAGAGGCCGAGGTTTTGGAGTTGCGGCATCGCCATCCACAGATGCTCCCACCACGAGGAATTGTCGCCCGTCCACTGCATCGCATGCCTTTGCATCCCCGCGTACCCCGCTCGAGTTATGACGAAAGGACGCTCGTCCGGGCGGAGTTCGAGGAGTCCTTCCCTCGTCGCTTTCGCCATGAGCGAGCCATACGTATTGTGAATTTGGGCGTGGAGCTTCGCCTCGCCGTCGCCGGGATGGACGGCATCGTCCGGCATCGTGGCTCCCTTCGGAATGAAGAGGGCCGGCTCGTTCATGTCGCACCATATTCCCGAAACTCCCGCGTCGAGGAGGATTTTGTGGTTCCCGCCCCACCATTTCCGAGCCTCCGAACTCGTGAAGTCCGGGAAGGCGCATACGCCGGGCCACACCGCGTTGTTGTATTCCTCGCCGTCCATCGTCCGGCAAAAGAAGCCCCGTTCGCGGCCCTCGGAGTACATGAAATAGTCTTCGTCCGCCTTCACGCCGGGGTCTACGATGGCAGCGACCCGGAAGCCGTCCTCGCCGAGTTCGGCGATGAGTTTCTCCGGCTCGGGGAAACCCTCGTCGTTCCACGTGAAGACGCGGTACCCGTCCATATAGTCAATGTCGAGGTACACGACATCGCACGGGATGCCCCGCTCCCGGAAATTGCGCGCGATCTCGCGTACTTCCTCGGCGGTTTCGTAGCTCCATCGGCATTGCTGGTTTCCGAGCGACCACATCGGGGGCATGGGGGTTCGTCCCGTGAGTTCGGTGTACCGTTCGAGGACGCGCTTCGGGGTCGGCCCGGCAAAGACGTAATAAACGAGGTCGCCGCCGCGAGCCTCGTACGCGGAGAGATCCCCATCCTTCTTCCCGAGGTCGAACTCGACTCGGTGCGTGTTGTCGAATAAAAGGCCGTGGAATTTGCCATTCGTCGCCGAGAGCGTGAATGGGATGGAGGAATAAATATTGTCGAAGGCGTCGGTATGTCCGGAGGGAGGATCCACATTCCAAAAAGTCTGGCTCGTCCCCGTCTTATCCAGGCCGCCCGTCCGCTCCCCACACCCGAACGACCGCTCGCCCTCTTCGCGCCGCTTGTGGAGCCTCACCGCGTCCCCGAGCGGCTTCGTGAAGATGTCGGAGCCGGGCGTGCGAAAGAACCCCATCCCGAGTTCCATATCGTCGGCGGCGAAAGTTCGCCCGGACGGGTCGGAAAAGGATATGCGGAGCGGGTTCGTGTTTATCTCCGCTTTCACCTCCCTGGTCGAAAGTATGAAACCCGAGTCCGTCCTCTCCATCGAGGCTTCGACGGCGAGCCATTCGTCTTTGTATATCGCCTCCGACCCATAATCCGGAGTCTGCCCGTTCGGGAAGGCTCCGACGCGGAAGAGGTCGGGGGCGAGGACGGTTGTCTCCACCGTCGTCGAGCCGCACCGGAAGCGCATGCTCCGCCCGTCGTGGTCGGTGAGTTCGGCGGCCCCGATCGGCTCGTATTTACCTTTCGCGCTGCGATTCGTCGTTTCGGTCAAAGTTCCCTCCGTGGTTGTCATTGTCCATAAAGTTTGGCGCCGGGCTTGTTCGAGAAGCTCCGCAACCGCTCATCGTCTCGCGTGGAATCCAGACGCTCGCACGGAATTCTTCCCTCGGATTTCGTGTCCCGTACAACGAACGGATACACCGCATCGGCGGATCGTCCATGCGAATTCGGTGTCACATCGTGGACGCGTCCCACCGGATCGCGTCCTGCCGGACCGCGTCCCTCGCCGGATTGCCCCCGAAGCGGGGGAGATGTTCCATCGGAACGTGTTCCGAGGGGGGCGGAACACGGATTTGTGGTTCCTCGACTGGCTTCGGTGTGGCGTGTACGAGGTCATTTCGTATCTTCTTTGACGCTCCGGCGAGGAATGCGAGCGTCGTCGAGCGGAATCGCCCATGCGGATTCGGTGCCATGCCATGGAGCCATCACGCCGGGAGCCCGATGTCGGTTCGACAAAGGAATGCTTCGCCGGAGAACGAGTGGATGCGGCGTGGATCCTCGTCGCTCTCCGTGTCATTTCGCTCCTTCTCCGACCGCTCCCGCGAGTACGACGACGACCGCGCTGAGCGCGACGACTATATACAGCGCGCCCCCGAGGCCGAGGAGTTCGGCGGCGAACCCGATGGACGGCGGGCCGACGAGGAAGCCGAAGTATCCGGCGGTCGCCACGGCGGCGAGCGCCGGGCCGGGGGCCGAGTCCTCGGAGCGCCCCGCCGCGCTCAATGCCGCCGGAAAGACTATGGAGAACCCGATCCCCGCGCATCCGAACCCGACGAGAGCGGCGTATTCGTTGCCGACGGCGAGCGATGTTCCGAGTCCGACGGCGGCGACCGCGGCTCCGAGCCGGACGAGCGCCTTCGCCCCGAAGCGGGCGATGAGCCAGTCTCCGGTGAAGCGTCCGATGGTCATCATGAGCGAGAACACGGCGAATCCGGCGGCGGCGAAACCCGCCCCGGTTCCGAGCGTTCCGTTGAGATACACCGCGCTCCAGTCGGCCATCGCCCCCTCCCCGACGAGGACGCAAAACGATATTATCCCGAGTCCGAGAAGGGCTTTCGTCGGCCTCGCGAACGCCGGCCCTCCCTCCGAAACATCCGCCGAGGCGGGAAGGAGTTTGCGGCACGCGAGGAACATCCCGACGGCGATGGCGACCGCCGCCCCGAGGAGATGGGTCGTGACCCCGATCCCGAGTTCCGCGACAGCGCCGCCGACGACCGCCCCGACGAGTCCGCCGAGGCTGAAGAAGGCGTGGAACGAGGACATGATCGGGCGCCGGTACTCTTTCTCGACGGCGACGGCTTGCGCGTTCATCGCCACGTCGAGTCCGCCGTGCATCGTCCCCATGACGAAGAGCGCGATGAAGAGACCCGCGAGGCCGTCCGCGAAGGCGGGGAGCGGAAGCACGATGGGGAAGGCGATGGCCGTCGTCCACACCACGGGTCGGCTCCCGAAGCGCGAGACGAAGCCGCCGATGGTCGGCATCGCCGCGAGGGAGCCGACCGCCAGCCCGAGGAGCGCGAGTCCGAGAAGCCCCTCGCCGAGCTCGAGGTTCGTTTGAACCGCCGGAATCCTCACCACCCAGTTCGCGAACCCGAACCCGGTCAGGAAAAAGATGGAGAGGACGGCGAACCTCGCGGCGCCCGCCTGTGTTCCGCGCATGTTCATCGCGCCCCGATCACCACCCCTTCATACGACCTCATCTCGATGGAGCCACCGACTTTTCCTTCCCGTCCGGGCCGCGTGGAAACCTCGACGACCCAATCGCCGTCCGGGAGAGGAGCTTCGATCTCCGCCTCCGAGAAGTTGAGAAACACGAGGAACTTCTCTTCCCCATCCTCCCGAATATACGCGAAGCACCCGTCCGGCGCGTCGTCGAGGGGAGAATACGTCCCGAGTCCGAGCGCGGACGATTCCCTCCGAAGTCCGAGGAGCTTCTTATAAAGCGCGAGCATGGAGTCCGGGTCGCCACTTTGCGCCTCGACGTTGACTTCCCCGAAGTCGTCGGCGACGGGGAGCCACGGTTCGGAGTCGGAGAATCCGGCGTTCTTTCCGGCGTTCCATTGCATGGGGGTTCGGAAGGGGTCGCGTCCGTAGCTCGTGTGGACTTTTCCTTGCGGGTCGTGGGCGAGTTCGGGCGGGATCTCGACGTTCTTCATCCCGATCTCGTCCCCGTAATAACACGTCGGCGTCCCTCGCAAAGTGAGGAGTAGCATCCCGGCGAGCCGCTCTTTCTCCTCGCCGACGCGGCTCGCGATGCGCGGCATGTCGTGGTTTCCAAGCACCCAGTTCGGCCACGCGCCGCCGTCGGCTCCGCCGTCTCCGGGGAGCGCGGCCTCATATTCGTCCACGAGCTTCCGTACGGACTTCGCGTCCCAGTTTTCCAAAAGAACGAGGCCGAAGTTGAATGGAAGTTGCACGCCGTCGAGGTTTTCGCCGCCGTAATACGCCACGAGCCTGTCGAGCGGAAGATATATCTCCCCGACGAGGACGCGGCTCTCTTCGTATTCCTCGGCGACGGAGCGCATTTCGCGCACAATCTCCATCGTCTCGGGGCGGTCTTCGGAATACACCCGGCTCTGGCGGCTGGGGAGGAAATCGCCATCTTTCCATTCCTCGTTGACCGGGTTGTCTCGGAAATGCTCGTCTTTTACGAGGAGCCAGAGAACGTCAATTCGGAGGCCGTCCACGCCCCGGTCGAACCAGAAACGCATCGCATCGTACATCGCCTCGCGAACGGCGGGATTCCGCCAGTTGAGATCCGGTTGTTTCCTGTCGAAGAGATGGAGATAATATTGCGCCGTCGCCTCGTCCCACTCCCACGCCGGGCCGCCGAAATAACTCTCCCAATTGTTCGGGGGGGAGCCGTCGGGCTTCGCGTCGCGCCATATGTACCAATCCCGTTTCGGATTTTCCCGCGACGAACGACTCTCCACGAACCACTCATGTTCGTCCGAAGTGTGGTTCGGCACATAATCGAGGAGGATTTTCAGCCCGAGGGAATGGGCTTTTTCCACGAGGGTGTCGAAGTCCGCCATCGTTCCGAACATCGGGTGGATGTCCGTATAATCGGCCACGTCGTAGCCGAAGTCGGACATCGGGGACGGGAAGACGGGGGAGAGCCACACCGCGTCCACGCCGAGCGACGCGACGTATCCGAGCTTCTCGGTGATGCCCGGCAAATCTCCCACTCCGTCGCCGTTCGAGTCGGCGAACGAGCGCGGATATATTTGGTATACGACTCCGCTTTGCCACCAGTTTTTCGCGGTTTGCTCCATGTTTTCTCCTTTCGGTCGAGCCAGTCAGTTTTTCGCTTTTGGCTGATGCGGAACCCGGCCAGCCGCTTCCCTTTCCGCGATCGCGCGGAGCCATCCGCCCGCATCCCGCACGGCGTCCGACAAGCTGACGGCGGGCGTTTTCGAGGCTCTTTGGGGAAACTCCCTCAAACTTTTCCGGCCACCATTTCCCGCTCGCCACGCGGCGAGCATTCCCCTGTCGGAACTGTGTTCTCCGTGTTCTCCGCGTTCGCCATGCTCGCCGGGTTTACGAGCGGGCGGAACTCGGTTATTTCGGCGTCGATCATCTCGACGGAGTGGAAGCGGGCGACCGAGACGCGATGGTTTCCGTCGCTCACGTAATATTCCTCCCCGATTTTGCACAGGCTCACCGCCCGCAATTCTTCGCCGCGATGAAATTCGCGATCCGCATGTTCCCATTTTCCCCGGAGCCTCGCTTTCGTCGGCATGAACCGCCCGTCGAAATCGCCGCTCCGACCGACGCTTCCGACTATCTTCGAAACCTCGACGGTCTTCCGTCCGAGCCTCCGCCCGGCCGGCGCGCCGAGCTTCTTTCTCTCCTCGTCGAAGTCGAGGAGGGAGTCGCGGCCCGCCGAAGCGAAACCGAGGCGCCTCGACACGCGATCCACGAACGCCCTCCTTCGGGCGCGGGTGAAATCGAGATCCACCCTCTCCAACAACGTCAACCCGCCAAACATCACGCAACCCCGCTTCGTTCGCCAAATTTACTTAAACGTTTAAGTAAAACGTTTAAGCAATGGTATCATCGTGTTTATGGGAGTCAACCCGGAGTCGAAAAAAAGCAAGAAGGTCGGGTCGGGTCGGCGGGCGACGTTGAAGGAGGTTGCGGCGGAGGTGGGGGTGTCTGTGGCGACGGTGTCGAATGCGTACAACCGTCCGGATCAGTTGTCGGAGGAGCTTCGGATTCGGATTTTCGAAGCTGCCAAAAGGCTCGGGTATTCCGGCCCCGACCCGCTCGGGAGGAGTTTGAGGAAGCGTCGGGCGGGAGCCATCGGGGTTCTTTACGCGGATCGCCTCTCGTATGCGTTCACCGACCCGGCGGCGGTGATGTTTTTGGAAGGCGTGTCGTTCGCGGCGGAGGAGGCGGGACTCGGCCTCTTCCTTGTCCCGGGCGGCTCCGGGACTTCCGGGGTGGGGGAGGGCGTTCTCTCGGCGTCGGTGGACGGGTTCGTTGTTTATTGCGTGTCCGCCGCCGACCCCCTCATAGGCGCGGTCATCGAGAGGAGGCTGCCCGTGGTCCTCGTGGACGACCCCTCGCGAGAGAGCGTAACGTCCATCGGGATAGACGACGAGGGCGGTGCGAGTGCCGCCGCCGAACACCTCGCCGGACTCGGACACCGGAGTTTCGCCGTCGTCTCATTCAAGCTCACTTTGGAACCGGATCGGGGGCTCGCCGACCACGCCCGGCAGGAGAGCGCCAACAACGAGGACACGCGCTCGCGCCTTCGGGGCTACAAAACCGCCATCGAAGCCGCCGGAGCGTCGTGGGAAGACGTCCCCGTATACGAATGCCCCGAAAACACCCCCGAAGAAGGAAAAGCCGCCGCCGAAGTTTTACTCGGGCGGGAGCCGCGCCCGACCGCCATCCTCACTTTGAGCGACCAGCTCGCCTTCGGCGTCATGGAGGCCGCGAGGGGACTCGGACTTTCCATCCCCGGAGACCTCTCGATAGTCGGTTTCGACGACGTTTCGGAGGCTGCCCGGACGACGCCGCCGCTCACGACCGTTTATCAGCCGCACGTGGAAAAGGGACTCAAAGCCGGGCGGAAGCTCATCGCGCAGCTCGAAGGCGAAGACCCCGGAGAGCCGGAGCTTCTCCCGACGCGGCTCGTGGTGCGGGGTTCGACGGCGAGTCCGTAATATCGGATCCGGGCGGGTGGATCCATCGTCGGGAGGCGCGTTTGTTTTCCCCGACGAAGCTCTTTTCCGAACAAAGAAATCCGCGAAGCGATCGCCCGGAGTCATGGTTGCGCGGGAGCCGATGATGGCAAACACCACATCTCGAAGTGGACGACGGAAACTTTCCCCGGAACTACCGGATGAAGTGGACCCGAACCCCGGCATCCACATCCCGCCACGCGCCGTCGGCGGTGTATGCCGGGAGATCGAGGGCGTGAGCGAGAGCGAGGCATGCGCGGTCGGCGAGTGAGAGTCCGGTGTCGCGGGTGATGGGTCGGAGGATGGCGATCCTCCGTGCTTGCGATTCGTCGAGAGGATGGACGATGAGGCTTGTATGGAGGACGCCTCTCTCAACGAGGTCTTCGGAGGCTTCCTCGGGGTTTTTGCCTTCATCGGTGAGCCGGGAGAGAACCTCCGCCCAGTTCGCCGCGCTGATGGCGCAGCCCTCTTCGAGAAGCTCTTCCACCATATCTCCGCCCGGCTCGTCCCGCAAATATGCCAGCAAAGCCGAAGCGTCGAGTACGGAGTTCACGAGCCTTCGTCTTCGCGGCGAGCCTCCTCGCGGCGCTCGGCAATGAGTTCATCCACGAGGCTTCGTCCGGGCGCGAGGTGAGCGTACATTCCCCGCGCCCTCCGAGCCGCCTCCCGCCACGACACGAGTTTCATCTCCCCGTCTGGGTGGACGATGAGCGAGATGCGGTCGCCCTTCTTCAGGCCGAGATCCCGCCTCACCGAAGCCGGCAAAACCAGCCGACCCCGATCCCCGACCGTCAGCGTGTACGTCTCTTCTTTCTTTTCCGTCTCCGTGTGGGCCATAAAAAAAGTGTACCACCAAAGAAAGTCGTCCCACGCTAAAAATCTATATCGTTTCCGACGCCTTTCTCGGTGGCTCGGTCGTACGCGATTCGGGCGGCGGCCATGTCTTCGAGGGCGAGCCCCTGGCTCGCGAATACGGTGATGTCGTCGGGGGAAGTCCGGCCCGGAAGGTGTCCCGCCACCACCCCTCCGAGTTCGAAGACGGCTTCGGGGAGGAGCGAGCCGGATTCGAGGGATTGGAGGAGATCCCCGGCTTCGAGGCCGATCTCCTCCTTCGAGTCAACGCACACGAAGCTCGCCCTTTTTATGGCCTCCCGATCCACCTCGGTTTTGAGAAGCGAGTTCGACCCGGCGACGTTCACATGCGCCCCCGGCCTCAGCCACTCCCCGAAAAGGACGGGTTCTTTCGAGGAAGTCATCGTGGTCACGATATCCTGCGCGGCGGGCTCCTCGGGCGAGTGCGTCGTCTCGATGTCCATCCCGAGCCTCCCGCCCATCTTCTCGGCGAACGCTTTTCTCGACTCTTCCTTCCGGCTATACACGACGACCCGTTCGAGTTCCTTCACGGCGGCGATGGCTTCGAGCTGGCTTTCGGCCTGCCATCCCGTCCCGTACAATCCGAGCGTTTTCGCATCCTCTCTCGCAAGAAACTTCGTCGCGACACCGCTCGCGGCTCCGGTTCGGAGTTGCCCGAGTTTGTCGGACTGGATGATGGAGAGGAGTTCCCCGGATTCCGGGTCGAAGAGCATCGTATAAAAACGCGCCCCCGTTTTCGCGACGGTGTACGCTTTCAGTCCGAGGGCGCCGATCTGTGGCGCGCCCGCGAACATCACATTCAGCCCGCCCGTGGGGAGGGAGGCGCGTCGGCGGGCGTGGTTCGTCGCCTTTCCTTCGGCGTGTTGGCGGAGTATTTCCTCGACCGCCGTGACGGTCGAGTCCATGTCGAGGAGGTCGGTTACTTCGGCTTCGGTGAGGAGGAGTGTCATTGGGTTTCCTTTCGATTGTCGTCCCGCAGGTTTTCCAGTATCGGGTGAAGGGTTGCCAACCATTGATGGCATGGTTCGTCAATCGGGGCTCGATCGAGCCTCCGCAGGGAAAGGGACTCGGCGTAGGCGGAGATCCAACGCGAGGCGAGTTCACTCTCATCGACAATTCCGGCCGTGCGGTCGAATTGCATGCCGACCCACTCTTTCAAACCGAGCATTCAGATGGAGGTTCCGTGGGTATCTTCTATTTCCAAACGGCGCTCGTCGAGTTCTTCTAAATGCTCCGGCTCCCCGTCGGTGACGAATCCCGCCAGCCTCACGCCGGGATGACGGTCGAGCTTTTCGTCGAGCTCCTCGAGTTCGTCCCTAAGATAATGTTTGCCGTATTTCGCGTCCCACGACTCCACGATTCCGGCTCCGGCGAGGATTTCTATGTCGCCGATGTTTCCGTGCTTTTTGTTGGCGGACCTCATCTGCGAAAGCGGCTCGAGTGTCTCGCCGCCGAGTGCGTCGCTCTCCTCGATAGCTTGCATGAGGCTGTGCATGGATATCTCCATTATGCGGGCGCGATAGTCGCTGGCGAGGATGTGCTTCTCCATCACTTCGAGTATGCTTTCCCTGTCGAGATTCGCGCCGTCGGCCTCGATGCCGTCGAGTATGGAAAGAGTGGAATCGGCGAGCGTCCGAAAATCGCCCGCCGCGTTTACGAGCTGCGAGAGAAGGTAGTGAAGCGCGGGTTCCGGCTCGATTTCGCCGCGCTCGACGCATTCGACTATGGCTGCCCACTGCGACCTCGCGCCCCGGATCCTCGCTTTGTAAACCGTCGAGTACGGGTAGTTTTCGGCGAGGCTGCGGGTCATCATGAAGCCGTCGGCGTTCAGACGGAGAAGCTCATGTCCGCGAAGCACCGGGGTGATGTGGTTCTTGTCGAGGCTCCGCATGGAGATGCCGTCCCGCCACGAGAAATTGCTTTCGGACGGGCCGCCTTTGTGGAGCCGTATGCTTTGTGCGGGTTCGATGGACTTCACGCACAATTGCAAAACCATGAGGCCGATCAAAGCCCGACCGACCTCGCTCCCCATAGACGAGACGAGTTCGTCGAGGAGGTTCGTATGCTCCCCGTCGAGCCTTTGCAAACTGATACGCCCCGGATGCTCTTTGCAAAGCGTAATTTGCGCGTCGAGGTATCCGTCCGAGAGCCGAGCTTTGATTCGCTGGTACCTCTCCCGCGCCTCCGCGTTCGTCGGCCCTTCGTCGAAAACCTCGACTTCCCCGTCCGGGCGAACCAGCTCGCTTCTGTCGGCGAAGACCCTCAGATGAAGCTCAGCCATGCGCCTCCAGCTTCTTCCGTAGCTGGACGCTCTTCGGCGTGAGCGTCGGGAACGAGTACGGGATCAAATACTCCCCCTCCGCAATTTGCGAATTGGTGTTGTGGCTCCTGACTTCATAACCCATACCCCGAAGTAGCGCGAGGTTGGAAAGCACATCCTCGCCCTCGATCTCCCAAAGCACCGCGAAATGCCGTGCGGGGAGTTGTTTGGCGACCCCTATGCCCGAGACCACGCAGCCTACGACGTGCCAAAGTCCATCGAAGCCTCCGGTTCCGGGGGAGTCCATCCTTGCTTTCATTTTGGGACGATACTGATAGTAGCCGGATAGCTGCACGAGATCGGCTATCCTACAAAGCTCATGGGTCTTCTCCTCGAACGCCTTCCAAAGCGACGTGAAGGTTCGGAGATCGCCATCTTCGGCGACGAGGCGAACCTTTCGTTCTCCGAAGCACCAATCCCCATCCGAGGAAGGCTCGACGGTCACCTCATATGCCGTGTGGCCGACACGGCTTTCCGCGACTCCGGCGGAAAGGATCATCGAGGATTCGTCCATGCGAAACCGGAGTTTCACCTTTGTGCTTCCCGGAGTTTCGACTTCTTCCCATCGAAAGTTCTTTGACAGGAATTTCGTGTATTCTTCTTCCCCATTCGAGCTTCGAGGTGTCGGGGTGTTCGTTCCATGAAGGCGGGCGATCGCGGCTTCGGCCTTCTCTCGGTAGCGTTTCGTGAGGAGGCGCTTTCGTTTCCTGAAGCCGAGCTTCTTGTCGTGGGTCATGTATCTCATCGGGAACGGAAGCTCCACGCCCATGACTTGGTGGAGGATGGCGAGCGCGAGCATCCGTCCCATCTGCGGCGGGACGGAGTTGCCGATCTGTTCGATGGAGGCTTGCTGCCCACCCGTTATCTCGTAATCGTCGGGGATGGTTTGCAGGCGTTTGAGTTCCGCCACGGAGAACTTCCGATTCTCCCAGCTAAACGGCCCGGTGTATTGCCCCCCCTGCGCCTTCAAAGTCCGCGAGGGCGAGTCGGGATCCGCCTTGTACAAAAAGTCCGAGAACTTCGATCTCCAACTGAACACAGGCGAGGGATGTCCCATCTCCTTCGTATAGAAACTGTAATTCAACCCGGGCGGTATCTCTCCGAGAAGATGGCCGTACCTTCCCCCGAGGCCGATCTCGACCTCCTCCGCGCTCGCCCCCGACACGGCTTCACCAGCGATATAGAAAGGATGATCTCCCATCGAATCCGGCCCGTGCGTCGGACGGGGGAAGTGGAAATCACCCTCCCGCACGCCCACTATGAACAACCTCTCCCTGTGCTGCGGAACGCCGTAGTCCGCCGCGTCGAGTATCCGGTATCGCGTCGTATAGCCCGCCGATTTGAAGGCGGCTTGTATTTGCCGCCACGCCTCGCCGCTCTGCGCCCCCGTGATCCCATACACGTTCTCGAAGAGGAACCCCTTTGGCCGGAGCTTCTCGAGAATCCTCACATATTCCTCGAAAAGGGTGCCTCGGGAGTCCGTCGTCCCGGAGACCCCGGCGGCCCGCCTCCCCGCCGCCGAGAAAGTCTGGCACGGAGGGCCGCCGATTACGAAATCCACCTCCATGCCATCGTCCGGCCCATACTCCCGGATATCCATGCACAAAGGTTCGGAGCCTTCGAGGAGCCTTCCGGGGCGGGAGTTCGCCGCGAGGGTGTCGGCGTATTTCCTTTCGAGTTCGACCATTTGGACGATGCCGAAGCCCGAGTCATGGAAACCCACATCGAGTCCGCCGCCGCCGGAGAAAAGGCTCAGGGTTTTGATCGGCTCATGTCCCGCGTTATCCAGCCATCCACGAACAGACCTTCCGAAACGGTCGGGCCATGCCGGGCCGGGAGGGATTTCCAGAGAGGACATGATCTCCCGCTGCCAGGAACTTTCCTCGGTTTCCAGCCCGCCGATGTCGAACAAGCTGCCTTGCAGATCGGGGTCATTCGGTTTGTCCGGATTCAGTTCCATAATTCAAAGATACTAGCTTGTGGACGAATGCGAAACATGCGGCTTTTGCCCGGCTCTCCTTTCACCCCGGTTTATCCGTTAGAATTTCGTGGATCATGCGCGTCCTCATCATAGACAACTACGACTCGTTCACATACAACCTCGTCCAATATCTCGGCGAACTCGGCGCCGATGTCGTCGTGAGGAGAAACGATGAGGTTTCCTCCGAAGACATCCGCGCACTCCACCCCGATAGGATAGTCGTCTCGCCCGGCCCATGCACGCCGAACGAAGCCGGGGTGTCGGTGGAGGTCGTCGAGAAACTCTCGAATGAAGCCCCCATCCTCGGGGTTTGCCTCGGCCATCAAGCCATCGGTCAGGCTTTCGGCGCGAAGATAGTCCGCGGCGAACCCGTGCATGGAAAGACGGCGAGGATTTCCCACGACGGCGAGGGCGTGTATAAAAACCTCGAACAAAACTTCGAGGCGACCCGGTACCATTCGCTCGTCATCGAGCCGGATTCTTTGCCGGATTGCCTCGTCGTGACGAGCCGCTCCGAGGATGGAGTCATCATGGGTGTGAGGCACCGCGAGCTTCCCGTCGAAGGCGTGCAATTCCATCCCGAGAGCATCATGACGCGGAGTGGGCATGAGCTTCTTCGGAACTTCCTCGAAAACGGGAAGGACGGCGCGTCGTGATCCGGGACTCTTTGAGAAAGGCCGCCTCCGGGGAACCGCTCACCGAAGGCGAGGCGGAGCGGGCGCTCGAAGAGATCATGGACGGCACCGTCCCGGCCGCCTCCGCCGCCGCGCTTTTGACCGCCCTCCGAGTCCGGGGCGAGTCGGTGTCGGAGATCATCGGTTTCGCCCGCGCCATGCGCCGATTCGCCGCGAAGGTCGAAGCTCCCGACGACATGGTGGATACATGCGGCACGGGCGGCGACGCGAAGGGGACCATAAACGTCTCGACGGCGGCCGCGTTCGTGGCTCGGGGGGCGGGGGTTTCCATCGCGAAGCACGGGAATCGGGCGGCGACGAGCCAGGCTGGGAGCGCGGACGTTCTCGAAGCTCTCGGGGCGGACATCGAACTCGGGCCGGAGGAGGTCTCGAAGTGCATCTCCGAGTCGGGAATCGGATTCATGTTCGCCCGGACGCACCACCCCGCGATGCGCTTCGTCGCCCCCGTCCGGGCGGAGCTTCCCTTCCGAACTATTTTCAACCTTCTCGGCCCATTGACGAATCCCGCCGGGGCGAAGCGGCAACTCGTCGGGGTGTTCTCGGGGGAATTCGTGCGGCCCGTCGCCGAAGCCCTCGCGGGACTCGGCGCGGAGAAGGCGCTCGTCGTCCACGGCTTGGACGGTATGGACGAGGTGACGGTCACCGGCAAAACCCTCGTCGCCGAAGTGGGGGAGGGCGGAATAAAGGAGTATGAAATCTCCCCCGAGGATTTCGGCCTCGAAAGGCATTCCCCGGACGGGCTTCTCGGCGGCGACGCCCGGCTGAACGCCCGTATTTTGCGCGATGTCCTCACCGGAGAAGAGAGCGGTGCGTCCCGCGACGTGATCCTCATGAACGCCGGGGCCGCCATATACGTCGGCGGGAAGTCCGCGAGCATCGAGGAGGGCGTGGAGATGGCGATGGAGTCCATCGGAAGCGGGGCCGCGAAGGACGCGCTCGACGGGTTCGTGAAGGCGACGAGGCGACTCGCCGGAACGAAGGGGAGCGCGTGATGCGAAGCTCGGATCGCGATCCAAATTTTCGTGGAGGCGTGTCGTCCGCGCGATCCCGGAAGCGCGGTTTCCTCGTAGAGACGGCTCGGCGGGCAGTCTCCCGCGACAAACCACCATCCTCGACGGAGACGCCTCGGTGGAATACTTCGGCGGTAGCCGGGAGCCGCGCCGCCGCGCGATGCTTCGGGAGTCGGGGGTCGGGAAAGACGGATAATGGAGATGGCTTTCGCCCGTCGTCCGTTCCGGGCGTCGGTGCGAGGCGCGGCTCATGACTGTTCCGACCATCCTCGACGACCTCGCCACCGCCGCCAGAAAACGCGCCGACGAGCTTCGAGCGAGCGTGGATGTCGAAGAACTCCGAGAGCGGGCGGCTTCTTTCGGGAAGCGGGATTTCCTCGCCGCTTTGAAAAAGCCCGGCCTCTCCGTCATCTCCGAGATAAAGCGGGCGTCGCCGTCGGCGGGGTTCATCCGGGACATGGAGCCGTCGGAGCAAGGAGCTTTGTACGAGGAGCGGGGCGCGAGTTGCCTTTCCGTCCTCACCGAGCCGGATCGCTTCAAAGGCTCCCTCGAAGACCTCGACGCGGCGCGAGGAAATACGAGCATTCCAGTCATCCGAAAAGACTTCACCGTGGACGAAATTCAAGTCATCGAGGCGGCGACCCGCGCGGATGCGGTGCTTCTCATCGCCGCGCTCTTCGATGCCGATTCGCTCGCTCGGTACATCACGCTCGCCGAGCGAGTCGGCCTCACCGCGCTTGTGGAAATACACGACGAGCGGGAAGCGAACCTCGCCCTCGAAGCCGGGGCGGAGGTCATTGGGGTGAACAACCGCGACCTCCGGGATTTCACCGTGGATCTCGGGACGTTCGAGAAGCTCGCCCCCATGCTCGAAGGAGCCACGCTCGTCGCCGAGAGCGGTGTGAAAACCGTCGAAGATGCGAGGCGGATGCGGGATGCCGGGGCCGATGCGGTGCTTGTGGGGGAGGCTGTGATGCGGGAAGCGGGGCTCGTGGCGGAGATCTCCGCCGTTACGTGAAGGTTTTGCGCTTGAAATCTCCGGATTCGGGCGAGGGCTTTGGGCGGATGATGTGATGGAAAGGGGATGTTCACCGTGGATATGACGCTTCGTGAGGCCGCCGCGAGCTTCGGATATGAGACGAAGGCGAAGCTCTCGAACGTCGCGGCCTCGGGGGAGCCGGAGGATCAATTACGAGCACCGCTCGAACGCCTCATCGGGGATATGGCCGAACTTTGCTCGCTTCGCCGCGATGATGTCTCGTCCGTCGGGGAGTCCCGGCTCTCCGATTTGAACACGCGCCCCGACTATGCGATCACCGTCGGAAACGCGCTCGCCGGATTCATCGAGGTGAAGGCTCCGGGAAAAGGCGCCGACCCGCGTAAATTCAAAGACAAACACGACAAAAGACAGTGGGGGAAACTCGCGTCCCTCCCGAACCTCATATACACCGACGGAAACGAGTTCGCCCTCGTCCGCGACGGGAAGCTCGTAGGCGAGGTCGTCCGCTTTTCGGGGGATATCGAGACCGCCGGAGCCGACCTCGACGCGCCGCCGGGTTTGGTCGCGCTTTTCGGCGACTTTTTCCGGTGGAACCCTTCGCCGCCGCGCGACGCGAGGCAACTCGCCGAGATGAGCGCCCGCCTTTGCCGCCTTTTGCGAGACGAGGTGAGCGAACAAGTTCGGAATGGAAGCCTCGCTCTCACGGCTCTCGCGACGGACTGGCGGAGGCTGTTTTCCCCGGAGGCATCGGATGAAGAATTCGCCGACGGGTACGCGCAAGCCGTCACCTTCGGGATGCTCATGGCCCGGGCGAGAGAGATATCCCTCGATGAAGGTCTCGACCGGGCGGCGCGGGAACTCGGTCGGACGAGTTCGCTCATCGGGGCGGCGCTTCATTTCCTGACTTTCAACGCCGAGAATCAGGCGACTTTGAAGACCTCCCTCGGAACGCTTTCGCGCGTGCTTCACGAGGTTCACTGGCCCGCCATAAGCAAGGGCGACCCCGATGCGTGGCTCTATTTTTATGAGGACTTTCTCGAGGTGTACGACAACGAGCTTCGGAAGAAGACCGGCTCGTACTATACGCCGCCCGAGGTCGTGAACGCCATGATCCGCCTCACCGACGACGTGCTTCGGGAGAGGTTCGATTTGCCCGCCGGACTCGCCTCCCCGGAGGTCGCCGTGGCTGACCCCGCCGTCGCGCAACTCCGTATCCTCGGTGAACTCGCGGAGATCATGGGTCCCGACTCCGCGCCGCCGGAGCTTCGGATGTTCGTCACGGACGCGCTCGCGAACCCGTACGCCGAGATGGATTGGATCCCCGCCATCTTCGGCTCCATCGCCGAGTCGAGGCGAAGGGCGAACGAGATCAAACTCAAAGAGCCGATCACCGTCGTGATCGGAAACCCTCCATACAAAGAGAAGGCGAAGGGACGCGGCGGATGGGTCGAATCCGGCGACGCCGCCGACCCCGCCCCGCTCGCCGAGTGGACGCCGCCCCCCGAATGGGGCGTGGGCGCCCACACGAAGCACCTTCGCAACCTTTACGTGTATTTCTGGCGGTGGGCGACGTGGAAGGTACTCGACCACGACCCGGCCTCCGACTCCGGCATCGTGTGCTTCATCACCGTCGCGGGCTTCCTCGGCGGCGACGGCTTCCAGAAAATGCGCGACTATCTCCGCCGAACCACCGACGAAGTGTGGGTCATCGACTGCTCGCCCGAAGGCCACCAGCCCGAAGTGAACACGCGAGTCTTCGAGGCCGTCCAACAACCCGTGTGCATCGTCCTCGCCTCCCGCTCCCCCGAGACCGACCCGAGCGCGCCCGCGAAGGTCCGCTTCCGACGGCTCCCCGCCGGACACCACCGCGAGAAGTTCGCCGCCCTCGAAAAACTCACCCTCCACACCGAGGGATGGAGGGAATGCCCGACCGGGTGGCGCGCCCCGTTCTTCCCGAAAGGCGAGGGCGCGTGGGCGACGTACCCCGCCCTCGAAGACCTCTTCGCGTACGACGGCTCCGGCGTCATGCCGGGGCGGACGTGGATCCTCGCCCCCGACAAAGACTCCCTCATCTCCCGCTGGAAAACCCTCACGAACGCCCCGCCCGACAAAAAAGAAGACCTCTTCCACCCGCACCTCCGCGGCGGAAAACCGGGCGACAAACACACGAAGAAAGAAGTGAAGAAGGGACTCCCCGGCTACGAGGCGAACTTCACGACCGTCGCCGACGAGCGCGGAGACCCCTCCCGCCCGCGCGGTACGGTTTCCGCTCCTTCGACCGGCAGTGGATCATCCCCGACAACCGCCTCATAAACCAACCCAATGCGAAAATTTGGGAGGTGCGTTCAAAGCGGCAAGTTTATCTGACGGCGCTTTCCAAAACTTCACCATCGTCCGGTCCCGCGCTCACCTTCACGGGGAACATCCCCGACCTCGATCATTACAACGGTCGTGGGGGGCGGGTGTTTCCGTTGTGGGGGGATCGGGGCGGTGGGGTGTCGAATGTCCGTCGGAGGCTCCTCGCGGTTCTCGGGGAGCGGTATGGGCGGGAGGTCGGGGCGGAGGATTTCGTGGCGTGCATCGCGGGGGTGGCGGCGCATCCGGCGTTCACGGGGCGGTTCGGCCCGGATCTCGTCCAGCCGGGTTTGCGAATCCCCATCACGGCGGACGGCGAGACCTTCGCCGAGGCCGCCGAACTCGGGCGCGAGGTCGTGTGGCTCCACACCTTCGGCGAGCGTTTCGCCGACCCCGGAAACGGGCGTCCGGCGAGGCCGCCGCGCCTCCCTTCCGAAGACGCGCCGCGCATCCCGGAGGGAGGGGCGATCCCGGCGAGTCCGATGCCCGACGAGATGTCGTACGACCCGTCGGAGCGGAGGCTTCACGTGGGGGGCGGGTACGTGGAAAACGTGGCCCACCGGGTGTGGGAGTACGAAGTCTCCGGGAAGAAAGTGCTTCGGCAGTGGTTCTCATATCGGAAGGCGAACCGGGAGAGGCCGATCATCGGCGACCGGAGGCCGCCGTGAAGCTCGGGGAGATACAGCCCGAAGGATGGCCCGCCGAATACACCACGGAGTTCATGAACGTCCTCAACGTCCTCGGGCGGCTCGTGGAGATCGAAGCCTCGCAAGCCGAACTCCTCGAAAGGATATGCTCCGCCGAGACCATCTCCGACGACGAGCTTCGCGAGGCGGGAGCCTTCTACGCCGATGCTTCCGGCGGGGAATCGGCCGGACAGGCGAAGCTCCTCGATGAATGAGGGTTCGGATCGGGGGTAAAATCTCGGCCATGGCGAACGTCATCGAGACAAAAAGACGCGAACTCGAAGCTCTCTGTGAGCGTCATCGAGTCGAGCGACTCGCTATATTCGGCTCCGCGTTGCGGGACGACTTCGACCTCGAAAAAAGCGATCTCGATTTCTCTGTGGAGTTCCCGCCCACGATTTCTCCCGAGGAGCACGCCGCTTCGTACTTCGGGCTTGTGGAGGATCTCGAAGAACTCTTCGGGAGGAGCGTGGATCTCGTGGAGGTCGGAGCCGTCCGCAACCCGTATTTGCGAAGGAGCATCGAGGAGGGAGAGGAAACCGTCTATGCCACGGCGTAGCCGGGAAGCGTATTTGTGGGACATCGCCGACTCGTGCCGAGCCGCTTCGGAGTTCGTCGAAGGTCGGAGTCTCCACGATTACGAAAATGACCGGATGCTTTGCGAGAGAACGCCTCGGTGCATGGTGGGAACCGTAGAT
>Ga0136624_1000134_pt1 | contig 23398 bp, 23 predicted proteins | sample AntDrymUQ4692206_2_FD_104802 | JGI IMG/M metagenome (GOLD analysis project Ga0136624, IMG submission 104802) | Polar desert sand microbial communities from Dry Valleys, Antarctica - metaG UQ469 (22.06) | ecosystem: Environmental > Terrestrial > Soil > Desert | place: Antarctica: Dry Valley... | reverse complement strand
CCATCCCCTCGGCCCACACCGAGCTGGAGCGCGACCCTGAGCGGGGATATCCTTATCTGGGGTACGTGATCGAGTGGGGCGGCGTCACCGTCTACCACGCGGGCGACACTGTGATCTACGAGGGCCTGATCGAGACGCTCTCTAGCTGGCGCATAGACATAGCCTTCGTGCCCATCAACGGCCGCGACTACTTCCGCACCAAAGACGGCATCGTCGGCAACACCGACTTCCGGGAAGCTGCGGAGCTGGCCGAAACCTTGGACATCGGGGTGATCGTGCCAACCCACTACGACCTGCTAGCCTTCAACGCCGCCGACCCTGGACACTTCGTCAGCTACCTTTACCGGCTCAACCCTATGCGACGACACAAGATCCTGGGACCAGGCGAGCTGTTCTATTTCGTGCAGGAAGCCGCATGAAAATTACCTCCCTGGAGCTCTTCAAGGTCCCGCCCAGGTGGCTGTTCCTCAAGGTCTCGACCGACGAAGGCGTCGCCGGTTGGGGTGAGCCCATAGTCGAAGGACGCGCGGAGACCGTGCGAGCGGCCGTCGAGGAGCTGTCCAGCTACCTCGTCGGCAGGGACCCGTTCAGGATAGAAGACCACTTCCAGGCGATCTATCGCGGCTTCTACCGCGGAGGTCCGATCCTGACCAGCGCCCTCTCCGGGATCGAACAGGCGCTCTGGGACATAAAGGGCAGGGCTTTGGGCGTCCCCGTTTACGAACTCTTGGGCGGGGCGGCCCGAGACAGGGTGCGGGTCTACAACTGGATCGGAGGCGACAGGCCCGATGATGTGGCTGAGGCCGCCAAAGCGCAGGTGGCCGCCGGGTTCACCGCCGTGAAGATGAACGCCACCGAGGAGCTGCATTACATCGACTCTCACGTCAAGATAGAAGCTGCCGCGGCGAGGCTCGCGAACGTGCGCGAGGCGGGCGGCGCGGAGCTGGGGATCGGCATGGACTTCCACGGGCGGGTGCATAAGAGCATGGCCAAGGCCCTGGCGCGCGAGCTCGAGCCCTACAACCCGATGTTCATCGAGGAACCCGTGCTCCCCGAGAACAGCGAAGCCTTGCGCGAGGTGGCCCGCTACACCACGGCCCCGATAGCGATGGGCGAGCGGATGTACACTCGCTGGGGCTTCAAGGGGATCCTGACCGACGGCTACGTGGACATCGTCCAACCCGACCTCTCGCATGCAGGTGGCATCCTGGAGGCGCGCAAGATCGCCGCGATGGCCGAGGCCTTCGACGTCGCGGTCGCCCCGCACTGTCCCCTGGGACCCATCAACCTGGCCGCCTCCCTACAGCTCGACGCCTGCACCCCGAACGTCTTTATCCAGGAGCAGAGTTTAGGCATCCACTACAACGAGGGGAGCGACCTCCTGGACTACCTGAAAGACCCGGGCGTCTTCGCCTACCAGGAAGGCTACGTATCCATCTTGGACGGTCCGGGCCTGGGCATCGAGGTAGACGAAGAAAAGGTCCGAGAAGCGGCGAAGACCGGCCACGACTGGAAGAACCCCGTGTGGCGAAACGCGGATGGCACCGTGGCGGAGTGGTAACGAAGTATCATCGAGCCTCCTTTGGGCCGGGCCATCCGACGCTCCTTCGGTCAGGGTCCCGGATGGCCCTCGTCTCGCCTCACGGACTTTCTGGATCCATCACTGGGCCATTCGGGCGGTCGTGCCGCCGTCCACGTAGAGCACCTGTCCGGTGACGAAATCGGCGGCGTCGGAGACGAGGAAGGCGACCATCGAGGCGACGTCCTTTGGGCGTCCGACCCGTCCCCAGGGCACCATGCTGTTGCCGGCCTCCGTCGTGTAGCCGGGGGTGTCGAAGTAGCGGGGCACTTCGATGAGGCCGGGGCCGACGGCGTTCACCCGGATCTTTTGGCCGGCCATCTCGATGGCCAGTTCGCGGGTGAAGGCGTCGATCGCGCCCTTCGTCGCCGCGTAGGCCGCGTGCCCCGGGAGCCCCCCGTGGCCGTGGATGGAGGAGATGTTCACTATGCTGCCACCGCCAGCCTCGATCATATTGGACACCGCTCGCCGGGCACAGAAGAAGTAGCCCTTCATGTTCAGGTCGAACACCTGATCGTAAGCCGGTTCGTCGGTGTCGAGGAAGTCGATCTCGCGGGTAATCCCGGCGTTGTTGACGAGCACGTCGAGTCCGCCCAAGGTGTCCACCGCCTCGTCCACCACGCGCTCGCATTCGGTGACCCTGCTCAAGTCGCCCCGAACAGCCGAGGGTTTTCCGCCGTGGCGTTCGATCTCCTTTACCGTCTCGTCCGGCTCGCTATCCACGTAGTGGACGGCCACCTCGGCGCCCTGCCGCGCCAGCTCTATGGCGATCGCCTGCCCGATGCCCACGTCCGCGCCCGTTACCAACGCCTTTTTTGCCGAGAGATCGCTCACGGATTGTCCTCAGTCTCTAGCTGATTCAGCCGTAGTAGGTGCGCTTCTTCCGGCTCTCAGCGAACACGTCCGCCACAAAGCGCAACCTGGCTCCCAAGAACGCGCCACACCCAGGAGACCAGGAGCGCGGCCGCCGTGTCTGCCCCAACGCCCTCGACAGCAGCAACTCGCCGGGCACCAGGCCATTTTCCTCTATGAAGTTCAACAGCTTACGGGCTACCTGTGCCGATAAGGACTCATGCGGAACCTCCCGACGTGGGAAGGATATCCCCCACCGACATCGGTCTTGTCGCTCTCCCCCTGCCAAAACCCGCTCCCCTCTCATCGTCCCAAGAACCTGGCCGCAGCATATCATGTCGGGGTTAGGCATAAGGCCGTTATGCAAGTTGACACAGAACAAGAGCGTGGGTAGGATGATGGTCAAAAGTGATACAAAATCACATTGTTGCTTGGGGAAGCGGAAGAGAGGAGGTTGCTTTAGACGTTCGCGTCGTTGTGCCCATCCCCAAGCTTCGCGGCACTGCCGGGCGTGCGGGGAGTGTAGACAACGGGGTACGCAGATAGGTCCGAGAATGGGGAAGGATGGGCTATGGCGCAGGCGGGGTCTTCGGAAGGTTCCAGGAGCGGTAAACGATTCGTATACGTGGTGGCCTGCGTCGCGGCGCTTGGAGGTCTACTCTTCGGTTACGACATAGGGATCATCTCCGGGGCCCTTCTCTTTATAGAGAATGACTTCCCCCTCACCCCGTTCTTGACGGGTGTGGTGGTCAGCTCTATCTTGATCGGGGCGGTGTTTGGAGCGGGAGCAAGCGGCGCCCTGGGCGATAGGCTGGGGCGCCGCAAGATGGTACTCATAGCGGCTGTGATCTTTGCCGCGGGGTCTATTGGCATGGCCCTCTCGCCGACTATAAGCGTCCTGATCTTCTTCCGTATAGTCACGGGGCTCGCCGTGGGCGCGGCTTCGGCGCTCGTGCCGACCTACATCTCCGAGATATCCCCAACCGATCTCCGCGGTAGCCTCTCCTCCGTCTTCCAGCTCGCGATCACCCTCGGGATACTACTCGCCTACATGGTTAACTTCGCGCTCGCCGGGGCCGAAGCGTGGCGCTGGATGCTCGGGCTGGCGGCGGTACCGGCGGTCGTCCTGTTCGTTGGGATGTGCCTGGTGCCGGAGACTCCCCGGTGGCTGATCAAGAACAACCTCATGGACGAAGCCCGGGCCGTACTACGCCGCTCCCGGGGCCGGCAAGACGTGGAACAGGAGGTAAAGGAGATCCAGGAGGTAGAGCGAGAGGAGTCGCAAACCGAGGCTCGCGAACTACTCGCCCCCTGGGTCCGCCCCATGCTCGTGGTCGGCATAGGGCTCGCCATGCTCCAGCAGTTCGTGGGTATCAACACCATCATCTACTACGCGCCCACGATCATCAACGATACCGGTCTTGGAGCCTCGGCCTCCATCCTGGCCACCGTAGGCATAGGCGTGGTAAACGTGCTATTTACCCTGGTGGCGATCTGGCTCATAGACAAGCTGGGCCGCAAGAATTTGCTCCTTTACGGGCTGACCGGCATGACGCTGGGGACCATCATCCTCGGCCTGGGCTTCGTCCTGCCGGGCCTCTCCGGGGTCGTCTCCTATATAACTCTGGGCGGCATGCTCCTGTATATAGCGTCGTTCGCGGCAAGCTTCGGCCCCATAGTCTGGGTGATGCTGCCGGAGATCTTCCCGCTACAGATCCGGGGCTCGGCGGTGGGCGTCTCCTCCTTGAGCAACTGGGTAGCCAACTTCATAGTTGCCCTGTTGTTCCCTGTTCTGATAGCGGCGCTTGGTGAGACCCCGGTATTCTGGGGACTCGGGGTGATTTGCGTCCTCGCCATGATCTTTGTCTACTTCCTGGTACCGGAGACCATGGGCCGCAGCCTGGAAGAGATAGAGGAGGATCTACGCCAGGGCGTGACGGTTAAAGGCTAGACCAAGAGCTTCCGCCAATAGGTCATGGCCGGCGCGTGGATGCTCTATAATGTGCGAGGCGCTTTTGGGGAAAGTCTGGGGAACCTTCGTGGCGGAATGCCGGAGGGGGATGAGAAAGGGGATGGTCTATTCATGGCTTCTACGGATTACGTTATCGGGATAGATTGCTCGACGACGGCGACCAAGGCCGTGGTCTGGGACAGTAAAGGCAGGGAGGTTGCCGAAGGACGAGCTACCTTCGATCTGTCAAGCCCGCAGCCAGACTGGGGCGAGCAGAACGCCGAGGATTGGTGGGAATCCACGAAGACCGCCTTGAGGCGCGCCGCCCAGGTGGTGGACACGCGCCGCATCGGGGCCATCGGCATTACCCACCAGCGCGAGACGTTCGTGTGCCTCAACGAGGAGGACCACCCGATACGGCCCGCCATCCTGTGGCTCGACTCTCGCGCGCGCGACGAGGTAGCCAGGTACGGCTCCGAAGAGGTACACAGGATCACCGGCAAGCCCCCAAACCCCACGCCGGGCTTCTACAAGATGCTGTGGCTTAAAGAGAACGAGCCGACGACGCTGGAGCAGTCCGCCAGGGTGGTGGACGTTCACGCCTTCCTGGTGCATCACATGACCGGGCACTGGCGCACCTCGTGGGCGACCGCCGACCCCCTGGGGCTCGTGGACATGGAGTCCTTTGACTGGTCGGACGAGCTGCTCGGCATGGTGGGGCTGGACCGCGAGCAGATGTGCGAGCTGTACGCGCCCGGCGACGTGATCGGGGAACTGAAAGACGACGTGGCCCGGGAGATCGGCTTGCCGGCAGGGCTGCCCATCATCAGCGGCGTGGGCGACGGCCAGGCCGCGGGGCTCGGGGCCAACATCACCGAGCCCGGTAGAGCGTACCTGAACCTCGGGACGGCCGTCGTCTCCGGGACGTACAGCGAGAACTACAGCTGGGGCAACGAGTACAGGGTGCTCTCGGGCCCCATCCCGAGGACGTACACTCTGGAGACCCTGCTCGCCGCCGGTACGTATACGGTGAGCTGGTTCGTGGAGAAGTTCGCCGGCGTCAACGCCAAGGAGCTCGGCCTCGACCTCTCGACCGAGCAGATCCTGGAGACCGCCGCCGCCCAGCTAGACCCGGGCTCGGGTGGGCTTCTGGCGGTCCCGTACTGGAACAACGCGCTAACGCCGTACTGGGATTTCAACGCGCGCGGCATCCTGGTCGGCATGACGGGGGCGCACGGCAAGGCGCACGTCTACCGCGCCATCCTGGAGGGCATCGCCTTCGAGCAGCGTTTGATGACGGACGGCGCGGAGTCGGGACTCGAAAAGCCCGTGGAGCACGTTGTCGCGTTGGGTGGCGGGGCGCAGAGCTCGCTGTGGTGCCAGATGATCGCGGACGTCATGCAGCGCCCGGTCTCGGTAGCTCAAGAGACGGAGAGTACCTGCCTCGGCTCCGGGATGCTCGCCGCCGCGGCTTCCGGCGTACATGGAGATATCCGCGAAGCGGCGGAGGCCATGAGCGGGGAGGGCGCCCGCTACGAGCCCGACGAAAAGAGGGCCGCCGTCTACGACCGGATCTACGGGGTCTACAAGGAGATCTACCCGAGCCTCCGTCCGCTCTTCCCGAAGCTCTCGGACGCCTTGGAGGGCGCGTAGTAAAGAACGAAGCCAAACCGCGCGAGAGAGGCGAGTTGAACGAGACGCGTTTCGCAAGCGTGCTTAATAGAGCGCGGGAAGCTCGCAGGGCCGTCGGTGCGTTCGCCTGCTACAACTTTGAGGAGCTCGAAGCCGTGGTCCGGGCCGCGGAGACCCGCCAAGCCCCGGTAATCGTGCTCATCAGCCCCTCTTCTTTCCAGAGCGCCGGGGGCGAGAGGCTCGTGCGCGGCTTTAGGGCTATGGTCGCCGACGCCTCGGTCGAGATACTTCTGCAGTTGGATCACGTCTCGGATCTGCCCTCCATCGAACGCGCCGTCGAATGCGGCATCGACGCCGTGATGGCCGACGGCTCCAAACTGTCTTTCCGGGACAACCTCGCGTTTACGGCGGAAGTGGTGCGCGCCGTGCGGCCTCAGGGAATCGGGGTGGAGGCGGAGCTCGGCAGGGTAGAGGGACAGGAGGACCGGACGAGCGAATCGTTAGTCGGCGAGATGACGGATCCCAACGAAGCCGAAGTCTTCGTGGAGAAGAGCGGCGTCGATTGCCTCGCGGTAGCGGTCGGCAACGTCCACGGTAATTACTCTGGCGCCCCTTCGCTCGACTGGCAACGTCTCGGGGAGGTCAGGGATCTCGTCCATTCCCCGCTCTCCTTACACGGAGCGTCCGGGCTTCCGGACGACGACCTGCGACGGGCGATCTCGACCAGCGTAACCAAGATGAACCTCAACACAGAGCTTAGGGCCGCGTACTTCCGGTGCCTGGAGAGAGAGCTTGACCCCTCCTCGGAGGCGCTAGACCTCAAACGTCTCGGAGATCGTCTCACCGATGCCGTACAGCAGGTGGCCGAAGCCAAGCTCGACGCCTTCGGCTGGACGGCGGGCGACGGGTAGCGACACAAATGTTCACTTGACGGACATTCTTGCTCGCACTATGCTAGGCGCCGGAAAGGGAAACAGAATCCCGCCAGGTTGGCCATGGAGCCCGCCCGACGGTCGAACCCTGGTAGCGATCTGCTGCCGGTATCGCCGTTGCGAGGTTAGGGCCCCAAGGGCGGACTGCGGGGTACCGGAGAAGAGGAGGTATCCGCTGTGAGCTTCGAACTGGGGATCTTGCTGGCCGCTTTCGGGGGAGGTTTATTTGGGGCTGCCATTGGAGCCTTGCCGGCCTTTATCTTCACGGGCCTCGCCGTGCTGGTAGCAGTCGGTGCGGGGCTCGGTGGTGCTAGTTTTGATGTGCTCGGCCTGGTAGCCTTCGGCCCGGTTACCGGCCCGCACGTCACCTTCGCCGGTGGGGCCGCGGCGGCGGCCTTCGCGGCGAGGAGAGGAGACATAGAGGACGGAAAGGACATCATTACTCCGCTGGCCGGCCTCGGAGACCCGCTGCCGCTGCTCGTCGGGGGCATCTTCGGCGCCGGAGGGTATGCGTTGCAGGTGCTCTTGATGAACCTGCTCCCCCCCTTCCAGACCGCCTTTTATCCTACCTACATCGACGTCATCGCCGTGGTGGTCACGGTCTCCGCCATCATCACCCGGCTAGCGTTCGGGAGGACGGGCCTCTTCGGCAGCCTGGACGCCGAGGCGCGCGAGCGCGGCAGGTTTAGCACCGGCGAGGGGCGGGTCTGGCTAGCGTACCAGGAAGGCTTCCTGCAGGCCAGCGTGGTAGGCCTGGGCACCGGCCTCCTCGCGGCGTGGGCGGCCACGCAGTTCACGGCGTTCGATCCCGCGCTCCTCCCCTTCGGGGTATTGCTCGGTTACGGCATCTCGGCGACCGCGCTGATCTTCTTGCAGTTCGGCTTCTCGGTGCCGGTCACTCACCACATGACGCTGCCCGCCAGCGTGGCCGCGGTCGGAGTCACGGTGGCTGGTGGTCCCCAGATAATCGCGATACTCGTGGGCGCCGTCGCCGGTATCCTTGGAGCCCTCCTGGGCGAGCTCTTCTCTCGCCTGTTCCTGATCCACGGCGATACCCATCTAGACCCGCCGGCCAACGCGATCATCGTGATGTCCGTCGTCATCGTCCTCGGCACGTTGCTCTTCGCCTAGGGGGCGTCCGGTGTGTGGCAGGATAAGGGAGGCGTAACGGAAGCTACCGTAGGGAGAGTCAGATGATCGCCGCCGTCTTCAACGGGCCGGACGAGATCGAGGTAAAGGAGGTCGAGACACCCGAGGTCGGGGCGGGCGAGGTCCTCGTCGAGGTCGGGGCGAACACCGTTTGCGGAACGGACGTGCGCATCCTGCGCGGAGAGAAGACCACCGGCATCTACCCGCCCTCGATCCTCGGCCACGAGTTCGCCGGGCGCGTCGCCGCCGTGGGAGAGCAGGTGGAGGGCTACGAAGTCGGCGCGTCAGTGGCGATGTCCCCGACCATCCCGTGCCGCAGGTGCTTCTACTGCAAGCGCGACATGGAGAACGTCTGCGCGAACTGGAAGGCGATGGGCTACGAGGTAGACGGGGGCCTGAGCCAGTACGTGCGCGTCCCCGCCGATGCCATAGAGGCGGGCTGCCTCTTCGTCGCCCGCGAAGACCCCCCCCCCGAGCAGCTCGCGCTCGCCGAGCCTCTCTCGTGCTGCGTACATGGCCAGCGCCTCTCGCGGGTGGGGCTCGACGACACCGTCCTCGTCATGGGCGCGGGCCCTATCGGACTCTTCCACCTCCAGCTCGCGCGCGTGGCCGGCGCCCGGACCGTGATCTTGAGCGAGCCCTCCGAAGAGCGCCGAAGATTCGCACAGAACCTCGGCGCCCACGTCACCGTCGACCCGACGAGCGAGGACCTCGCGCAGGTCGTCGCGGAGCACACCGATGGTCTCGGGGTGGACGTGGTCCTGATCTGTATCGGGATGCCGGGGCTGGTCAATCAGGCCTTCGAGCTGGCCCGCAAAGGAGGGCGAATAAACGTCTTCGCGGGGCTTGCGAACGAGGGCTGGGCCGAGGTTGCGGCTAACCTGATCCACTACAACCAGCTACAGGTCACGGGCGTCACCGGCGCGCGCCGCTCGGACTACGAGGTCGCCCTCAGGCTCATAGAGTCCGGGCGCGTGGACGTCTCCGACATGGTCACTCACCGCTTCCCGCTCGAAGAGGCCGTCGAGGCCATAGAGACGGCCGCGAGCGGAGACGGAATCAAGGTCGCGGTAATGCCCGAGGGAACGGGAGGATAGGTGATGAGCGAGCTATTGTTAGGTGTGGACTTGGGCACCTCCGGCACCTCGGGCGTACTCGCCCGGCCCGACGGCGAGGTGCTCGCCACGGCGGAGAAGGATCACGAGGTGTCCATGCCCAAACCCGGCTGGGTCGAGCACGACGCCGAGGAGGACTGGTGGGGCGGCTTCGTGGCCGTCTGCTCCGAGCTGCTGGAGAGCGCCGGCGACGACGACAGCGTAGCCGCAGTGTGCGTGAGCGGCATCGCTCCCACCCTGCTCCCGGCCGGCGAGGACGGACGGCCCTTGAGGCCCGCCATTCTCTACGGAGTGGACACCCGGGCCTCGAGGGAGGTCGAGGAGCTCACCGAGAAGTACGGCAACGGGAAGATCATCGAGGTCTGCGGCAATCCCCTGACCGCTCAGTCCGTCGGGCCGAAGATAGCGTGGCTCGCGCGCAACGAGCCCGAGGTCTGGGAGGAGACCCGCTACTTCCTTATGTCCAACACCTTCGTCGTGCACCGGCTGACCGGCGCTTACGTCCTGGACCACCCGTCGGCCAGCATGTGCGAGCCCCTCTACAACGTCGAGGAGCACGACTGGATAAAGGACTGGGCCGAGGAGGTCGCCCCGGGCCTCGAGTTGCCGGAGTTGCTCTGGCCCTCGGATGTGGCCGGGGAGATAACCGAGGAGGCCGCCGAGGCGACGGGTCTCCCGGCCGGCATCCCCGTGGCCGTCGGGACTGTCGACGCCTTTGCCGAGGCGATTAGCGTCGGGGTCAGGAACCCCGGCGACCTGATGCTCATGTACGGCACCACCATGACGACCCTCGAGATCACCGAGGAGGTGCTTCCCGCCCCGAACATGTTTAGCACCGCCGGGCCCTTCAAGGGGACCGACGTCCTCGTCGGCGCCATGTCCACCTCTGGGGCTTTGACCGAGTGGGTAAAGGGTCTCACCGGCGACGCCTCCTTCGAAGAGCTCACCGAGGAGGCCCGAGAGGTCGCCCCTGGTTCCGACGGCCTCGTCGTCCTACCGTACTTCGCCGGGGAGAGGACGCCCATAAGCGACCCGGACGCGCGCGGTGTGATCTGCGGCCTTACCTTGAGTCACGGCCGCGGACACCTCTACCGGGCCATGCTGGAGGCCACCGCTTTCGGGGCGCGGCACCTCCTAGAAGCCTTGCGCGAGTCCGGCGGCAAGGCCGAGCGCTTCGTCGCCGTCGGCGGCGGGACGAAAGGCGGGCTGTGGACCCAAATCGTCTCCGACGCCATCGGCATCTCTCAGGAACTCCCCGAGCAGACCATAGGCGCAGCCTACGGCGACGCGCTCCTGGCCGGCATAGCCTGCGGCCTCGTCGAGACCGGCACCGACTGGAGCACCATATCCGAGATCGTCGAGCCCGACCCAGAGAACCGCGAGGTCTACGACGAGCTGTACGAGGTCTACAAAGACCTCTATCCTGCCACCCGTCCCATGTCCCATGTTTTGGCCGATATGCAAGCGAGAGAAGGACCTTGAAGAAAAAGGTGCCCGTATGACCATCGCCGACAACCTCTCCCACGCAGACCCCGCCGACCTCGACGCCCTGCGCGAAGCCCTGGCAGCTTCCGACCCCGACGGGAAGCTGAACCCCATCGGCATGAGCCGGATCGAGATAGGACCCGAAGCGTTGGACGTCCTGACCGAGACGGTCTCCGAACTTACCCAGAGCGAACGGGTCGTGCTCGTGGCCGACGCCACGCCAGCGTACCGTAACGGAGAGGACCTCAAAGAACGGGTCGCCCGTACTCTCGGCGAGAGCTTCGAGCTAGAGCGCGTGATGATAGGCGCCGACAAGGACGAGCTGCACGCCGACGAGGAGGCCGTGGCCGAGGTCGAGGAGGCCATCGACGGGGCGGGCTGCGTGGTCTCGGTCGGCTCGGGCACCATTACAGACCTGTGCAAGCTGGCCTCCAAGAACAGAGGCGACGTGCCGTTCGTGGCGGTGCAATCCGCCGGCTCCGTCAACGGTTTCTCCGACGACTTCTCCGTGCTCTTGAAGGGGGGTGCGAAGCGCACCGCTCCCTCGCGGTACCCGGACGCCCTACTCATAGATCTAGGAGTGCTGGCCAGCGCACCCTATGAAATGAACGCGGCCGGTTTCGGCGATACTCTGGCCACGTTCACGGCCCCGGCCGACTGGTACCTGGCCTACCTCGTGGGTATGGGAGACTACCATCAGGCTCCGATCACCCTGCTCCTCGAACAAGCCCACGAGTTGCTCGATGAAGCGGTGGCGCTCGAGAGGCGCGAGCCGGAGGCGCTGTACAAGCTCGCCCGCATCCTGACCTTGAGCGGTCTCGCCTGCGGCGCGGCCGGCAGCACGGCGCCGGGTTCGGGCGTGGAACACCTCGTAAGCCACCTCCTGGACATGTCCGCCGTCCAGCTCGACCGTCCCTTCGCCTTCCACGGAGCCCAGGTCGGCGTCGCAACGGTCCCCGTCGCCGCCGCGTGGGAGGCGCTGTTCTCGGGGCTCGACCCGGCGAAGATAGACCCGGACGACTGCTTCCCGGAGCCCGAGGAGGTGGAGCCCGTGGTGCGCGAAGCCTTCGCGGTGATAGACCCCTCGGGGCAGGTCGGCGAGGCATGCTGGAGCGACTACAGTAAGAAGATCAAACGCTGGAAAGGCTGCCGGCCGCAGTTCGAAGGCTTCCTCGCGAACTGGCCCCGGTACAAGGACGAGCTAAGGGAAATGGTCGTCTTGCCGGAGAGGCTGGGGAACGCACTGAAGGAGTCTGGAGCGCCGGCGCGCTTCGGCGAGCTGAACCCGCCGATCCCTGAAGAGACCGCCTTCTGGGCGCTCAAGAACTGCCACCTGATGCGTAACCGCTTCACCCTCGCGGACTTGCTCTTCTTCATCGGCTGGTGGGACGACAGGTTCGTCGAGAAGCTCTTCGACCGCGCCCGCTCCGTGGGCGGAGGACTGTAAAGCTCCGGAGACGTTCCCCGGCGTCGCCGCCCTCAGACGTCCTTTTCAGCGGGTCTAACCGCCCACCGGTAAAGCCGGAAGGCTACGTAGGCGCCGACCACGGTCGCGTAGACGGCGAGCTGGTGGTCCCTCAGAAACTCTAGAATCTCCCAGCCCACGGGCCCTAGAGCGGAACGCAGGTAGACCTCGATCAACGTTCCGCCTCCGACCTTTCGGTGGTCCCGGCTCCGCTGTCGCTCCTCCTGTTGGTCTCCTCTATGAGGCTACTGAAGTACTCCCTGTGCCCTTTGGCAGCCTCTTCTTTGGCAGGCTCCTCCTCAGCGGGCTCCCCTTCAGCAGGCTCTTCCTCGGCCTCCGCGCCTTCCCACTCGGTCCTGACGATCTCGTCGGGCCTCACCAAGCCAAAGCGCGCGAAGAAGGCCGCGTAGCAAGCGAGCACACCCACGACGACCAGGATGCATGCCACCAGGAGCGGCGCGCCAAGGTTGGCGATGGTGCTGCCGAGGAACGGCAGGGCCAACAACCAGGGCACGACGTGGCCGCCGCCGTCGAGCGAGGACACTTCCAGAGCGCCCGCAGGGATGGCGAAATCGGCGTTCACCGCGATGTCGGTCGTCGCCGGGGCGAGGAAGGTGCCTATGATAAGGAACGCGCACATGAAGATCGCGCCGGTGATGACGCCCCGGACGATGTTCCCTCGGGACCAGGCCACGGCCCAGATGGAGAAGAACGGCAGGGTCGCCAGGTCCGTGAACGGCAGCATCCGGTTCATCCCGATGAACGAGAGGAGTATGGCGAGCACGAGGACGACCGGCACGAGCAGCAGCGCCGTGGCGATCACCGCCGGCTGCCCGACGGCTAAAGCAGCGTCGAGCCCGATGTAGAGATCCCGGTTCGGGAAGCGCTGGTTGAGCCAGGTGCGGGCTCCCCTGGAGACCGGGTTAAGGCCCTCCATGAGTATCCGCACCATCCGAGGCAAGACCAGCATCACCGCCCCCATGCCGATGGCGGTGGTGAGTATCTGCTGGAGCGCACCCCCGAAGTCGTCGACGAGGCCGGGCCCGAACCCCAGGAGGCCGATGACCGCCCCGAGGACGACCCCCACCATGAGCGGCTCTCCGATGACACCATATTTCTGCCGGATGGTTCCGGGGTCGGCATGGAGCTTGTTCAGCCCCGGCACACGGTCGAGCCCGCGGTCTATCACCCAGCCTACGGGAGCCCAGGCCACGGTCTCCGTGTGCGGCAGCGAGACGTCCGGCAGCTCGAAGTAGTCTTGCACCACCGGCGCCGTCGCGTCCGCGAGCTTCAAGATGACCGTCAGCGTCAACAGGGCGATGAAGATGGAGATCAAGAGACTCCCCGTGATGACGTACACGAATGCCGCGCCGAAGATGAAGTGCCAGTAGTTCCACAGGTCTATATCCAGGGTCTTCGTGTACCCGATGGCGATCAGGGCGACGTTGAGCGCGATGCCCAGAGCGAAGACCCAGGGCACGACCGCCGTGGTCGCGAACGAGATCGTGGCCGCGCTCGGCCACCCCACGTCGAGCACGTCCAGGTTTACCCCGAGGTTGTTGACCATAGCCTCCGTAGCCGGGCTCAAGGTGGCGACCAGAAGCCCTATGACCAGGTTTATCGCGATGAAGCCTATGCCGATGGTCAACGCCGCCCGGATGGCGCGGCCCACGGGTATCCGAAAGAACATCGCCATGACGAAGATGATGATCGGCATCATCAGGCTCGGGCCCAGATCTACGATGTACTGAATTACGCTCATGCTATTCCCCTGTTCGGAGAGACTCCCCGGCTCGCTTTCCCCCTACTTGACGGTCTCGGCTATGTCCTCCACGACTTCGTCCTCCCCTACCCCCGTCAGGAAGGCACGGCCCGAGAACACCGGCACCCCATAGTTACCGTCGACTTCGGCGGTCGCCACGATGGCGTGCGGTTCGAAAGAGTCCACGTAAGAGTCCATCTCGGAGATCTTGCACTGGGACATCTCCACCTCGATGCCCCGATCTTCCAACCCCTCTCGCAAGCTCTCCGCGACCGCCGTAGACGTAGCCATCCCCGTCCCGCAGGCTACGAGGATGCGCTTCTTCTTGGCCATTACCTCCTCCTTCCGTGAACTGCCCCCACCTGGCAGTAACTTACGTTCCCCTAAATCACATTTGTATCGTGGTGAGCCGCACATTAGCAGGACGGTTTGCCGGGTGCAAGTACCTCGCCCCGGAGACGTGGAGAACGCTATCGGGGCTCATGGTCCGCTCCTTGCTTATTCGTTCTTCTTCAGTATCCGCAGGGCTTCTTCTGCTGTCTCGGCCGCCCGGAGGGCTTCCAGGTTCTCCGAGTTTTGGATGAAGCTGACCAGGTCCCGGATGGTGTCCACGTGGGAGTCCTTGTCCGGTGAGGCGAACCCGAACAAGAGGTCTACGGGGTCGTTCTCTTCGGAACCGAACTCCACCGGATTCTGGAGCACCGCCAGGCTGATGCCCACCTTCAACACCCCGTCTTCGGGGCGGGCGTGCGGGATGGCGACCCCCGGGGCCACGGCCACGTACGGCCCGAGCTCCTCCACCGTCCGTACCATGGCCGGCCCGTAGCGCTCCTCGACAACCTCCGCCGCCACCAGCAACTCTCCGGAGAGCTCTACCGCGGCTTGCCAGCTATCGGCCTCGGCCTTCACAGCCACGGATCTGCGATCTACGGCGTCTCTCAACATTCTTTCCCCCAAAGCTCTCGCTGCTACCGCGCCAACACGTCAGTCCATCAGCATACCGCCGTTTACCTCGATGACCTCGCCCAGGATGTAGTTCGCCTGGGAAGAAGCCAGGAACAACACCGCTCCGACGACCTCTTCGGGTGTTCCTTCTCTGCCTAAGGGTATCTGCTGCGCACCCTCCTTTCTCTTTTCGTCGGGGGTGAACTCGTCGTGGAACGGTGTGTCTATCCGCCCCGGCGATACCGCGTTGACCAGTATCCCGTCGGAGACGAGCTCCTTGGCCATCGCCCGCGTAAGCGTGCTGACGCCGCCCTTGGCCGTAGCGTAGGCGACCGAGCTGGGGCTACCCCCGTTTCTGGCGGAGACGGAGGTCATGTTGATAATCTTACCCCCGCCCTGGCGCTTCATCATGGGCAGGACCGCCTGGGAACACAGGTAGACAGACTTGAGGTTCACGTCCATTACGCGATCCCACACCTCCTCCGTCATCTCCGCCAGCGTGAGCCTCTCCACCATGGAACCCGCGTTGTTTACCAGGATGTCCACGCGCCCGTAGTGTTCCTCGATCTCCCCCGCCATCCTCCGAACGTCCTCGGCCCTGGACACGTCCCCTCCAACCAGAAGGACATCCCGGCCGTGAGCCTCGACCTGCTTCGCTACCTCCCTGGCCTCGTCCTCGCTGCTGCCGTAATGCACCGCCACGTCGCAACCTTGCTCGGCCAAACTCAAAGCGGTCGCCCGGCCGATCCCCTTACTACTCCCCGTAACCCACGCCACTTCCCCATCGAAGATCAATCCACTCACCCCTTAGCCCAACGTCTCGTAACGCTCGGACTTACCGCACAGCCGTGAGACCGCCGTCCACGACGAGCTGCGAGCCCGACATCCAGTCCGAGGCGGAGGAGGCGAGGTAGACCACGGCCGCGGAGACGTCGACCTCCTTGCCGAAGCGGCCGACCGGCATCTTCTCGAGTGCCTCCTCGCGCACCCCGGGGTGGTCCCACACCTGCCGGCCCATCGGCGTCATCACGATGGCTGGACAGATCGCGTTGACCTGGATGTTGTGCGGCCCCAGCTCGAACGCCAGCGTCTTGGTGAGCGTGAGCAGGCCGCCCTTGGAGGCGCAGTAGGCCGCGTGCTCGGGCACGCCTATGAGACCGGCCGTCGAGGCGATGTTGATGATCTTGCCTCCTCGCCCAGACTCGACCATGGCCCGGGCCACGGTCTGGGCGAGGAAGAACGGCGCCTTCAGGTTGACGTCGAGCTGCGCGTCCCATTTCTCCACCGTCACGTCGAGGACAGGCTCGAGGAGGGCGACGCCGGCGTTGTTGATCAGCACGTCTATGCCACCCATAGTCTCGATCGCGGCCCCGCCCAGCCTCCTGACGGCGTCCATGTCGGCTAGCTCGGCCGTCTGGGTCTCGGCGCGCTGCCCCAGCGCACGTACCTCCTCGGCGCACTCGGCCAACTCGCCCTCGTTACGACCGCTCAGGAACACCTCCGCCCCAGCGTGCGCCAGCGCGATCGCGGCGTGCCGGCCCATCCCCTTGGTCGCGCCGGTGACGAGCGCCTTCTTGCCGGCAAGGTCGAAGGACGGGAAGTCCTCGCCTGACATCCTCTCGACCGCCGCGGTCGGCCCCGTAACGCCGGCCGCCTGGTTCTGCCGTACTCGTTCTTCGTTCGCCATCTTTTCCTCCTTGCCCAACGTTCGAACATTCCGTGCGCACATCATAAGCCAGCCCGCCGATGGTGCGCTCCGGAGAACATCAAGCCCCTCATCCCTTAGCCCAACGTCTCGTAACGCTTGGACTTAATAATAGTTTTATCTTTCGTTCTTGGCAAGAACAAAAGTCACGGTTCCAGGACCGCAAAGAAAAGTGGAGAGGGCTACGTAGTGAGCGGACCCTTTCCCGCAATCTCTATCTACCCAAAGCGCCTCTGTGACTTATGTTCTTGACCCAAACAAATGTTACGTGTATTCTGTTGCGAGTCGTTTTCGACGGGGAAAGGAGAAGACGGGTGGGACTTGGGGTATCTCTGATCCTGCTGCTGGCGTTCCTGTGGTTGTTGCAGATGGTGGGGACTTTCTTCCAGATGCGGCACTATCGGGAAGTGTTGGGTGGTATTACGCGCGCGGGGGGACGAGGTTACGTTGGCGTGGGGAATGCCAAGGCTCGTTTTGGGAAGGGTGTGCTCCTGATCCTGGTCGCTGGTGAGGACGACATAGTCCGAAAAGTTCTGAGAATGCGTGGGATGACGGTCTTCGCAAGGTTCCAGGAGGCGCCGGACCTGCTGGGTCTGTCGCTTGAAGAGCTGCGAGATGAGGAGCGCGAGGGGCCGTACGAGAAGGCCACGATGCAGGCGACTCGGCGTGCCATAGAGCAGATAGACCGGATAAAGGCCGAGCGGGAGGTAGAAGCTGGGGTAGGTTAGCGGGGAACGGGGAAGCAAAGCTTAGGGGAAAAGGAGGAGAGTTTATGCAAGGGGCATTCTTAGCGCTGCTCCAGGAGGGGCAGACCGCCGAGACCGGGGGATTCTTCGGTGCTTTAGGAAGGGCCGCCGAGGGGTTCATCGGGCTGTTTCAAGCGGGCGCCGACACGTTCGTCGGCTTCGTCACGGGGATCATACCCCTTTTGATCGTGCTGTTGACCGCGTTCTACACGCTGACCAACCTGATCGGGGAAGAGCGGGTGCAGAGGGTGGCTCGTTTCGCCGCTGGCACCATCTTTACACGCTACACGCTCCTGCCGCTCCTAGCGGTCTTTTTCCTCACGAACCCGATGTGCTACACCTTCGGGACGTTCCTGGAGGAGAAGTACAAGCCGGCGTTCTACGACTCGGCGGTCTCCTTCGTGCATCCGCCCCTGGGGCTCTTCCCACACGTCAACGCGGCGGAGCTCTTCGTGTGGCTCGGCGTCGCCACCGGGATTCAGGCGCTCGGCCTCCCGCTCGGGGACCTGGCCGTCAGGTACTTGCTCGCGGGCTTGGTCGTGATCTTCATCCGGGGGCTCGTTACGCAGTACATAACCTTCTTCCTGGCCCGGCGTCAGGGCGTCGAGCTGTAGGGGGCTGACATGGCTGAGAAAGAGTTCAAGGCGGTCAAGGTCGAGCGCGGTCCCCAGGGTTGGGGAGGACCGCTCGTCATCCAGCCCACCGCCGAGAAAGACAAGATCGTCGCGGTCACCGGCGGGGGTATCCCGGAGGTGGCGAAAAGGATCGCGGAGCTGACCGGCGCGGAGGCAGTGGATGGCTTCCGGGCGCCGCCGCCCGAGAGCGAGATGGCCGCCGTGGTCGTGGACTGCGGCGGGACCGCACGCGCGGGAGTCTACCCGCGGAAGCGCATCCCCACGGTCAACCTCACCCCCGTGGGCCAATCCGGACCGCTGGCGCAGTTCATCACCGAAGACATCTACGTCTCCGGTGTGCGGGAGGACAACGTAAGCCCGGCCGACGGGGAAGAGGCAGCGAGGACCGACGGCGATGAGCAAGACGAGCCTGCGAGCCCGTTCGCCGCGGACGGAGCGGGTGCCGCGGCGAGCGCCGAAGCGGCGCAGCCCGAGACGGGCGGAGGCTTCACGGGATTTATCGCCCGGTTCGGGCGGGGCATCGGTGGTGTGGTTGGGATCCTGTTCCAGAGCGGACGCCAGGCCATAGACCAGGTGATAAGGAACGTTTTGCCATTCATGGCCTTCGTCACCTTGCTCATCGGCCTCATCAACGCCTCGGGGTTAGGAAACCTGATCGCCTCCACCCTCTCCCCGCTGGCGAACAACGTGGCGGGGCTCCTCGTCCTCTCCGTGATCGTGGGGCTGCCGTTCCTCTCGCCAGTCTTGGGGCCTGGAGCTGTGATAGCTCAGGTCACCGGCGTCCTGATCGGGGACCAGATCGCACGCGGCAGCATAGACCCGCAGTTCGCCCTGCCGGCGCTCTTCGCCTACAACGTGCAGGTCGGCTGCGACTTCGTGCCGGTGGGGTTGGCCTTGGGCGAAGCCAAGCCGAAGACAATCGAGATCGGGGTACCGGCGGTGCTTTTCTCACGCCAGATCACCGGTCCCATAGCCGTCATCGTCGCCTTCCTGTTCAGCATCGGACTCTACCAGTAGGAGGAGGGCGCATGGCAACCATCTACCTCACCGAGATCACGGAGCTCGGCCCGGAAGTCCCCGAGTTCATCGAAGGAAGATACCTCATCCTCTTCCAGGCCGGAGCCCCACCGGAACTGGCCGAGATGTCCGTGTTGCACGAGCCCGAGTCCCCGCGAGACGAACCTCCCGAGGCCGGAGACATACTGGCCATCGGAGATAAGGAGCTCCGGATAACGGCCGTCGGCGAGAAGGCCTGGAACAACGTGCGGGAGCTGGGGCACGTGGTCTTCAAGTTCAACGGGCTAGACGAGACCGAGCTGCCCGGCGAGATCTACGTCGAGGAGACGGACGCCCTGAGCGAGCTGGTCCAGCCCGGTGCCAGGCTGGAGATAAAGGAGGCCACGTCGTGAGCCTGAGGCGCAGGCTGGAGGAGCTGGAAGAGGCGAACACGCCCATCCGGGTCGGGCTCGTCGGCGCGGGCCAGATGGGCCGGGGCTTTATCGCCCAGGTCAACGGCATCCCCGGCATAGAGACGGTGGCCGTCGCCGACGTGGACCCGGAGCGGGGCCTCGACGCGTTCCGCGAGGTGGGAAAGGAGCCCGCGGAAGGCATCAACGGCACCCCCGACCGCCCCGCCGTGATGGGTGACGCCGCAGATATCGCCCACTCGGCGTCGGTGGACGTCGTGGTGGAGGCGACCGGCGTCACGGAGGTCGGCGCCCGGGTGGCCTACGAGGCCCTCCAGGAAGGCAAGCACGTGGTGATGCTCAACGCCGAGGCCGACGCCACGGTCGGGGCCGTGCTCGCGCGCATGGCGAGGAGTGCCGGCGTGATCTACACCGGCTCGGCCGGGGACGAGCCGGCCGCGGTCATGGAGCTCTACGACTTCGCCCGCTCGATGGGCTTCGAGGTCGTCGCCGCCGGGAAGGGCAAGAATAACCCCCTAGACCTTACGGCCACCCCCGATTCGGTCGCCGAAGAGGCCGAGCGTAAGAAGATGAACCCCAAGATGCTCGCCGCCTTCGTGGACGGCACCAAGACGATGGTCGAGATGGCGACGGTTGCCAACGCCATAGGCTTCGCCCCCGACGTCCCCGGGATGCACGGCCCAGCGGAGACGGTCCCGAAAAAGCTCGCGCAGGTGTTCAGCCTCGAAGAAGAGGGCGGCATACTCTCGAGCTACGAAACGGTGGACTACGTGCGCGGGATCGCTCCGGGCGTTTACATCGTGGTGCGCTCGCACGAGGGCGCGGTGCGCGAGACCATGGAGTACCTGGGCATGGGCGCGGGCCCGAACCACGTCCTGTACCGGCCCTACCACCTCACCAGCCTGGAGACCCCCCTCTCCGTGGCCCGGGCCGTCATCCACAACGAGGCTGGCATAGTCTCCAGGGAGAGGCCGTCCGCGGAAGTCGTGACCGTCGCGAAGCGGGACCTGGACGCCGGCGAGAAGCTCGGCGACATCGGCGGCCCGGACTACTACGGGTGGGTCTATAAGGTCTCGGAGGCCGGGGGAATGCTACCTTTGGGTCTCGCGGCGGGGGCGCGCACCACGCGGCCGGTGAAGAAGGGGAGCGTTTTGTCGCTGACGGGGGTGGAACTGGCTGAGGATTCATTCGTGGTGAACCTGCGCCAGCTCCAAGACGCGGCCCTCGTGGCGTAAGCGAGCGGGATCGTGGTCACGCGCTATACGGTGGATCACAGGAACCTCTCACTGCAGGATCACCTGATCCTCAAGGTGCTCAGGTTGTACTACGACCACGGGCTCACCCAGGCACAGATAAGCTCGCGGTTGGGGTTCTCCAGGCCCAAGGTCTCGAAGCTTATCGCCGTGGGCGAGCGGCGCGGGCTGGTGAAGATTGAGATAGCCGAGCCCACGGGAGGCTTTTCCTCTCTGGAGATAGCCCTCGAAGACCGTTACGGCATGGGCGAGGTCCTGGTCGCGACCACCAGCGAGGATCACCGCAGCACGGAGTTGTCGGTGGGCGGCCTGGCAGCAGCGTTTCTGGCCCAGGTCTGCGGCGTGGGTTCCGTCCTGGGGGTTTCGTGGGGGACGACCGTGCGCGCCCTGGTCGAAGCCGTGCCGGAGATGTCTTTCAGGTGCGACAAGGTCGTGCCGCTGGTGGGCGGCATAGGCCGGGCCGAGACGGGGCTGCACTCCAACCGGGCGTGCCTAAACCTCGCGGAGAAGCTCGACGCCGACGCCCTGCAGCTCGATGCCCCCACCATCGCCCGCTCCGCGCGCAGCCGGGACGAGTTGATGGAGACACCCGGCATCGAAGACACCCTGAAAGAAGCCGTCTCCTGTGACGTGGCCGTGGTGGGTATCGGAGGAATACTGCCGAGCTCGACCATAATCCAGGCGGGCTTCTTTACCCCGGAGGAGTTCCTGGGGCTCGCGGATCGGGGCGCGGTCGGCGACGTCTGCTTCCATTTTCTGGGCGAGGCAGGGAACCCGTGCCTAGAGGAGTCTTCGCGCAAGGTCGTCGGCATTACTTTGGAGCAACTGAAGACCATCCCGGAAACCGTAGGGGTGGCAACCGGGGCCGGGAAAGCCGCGGGCGTCGCCGCGGCGTTGCGGGGCGGCTACCTTAACACGCTGGTCTGCGACCAGGCGCTGGCCGAAGCGCTTCTGGGCGCCTAGAGGAACGGAGGAAGTCTTGGTGGAGAAGGAAACGACCGTCGGTCCAGAGGCGGGCCTGCACGCCCGCCCGGCCGCGCGGTTCGTAAAGACGGCGAAGGAGTTCTCGGCGGAGATCACGGTGATCAAAGGCGACAAGGAGGCCAACGCCAAGAGCCCGCTCAAGGTCATGACGCTGGCGGCGAAGAAGGGCGACGGGATCACCATCCGGGCCGAGGGAGACGATGCCCAAGAAGCCGTGGATGCCCTGGTGGAGTTGATCAGCCAAGACGAGCACTAATAGAGAGAGGTGCCTTATGGACGCGGAAGTCAAGGGGAAAATAACCGGTGTCGCGGCCTCGGAGGGTGTCGCGGTGGGTCCGGTCTTCGTCCACGCTCCCGGAGAGCTCGAGCCAGAACGGGAGAATATCTCCGAAGACGCGGTCGAGGATGAGTTAGCGCGTTTCCAGGGCGCCGTCGAAGCCGTGGTGAAGAAGCTCTCGGAGACAGCGGAAGGGCTCCGGGAATCTGGCAGCGAGAAGGAGGCCGGGATCTTCGATGCCCACATCGAGATGGCCGAAGACCCCGAGGTCCAGGAGGGCGTCGAGGAGCGCGTGAAAAACCTGGAGAGCCCGGAGGCCGCAGTGATCTCCGTGGGTGAGGAGTTCGCCGCCCTTTTCGCCGAGATGGAGGACGAGTACATGGCCGCCCGCACCGATGACGTGCGGGACGTCGCGAGCCAGATCGCCGCGGAGCTGATGGGCCACGAGGCGACCGGGCTCTCGGCGCTCGAGACACCTTCGGTCATCCTGGCCCGCAGCCTGGCGCCGTCCGACACGGCCCGCATCCCGAAGGGGATCGCCCTCGCGTTCGTCACCGCCGAGGGGTCCAGGACCTCCCACGTCTCGATCATGGCCCGTTCGATGGGCATACCGGCAGTGGTCGGCGTCGGCCCGGATCTGGAGGAGGCTTTCGAGGCCGAGACGGTCGCCGTGGACGGCGGCGAAGGATACGCAGCCGTAGACCCGGACCCCGACACCGTGGCCGAGTTCGAGCGTAAGCAAGAGCGGATAGAAGAGGAGAAGGCCGCCCTCGAAGAGTACAAGCACGTGGAGGCGCACACCGGTGACGGGCAGCGCATCGAGGTCTCCGCCAACCTGGGCTCGGCGGAAGGGGCCGAGGATGCTCTGGGTTGGGGGGCCGAAGGAGTAGGGCTCTTCCGCACAGAGTTCCTGTTTATGGAGCGGCCGGAGCTACCCTCCGAGGAGGAGCAGTACGAGGCCTACCGCGAGATGGCGCAAGCCTTTGGCGAAAAGCCGGTGATCATCCGCACCTTGGACGTGGGCGGGGATAAAGATTTGCCGGGCGTGGACCAGCCTGAGGAAGAGAACCCTTTCCTGGGCTGGCGGGGCATCCGGATGTGCCTGGACGTGCCAGAGCTTTTTAAGCCTCAGCTCAGGGCGATCCTGCGGGCCGCCTCCCACGGCAACCTGAAGATGATGTTTCCCATGATCGTGGACGCGCGAGAGGTGCGCAGGGCCAAGGAGATCTTCGAAGAGTGCCGCCGAGAGCTCGAGGAGGAGGGCGCGGAGACCGGCTCGGTAGAGGTCGGGATCATGGTCGAGACCCCCGCCGCCGTCCTGTGCGCTTCGGAGATTGCTAGTGAGATCTCCTTCTTCTCCATCGGGACCAACGACCTCGTGCAGTACACCCTGGCCGCCGACCGGGGCAACGAGCGGTTGCGCCACCTCCAGGGCGCGGACCACCCGGCGGTCCTGAAGCTCATAGAGGAGACCTGCCGGGCAGCAAGAGAAGCCGGCATCTGG
>Ga0136624_1000133_pt1 | contig 23423 bp, 16 predicted proteins | sample AntDrymUQ4692206_2_FD_104802 | JGI IMG/M metagenome (GOLD analysis project Ga0136624, IMG submission 104802) | Polar desert sand microbial communities from Dry Valleys, Antarctica - metaG UQ469 (22.06) | ecosystem: Environmental > Terrestrial > Soil > Desert | place: Antarctica: Dry Valley... | reverse complement strand
CATGAAATGCTGCAGAACAAAGAGTTCGTCGACGCCAAGGTCGAAATATTTCTGAAGCAAGGGTCAAGGGTCTGGGCTAAACTCGCCGAGTTTCCAATCGAGCGACAGCTTCTGACCCAGTGAAAACATCAACGACCACCCCAACTGCGCCGCAGACTCTCGAGCGCCGCCTTGGTCCCATCGACGGGGCGGCGGTCATTGTCTCCAACGTCATCGGCGGCGGCATCCTGTTCTTCCCCGTCCTCATCGCGGCGAGCGTCCCTGATGCGACCATGTTTCTGTCGCTCTGGCTGGTCGGCGGCGCGCTGGCCTTCTGTGGTGCGATGGGGTACGCCGAGCTGTCGGCCCTGCGGCCGCGCGCGGGCGGCGAATACGTCTACCTGCGCGAAGCGTACGGACCGCTCGTCGGGTTTCTGACCGGCTGGACGTCCTTCGTGGCCGGGTTTGCCGGCGCGATTGCGGCCAACGCGATTTTCTTCGTGCTGTATCTCGATCGGTTCTTTCCAGGCGTGAACGACGCGACGCCGTTCTTCTCGATCCCGATCCCGTTCGTCGGGATCACCGTATCACGGCAGACCTTGATGGCGACCGCGGTGGTGTGGGCCTTTGCGTTCATCCACATTCGCGGCGTGGGTCCAGGGCGCGTAGTGATGAATGTTCTCGCCGCGGCCAAGGTGGCGGCGTTCCTGATCTTCGTCGCGGTCGGCCTCTCGCTGGGCGAAGGATCGCCCGCGAACCTGACCGGCACCGCGGGCGCGGTCACCGGCACCGGCTTCCTTTCCGCCCTCGTCTTGGTGATGTTCACCTACTCAGGATGGAATGCCGCCGCGTACATGGCCGAAGAGGTCCGCAACCCCGGCCGGAACCTGCCATTGGCGCTGGCACTCGGCACCGCCGCCGTAGTCATCATCTATCTGTTGATCAACGTGCTCTACCTTTACGTCATTCCGATCGGCGAGCTGTCGCAAGTGCAGGGCAGTCTGCTCGACCGTGTCGCCGACGGGTTGCTGGGCGAGGGCGCCGGCAACATCATGGGCGTCGTCTCGCTGGTGAGTCTTGCCGCCAGCATCAGCGCAATGACGTTTGTCGGCCCACGCGTTTACTTCGCGATGGCCCGCGACGGCGTCTTCATCCCCGCGGCGGCCCAAGTGCATCCGCGCTTCGCGACGCCCGCCCGCTCCATCGTCGCGCAGTCGATCTGGTCGACGGCGCTCGTGATGACCGGGAGCCTCGACGCGCTGGGCAATTACGTCGGGTTTGCCATCACGCTGTTTGCCGGAATTGCCGTCGGCGCAGTGTTCGTGCTGCGCCGGCGAGATCCGAGTGCGCCACGGCCGTTCAAGGCGATTGGGTATCCGCTGACGCCAGCCATCTTCGTCATTGCCAGTCTGGCGATCGTCGTGAATGCGATCGTGACGAACCCGCGCGTGACGGGGTTGGGGCTGCTGGTGATCCTGGCGGGTATTCCGATCTACTGGTGGTTCAGCAGTAGACGAAGGAACTAAGAACTAAGAATTAAGAACGAAGAACGGAACGAAGAACGAAGAACAGCGAACGGAACGAAGAACAGGGAACGGAACGACGAACGCAAAATCGTCGTTCCGTTCTTCGTTCCGTTCTTCGTTCAGTGTTCTTCGTTGCGTTCTTAGTCCTTCGTTCTTAGTTCTTAGTTCCGCACAGCGCCTACGGCGTCGGGCGGAGCTCGCCGCGGTAGGTGATGGTCCGATCCGGCTGCACGTGCACGTCGAATTGCAGCGTTTCGAATCCGGGCTTGCGAATTTCGATACGGTAACCGCCGCCATCCAGCTTGAGCGACTGCCAGAATCCGTCGAAGTCATCTACGTGCCCGGCGAAATACCCGTCCACATAGACTTCCGCGTCGCGCGGCTTGACCCTGATCTTCAGGGCCCCGAGGTCGTAGCCGCGGCTCTGATACACCCCGCCGTACCCTCCACCGTAACCCCCGCCGTAAGGATTGCCGTAGAACGCTGGCATCCAACCCCATGGTGAATACGTAAGGTAGCCAAGGTGGAATCCGCTGCGGTAATACGGGTCGTAGTAGCGACCGTAGCTCCAGTAGTCCGGATACACGTAAACGGTATCGCGATCGCGCTGTCTGGGCGGCACACTGGAGCGCGCCACGGCGCGGTCGCGTGTCGCCTCGCCTCGCCCGGTGTTGCTGTCGGCCGGCGGCCGGCGTACCGCACCGCGACGCTGGGCGCCCTGATCGCTCGAGTCGCTCGACGTCGCACTACTCGGCGCGGGCGCCGGGGGCGGTGCTGACGCGGCGGGTGGGCGCCGCCGGTTCCCCTGTTCTGCGCTGCTGTTGTCGTTGTCACGCCGTGGGGCCGCGCCGGCATCCGACTGAGGCTCGCGCATGACGATGGGTTCAGACCGTGGCGCTTCCGTGCGCGGCACCGCATGGTCGCGCGGAGGAGGTGTGCGTGGATTCTCAGCCGGCGGCGGCGCGGTTTCGGGCGCCTGCGCGACCGCCGGAGCCGGAACCGCCAGCCAGAGCGCGGCCACGAGGGAAGCTGGCAGAAGGACCGATCTCATAGGAACTCCTTTGAAGTTCGAGGTGACGCTTCAAACCCCGGACGATGTATTAGCAACGGCCCTGCCAGTCCCGCTGTTGTGGTTTCGCAGTGTGTTTGGGAATGAAACCGACGGTTCACCCCGTGCGGCGTCCCCGGATGCGGTCAGTCGCGGTCCGGCTTCCTGCACGTCGCGCCGGCAGCTTTCCTGAAGGGATGGCCGACGACTACACTGGAGAGATGATCCACGCGACCACTATCCTCGCCGTGCGGCACAACGGCAAAGCCGTGCTGGCCGGCGACGGACAGGTGACGCTCGGCGCCGTCATCGTCAAACACAGCGCGAAGAAGATTCGGCGGCTCTACAACGAAAGCATCCTGGCCGGGTTTGCCGGGTCGGCGGCCGATTCATTTGCACTGTTCACCCGCTTCGAACAGAAGCTCGAACAGTATCGCGGCAACCTCGATCGCGCCGCGGTGGAACTCGCCAAGGACTGGCGGACGGATCGCGCGCTGCGCCGCCTGGAGGCGATGCTCGTGATCGTCGACAAGAGCAAGACCTTCCTGCTTTCCGGCACCGGCGATCTCATCGAACCCGACGATGGCATCATCGGCATCGGATCCGGCGGTGCCTTCGCGCAGGCCGCCGCCAAAGCCATGGTTCGCCACAGCACGCTCGACGCCAGAGGCATCGCCGAAGAGTCGATGCGGATCGCGGGCGAGATTTGCATTTACACCAACAGCAGCATTTCCGTCGAAGAACTGTGATCAGACTCCCTGAACGCACGCACACGTCCGTTGATTCCCTGACGCCGCGCGAGATTGTGGCGGAGCTCGACAAGTACGTCATCGGCCAGAAGCAGGCCAAGCGCGCCGTGGCAATCGCCCTGCGCAATCGCATGCGCCGCCAGAAACTCGGGCCCGAGATGCGCGACGATGTCCTCCCGAAGAACATCCTGATGATCGGGCCGACCGGCGTCGGCAAGACCGAGATCGCCCGCCGGCTCGCCAAGCTGGCGCACTCGCCGTTTCTCAAGGTCGAAGCCTCGAAGTACACCGAGGTCGGCTATGTCGGCCGCGACGTCGAGTCGATGATTCGCGATCTCGTCGAAATCGCGGTCAATATGGTGCGCGACGAGCAAATAGTCGAAGTGCGCAGCAAGGCGCAGGAGAACGCCGAAGAGCGGCTGCTCGATCTGCTGCTGCCGCCGCGCCCCTTCGCGCCGGATGAAAACGCCGCGCAGGTGCGCGAAGAAACCCAGCGCACCCGGGACCGGCTGCGCGAACAGCTTCGCGAAGGGCGCTTCGACGATCGGATTGTCGAGATCGAAGTGCGCGACAAGGGCGGGTTCCCTTCGATGGAGATCATCACCGGGGCCAATGTCGAGGAGGTGGAGTTCAACCTCAAGGACATGATGCCGGGGTTGTTTCAGGGCCGCTCGAAGAAGAAGCGGGTGCCGGTTCGGGACGCCAAAACGGCGCTTGCCCAGGAAGAGGAGCAGAAACTCATCGACATGGATCAGGTCGCGCGCGTAGCGGTGGACCGCGTGCAGCAGTCCGGCATCATCTTCCTCGACGAGATCGACAAGATTGCCGGCCGGGAGGGCGGCCATGGTCCCGATGTCAGCCGTGAGGGCGTGCAACGCGACATCCTTCCGATCGTCGAGGGCACCACCGTCAACACCAAGCACGGCATCGTGCGCACGGATCACATCTTGTTCGTCGCAGCCGGGGCCTTCCACGTCTCGAAGCCGTCGGACCTGATCCCCGAGCTTCAGGGCCGCTTCCCGATTCGGGTCGAGCTCGAAGCGCTTGGCCAGGCCGAGTTCGTCCGCATCCTCACCGAGCCGCGCAGCGCCCTCATCAAGCAGTACACCGCGCTGATGGCGACTGAAGGCGTCACCCTCGGCTTCGCGGAGGAAGCCATCGAGCTCATCGCCGAGTTTGCCGCGCTGGTCAACGAGCGGACCGAAAACATCGGGGCGCGTCGTCTGCACACGGTCATGGAGCGGCTGCTCGACGAGATCTCGTTCGAGGGCCCTGAATTGGCTGAGAAGTCGATTACGATTGACGCCGCATACGTGCGCCGCATGCTCGCCGACATCGTCAAGAACGAAGATCTCTCGCGATACATCCTGTGAAACGGTTGCTGCTGTGCCTGTGCGCCGCCTTGCTGATGGCGGCCTGCGGCAAGAAGGGCAATCCGCTGCCGCCCTTGCAGCGCATTGCCGCCGCCCCGGGCGAGGTCGTGGCGACGCGCCTGGCTGACCAGGTCTACGTCCGGTTCATCGTGCCCACGGTCAACATCGATGGCGCCGGCCCCGCAGATGTCGCCGCGGTCGAACTCTACGCCGTCACGCTCGACCAGCCCTCGCAGGTCCTCGAGAATCGCGATCCGATAGCCCTGCGTGAAGCCGCGACGTTGCTTCTCTCCACGCCCGTGCGCAGTCCGCCGCCTGCACTCCCGCCGCACGCGGAAGGCATGCCGCCACTGCCGACGCCGCCGCAGGGTCCCGGCGTCGATCGGGGCGCCGTGGTCGTGACGCGTGAGGACCTCACGCCGGAAACCCAGGTCCCCGGGTCTCTCCCGAAGCCGCGGGTTCCCGGCCAGCCCGTCGTGGACAACATCGACGTGCCACGCGCGTGGAGTGCGCCACCATCCGGCACCGGCCCGCAGCGCTACTACTTCGCGGTGGCGGTCAGCGCGCGCGGCCGGTATGGCCCGCACTCCGCCATCGTACGGGTGCCCCTGGGTGGCACTAGCGGCCCGCCCTCGCAACCCCAGGTGACCGTCAGCGAGACGGCGGCGACGATCCGCTGGACGCCGCCTTCCGACGCGCGTGGCATCGTGTCGGCGGCGGACCCTGATGTGCTGCCGTCGCGTCCCATCGTGCCTGGCCCCGAGCCGACGACGTATGACGTGTACGAAGCGCCGCGCAACGCGCCGGCAGACGGCCCGCTGGTTGTGCCGCAGCCGTTGACCGCGGAACCCCTGGCAGCGTCGGAATCCACCCAAAGCGGGATCACGCTCGGCGGCGAGCGCTGCTTCTACGTGCGCGCCGTGGATATCATCGACGGCATCCATGTTCGCGGACCCGCCTCGCCGGTCGAGTGTGCCTCATTCGCAGACACGTTCCCGCCATCGGCGCCGAGGGAGCTCGTCGCGGTGGCGGTGCCGGGCGGCGTCAATCTGCTCTGGGAGCCCAGCGACGCGAAGGATGTCGCGGGCTATCTCGTGTTGCGTGGCGAATCGGCGGGTGCCACACTGGCTCCTTTGATGACGACGCCGGTGACCACACTGTCGTTTCGCGATGAGACCGCGCAGCCGGGAATGCGCTACGTCTATGCCGTGGTCGCAGTGGACGGCGCGGGCAATCGCAGCGAGGAATCGAATCGCGTGGAAGAAACCGCGCAATAGAGTCAACCTCCTGTAGCGGTCGGCCTTCAGACCGGCCGATGGTGCGTCGAGGACAATGGACAAGATCTACCGAATCAGGATGGGGATGGGCGGGCGATATGCGCTCGAGCGCGATGGCGGGTTTTATTGGCTCGAGGGCAGCCCCCTGGGCGATTACCACACCGGCATGCTGATCGAAGACACGCCGATGAAGTTCCTGGCCCCGGTTAGGCCATCGAAGATCATCGCCATCGGCTTGAACTACAAGGACCACGCCGCCGAGATGAACAAGAAGCTTCCCGTGGAACCGCTGGTGTTCTCGAAGCCGTCGTCCGCGGTGGTCGGACCCGATGCGTCGATACGCATCCCGAGCTGGGCCGGGCGTGTCGATCACGAGGCCGAGATGGCCGTGGTCATGGGCAAGCGCGCCTACCGGATCAAAGCGGCCGACGCCATGGACTACGTTCTCGGCCTCACATGCCTCAACGACGTGACCGCGCGGGACCTCCAGAACAAGGATGTGCAATATACGCGGGCGAAGGGGTTCGACACATTTGCTCCTCTCGGGCCATGCATTGCGATTGGCGTCGACCCGTCGAACCTCACGATCGAGGGCTGGGTCAACGGCGAAAAGCGCCAGTCATCGAACACGAACCAGTTGATTTTCGCCGTGCCGGAGCTGATCGAGTTCGTGTCCCGCTTCTGCACGCTCGAGGCCGGCGACATCATCACGACGGGCACGCCGTCGGGAGTCGGCCCGTTGAAGCCGGGCGATCGGGTGATGGTGAAGATTCCCAGCGTCGGTACACTCAGCAACCCCTGCGTCGAAGCGTGACACGAAGTCCACGAACTCACACCTTCGTGCCCTTCGTGTCCCTCGTGTGGCCGCCGAGCCTCTATGAACCCAATTGAGAAACTCCAGGACCTCGAACGTCAGGCCGACCTCGGCGGCGGCGAGGAACGGCTGCGCAAACAGCACGAGCAGGGCAAGCTCACCGCACGCGAGCGCGTGGAGCTGCTGTTCGACCCGGGCACGTTCGAGGAAGTGGACAAGCTCGTGACGCATCGCTGCACGGACTTCGGGATGGAGAAGCAGATCATCCCGGGCGACGGCGTGGTCAGCGGCCGCGGCCTGGTCAACGGCCGCGTCGTCTACGCCTTCGCACAGGACTTCACCGTGTTTGGTGGGTCGCTGTCGGAAACGAACGCGGCCAAGATCGTCAAGATCATGGACATGGCGGTCAGGAACGGTGTGCCGGTCATCGGGCTCAACGATTCGGGCGGGGCGAGGATTCAGGAGGGTGTGTTGTCGCTCGGCGGTTACGCGGACATCTTCCTCCGTAACACCCTGGCCTCCGGCGTGATCCCGCAGATCTCGGCGATCCTAGGCCCGTGCGCCGGCGGCGCTGTGTATTCGCCGGCAATCACCGACTTCATCGTGATGGTGAAGCGCTCGAGCTACATGTTCGTGACCGGGCCTGATGTCATCCGGACGGTGACGCACGAAGACGTGACGAAGGAAGATCTGGGCGGCGCCATGACGCACAACGAGAAAAGCGGCGTGGCCCACTTCGCGGTCGAAGACGACAGCGAGTGCATGGCGCTGATTCGCGAGCTGTTGTCGTTCATGCCGGGCAATAACCTCGACGACCCTCCGCGCGCCGCCACCACCGACCCCGTGGATCGCGAGGACGACGCGCTCGACCGGCTGATTCCGCCGTCGCCGAATCAGCCGTACGACATGCTCGACTTGATCCACGCGATCGCGGACGACGGGTATTTTCTCGAGGTGCACCAGCATTACGCCAAGAACATCGTCGTCGGGTTTGCGCGGCTGGGCGGCCGCCCGGTCGGCGTGGTGGCGAACCAGCCCGCACACCTGGCCGGCACCCTCGACATCAACGCGTCGGTCAAGGGCGCGAGGTTCGTGCGATTCTGCGATGCGTTCAACATCCCGCTGATCACCTTCGAGGACGTGCCGGGCTTTTTGCCGGGAACCGTGCAGGAATATGGGGGCATCATCCGGCACGGCGCCAAGCTGCTCTACGCGTTTGCCGAGGCGACCGTTCCAAAGGTCACCGTGATCACACGCAAGGCCTACGGCGGCGCCTATTGTGTGATGGCCAGCAAGCACATTCGCACCGACTTCAACTACGCGTGGCCGAGCGCCGAGATTGCTGTCATGGGGTCCGAGGGCGCCGTCAACGTCCTCTACAAGCGCGAAATCGACAAGGCGGCGGATCCGGCGGCGGTGCGGGCGCAAAAGGTGGCCGAGTTCCGCGAGAAGTTCGCGAACCCTTACGTGGCTGCCGCCCGCGGGTTCATCGACGAGGTCATCCTCCCGCGCGCGACGCGGCGCAAGCTGATTCAGGCGCTCGCCACGCTCGAGACCAAGCGCGACAAGAACCCGCCGAAGAAGCACGGAAACATCCCGCTCTAGGGCCGCGCTCGCACGGAGGGGCCCTGCGAGGCTGCTAGACTTGAGAGGTCGATTCCGTGAAAAAGATTCTGATCGCCAACCGGGGCGAGATCGCCGTCCGCGTAATACGCGCCTGCCGGGACATGGGCATCGCTACCGTTGCGATTTACTCGGAGTGCGACCGCGCGGCCCTGCATGTCCGTATGGCTGACGAGGCGTGGCCGGTGGGTGCTAGTCCGCCGCGAGACAGCTATCTGCGGATCGACGTTATCGTCGAGGTGGCGAAGAGGTCCGGCGCCGATGCGGTGCACCCGGGCTATGGCTTCCTCGCCGAAAACGAGGACTTTGCCGCCGCATGCCGTGACGCCGGACTGACTTTCATCGGGCCCACACCTGAGGCAATCACGCTGATGGGCAGCAAGACCGCTGCACGGCAGGCGGCGATCAAGGCCGGCGTGCCTGTCGTACCGGGCACAGAGGAGCCGATCGACGAGTCCGTGGCCGATGCCGAGGTCCTCACCACAGCCGAACGCATCGGCTATCCGCTGATGCTGAAGGCCGTGGCCGGCGGCGGCGGCAAGGGTATGCGCATGGTCGCCACGGCCGCGGAGCTTTCGGGTGCGTTACGAGCGGCTCGCTCCGAAGCCGGGTCTGCGTTTGGCGACTCGGCGGTGTATCTCGAACGCCGCATTATGCAACCCCGCCACATCGAGATCCAGTTGCTCGGCGATCACCACGGTACCGTGCTGCCTTTCGTCGAGCGTGAATGCTCGCTGCAGCGGCGCCATCAGAAGGTCATCGAGGAAAGCCCGTCGCTGGCCGTGTCTGCGAAAACCCGCGATGCCATGACGTCGGCGGCGGCCGCGATCGCGAAAACGGTCAATTACACGAACGCCGGCACGATCGAGTTCCTGCTCGATGAAGACGAGCGGTTCTATTTTCTCGAGATGAACACGCGGCTGCAGGTCGAGCATCCGATCACCGAGATGGTGACGGGCGTGGACCTCGTCTCCTGGCAGATGCGCATTGCCCGCGGCGAGAAACTGACCCTCGATCCGGAATCGCTCCTGACGCCTCGAGGGCACGCGGTCGAGTGCCGCGTCTACGCGGAAGATCCGGACAGCGGGTTCATGCCGTCGCCTGGCCGCATCACCGGGTTGCGCGTACCGCATGGCCCCGGCGTGCGCGACGACAGCGGTGCGTACGAAGGGGGCGAAGTACCGATTTTCTATGACCCGCTGATCTCCAAGCTGATTACCTGGGGTGAAACCCGCGACCAGGCACTGGCGCGGATGCAGCGCGCGCTTTCAGAGTACGACGTGCGCGGCATCAAGACCACCATCCCGTTCTTTCAGTGGGTTCTGACGGACGAGGACTTCGTCGCCGGGCGCTTCGATACCGGGTTCATCGATCGGAAGCTCGGGGCCCGCGGTGGGGCGCCGTTACGCCAACCCACTCAGGGGCAGCAGGAACTGGCGGCCATTGTCGCCGCGCTGAACCACATGACCGGCGCCGCCACCGCTGCCCCGATCGGGCCTTTGGCCGCGGCATCGAGCCGCTGGAGGGATGTGGCGCGAACCGATGCCGTCCGTGGGGGCGGGGGGTAGGCCCGGGCACTGATGAAGTTCCAGTTCGAAATCGCCGACTGCGGCCGCACCGTCGAAGTGCAGCGCCAGGCACAGGGCTATCGCGTCGTGGTGGACGGCCGCACGCGCCTCGTCGATGCCGTTCGCGTCGGGGCGCAGGGGTGGTCGCTGATCGTGCGCGATGCCGTCACAGACGAGGCCCTGAGCGTCGAAGCGACCGTCGCGCCGCAAAACGGCAACGGGTCCGTCGACGTCTACATCGACGGACATCGCATCACGGTCGCGCAGCGAACCGGCCTCGGCCGCCGTACGCGTGCGGCGGAAGGGGCTGAGGGCGCGGGACCGCAGCGGGTCCTCGCACCCATGCCGGGCAAGGTCGTGCGCCTCCTGGTGGGCGCCGGCGACGAGGTGCAGCCCCGCCAGGGGCTCGTCGTCGTCGAGGCGATGAAGATGGAGAACGAATTGCGCGCCGCCCGCGCGGGGCGTGTGAAGGACGTGTTCGTCCAGGAAGGCCAATCCGTCGAGGCAGGCACCGCTCTGCTGGTCGTGGAGTAGCCCGCGTGCTGAGATCCACCTACCGCCGCGTGCGACTGCTGGTTGCGATTCTCGCCATCGCCGTGGCGGCGTTCCTGGTGTCCGTCGTGACCATCGATCTGGGTCCCTCGCTCAAGGCGCGGGCAGAGACGGAAGGCTCGAAGTTCATCGACCGGCCGATGCACATCGGCAAGCTCAGCGTCCACATCGCCCGCGGCCGCTTCGTGCTCGAGGATCTGCGGATTGAAGGGCTCACACCCGAGGCCCGCCCCTGGCTGGTCGCGAAGCGGATCGACATCTCGCTCGCGTGGAAGGCGCTCTGGAGCCGCGAGATCCTGCTCGACAGCATCGAGATGTCGGACTGGACGATGGTGGTCGAAAGCTTCGTCGGTGGCGCCCACAACTGGCCTCGCGTGGGCGGCCCGCCGCGCGCGCCGCGGACCGGCCCCCCGCCGGTGGTGACCACGCTGCAGCACGTGACGGCCACCCGCGGTCAGTTCGTCTTCGACGATCACGCGGCTCGCTGGGGCGTGGTCGCGCCCAATCTCGAAGTGACGGCCGGCAAAGTCGGAGATTACCGCGGCCGCGCGCGCTTTCATGGCGGCACCGTCCACTTCCACGACTTCGAACCGATGGGGGCCGCGGTCAGCACCAGCTTCAAGGTGGAGGACGGCAGGATTGTCCTCGAGGACATCGAGCTTTCCACCGACGGCGCCGAGTCGCAGCTCACCGGAGTGATCGATACCGCGCGCTGGCCCGAGATGTCCTATCAGGTGCACTCGACGATTCAGTTCCCGCGCATGCGCGAGATCTTCTTCGCGGACGACGACTTCTCCCTGCACGGGGTGGGGGAGTTCACCGGCACGTTTCGGCTCTTCAAGGGCGGTCGCGAGCTGAAGGGCAATTTCTTCAGTGCCGAGGCCGGCCTGAACGATTACCGCTTCCAGGAGCTCGAGGGCGCGCTCGAGTGGGTGCCGGAGCGTTTCGAGGTCGTGCGAGCCACTTCCCGGTTCTACGGCGGACGCACGCAGTTCAAGCACGTCATGACCGACCTCGGGCGGCCCGATCAACCCGGCCGCGCCAGATTCGACGTCGAATATCAGGACGCCGATCTCACCGCGTTCATGAACTTCCTCGACACTCCGGGGATTCGCGTCGCCGGCCGCGCCACCGGAACCAACGTGCTGGAGTGGCCCATCGGGGCCTTTCGCGAGCGGCGCGGCGGCGGGACGATTCAGGTCAACCCGACCGATGGCGGCCGTTTGATGGGCGCCGACGTCACCGATGCGCACCTGGCCGCGGCGGAAGCGCGCGCGCTGGATTTGACGCCGTTCAGCAACCACCTCCCGGTCGACCCCGTGTCGTTGCGTGGTTCGCTCACCTACACTTACGCGGGTGACAGCGTGAGCATCGCCGCCGGCGAGGTGGCGACCGAACACACCTTCGTGACGTTCCAGGGCGACACCACGTTCAGCGGCGACCGCGCGCGGTTGCCTTTTCACGTCAGCAGTGCGAACTGGCAGGAAAGCGATCGTTTCCTGGTGGCGTTGATGACGGCCTTTGGTTCGCCGACACGGCCCGTGGAGATGGACGGAGTGGGTCAGTTTGACGGCGTCATGCTCGGCGCGTTTCGGCGTCCGCGGATTGAGGGCCGTTTTCGCGGCGGCGCCATGCGCGCCTTCGACGTCATCTGGGGCGACGCCGAGGGCGACGTCGTCATCGAGAACGCCTATGCCGATGTGAGGGATATCGCGATTCGCCGTGGGGAATCCCTGATGAACGTCTCGGGGCTCTTCTCTCTGGGCTATCCACGCGGCGACGGCGGCGAAGAGCTGAATGCGAGGATCACGATGGAGCGGCGCCCCGTCTCCGATCTGCTCAACGCCTTCGATCTCGAAGATTACCCAGTCGAGGGCGCCTTATCCGGCCAGTTCCAGGTGTACGGCCCGTATACCCGTCCCTTCGGCACCGGCCGGATGACCCTCGACGACGGCGCCGCCTACGACGAGCGATTCGCCACAGCGTCGGCCGGGCTCCGCTTCGAAGGCAACGGTGTCCGGCTCGATGCCATCGAGCTGGTCAAAGGACCGGGTCTGGTGACGGGTGCGGCGTATGTCGGGTGGAACGGCACCTACTCGTTCAATGCCGAAGGGCGCGGCATCACCGTCGAGTCGCTCGACCTCAACACCTTTCCCGATCTGCCCGCCTTCACCGGCGTGTTGAATTTCGGAGCCGACGGAAGCTCCACTTTTGCCGCGCCGCGCTACGACGTCAAAGTGAACGTCGAGGATCTGTTTTTCGGCGACGAAGGTATCGGCGAGGTGAGCGGCCGCCTGTCGATCCGCAACCAGTTGCTCACCTACGAAGTCGAGGCGGCTTCGTCCCGCCTGGCAGTGTCGGGCACCGGCCGCGTTCCCCTCGACGACGAAGACGGCGCGTCGGAACTGATGTTCCGCGTGAGCGACACCTCGCTCGATCCCTACGTCCGCGTGTTCAAGCCGGATCTTTCTCCCTACACGACGGCCACCGCCAGTGGCACCATCCGCGTCGTCGGCAACCTGTCTGACACGAGCGCGCTGCACATCTCGACGAACGTGGAGCAGCTCAACCTGCGGTTGGTGGACTACTGGCTGCGCAACCAGGGTCCAATCCAGCTGGCGGTGGACGGCCCGACGTTGCGTCTCGATGCGATGCGTCTCGTCGGCGACGACACAGCGCTCGATCTGACCGGTTCAATCGATCTGCCCAGGCAGGCGCTGTCGCTCCAAGCCAATGGCGCGGCCAATCTTGCCGTGCTGCAAGGCTTTGTCCCCGACATCCGAAGCTCGGGCCGCGCCGATGTGTCGGCCCTGATTGGCGGCACGGCCGCCCGCCCGATTGTTTCCGGTCAGGCGCTGCTGACCGAGGGCCGCATTCGTCACTTCTCGTTTCCACACGCGCTGGAGGACTTGAATGGCGTTGTGGCCTTCAACGCGTCCGGCATCCGCCTGGACGACCCGGGCTACACCACCGGGTTGAACGGCCGGCTGGGTGGTGGCGTCGTCAAGTTCGGCGGACGCATCGGGATGGTCGGCTATTCGCCGTCGGAATTCGATGTCAGCGTCACCGGCGACGACATGCGGCTGCGCTTTCCTGAAGGCATGCGCTCGGTGGTCGATGCCACGCTGGCGTTCCAGGGCCCTGCCGCTGCGCCGATTCTCACCGGGACCGTCACGGTGGAGAGCGCCAGTTGGACCAGGGGCTTCGACAGCCCGACCAGCATGTTTTCGACCGCCGCCGACGACACCAGCGGCCTGCCGCAGCCGGCAGGGGCGATTGCCCCCGCCTCGACGCTGCCGCTGCGCTACGACGTGCGCATCATCGCGCCCTCGACGCTGCGCATCGAAAACGATCAGGCCGAGATCGTAGCGAGCACGGACCTCAACCTCCGTGGCACGTTCGACCGACCGCTGCTCTTCGGCCGCGCGGAGATCGATCGTGGCGACGTGCGCTTCGAAGGGCGCCGTTATCAGGTCACACGTGGCAGTCTCGACTTCACCAATCCCAATCGCATCCAGCCGTTCTTCGACGTCGAGGCTGAGACGCGTGTGCGGGTGCCCGGACAGACCTATCGCGTCACGTTGCGCATGACGGGGACGACGGATCGAATGCAGCCGACGTTCGAATCGGATCCCCCGCTGGCGCCGATGGACGTGCTCACGCTGCTCTTCAGCGATACCGCGCCCACCGGCGATATCGAGCTCGCGTCGCTGCAGCAGCCGAATCAGCGCGAGCAGGAGATCCTGCAGGCGCGCGCCACCCGGGCGCTGACGGGCGCGTTGTCCGAGGAGGTCGGCCGCGTCGTCGAGCAGACATTCGGCGTCGACACCTTCCAGATCACGCCACTCCTGATGGATCCTTATCAGGACACATCGAGGATGACGGTGAACCCGGCGGCTCGCGTGACGATCGGCAAGCGGATCTCCGACCGGGTCTACCTGACCTACGCGCGCAATCTGTCGTCATCGCGCCTCGACGAGATCATCCTGCTCGAGTACGACCAGAGCGACCGTTTGGGCTGGGTGCTGTCACAGAACGAGGACCGCACCTACGCGCTCGAAGTGCGCCGGCGCCACGTCTTCTGATGCCTTGCGCTCCTGGATTGCGACGGGCGGTGCGAACCGCGAGCCTGCTCGCCGCGTTGACAGTCGTGATTGGTTCACCGGCCGACGCCGACGTGCGCGATTTCCTCGGACGCACGCTGACCGACGTGGTCGTCGAGGTCAGGGGCGCGCCATTTCTCGACCCGTCGGTGCTGCAGCTGATCGAAACGCGCGTAGGCGAGCCCTTGTCCATGCAGCAGGTGCGCGAATCCGTCGACCACCTCGTCGGCGTGGGCCGGTTCGAGGATGTCCGTGTATTCGCCTCGGCGTCGCCGGCCCCGGCCGATGGCGTGACACTCCGATGGGTACTGGTGCCCGTGCAACGCATTGCCCGTGTCGACATCCAGGGGCGCGCGGGCTTTTCGGAACAGGTGCTCCGCACAGAGGTCGCCGAACGGACCGGCACCCTACCAGTGACCGCGAGGGTCGAAGAGATCGTCGACGTGTTGAGCGCGTTCTACGCAGAGCGCGGCTACCGTCGCCCGGTCATCGAGCCGCGTCTGCTGCCGAATCGGACGGAGGAACTCGCCACGTTGCAGCTTGGCATCGAGACGGGGCCACGCACGTCCATTGGCAACGTGACCGTTCGTGGGGACACGGGCCTCCTCCCAACCGCTATCATCAGGGAACTGCGCCTGGAGCGCGGGCGTCCTTACGACAGGCCCACGATCGAAGAGCGTGTGCGGAGTTTCGAAAACTCCCTCCGTGACCGCGGGTATTACGAAGCTCACGTTGCTCTGAGCGTTGCCTTTGCTGACGACGGCTCGACGGTCGATCTCACAGTCAACGCCGATCGGGGACCGCGCGTCCGAGTAGTGTTTGCTGGCGACCCACTGCCCGATAACCGCCGCGATTCCCTGGTGCCGATTCGGCAGGAGCGCAGCGTCGATCTCGACCTCCTCGAGGACGCCAGCCGCAATATCCAGGCGTTTCTCCGGCAGCAGGGCTACCGCACCGCCGAAGCGCCGTATATGCGCGAAGAGAAAGGCGGCGAGATGGTCCTCACGTTCAAGGTGAGGCGCGGCCCGCTGCATCGTCTCTCCTCGATTGATGTCGCCGGCAACGCCGCTCTCCCGAGGAGCGAACTGGCGCCGTTGCTGGCGCTGCAGCCGGGCGAACCCTTCTCGGACGGTCGCGTGGCCACGGTGGCGGCTGCGATTACCGAACTCTATCGCGTCCGGGGGTTTGCGCGTGTCGTGGTCAGACCCGACGTCACACTGGCAGAACCGCCGGAGAGTGCCGGGGAAGTGCCGGTGACCGTGCGGCTAATCATCACCGAGGGTGTGCCCACCGTCGTCGCGAACGTAACCGTCGATGGCAACACGGCCGTGACCGAAGACCGCGTGCGCAAGGTTCTCCGCCTGACGGAACAGGGACCCTACTATCGCCCCCAACTGGACGCGGACCGCGACGAAATCGAGCGGCTCTACCGGAATGAAGGGTTTCGGAACGTGCGCGCCGAGGCGCAGGTGACACTGCAGGATGCCGGCGAGCACGTGGACGTGCGATGGACGATCGTTGAAGGCCCCCGCGCGATCGTCGATCGCGTGCTCATCAGCGGCAACGCGCGCACCAGTGCTGACCTCATCCGGCGCGAGGTCTTCCTCAGTCCCGGCAGTCCACTGGGCGACGACGCCGTGATCGAGACTCAGCGGCGGCTGGCGACGCTCGGGTTGTTCCGGCGGATCCGCATCGTCGAACTGCCACACGGCGACGGCCTCACCAGGGACATCCTCATTGACGTGGAAGAAGCACCGGCGACGACCATCGCCTATGGTGGCGGTCTCGAGGCCGGCCGTCGGCTGCGGACCGGCGACGGCGTGGCCGCGGAAGAACGGATCGACATCGCTCCGCGCGGATTTTTTCAGGTCAGCCGCCGCAACCTCTGGGGCAAGAACAGATCGGTCAGCCTGTTTACACGAGTCAGCCTCAGGCCGCGCGATCCCGGCACCGAGTCCGATCCCGCCGACACCGGGGGCTACGGGTTCAATGAGTACCGCGTGGTTGGCACGCTTCGCGAACCGCGGTTGCTGGAGGGGGCGGGCGATCTGCAGCTGACCGGGTTTGTCGAGCAGGCGATTCGGTCAAGTTTCAACTTCTGGCGGCAAGGCGTCAGGCTCGATTACGGCCGGCGTCTCGGCCCCAATGTGACCTTGACCGGTCGCTATGCCCTCGATCGGACGCGCCTGTTCGATATCCATATCCAACCGGAAGATCAACTGCCGGTCGATCGCCTGTTCCCGCAGGTCCGGCTGTCAACCCTCACGGCTTCCATTCTTCGCGACACCCGTGACGACGTGATCGACCCGGCGCGTGGCGCCGTCCTCGGGGTAGACACGACTCTGGCGCCACGGTCTCTCGGTTCTGAGGTCGGTTTTACCAAGACCTTCGTGCAGGGCTTCGTTTACCGCCGGCTTCCAGGATTGGTGCCGTGGACGTTCGCCGCTGGGGCCCGTGTCGGCGCGGCGGTTGGCTTTGCGCGCCTGCTCGATGACGACACCGTGGTGAACGACGTACCTGCGAGCGAGCGCTTTTTCGCCGGCGGCGATTCCACCGTGCGTGGGTTCGTCCTCGATCGTCTGGGCACGCCGGAAACCGTCAACGATCAGGGGTTCCCTGCCGGCGGCGGTGGGCTCGCGGTCGTCAACGTTGAGATGCGTACACGCTACTGGAAAGGCTTGGGCGGCGTCGGCTTCTTCGACGCCGGCAACGTGTTTCGCCGCGCCAGCAACATCAGCCTGAGCGAATTTCGTCCGGCGGCCGGCTTCGGCCTGCGCTACCGCTCCCCGCTGGGGCCGCTGCGTTTCGACCTCGGCTTCAATCTCGATCGGCAAGTGCTGCCAAACGGCGCCCGCGAACGCGGCAACGTCTTTCACCTCTCGCTGGGGCAGGCGTTTTGATGACACGCCACAGCATTGCCGTTGTCGTGATTGCTGCGCTGACCGTGGTCGCGGCACACGCGCAGCCGCGCGAAGAGCTCGTCGAGCGGACGCTGGCCATCGTCGGGGGACGGGCTGTGACGCTGGCCGACGTCAGGACGGCGACGGCCCTGTCCCTCATCTCCAATGCGGAAGGCGACGATGCCGCGACCGAGCGGCTGATCGAGCGGGCGATCGTGTTGCGAGAAGTAGAACGGTATGCCCCGCCGGAGCCGCCTGAGCAAACCGTGATCGACACGTACGCCGACATTGTCGGCCGCTTGTCCGAAGCGCAGGTCGCCAACATTCTGGCAGCGGGCGGCTTCACGGATGCCCGGCTGCGCGCCTGGATTCGCGATGACATGAGGATCGCCGCGTATCTGGAGCAGCGGTTTGCCGCCACGGCCGACCTGTCGGTCGAGCAAGCCGCGCCGGAATTGCGCGCGCGGCTGTCCGCGGAACGTCGTGCCAGCCTGATCGCGGATTGGATCGCCGACCTGCGACGACGCAGCCTGGTGGTCGAACTCTGGAAGCGCCCCTAGCTCCGGACCAACGCCGCATAGCCGACCGCGATCTGCGCCATATTGAAAAGTGCGTGATTGGTGACCGTACTCAGGACGCTCCGACGCGACAGGTAGATCACACCCCAGAAGCCGCCCAGGAGCGCCGTGATGATAGCGGCATCGAGTCCTTGGACCGTGTGGCCGAGGCCAAAGGCCACGCTGGTCAGCGCCACGCCTATCCGACCCCCGCCCAGTCGCTGCTCGAAGCGGTGCAGCAGGAAGGCGCGCTGTAATTCCTCGCGCACGCCCCCGGCGACGAGCACGAGGGCGACGAAGCCCGCGATCAGCCATGGTGACCCGAGCAGTGACTGAAACGGGCTGACGTCCACGGTGTGCAGAAAAGGAGCAACCAGACGAAGAACCACTTGCGCCACGATCACGACGAGAAAGATGACTGGCACGAGCATGACGCCCAGCCGGATCTCTAGGGTGGCGCGCTGGTGGCCCAGGAACACTTCGCGAGGCCTGTCATTGGAACGGCTCAGGAAGAAAAATATCAGGCTCAGCAGCAAGATCGTGTCAATCGCCGATATACCGAAAATGAAAGCCGGCGACAGGCTCCCATCCATGGATGGACGAACGCCAAGGGTCCCGAGGAGAGCGATGATCACCAGTTGGGTCGGATAGCCGGAACAAACCAACACCTCAGCCACGGCGCGAGACCGGGAAAGGGCGAGCTGCGCTGGAAATGAAGGTCCAAACGCGGGGGATTCTGGCGGCTCAGGCAGCACAGTCGAATGGTACACTCGGAATTCATGGCCACATCCCAAGCCGAGCGCGTCCTGATCGTCGATGACGATGACGCAACCCGTGCCGGACTTGCGGAGCTGGTAAGGACGTGGGGGTTCGTCACGGACGCGGCGGCGAACGGCGAAGAAGCCCTCAAGCTCATCACTTCGTTTCGCCCGGCCATCGTCGTCACCGACATGGTGATGCCGATGATGGATGGCTTGTCCCTCCTGAAGGCACTGAAGGACGACGCCGATCAGCTCAAAGTGATTCTGCTCACCGCGCAAGGTTCTGTCGAAACCGCCGTCGAGGCACTCAAGCACGGCGCCGCGGACTACCTCACCAAACCGGTCGATACGCAGAAACTCCGGCTGCTCCTCGAAAGCATCTCCGAGCTCAACGCGCAAAAACGCGAGAACGAAGCGCTCCGTCGGCAATTACGGGACAAAGGCAGCTTCGGGAGCATCGTCGGCAACAGCGTGACGATGCGCAAGATCTATCAGGTCATCGAACAGGCGGCGCCGACGCCGGCGTCGGTCCTGATCATCGGCGAGTCCGGCACCGGCAAGGAGCTGGTTGCCCAGACCATACATCAGCTCAGCCCTCGCGCCGAGGCGCCATTTGTCGCCATCAACTGCGCAGCCATTCCTGAAACGCTGCTCGAGAGCGAAATTTTCGGTCACGAGCGCGGCTCCTTTACCGGAGCCATCGAGCGCCGGGCGGGCTGCTTCGAACTCGCGGACCGCGGCACCCTCTTTCTCGACGAGATCGCGGAGATGGTGCCGGTCACACAGGTGAAACTGCTGCGTGTGCTGCAGGAGCGCCGCTTCCGACGGCTCGGCGGGCGAGTGGAGCAGGACGTCGACGTCCGCGTCATCGCTGCGACCAATGTCGATCCGATCGACGCGATTCGTGACGGCAAGCTTCGCGACGATTTGTACTATCGGTTGAACGTGTTCACGATCGAGCTGCCGCCGCTGCGGGACCGCATAGATGACCTGCCGCTCATCATCCAGGCCTTTCTCGACGAGTTCAACGTACGCGACCGCCGTCACGTCAAGGCCGTGACCCCCGAGGCGATGCGCATGCTCGAGTTGTACGAGTGGCCCGGCAACGTGCGGGAACTGCGGAACGTCATCGAGCGCGCGACCATTCTCGCCAGGGGGGACTTCATCGAACCGTCCCATCTGCCGCGGTTCAACCCGCCGGCACGGCAGCAGGAGTCGACACCGGCAAGCGGCGTGACCATCGCCCCCGGAATGACCGTCGACGAAGCCGAACGCAAGCTCATCATCGCGACCCTCGAAGCGTCGGGCAACAACAAGACGCGGGCCGCCGAAATGCTCGGCATCAGCTTGAAGACCCTCCACAACAAGCTGAATCGCATGAAGCAGACGACTCAGTAGTCGACGTTGTGAGCGGGCCACTTGTCGGTTGGTGACTTTCGATGGCTCTTTCGATCAAACAGAAGCAGGTTCTCGGCGTCACCTCGATCGTGGCGTTCGTCGTCCTGGTGCTGAGCGCGATGCAGCTGACGACGCTGACCCGCGCGCTGCTGCTCCAGAGCCGGGACCGCGCGGAGCTCATCGCGATGTCGATCGGCCACAGCGTCGCCGAACTCGCCGTCACGGAGCAAACCGTTTACCAGGAATTGCGGCGCGATGCCGGCGTGCAAACGGCGCTCGAAACCGCCCTCTATTCCACCGACGTCGTCTACGCCGCCCTCGTCGATCGTGAGGGGACCGTCATTGCGCACAGCGACCGTTCGCGCATGGGCGAGCAGTTGCCTGATGGAGACGATCTCGGGACGCTGGCCGAGGGCGGTGCCTTCGCCCAGCTTCGCGCCGTCTATCAGACCGATCGCATGCTCGAGTGGCGCCAGCCGCTGCTGCTCGGGGATCAGCCGATCGCGGATATCCGCGTCGCGTTGTCCACGCTGCTCGCGCGCCAGACGCTCAATGCTTCGCTCGAGCCGGCGGCGCTGGCGGCGCTCGCGGCCCTCGGTGGCGCCATTCTCGTGGCAGTCCTCCTCGCGCAGATTGTCGTCCGGCCCATCCACGTGATTCGGAGCGGACTGTCCCGGTTGGGCCAGGGCGACTTCGGAGCCACGCTCGATCTCAAGGGAGACGAGTTCAAGGAGCTTGGCGACATTTTCGCCAGCGTCACCGATCAGCTCAAGGCCGCCCTGCCGGACAGCGCAAAGCGCACACAACTGCTCGAGCTCTCGCGCCGGGTCACCGCGCTCGGCCGGCTGACGGCCGGCGTGGCGCACGAAGTCAAGAATCCGCTCAACGCGATGACGATTCACCTGGAGCTGCTGAAGCAGAAGCTGGCAGTCGGCGCCGATTCAACGGCGACCGGGCCGCATGTCGACATCATCAGCCACGAGATACGGCGGCTCGACGATGTGGTGCAGGGATTCCTGAAGTTCGCGAGGCCTGAAGAGCTGATGCTCAAACCGGTGCCGCCTGGCGTGATGGTCGAGGAAGTCTTGAAGACGCTGGCGGTCGAAGCGAATGTCACCGGCGTCTCGCTCGAAGCCAGCGTGACGCCGGATGTGCCGCACATCGAGGTCGATCCCGGGATCTTCAGGCAGGCGCTGCTGAACCTTGCCCGCAACGCCGTGCAGGCGATGCCGAACGGTGGGACATTGACGATGGGGGTTGGGCCGACGAAGGACGGGCGCGTCGAGATCCGCGTCGTTGACACCGGGGTCGGGATCGCCCCGGAAAATCTCGCGAAGATTTTTGATCTCTATTTCACGACCAAGCCGTCCGGCACTGGCATTGGCCTCTCTTTGGTGTATCGCACCGTCCAACTGCACAATGGGGACATCGACGTGGAATCGACGCCGGGCGTAGGGACGACTTTCGTGATTAAAATGCCCAAAGCGAACCTTGCGGCCCAGGCGAGCGGCCCGACGCCGTCGTTGCGGGCCGAGACCGAACGGCTCAAGAAGACGTCGTAGAATTGAACCGGTGCGCAGCTGGAAGCTCATCCTAATCGTGGTGCTTGCGATCGCGTCCGGCGTCGCCTGCGCGAAAGCGCGCGCGAACGCCGAGCCTATCCTGATGCCCGAGTTGCTTCCTCCGCCGCCCCCACCGCGGGTGATTGAGACCGTCCCGGTGGAGCCCTTGCCCACCATCGCGCCAAGCCCCGTAGAAAGCGCGTTGTTGACCCCTCCGGCGCGCACTCCAGCGCCGCCGGCCCGGCCCGACCCCCCGAAGGTAGACCCGCCGCCCGCGCTGTCCGAACGGCCGGCGCCCGCGACACCGGCACTGACGCTCAAACCCGGTCCCAGTGGCCAGGCGCAGACCGAGGCCTTCATCCGCGCCCACCTCGAGCGCGCCTTGCGTGACCTCCAACGCGTGAATTACGCGGCGCTCAACGCGGATGGACGCACTCAGTTCGACACCGCCCGCACCTTCATCCAGCAGGCCGAAGAGGCCCTGAAGGGCGCCAACCTGATGTTTGCCAGCAAGCTGGCAGACAAGGCTGCGACGATGGCCGCGGTGCTGGTGCGGTAGCGGCCTCGCCGACTCCCGGACGGGCTAAGGGTACCGAAATATCTCCAGAAGCGAAAATATCGCGAAGTTGTTCGGAATCACTCCATTTACACGACATCTAGCGTATGACCTAAAATAAAAGCGCAAGATGTTGTGGTTTACACGCTTGACAACCATGGCACGGAGGCGCATATTGGGCGTCGCGCGCGAAATATCTTGGACGCCGGCGACTCCCAGCCGTTAGTGAACAAGTGACGACGCCGGGACGAACGCTGGACTTCGCACGACTTCAGAACGCGCGCGACCAACTTCAATCGACGTAACGATTTACGAAAGGTTGGGCGACCACCCGAGAGGGGACGGCTGTCGCCCAGGCGGAGGATACATGCACGAAGGCGCTGCGAAGAAAATGGTGGCTGCTGCTGCCGGGCAAACGGCAGCTTCCGGCCAGACCGCGCACATCGAGCCGACCGAGGCCCCATCCAAGGGAAAGCGCTCGTCAACAGGCACCACCACGGTGCCGGGACTGGAGTTCCCACGGTTCTTTTCGACGTCCGGTGTCGACCCGTTCGACCAGGTCGAGTGGGAACTGCGCGATGCGGTCATTGGCAGCGAAAAAGGGCAGGTGGTCTTCGAGCAACGTCAGGTCGAATTCCCGAAGCCGTGGTCGCAGCAGGCGACCAACATCGTGGTCTCGAAATACTTTCGCGGACACGTCGGCTCACCGGACCGCGAGCGTTCCGTCAAGCAGCTCATTGGCCGCGTCGTCGACACCATCTCCGAATGGGCGCGCAAGCAGAAGTACTTCGCGTCTGAGGAAGCGCTCTCGGCCTTCAGCGGCGATCTCAAGCATCTTTTGGTCGAACAGAAGGCCGCGTTCAATAGCCCGGTGTGGTTCAACTGCGGGTTCGAGAAGGCGCCGCAGTGCTCGGCGTGCTTCATCAACGCCGTGGACGACACGATGGAATCGATTCTGACCCTGGCCAAGACCGAGGGCATGCTGTTCAAGTTCGGGTCGGGCACCGGCAGCAACCTGTCGGCGATCCGGTCATCGCGTGAACTGCTGGCCGGCGGCGGCACGGCTTCGGGCCCGGT
>Ga0136624_1000132_pt1 | contig 23429 bp, 19 predicted proteins | sample AntDrymUQ4692206_2_FD_104802 | JGI IMG/M metagenome (GOLD analysis project Ga0136624, IMG submission 104802) | Polar desert sand microbial communities from Dry Valleys, Antarctica - metaG UQ469 (22.06) | ecosystem: Environmental > Terrestrial > Soil > Desert | place: Antarctica: Dry Valley... | reverse complement strand
TGGTCGGGCTCGGTCTCATGCTGCTGATGATCTACCGACCGCAGGGCATCTTCGGGGACCGAAGGGAGCTGGCGCTCGATGTACGGTGAGGACACCGGCGCGACCGCAGCGACGCCGGAAGAGTTGGCGGAGCTGGCTCACAGCTCCGGCAGCGAGCCCCGCGGCGGCGCGGAAGGCGTGACTGCCCAGCCCGACAGTCAGGCGAAAGAGGCCGCGCTGGCGGCACTCGCCACCGTCGCACACGAGCCAGGGGCTGCCAAACCCGACCCGATCATCGTCGCGGATACCGTCGTCCGCCGCTTCGGTGGCCTCACTGCGGTCGATGTCGCGCACGTGGAGGTCCAGCGCGGTTCCATCACCGCCCTGATCGGACCCAACGGGGCGGGCAAGACCACGTTCTTCAACCTGCTCACCGGCTTCGACAACCCGGACGAGGGCAGCTGGTCGTTCAACGGGCGCTCGCTCGCGGGGGTGCAGGCCTACAAGGTGGCGCGACGCGGGATGGTGCGCACCTTCCAGTTGACCAAGGCGCTCTCCCGTCTCACCGTCATGGAGAACATGCGGCTCGGCGCCACCGACCAGCGCGGGGAGAGCTTCTGGCGGGCGGTCATCCCCGGCATGTGGCGGCGGCAGGAGGCAGAGATCACTGATCGGGCGGAAGAGCTGTTGGCCCGCTTCAAGCTCGATGCCAAGGCCGACGACTTCGCCGGCAGCCTCTCCGGCGGTCAGCGCAAGCTGCTGGAGATGGCCCGCGCACTGATGGTGCGCCCGGAGATGGTGATGCTCGACGAGCCGATGGCCGGAGTGAACCCCGTGCTGACTCAGTCACTGCTCGGGCACGTGAAGAGCTTGCGGGACGAGGGCATGACGGTGCTCTTCGTCGAGCACGACATGGACATGGTCCGCGACATCAGCGACTGGGTCATCGTGATGGCGCAGGGGAAGGTCATCGCCGAAGGACCGCCGGACGCGATCATGGCCGACGAGCGAGTCATCGACGCCTACCTCGGCTCGCATCACGACTCCGCGCTCACCGAGGAGGAAGAGGAGCAGATGCTCGCCGAGGCCGAAGCCGAGCTCGCGCGGCAGCGGGAATCGTCGTGACGGTGACCCCGGAGCCGGGAGCCGGCGGACACGGACAGTCGACCAGCGTCGATGTCACTCCACCGCAGGACGACGAGCAGCCCCCCACCGGCGATCGGTCGGAGCACCTGCGCGGCGCGGAGTCCGCACTGCTGCGAGCGGATGAGGTGGTCGCCGGTTACGTTCCCGGCGTGAACATCCTCAACGGATGCGATCTATACGTCGGGGACGGCGAGCTTGTCGGCATCATCGGGCCCAACGGCGCGGGCAAGTCGACCCTGCTCAAGGCACTCTTCGGCCTGATCAAGGTGAGTACGGGCGAAGTGACACTCCGTGGGGAGGACATCACCGGCCTCAAGGCACACGCCCTGGTGCGCAAGGGCGTCGGCTTCGTGCCGCAGACCAACAACGTGTTCCCGAGCCTGTCCATCGAGGAAAACCTGCAGATGGGGCTCTACCAGGCGCCCAAGCGGTTCGGGGAGCGCTTCGACTTCGTCACCTCCCTCTTTCCCACCTTGGGCGAGCGGCGCAAGCAGCGGGCGGGGTCACTGTCCGGCGGCGAGCGCCAGATGGTGGCGATGGGCCGGGCACTGATGATGGAGCCTTCGGTGCTGCTGCTGGACGAGCCTTCAGCCGGCCTGTCCCCCGCGCTCCAGGACGAGGTGTTCGTGCGTACGCGGCAGATCAACCGCGCGGGTGTGTCGGTCATCATGGTCGAGCAGAACGCCCGCCGGTGCCTGCAGATCTGCAACCGTGGATACGTGCTCGACCAGGGCCGCAACGCCTACACCGCCAGCGGCAAGGACCTCATCAACGACCCCAAGGTCATCGAGCTCTACCTCGGGTCTCTCGCCAAGGCCTGAGCGAGACCAGGCGTATCCGCCCCAGCAGCACCACATCGAACAGCAGGCCGGGAGCCAACTCTTCGAGTTGGCTCCCGGCCTGCGTGAGGTGTCGGCTTCTTACAGCTGGCCCTGCCGGTATTCGGCCTCGGCCAGCAGCTTGTTGTCCGGCCCGTAGGTGTAGATGCCGATGCTTGCCACCTGCGGGTCGCCTGCGTCGCTGAACTCGATGGGACCGCTGACACCGCTGTAGTCGATGTCGTCGCCGTCCTCGAGCATCTTCTTGCACTCCTCGAAGGACGTGCACTCGGTGCCGCCCTTGCTGACGTTGACCAGCTCCTTGGCGATGTCCGCGCCGGCGTCGCTGTCAGCCGCCTGGGCGGCGAGCGCCGACAGGATGACGGCGTCGTAGGACTCGGCCGCGTAGCTGAAGTCCTTCAGCTTGGGGTCCACCTTGAGCAGCCGGTCGCGGAACTCCTGGCTGGCCTCGGCGCCTGGCAGCGTACCCTTGACGCCCTCGAGCAGCCCCTTCTTCAGCTTCTCGCCGAGGGCGTTGCCGATGTTGCCATCGACGAGGTAGAGCGGCTTCTCCTTGGGTCCGATGCCCTGGGCAACCAACTCGTTGATCACCTTGGCGGACTCGTCGAATCCGACGAGGACAACGGCGTCGGGGTCCTGCTGCTTGATCTTGGACACCTCGGCGGAGAACTCCGCCGCCTTCGGGTCGTAGAAGACCTTCGCCACAGTGTCGCCGCCCTGCGAGTTGATCGACTTCTCGGCGTTGTTGGCCAGGCCTTCGCCGTACGCGTCCTGGAGGGCGAGGATGCCGACCGACGCGTTGCCCTCGCTGATGATCAGGTCACCGAGGGTCCGGCCCTGCAGCACATCAGAGGGGGCGGTGCGGAAGTAGAGGCCCTTGTCGTCGTAGGTGGTGAAGTCGGGGGAGGTGTTGGCCGGGGAGAAGTGCACGACGCCGGCGCCGGTGATCTTGTCGATGACCGTGAGGGACACCGACGATGACGCGGCACCGATGATGACGTCGGCGTTCTGGCTGAGCAGCCGGTCCACGGACTGCGAGGCGATGTCGGTGGAGGTGTCACCGGAGTCGGAGTCGAACTTCTCGATGTCCTTGCCGAGCACACCGCCGGCCTTGTTGATCTCTTGGACGGCCAGGTCGACGCCGGCGAACTCGGGGGGGCCGAGGAAGGCGAGGGAACCGGTCTGCGGCAGCAGGGTGCCGATAGTCAAGGTGCCGTCGCCGGTGTTCTGTTGTGGCGCCTCGGTCGGCTCGGTGGTCGGCTCGGGCGTGTCGGCAGGGGCCGCAGGGGTGGTCTCGGTGGAGACAGGTGGCGGTGCCACGGTATCGCTGGGCTCGGTGCTGCCGCCGCAGGCGGTCAGCGTCAGGCTCGTGGCGCCGAGAACCGCGAGAGAGCGCCACAGGGGGATGGGTCGGGTCACGAAGCGACTCCTTTGGTGGACAACCAAGAACGCCGCAGCCATTCACGCACTCCGGCGGCAAAACACGACGGTACCGGAGGTAGTGGGGGGCTGTATCAACCGGGGGAAAGCCGTGTCGTGGTTGTTGCCAAGTCGTGACCTCGTTCAGGTGCGTACGATCCTCGGCGGGCCCCCGTAGCCCAACCGGCAGTAGGCACGGCTCTCAAAAGGCCGACAGTGTGGGTTCGAATCCCACCGGGGGCACTCTTGTGATGTCTCGAGACCTGCGCAATATCCCGAACCTTTGCCGCCTGCCGCCTGCCGGGTGGCTGGTTCAGGCGGCGTGGAGGAGGTCGACGATGAGATCTTCGAGCGGGCAGCGCGGGCTGCCCCTGGGCAGGCCGGGAGGTCGGCTGGTGTAGTGGTGGCCGGTGGGGGTGGTGGTTTCGATCTGGTGGCCGGCTCCGCCGCCGCTGGTGTGGGTGTGCCAGCCGGCGGCTTGTTTGGCGTAGTTGCAGGCTTCGCAGTGTCCTTGGCCGTTGGCCTCGGAGGTCGGTCCGCCGTCTTCGACGGGTTTGACGTGGTCGTTGTGTTTGATGGGGGCGCCGCACCAGGGGGTGCGGCAGGTCTGGTCGCGGACGATGAGGACGTCGGCCAGCTCGCCGGCGAAACGCCGGCGGCGGGATTCCATCGCCACTAGGGCGCCGGTGTGGGGGTGGGTGTAGAGCCGGCGCAGCCACAGGCCGGCGTTGGTGGCGGCGGTTCGGGCGAGCCGGCGGGCGAGGTCGGCGGGCAGCGGGCCGTACCCGTCGAGGTGGGCGGGCTCGTCGGGGGTGTTGCCGTGGTTGAGCAGGGTCTGGTCGGTCATCACCAGCCGCACCTCCACCGGGACCGCGTCGGCGGTGGTCTGGCCGGTGACCCGCTCGACCAGGGTGTCGGCCATGATCTGTCCGCGGCTGCGCTGGTCGCCGTGGGAGCGCAGCGAGTCGGCCCGCGCCCGCAGCGAGGCCAGCACCGATACCCCTTGGGCGACCGGCAACAGCCCGGTGAGCACCGCCATGGTGTCCGGGGCGGGCCGCAGACTGACCCGCCGCTCGTTCTCGGCGTTGCTGATCCGGGCGAGGTAGCCGTGTGGGTCGAGCCGGTAGGCCAGCTTCTTGGCGGTCGCCTCGACGGCCCGGTCCCCCAGCGACTCCAGTTGGGGGGCCAGTTCGGTGTCGACCTGGCGGCGGTGCTCGGCGGAAAGCCATGCGGTCTCGCGGGCGACGAACTGCGCCCGCCACTCGGTGATCCACCCGGCTTGCAGCGCCGCTAACGTGTGCGGCAACTCGGTGGTGAGGATGCCGGCCCACCCCACGTACCGGCGGGCGCGGGCGGGAGATTCCCGCTTGGCCAACCCCACCTGCGACGCGATGCCCGCGCCTACCCGCTCGGCCGGGACACCGGCGGCGGTCTGTGCGGTCCGCTGGGAGGCGACGAACTCGGTGGTCACCTTCGCCTGCCCCGCCGCCGCAGCAGCCTTGATCTCCTCCAGCAGCCGGATCTGGTCGATCCGCTCCGCGTCGTCCACCCCGGTGTCGAGGCGGCCCAGAGCGCCGAGGAACCCCCGCAGATCCTCCACCGTGGTGGTGACCCCTCGCTCGAACATGTGTTCGACACTACCATTCCGTCTCCGGTGCGTCCAACCCCAGGAGTGGCACTGTGGAGATCCCATGAAAGCCTGACGTCCTACGCGTAGCCGCTGCCGCCCACCGCTTCACCGATGCGGTGGAGGCGCACCGTGTTGGTCGACCCTGGCGTCCCAGGTGGGCTGCCGGCGACGATCACCACCGGATCACCGCGCTCGCAGCGGCCGAGGTCGAGCAGCGCCGCGTCGACTTGCAGCACCATCTCGTCGGTGTGCGCCACGGACGGGGTGAGAAACGTCTCGACCCCCCACGACAGCGCCAGCTGACTGCGCACCGCCTGCACCGGGGTGAAGGCCAACAGCGGGATGGCCGAGCGGTGCCTAGCCAGCCGTCGGGCCGTGTCCCCGGTCTGGGTGAACGCTACGAGAAAACGGGCGCCGGTGATTCGCCCGACCTCGGCCGCTGCCAACGCAATGGCTCCACCAAAGGTCACCGGTTGTCCGCGCAGCGGGGGCAGACTGTTCAGCGCCGTGGACTCGACGGCGGCGATGATCCGGCCCATGGTCTGCGCGGCGCGCAGCGGGTGGGCGCCGACGCTGGTCTCACCGGAGAGCATCAGCGCATCGGCACCGTCGAGCACCGCGTTGGCGACGTCGGAAGCTTCCGCCCGAGTCGGCCGTGGCGAGCTGATCATGGATTCGAGCATTTGCGTGGCGACGATGACCGGCTTCGCGGCCTCCCGGGCCAGGGCGACCGCCCGCTTCTGCACCATGGGCACCTGTTCGAGCGGCAGCTCGACGCCGAGGTCCCCGCGAGCGACCATCAGCCCGTCGAACGCTTCGACGACCTCGGGCAGGTGGTCGACCGCCTCGGGCTTCTCCAGCTTGGCCAGCACCGGCAGAGTGATGCCCTCCTCTGCCATGACCTGACGAACGCCATCGACATCGTCGGGGCGACGCACAAAGGACAGCGCCACCAGGTCCACCCGAAGTCGCAGCGCCCACCGCAGGTCGTCGACGTCCCGCTCGGACAGGGCGGGGACGCTGACGGGTACGCCGGGCAGATTCATCCCCTTGTGGTCGGAGACCATGCCCCCTTCGATGACCCGGGTGACCACCCGCGGACCGTCGACGGTAACGACCTCCAGGTGGACCCGGCCGTCGTCGAGGAGGATCAGGTCCCCCCCGTGGACGTCGTCGGGAAGGCCGTCGTACGTGGTGGACACCGATCGTCCGTCGCCGGGGACGTCCTCGGTGGTGACCACGAAGTCGTCGCCACGCTCCAGCAGGACAGGCCCTTCGGCGAACCGGCCGAGCCGGATCTTGGGACCTTGCAGGTCGACCAGGACAGCGACGCCGTGTCCGCTGGAGTCGGAGGCCTCCCGTACTAGCCGGTAGGTCTTCTCGTGCTCCTCGCGGGTGCCGTGACTGAGGTTGAGCCGGGCCACATCCATGCCCGCGTCGACGAGGTTCTGTACGTCGTCCGGCCCCGACGTCGCCGGCCCGAGCGTGCAGACGATCTTGGCGCGGCGCTGGCGCAGAGGCATGGAGCGCAGCGTAACGGCGCCCCAGCGTGGTGCCGGGGCGCCGTGACGGCGCTACCTCGGGCTCAGCTGCTGCCGACGCGCTCCACCAGCTCCTGGCAGAAGGCCTTGAGGTCGTCGGGCTTGCGGCTCGTCACCAACACGCCCGGACCGTTGGTGTCGACCACGACCTCCTCGTCGACCCACATGCCGCCGGCGTTGCGAATGTCGGTCTGCAGGCTCGGCCAGCTGGTCAGCGTGCGACCGCGTAGTACGTCGGCCTCGACGAGAGTCCACGGAGCGTGGCAGATAGCAGCGACCGGCTTGCCCGCGTCCAGGAACGACTTGGCGAAGGCGACGGCCTTCTCCTCCGCGCGGAGCTGGTCGGGGTTCGCGACGCCGCCGGGGAGTACGAGGGCGTCGTACGTCGTCGCGTCAGCGGAGGCGACGGTGTCGTCGACGGGGAACGTGTCGCCCTTGTCGAGGTGGTTGAACGCCTGTACGTCGCCCTCCTCGAGGGAGACGAGCTTGGGTGTCCCGCCGGCAGCTTCCACCGCTTTCCACGGCTCGGTCAGCTCGACTTGCTCGATGCCTTCCCCGGCGACGAGAAACGCAACGGTCTTGCCCTGCAACTGGGTGCCCATGGGTCAGCGCCCTTCCGAAATGGAGGTCGATGTGATTGTCGACAGCCTGCCCGCCTCGGCGACGGCGAAAACCGATCTACTCAGCCGACACCGAGCCCCACCACGGTGCCCAGCAGGTAGGTGATGGCGGCGGCTACGCCGCCGAGGACGAGCTGGCGGGTGCCGCTGTACAGCCACGACCGTGACGTCACGGTGGACACGGCCGCACCGGTGAGAAAGAGGCCGAGCAGCGCGACGATCAGGGCTGGCACAAGAGACGTGGCGCCGAGCAGATAGGGCAGCACCGGCACTGCTGCCCCCACGGCAAAGGAGAGGAACGAGGAGACGGCGGCGACGTACGGGGACGGCAGGTCGCGCGGGTCGAGGCCGAGCTCCTCCCGTACGTGGATCTCCAACGCTTGATCGGGGTCGCGAGACAGTTGGCGGGCCACCTCTTGGGCGAGACCCGGCTCGACACCGCGTTCGACGTACAGCTGGGCCAGCTCGTTTCGCTCGGCGTCCGGGCGGCGGCGCAGCTCCTCACGCTCGATCGCGATCTCCGCCCTGGCCAGCTCCCCCTGGGAGGCGACGGAGGTGTACTCCCCCGCGGCCATGGAGAAGGCGCCGGCGGTGAGACCTGCGAGCCCGGCCAGGACGACGATCGAGCTGTTCCCCGACCCGGCGGCGACACCGGCGATCAGCGCAAAGTTGGACACTAGGCCGTCCATCGCCCCGAACACGGCAGGGCGCAGCCACCCGCCGGTGACGTCGCGGTGCGCGTGATGGATCTCCGCTCCGGGTACGGGCGCCGGCTCCGGCGCGGGCGTCACGCCCCGGTCGAACGCCGGGGTGCTCACGTGGTGACCTCCGCGTCCTGCTCCGGCTCCGATTCCGATTCGGGTCGCGAGTCCGAGTCCAAGTCCGAGTCCGAGTCCGCGAACGTCTCGCGGCCAGGTCGCAGCCGGGCGGAGATCCCCAGGTAGGCCAGCGCGCCGCAGAAGACGATGATGCTCGTCCACACGTTCAGCCGCAGCCCGAGAACCAGCGGCGCCGGGTCGATTCGCAGCGCCTCGATCCACAACCTTCCGAGGGTGTAGCCCGCGACGTAGAGAGCGAAGGCGCGGCCATGACCGAGCCGGAAGCGCCGATCGGCCCAGATCACCAACGCGGCGACGCCCAGCGCCCACAGCGACTCGTAGAGGAAGGTCGGATGGTACGTCGCCACGTCCTCCATGCCGGGCAGGCGGTGCGCCGGGTCGATCTCCAACGCCCACGGGAGGGTGGTCGGTCCGCCGTACAGCTCCTGGTTGAACCAGTTGCCCCAGCGGCCGATGGCCTGGGCGATGACGATCCCCGGAGCGGCGGCGTCGGCGAAGATCGGAAGCGGCACGCCGCGCAACCGACACCCGATCCAGGCACCTACGGCACCCAGTGCGATGGCCCCCCAGATGCCGAGCCCGCCCTCCCAGACGTAGAGCGCGGAGACCGGGTCGCCGTCGGGGCCGAAGTATCGGTCCCAACTGGTCAGCACGTGGTAGAGCCGGCCCCCGACGAGCCCGAACGGCACCGCCCAGGTTGCGACATCGCCGGTGACCCCGCGGGGCCCGCCGCGGGCGACCCAGCGACGCTCGGTGATGAGCACCGCGGCGACGATGCCGAGGATGATGCACAGGGCGTAGGCCCGCAGCGGCAGCGGTCCGAGCTGCCAGACTCCCTGCGCGGGGCTGGGTATCGAGGCGAGGTTCATCGACTGCGACGCTACCGCGCCGGTGACTCGGTCGCGCCCGCCCCTTGGGCCGTACGGGTGAGCAGGCCGAGGTCGTGGCGCAGGTCGGCGACCGGCGTACCCGGCGTCCACAGCACCAGCGACCGCTCGTCCGGCCCGAATGCTGTCACCTGCGTCCCGTGGCCCACCTCGTAACCGCCGCCGGGCAGCTTCTCCTTCCCGGTCAGAGCTACCCCGAGCTCGGCGGCGGCGCGCCGCACCGTGGGCATCGGTGCGCGCAACCCGACGTACGACGGGTCGAAGCGGTCGAGGTAGGCGCGGATCGCCGGGCCGGTGTCGCGCGCCGGGTCGGTGGTGACGAAGACGAGCCTGGTGGACTCGCGCACCGTGGGGTCGGCGCGGCGCAGCGCCGCCGCCACGTCCGCGAGCACCGCGTTGCAGATGTCGGGACAGCTGGTGTAGCCGAAGAACAGCAGCGTGACCGGGTCGCGCGTGTCCTCACGGAGTCTGAATTTCGCGCCGGCGGTGTCAGTGAAGGTGACGTCCGGGAGGGTGAACAGACCGTCCACCGTGCTCCCGGCGTAGGGCCCACGCTCGCCCAGATTGACCGCCGCGAGGGGGTCGCTGCGCGGGGGCGCGCACGCCGCAACCGCGAGGACGGCGGCGAGGCCGAGAACGGCGGCGCGGGCGACGCAGGCACGGTGGAGACTGCGGGACCGGGGTGGCACGCTGGAGCAACTCGCGGTCACCGGGCCGGTGTTCCCGCCCGTACTCCGGCGGCCAGCTCACTGGTCAGCTCGACCACCGCGTCGACGCCGGAGGCCTCGTCGGGGGCGTCCAGCAGCCGGCGGACGAGCGCCGAACCGACGATGACCCCGTCGGCGTACGCCGCCACCTGTGCAGCTTGCCGCCCGTCGGACACTCCGAGTCCCACGGCCACCGGCAGCTCGCTGACCGCCCGCACCCTGGAGACGAGGGACTCCGCCACGTCGCTCACTCGCTCGCGCGCTCCGGTGACGCCCATGGTGGACGCGGCGTACACGAATCCGCGGGTGACGGCGGCGACCGATGCCACGCGGGCGTCGCTGCTGCTGGGCGCGACGAGGAAAATCGGGTCGAGTCGGGCGGCTGCGGTGGCCGACAGCCAGGGGCCGGCCTCCTCGGGCGTCAGGTCGGGGGTGATGACACCGGCGCCGCCGGCGGCGGCGAGGTCACGAGCGAACCGCTCGACGCCGTAGCGCTCGACCGGGTTCCAGTAGGTCATGACGAGGGTGGGTGCCCCGGTCGCGGCAACGGCTTCGACGGTGCCCATGACATCGGCGATGCTCACCCCCTGCCGCCGCGCCGCGTCGACGGCTCGCTGGATCGTCGGGCCGTCCATGAGCGGATCGGAGTAGGGCAGGCCGACCTCGACAACGTCGACACCGGCTCGCACCATCGCGAGGCAGGCGGCGCGCGCCCCGTCAATGCTGGGGAAGCCGGCGGGCAGGTATCCGATCAGCACCGCCCGGCCGTGCGAGCGCGCCTGGGCGAAGCACTCGGCGAGCGGGCTCACCGCCCGTCGCCGTCCGCCTCTGCCGGCATGGCGTCGGCCCGCTCCTCGGCCGCCGCGACGATGTCCTCGTCGGAGACGACGTCAAACCACCGCGCCGCGGTGTCGACGTCCTTGTCCCCGCGGCCGGACAGGTTGACCAACACCATCCCGTCCGAGCCCAGCTCGCGGCCGAGCCGGCGGGCGCCGGCGAGCGCGTGCGCACTCTCGATGGCCGGAATGATCCCCTCGGTGCGGCACAGCAGCCGGAACGCATCCATGGCCTCCGCGTCGCTCACTGCGTCGTACGACGCCCTGCCGGAGTCGCGCAGCCAGGCGTGCTCCGGGCCGACGCCGGGGTAGTCCAGGCCGGCCGAGATCGAGTGGGTGTCCAGCGTCTGCCCGTCGTCGTCCTGCAGGAGATAGGACCGCGCCCCGTGCAGGACGCCGGGCGACCCGCCGGTCAGCGTGGCCGCGTGCCGGCCGGTGTCCAGCCCCTCCCCGCCAGCCTCGTAACCGTGCAGCCGCACCGTCGGGTCATCGAGAAAGGCGGCAAAGATGCCGATGGCGTTGGATCCGCCGCCGACACATGCGGCCACCGCGTCCGGCAGCCGGCCGGTGAGCTCGAGGGTCTGCGCGCGGGCTTCCACGCCGATCACCCGGTGGAAGTCGCGCACCATCATCGGGAACGGATGCGGCCCGGCCACCGTCCCGAGCAGGTAATGCGTGGTGTCGACGTTGGTGACCCAGTCACGCATCGCCTCGTTGATGGCGTCCTTGAGCGTGCGGCTGCCGACATCGACCGGCACTACCTCGGCGCCAAGCAGTCGCATGCGGGCGACGTTGAGGGCTTGGCGGCGGGTGTCGGTCTCGCCCATGTAGACGCAGCACTCCAGCCCGAGCAACGCCGCCGCGGTCGCTGTCGCGACGCCGTGCTGACCGGCTCCGGTCTCGGCGATGACGCGGGGCTTGCCCATGCGCTTGGTCAGCAGCGCCTGCCCGAGCACGTTGTTGACCTTGTGCGAGCCGGTGTGGTTGAGGTCCTCGCGCTTGAGCAGCACACGGGCCCCGCCGGCGTACGCCGCGAAGCGGGTGGCGTCGGTGAGCGGGCTGGGCCGCCCGACGTACGTCGCGGCGAGGCGGTCGAGTTCGGCCTGGAAGGACGGGTCGGCGCGGGCGGCGGCGTAGGCGTCGGTCAGCTCGTCGAGCGCGGCCATGAGTGCCTCGGGGACGAAACGGCCGCCGTACGGGCCGAAGTGGCCGGCCGCGTCGGGAAGGACTGCTGCGGGTGGTGAGGTGCTGGCCGTCGATCGGGGGGGTGCGCTGGTGCTCACCCCTCCCTCCGCGTGGGGCCGCCATGCCGCAACGCCGGGTGGGCCCCGGCAGTGACCAGGTCGGCGACCGCCGCCCGCGGATCGTGGCCGGTGACCAGGCTCTCCCCCACGAGCACGGCATGCGCGCCGTCGTTGGCGTAGGCGATGAGATCGTGCGGGCTGCGTACGCCAGACTCGGCCACCCGCACGACGTGGTCGGGGATTCGCGGCGCCAGCCGGGCGAACGTCGAGCGGTCGACGGCGAGCGTGCGCAGGTCGCGCGCGTTGATACCGATGACTTGCGCGCCAGCGTCGAGCGCCCTAGCGACCTCCTCGGCGGTATGACACTCCACGAGAGGGGTGAGCCCGAGGGAGCAGGCGCGCTCGACGAGGCTTTCCAGGGCGTCCTGTTCGAGTGCCACGACGAGCAGCAGCACCAGGTCGGCACCGTGCGCCCGGGCCTCCCACAACTGGTAGCTGGTGAGGATGAAGTCCTTGCGCAACACCGGGATGTCGACAACTGCGCGTACGACGTCGAGGTCCTCGAGCGTGCCGCCGAACTTGTGCGGCTCCGTCAGCACGCTGATGACGTGGGCGCCGCCGGCTTCGTACTCCCGGGCCAGCGCGGCCGGATCAGCGATCGCGGCAAGTTGGCCCCTGGAGGGACTGCAGCGCTTGACCTCGGCAACGACGGCGACGCCGTCGTCGCGGCGCAGTGCGGCGATGCCGTTGCGAGCGTCGAGTGTGCGCGCGGCACGTTCCTTCAAGCGGTCCAGTGGGATCCGCTCCTGGCGCTCGACGAGGTCGGCCCGCACCCCGGCCAGGATCTCGTCGAGCACACTCACGCGGACGGTCCCCTCGTTGCCTTAGCGGACCTGTCGAGGATAGCCACGGCGATTGCCCCCGCCGACAGCGGGCCGGAGGCTACTTCTCTCCAGCCTTCGGCGTGCCGTTCGAGTTGTCGCCGAAGGGTCAGGGTGGGGTTACGACCTGGACCAGACCTTGCGCTGCGCGGCTCAGCCGAACGTCGGTGGTGAGAAGTTCGGCTCCGAGCGTCTCGGCCAGGGCCAGGTAGCAGGCGTCATAGGCCGAGCAACGGTCCCGGAGATCCCAGGCTCGACGACGTAGCGCGAGGTGGCGGTGGCGGACCAAGGCAAGCTCGCCAAGGTCCTCGACGGCACGAGTACCCGCCTGGCTGTCTAGCCATCCACGCAGTGTCCACCGACGGACAACGGCGATGACTTCAGGATCGATAAGTTCGGGCGCGTGCGCCTCGGCGACCGAAGAGAGCACGTGCGCAATCCCGGTGGCGCGCTCTGTCTTGAGGAGTAAGTCCACGGCGGCCGAGGCGTCGAGCACTATCACCTCAGGTCAGTTGGCGAGCCGCTCGTGCGCGAGCGCCTCCGCCGAAGATTCGGGGACCTCCGTGACAGGGCGACCGGCCAGCCTGTCGAGCATCTCCGACATCGTTGGCCGCCGTGCCATCTCGACGAGCTGGGCCCGAACCAGCTCGGAGAGCGAGCGGCGCTCTTCAGCAGCGCGGAGGGCGAGGCGCTTGTGGACATCGTCAGGGACATCACGCACCTGGATCGTCCTACCCACGGCGCGATCGTACACCCAGAGTGGGTGCACTATTACCTCGACCAGCGACCGACGTGACAGTGGACACGTCTCATTCGGCCGGACGAAGCGTGGATGCCAACGCGACGGCGTGCAGGACGGCAGCGGCCTTGCTGCGGCACTCGGCGTACTCGGCCTCCGCGACGGAGTCGGCGACGATGCCCGCCCCCGCCTGCACGTACGCCACCCCGTCGCGGAGCACGGCGGTGCGGATAGCGATCGCCGTATCGAGGTCTCCGGCGAAGTCGAGGTAGCCCACCGCTCCCCCGTAGAGGCCCCGGCGGGCTGGCTCCAACTCCTCGATGAGCTCCATCGCCCGCGGCTTGGGCGCCCCGGACAGCGTGCCGGCAGGAAAGCAGGCCAGCAGGACGTCGAGTCCGTCGCGATCCGCCGCCACCCGGCCCACCACCGTCGACTCGATGTGCATGACGTGGCTGTAGCGGCGTACGGCCATGAAGTCGACCACTTCCACACTGCCGGGCGCGCAAACCCGGCCGAGGTCGTTGCGGCCGAGGTCGACGAGCATGAGGTGCTCGGCGCGCTCCTTGGTGTCGGCGAGCAGGTCGTCGGCGAGAAGCGCGTCCTCCTCCGGACTGTCTCCGCGCCCACGCGTGCCAGCGATCGGGCGGGTCATCGCCCGGTCCCCGGTCACCTTCACCAGCGCCTCCGGACTCGAACCCACCACGTCGAAGCCGTCGAAGCGCAGCAGGTACATGTACGGGCTCGGGTTCGTCACCCGCAGCACCCGATAGACATCCAGCGCGCTGGCCGTCGTCGGCAGGTCGAAGCGTTGGCTCAGCACCACCTGGAACGCCTCCCCGGCACGGATCGCCTCCTTGACCCGCTCCACGGCGGCCAGGTAGTCGCCGCGCGCGGTCCGCGCCGCTGGGGCGGGCGGAGACGCGTCGGCGTACGACGACACCGTCGGCGGCGCCGGGGTCGCCAGCTCGGCGGTCATCCGGTCCAGCCGGGCGACGGCGTCGGCCCAGGCTTCGTCGACCCGTTCACCGCTGTCGTCCCAGTTGACGGCGTTGGCGACGAGCAGCACGGTGCCATCGGTGTGGTCGAGCACGGCCAGATCGGTGGCGAGCATGAAGGCCAGCTCCGGCAGCTCGAGCTCGTCGGGGGCGATGGCGGGGAGCCGCTCCAGGCGGCGTACGGCGTCGTAGCCGATGAAGCCGACGAGCCCGCCGGTGAGCGGAGGAACGTCCGGCAGGGGGGTGGAGCGCAGCGCATCGATTGTGCCGCGCAGGGCGGTCAGCGGGTCGCCGCCCGTGGGCAGGCCGACGGGCGGGGTGCCGAGCCAGGCCGCTTCGCCGCCGCGCTCGGTGAGCGTGGCCGCGCACCGGGCGCCGACAATGGAGTAGCGCGACCACACGCCGCCGTGTTCGGCGGACTCGAGCAGAAAGGTGCCCGGGCGCTCGGCAGCGAGCTTGCGGTAGACGCCTACCGGGGTCTCGCCATCGGCGAGCAGGCGTCGGGTGACCGGGATGACGCGGCGGTCCTTGGCGAGGGTGCGAAAAGTCGCCAGGTCGGGGGCGATCCGTCCGTTAGCCGTGCTCACCTCGGCTGCACAGACGACGCCAGCAGCCCCGCGTCGAAGCAGCTGCGCTCGCCGGTGTGACAGGCGCTGCCTAGCTGGTCGACTGTGACGAGTACGGCGTCGCCGTCGCAGTCCAAGCGCACCTCCTTGACCAGCTGGTGGTGACCAGAGGTGTCGCCCTTGCGCCAGTAGACCTGGCGGCTCCGGCTCCAGTACGTCACCCGGCCCGTGGTCAGCGTGCGGTGCAACGCCTCGTCGTCCATCCAGCCGACCATGAGTACCTCGCCGGTGTCGTGCTGCTGCGCCACGGCGACGACGAGGCCGTCGCCGCTGCGCTCGAGTCGGGCCGCGATCTGCGGGTCGAGGTCGCTGGGGCGTGCCGGCGCTGCCATGGATCCAGTCTGCCAGCGGCAGCGCGCTTCGCTCCGCTAGCTCAAGGCGCCGCGGCGGCCGGGCGGTGCACCGGGAGCCGCAGCACCGTCGGGCCGCCGATGGCCAGCGCCGCACCGAGGACGGCCAGGAGTGCGAGCGCCGTCGGGAGCGAGGTCAGCCCGGAGAGCAGGCCGACGAGTGGGGGTCCGGCGATGAAGCCTGAGTAGCCGAGCGCGGTGACCGCCGCGAGATCGGCGCCTTGACGACCCGGCGTGGCGCGCGCTCCGACGGCACTGAGCAGGATAGGAGCAAGGACAGCGGACCCAAGACCGGCGAGCACCAGCCCGGCGAGCGCGAGGCCGGGCGCCGGGGCGAAGGCGAAGACGAGGGCTCCCGCGGCGATACAGCTTCCTCCCACCGCGACGGCGATCACCTCCTTCCCGACCGGCACCAGCACGTGCGCGCCGAAGCGACCCACCGCCATCGCGCCGGCGAACAGTCCCGGTCCGAGCCCGCCGACTGCCGGTGCGGCACCCAGGGTGCGCTCGAGGTGCAGGGCGCTCCAGGACTGCAGGCCGTCCTCGACGAGGAAGGCGGCACCGACGAGCCCGCCGAGCAGCAGCAGCACCGTCCCGAGTCGCCGACCCCCTGCTCCGCCCTCGGCCATCGAGGGCACCCGCCGGTAGGCCGGCTGCGAAAAGGCGAGCGCGGCGAGCAACACTGCCACCACCGGCAGCACCAGTCGCGGTCCAGCACCCGCTTGCCGGGCAAGACCGGTGAGCACCCCGCCGACGAGCACCCCGGCGGAGAAACTGCCGTGCACGGCCGCCATCAGCGGGGCGCCCTCGAGCCGCTCCCAGGCGGCGGTCGCGGTGTTGAGCGCGACGTCGTACGCCCCCGTCACCGCACCCAGCAGCGCGAGGGACAGCACGAGCCCGGGCAGGGAAGTGGCGAAGCCGAGGGGCGTGACGGCAACCGCGAAACCGACGAGGGTGACAGGAACGACGCGGGCGGCGCCGGAGCGGTCCACGAGCCGCCCGGCGAGCGGCATGGCAGGCAGTGCGCAGACCGCGATCGCGCCGAGGGCGAGGCCGAGCTCCCCGTCTTCGACACCGACCTGGCGGCGCAGGTCCGGCAGCAGCGCCGCGAAGGCGCCCCAGAAGGAGCCGAACGCGGCGAAGGACAGCAGCAGAGCGCGCTTCTCCGCCGTACGGGATGCAGTCATCACGACTGCGTCACCCAGGAGCGGTGCAGCCGACGGTAGACGCCGTCGGCGGTGACGAGTTCGGCGTGGGATCCGCGCTGCACCACCTTGCCCCCGTCGAACACGATGACCTCGTCCGCGGCTTCTGCGGTGGACAGCCGGTGCGCGATGGACAGTGCCGTACGCCCTCGTGTCAGCCCCTCCAACGCCCGCTGCAGCCGCACCTCCGTGGCGGGGTCGACGGCGGAGGTCGCCTCGTCGAGCACGAGCAGGTCGGGGTCGGCGACATAGGCACGGGCCAGCGCGACGAGCTGGCGTTCGCCCGCCGACAGTGATTCCCCGCGCTGACCCACCGCGGTTGCCAACCCGCGCGGGAGGCCCTCGAACCAGTCGGCGAGCCCCAGCTCGGTCAGCGCGAGCAGGATGTCGTCGTCGGTCGCGTCGAGCCGGCCGTAGCGGATGTTGTCGGCCAGCGAGGCGTCGAACAGGAACCCGTCCTGCGGCACCATGACGATCCGCTGCCGCAGCGAAGAGAAACGCACATCGGTCAGCGGTACGCCGTCGACCAGCACCTGCCCGCGGGTGGGGTCCATGAGCCGCGTCAGCAGCTTCGCGAACGTCGTCTTGCCGGAGCCGGTCTCCCCCACCACGGCCACCCGGGACTGCGGCTCGATGGCAAGGTCGATGTCATGAAGAACCTCGGGACCACCGGGGTAGGCGAACGACACGTGGGAGAAGCGCACGTCGATGGGTCCTCGTGGGAGGTCGACACCACGCTCCTCCGGGTCGGGCACATCGGGCCTCGCGTCGAGCACGGCGAGCACCCGTCGCCAGCCGGCGATGGCGTTTTGCGCCTCGTTGAGAACTTCGGTGCCGACCTGCACCGGCTGGACGAACAACGTGACGAGGAAAAGGAAAGCGAGCAGCTTGCCGAGACTGATGTCGCCGCCGACTCCGAGCAGCACGCCGACGAGGACGACTGCCGCGTTGGCGATGCCGGCGACGATCTCGCCAGTGGAGAAGGAGAGGGCAACCAACGCCTGCGCCCTCGTCGCCGAGGAGCGGTGGTTCTCGATGGCGGTGTCGATGCGGCGGGCGGTGCGGTCTTCGACGGCGTACGCGCGGATCACCGACGCCCCCACGACGGATTCCGACACGGCCGACAGCAGGTCACCCACTCGCTCGCGCACCCGACCGTAGGCGGCAGCCACCTTGCGCTGGAAGAAGCGCAGCGCGAAGAACAGCGGCAGGAAGCACGCCCACACCAGCAGGGTCAGCTGCCAGGAGTAGATCGCCATGACGACCGTCGACATGAGCAGCTGCCCCACGCTGACGATCATGAGGATGCCGCCCCATTGCATGAACTGGCTGATCTGGTCGACGTCGCTGGTCACCCGCGACACCAGCGCGCCGCGGCGTTCGGTGGCCTGATGCAGGACGGAAAGGTCGTGGACATGGCGGAACGCCTTCACCCGCAGCGTCGCCAACCCGCCCTCGGCGGCGCGGTAGAGCCGCACATTCATCAGGTACGCCGACGCGGCGGTGATGAGCACCGCCACCACTGCGAGCAGCACCGCCCAGCGCACCAGGGCGACGTCGGGTCCGCCAGGGGCCGGCAGCCCGCGGTCGACCGTCTGCTGCACGGCGATCGGTACGACGACTCGCCCCGCAGTCGCCACCAGCGCGAGCAGCAGGGTGACACGCAGGCCGACGACGAACTCCGGGGACAGCCGGAATCCGCGCCGCAGCGTCTCGACGGCGGACGGAGCGGCTCCGGTGCCGATGCCGTCGAGCGCAGCGCGGGTGGAGGATCCGGCAGACCGGACGGGGGCGGTGGTTGTCATCAGGCCGGCTGGCTCTCCGCCGCGCGAGCGGCCTGCCGGTCGGCCTCCGCCCGCTCGTAGGCGGTCACCAGTAGCCGGTAGCCCGGCGACTCGGCGAGCAGCCGCTCGTGGGAACCGCGGGCGAGGACCCGCCCGTGCTCGACGTAGACGACCTCGTCTGCGAGGCCGATGGTGGCCTGCCGGTAGGCGACGACGACCACCGTCGACGGCAGCGCCGCCTCCCGCAACCCGGCCAGGATGCGTGCCTCCACCAGCGGGTCGACGCTGGACGTGGCGTCGTCGAGGACGAGCAGCCGAGGCTGGCGGACAAGCGCCCGGGCGAGGGCCACCCGCTGCCGCTGACCTCCGGACAGCGAGGTGCCGCGCTCCCCCACCTGGGTATCCAGGCCCTCCGGGAGCGCCGCCACGAAGTCGTTGGCTTGGGCAAGGCGCAGCGCATCCCACACGCGTACGTCGTCGATGTCGTCGGCACCGAGGGTGACGTTGCCGCGCACGGTGTCGTCGAAGAGGAACGTCTGCTGCCCCACCATCGCGGCCGAGCCGGCAACGCCGCCGCGGCGTACGTCGCGCAGGTCGACGCCGTCGAGCAGCACCGCGCCAGCGGAGGGGTCGACGAGTCGCACCAGCAGGTTGGCCAGCGTGGACTTGCCCGATCCGGTGGGACCGACGACGGCGACCGTGCGGCCGGGCTGCACGTCGAAGCTCACGTCACGCAGCACGTGCTCGTCGTCGAGATAGGAGAACCGGATGGCGCGTACGTCGAGGTGGCTGGGCGTCTCACCGTCCGGCAGTTCGGTGGCCCCATAGGGCAGGGCGCCCGTCGCGCGGATCACGGCCGAGATCCGGTCCCACCCGACGACGCTGCGCGGCAGCTCGCCGAGAACCCAACCGATCGCCCGCACCGGGAAGGCAAGGAGGATGAACAGGTAGGCAATCTGCACGAGCTCGCCGGCGCCGATGGCGCCGCTCGCGATGCGGCTGGTGCCGACGACGAGTACGGCAAGGACACCGAGATTGGGCAACGCCTCCAGCAACGGGTCGAAGGCGCCGCGCACCCGGCCGACCCGCACGTTGGCGTCGCGCAGCTCCCCCGCGGTGGCACCGAACCGGCGCGTCTCCTCGGCCTCGCGGCCCAGGGTCTTGACGACCAGCGCGCCGTCGAAGCTCTCGTGCGCAACCTCGGACACGTCGGCGCGCAGCTGCTGGGCGCGCGTAGCCAGCGGCGACAGGCGCCGCTGGTAGACGACGTTGAGCCCAAAAATCGCCGGGAAGATGAGGAAGCCGACGAGGGCGAGCACCAGGTCGGTGAGCACCATCGCGACACCGGCCACCACGAGCATGACGAGCACGCCGACGGCCATGGGCAGCGGCGCGATGACGTACCACGTCGCCTCGACGTCGGCGTTGGCGTTGGACAGCAGCTGACCGGTGGGGTGCCGCTGGTGCCAGGACAGCGGGAGAGTGAGGTACTGCCGGGTCACCCTTCGCCGGTAGGCCGCCTGCAGCCGGTACTGCATGACGCCCGCGCCGAGCCGGCGGGCGACGATGCCGGCCGCCTTGAGCACAGCCACCACGACGATGGCCAGGCACGCGGCGGCCAGCAGTCCCGCTGAGGTGCGTCCGTCAGCGAACGCCGGCACGATCACCCGGTCGGTGACCCGGCCGAGCACCCACGCCGTGGCGACAGTCGTCGTGCCGTAGACGGCGCTGCCGGCCACCGCGATCCCGAAGATGACGGGTTCCTCGCGGATCGCCCGGCCCAAGACGCCGAACCCCCGCCGCAGGACATCCGCGCCCTGCGCCCCCGACTGCTGTGTCATTTGCGTCCAGCTTACGGCCGGGCACTGACAGTCGCGCCGTACGATCGCGCCCTACGATCGCCCGGTGCCAGCCCACGCGCGCGCCGAGCGCACCGCCCTCGCCGACCTGCTCGCCGCCCGCGGCCCCGACGAGCCGACGCTCTGCGCGGGCTGGACCACCTACGACCTGGCCGCGCACGTCGTGGCGCGCGACCGCCGTCCGCTGTCGCTGCCCGGTCTGGTGCTGCCGCCGCTCGCTGGGCTGACCGAGCGGTCGCGTCGCGGCGTACGGCGTGCGCATCCGTACGAGGAGTTGGTCAGCCTGGTGCGCGCCGGGGCGCCGGTGTGGTCACCGGTGGGACTGCCGGGGGCCGCCGAGGCGTCCGGCGTGATCGAGTTCTTCGTCCACCACGAGGACGTGCGCCGCGCTGCCGACGGCTGGTCGCCGCGCGAGCTGCCGGGCCACCTGGAGGAGGCCCTGTGGGGACGGTTGCGCGGAATGGCCAGGCTCACCCTGCGCCGCGCCCCGGTGGGCGTAGTGCTGCGGCGGCCCGACGGCGCGGAGGTGGTCGCCCGCGACGGAGACCCGCGGGTCGTTGTCAGCGGACAGGTCGGAGAGCTGGCGCTCTGGGTGACTGGACGTCGCGGTCACGCTCAGGTGGAGTGCGACGGCGAGCCAGGCGCCGTACGCCGACTGCGCGGGCGCGGCTGACTCGCGCGCCGCGTTCACCGGACGGTAGCCGGATCGGGGTCGTCCGTTCAGCTCCGGCCGAAAGGCTCCCTGTGGCGCCCGGAGACCTCCGGGCGATTGTCGAAGGGAGAACCTGTGTCCGCACGACCGTGGCCACGAGCACTCATGGTGGCCGGTACCGCCACCTTGACGGTGGGGCTGGCGACCGTCCCCGCCACCGGAGCACCCGTCCAAGGGGGCACCGCAATCGGCCCCAGCACCACGACTAGTCCCTACGTCCTTCCCGTCGCCGACGGCGTCGACATCACGTCGTTGCTCACCGTCAACGACGACGGTGCAGCCGCCGACGGCTACGAACTTGTCGGCATCCCCGACGGCATCGGTGCCCGGGTGAACCGGCGCGGCGAGGTTGTCGCCTACGTCAACCACGAGCTGCGCTTCGGCGCCGGGATCGAGCGCCGCCACGGGCAGCGCGGCGCGTTCGTGTCCAAGCTGGTGATCGACCCGGAGACGGGAGAGGTCACGCGCGGCTCGGACTGGCTGGACCCGATGGTCGGTTTCTACGACTACCAGAAGCCGCGAAGGCAGCGGTACGGCGCCGAAGCCGGTCCGCCCGAGGGCGCCGCTGAGGACACGCACACCCAGGCCTACCAGCGGTTCTGCTCCGGATCGCTCACCGACCCCGGACAGCTGTGGAACGAGGCGACCGGTCGGGGCACCCAGGCGCAGTTCTACTTCGCCAACGAGGAGATCGGCGTGGAGGGCCGGGTGTTCGGGGTGAACCGCTTCGGACAGGCGATCCAGCTGCCCAAGCTCGGACTTGTTTCGTGGGAGAACACGCTGGCGGCGCACAACCAGAGCGACACCACCCTGGTGATGGGCAACGACGACTCCGACCCGGGCACCGTCACCGCCTACGTCGGGACCAAGCGGAAGTCCGGGACCTGGGCCAACCGCGCGGGACTGACCGACGGCCGCAACCACGCCGTCAAGCTGGCCGCTGTCACTACCGACGCGACGTTCCGGGAGACCTACGCGACCGGCGAGCCGGTGCCGTTCACCCTCAACGACATCGAGTGGGAACAGTCCGGCGCCGCGCAGGAGGCCGAAGGGCTGGCCGAGGAGGTCATGCAGTTCAACCGGGTCGAGGACGGTGCGTTCGACCCGAACAACCCCAACGACTACTACTTCAACACCACCGAAGGCGGTGAGGGAACCGGCGGTGGCGGGGGCGGCGGCCTGTGGCGGCTGCGCTTCAGCGACATCGAGAACCCCCAGCTGGGCGGAACTCTCACCCTGCTGCTCGACGGCACAGAGGACATCACGCTGAGCAAGCCGGACAACATGACGATCGACCGCTACGGCAACCTGCTCATCCAGGAAGACCCGGGCGGCGACGACGTGCTGGCCCGCATCCTCGCCTACCGGATCGCCGACGGAGCCACCGGCGTCGTCGCCGAGTTCGACCCCGAGCGGTTCTCTCCCGGCGGATCGAACTTCATCACCAACGACGAGGAGTCCAGCGGCATCCTCGACGCCGAGGACGTCCTCGGCGAGCGCGGCGCGTTCCTCTTCGACGCACAGGTGCACTCCGCCGCCGGACTGCCCGAAGGCACCGGTGAGAACACCGTCGAGGAGTACGTCGAGAACGGGCAACTCTTGCGCCTCGACGTCGCCGACTTCGACCAGGTCTACGGGTCTGCGAACGGCTGATTCACGGCGGTGAAACAACCGCTGCAAGGCCTACACCGTCGTTCGGTGAGACCTGGTGCACAGCGCTATCGGGCGAGAGGAGGCAGCTGGCGTAACCCGAAGTCGTCGAGCAGGCCGGCGAGCCGGCCTCCCTCCATTGCGTGCGCGGTGACACCATCCCGTCCCGTCATCGTCCGGGCGGCGCACAGAGCGTTGACGATCGACTCCTCGGTCGCCTCGACGACGGCGTCGAAGAACGCGGTGATGTAGGTGTCGCCCAGCATGGTCACCGGCTGGGTGAACGGCGAAGGCACCCCACGCTTTCCGCCGGGGGACAAGCGGTTGCCGGTGGCAAAGGCGAGGAACATGTCACCGCTGCTGTGCTCACCGACACCACCTGTGCGCGCCACACCCAGGCCGACCCGCTGGGCGAGCCGGTGCAACTGATGCGGCAGCAGCGGCGCATCGGTCGCGACGACGCCGATGATCGACCCGCTGCCCGAAGGCTGCAAGGTTTCGGGCAACGGAACCTCTCGCGGCGGGACCAGCCGGCCAACGGGCGCGCCGTTGACAGCCAGCCGCTCTCTTCGGCCGTGATTGGCCTGCACCAGTACGCCCACCGTGAAGTCACCGTCCGTCGAGTCGACGACGCGCGACGCCGTACCGATGCCGCCCTTGAAACCGTGGCAGATCATCCCGGTGCCGCCACCGACGTTGCCCTCGGCCACGGGACCCGACGCGGCTGCGGCAAGAGCCTCCGCCACGTGCTCGCGTCGTACGTGGAAGCCGTTGACGTCGTTGAGTACGCCGTCCCACGTCTCGCCGACGACCGGGAGGGACCACGCCGGGTCGGCGGGGGCCCACGCACCGCACTCCGCCTCGACGAGCGCGTCGCGGACGACGCCGACGCTGTGGGTGTTGGTGAGACCGACCGGCGAGGTGAGCAGGCCGGATTCGCG
>Ga0136624_1000131_pt1 | contig 23466 bp, 19 predicted proteins | sample AntDrymUQ4692206_2_FD_104802 | JGI IMG/M metagenome (GOLD analysis project Ga0136624, IMG submission 104802) | Polar desert sand microbial communities from Dry Valleys, Antarctica - metaG UQ469 (22.06) | ecosystem: Environmental > Terrestrial > Soil > Desert | place: Antarctica: Dry Valley... | reverse complement strand
GGGCGGCCGGGGCGGCCGGGCGGCCGGGGACGGGGGACGGGTCGCCGGGTTGAGGCCAACAGCCAGGCCACGGCTAGTCCCATGGCTAGGCCAGCTGGCCGTCCTCGCTCAGATAGCGCTGCACGACCGGCGCCACCAAGGCGACGACCAGTTCCACATCTGCGGACGCCAGCGGCTCGACGCGAACGACGTACCTGAGCAGGGCGACTCCGACCAGCTGCCCAGCCGCTGCCTCGAGGCGCAGCTCCCGGTCGGGCAGGTCGAGCTCGGCCGCTATGCGAGCGAGCAGTGCCCGCATCACGAACTGCCGGAGCATGGCCGCCGCCCGCTCGTGCGTCATCGCCGAGCGGAGCATCGCCAGGAAGGGGGCGCGTCGCGCCGGGTCCTCCCACACCGAGAAGAAGAAGCGCGTCACCCGCTCGCCCAGCCCGTCGAGACCCGGCGCCAACACCTCGGGCAGCGCTGCCCCGGGCTCGAAAGGCAGATCCATTGCAGCGACGAAGATCTGCTCCTTGCTGCCGAGATAGTGGTGTACGAGGGCCGGGTCAACGCCGGCCCGCCGAGCGATGCCGCGGATGGTTGCCGCGTCGTACCCGTGCTCGGCGAACTCCTCCCGGGCAGCCGCCACCACCACGGTGCGGGTGTCCGTGGATCCCGCCGGGCGGCCTGGTCGTCGCCGCTTCACCGTCACCCCGGTGTCCTGGCCACGTGCAGGTGGGTCCGGTAGGTCACTCGAAGCGTCCCGTCGATGCATGCGGCTGCCACTGCGGCCCGCTGTTCGGCCAGAAACTCTGCCGCCGCCGCGCCGAGCTGGATGACATTGGAGTGCGTCGAGATCTCCACGACGTAGTCGTCGACGGAAATGTTCCGGTACCAGAACATGTCGTGCCGCTCCACGGCGGCGAACAAGCCGGTTTGGCGCAGGTAGTCATCCAGGTGGTGAAGCTCGAAGCCCACGTCGCATCGGCCGGATCGGTCCATCCCCCGCCGAGCCAGCGACTCCTCGTAGGCGATGCGCCATGCCTCACCTCGGTTCTCGCCCCGGTTCCACCACAGCGCCAGTGCACCGCCGGGGCGCAGCACCCGCGTCGCCTCCCGGGTTCCGTGGTGCAGATCAACCCAGTGCCACGCGGTGGCGCTGCACACCAGGTCGGCCACGCCGGTCCCGATGGGGAGTTGCTCGCCACGGGCAGCGACGCAGCGGGATCGCTCCTGCTGCCTGCGCAGCATCGCGAGGCTGAGGTCGACGGCGGTGACGATCGCGCCGCGCCGAAGCAACTGGCGGGTCGCTATGCCGGTGCCGGCGCCGACCTCTACCACCCTCGCCGCTCGGAGCGAGACCCCGGACAGTCGCTCAACCGCGTCGTACAACTCGGCGGGATAGTCCGGGCGGAGCCGGTCGTACGCCTCAGCCGCGGGGTCGAAGATCGTGCGGGTCACCGGCTCGACCGCTTGCCCCGCAGCCGAACCGGTGCGAGATGCCGCCGGGCGAAGGCGAGCGACTCGGCGAGGTCGGCTTCCCGCTCCTCCCTGTCCGCAGCGCGACGGGTGTTGATCTCGAGCACGACCGTCCGGTCGTAGCCCGTGCGGATCAGCCGCCGCAGCAGTTGGACACAAGGCTGGGTGCCGCGGCCGGGTACCAAGTGCTCGTCCTTGCTCGAGCCGCTCCCGTCGGCGAGGTGCACGTGGGCCAGCCGGTCACCCATGCGACGGGCCATGTCCATGGCGTCGGTCCCGGACACCGCCGTGTGCGAGAGATCGAGGGTGAGGTGTCGGTAATCCTCGTCGACCGGGTCGAAGTCGGGTGCGTACGCCGCGATCTCCCGACCACGTGCGCGCCAGGGGAACATGTTCTCCACGGCCACCCGCACGTCGGTGTCGTCGTGCAGGCGGGCGATGCCCTCGACGAAACCACGGGCGTACTCCCGCTGCCAGCGAAAGGGTGGGTGGACCACAACGGTCGACGCGCCGAGCCGCTCCGCCGCCTCTCGCGACCGGTACAGCTTGCTCCACGGGTCTCCACTCCAGACCCGCTGCGTGATGAGCAGGCACGGCGCATGGATCGCGACCACCGGCATGCCGTGGTAGTCGGACAGGCGCTGCAGTGCCTGCACGTCTTGGCTCACCGGGTCGTTCCACACCATGACCTCGACGCCGTCGTAGCCGAGCCGCGCCGCCAACTCGAACGCCACGGCGGTCGACTCCGGGTAGGTCGACGCGGTCGACAGCGCGACGGTCACGCCCGACGTCTGCACAAGTCACCAGCGTAGGGAAGGCCGTGCGGAAGAGCGGGATGCCGCTCTCAGGGGACGCCGTTGCCGCGCCCAGCGGCGACCATCGCGTCGATCTCCCGCAGGATGAGACCCTCCCGCAGCGCCCACGGGCAGATCTCCAGCTCGCTCACCCCGAACAGGTCCATGGCCGCGTCGGCTACCAGCGCACCGGCGAGCAACTGCGGCGCCCGGCCGGCCGAGACACCCGGCAGAGTGGCGCGCTGCGCACTGGTCAGCTTGGCGAGCTTGGGCAGCCAGTCGATGAGGTCGGTGTGGGACAGCGTGCGGCGTACGTCGTTCCCGTACGACGACGGCGCGGCTCCGAGGATGCGGGCGAGCTGGCGGAAGGTCTTCGAGGTGGCAACAGCGCGGTCGGGGGAGCCGGCGCCGGCCACCTGCCCCGCCAGCCGGCCGAGCTCGGCGCGGATGTGCTTGCGCAGCGCCTTGACCTCCTTGCCGGGTGGCGGGTCGTCGGTGAACCAGTCCCGGGTGAGCCGGCCGGCGCCGAGCGGCACGGACAGCGCGACGGCGGGTTGCTCGTCGACCCCCGCAGCAACCTCCAGCGAGCCGCCGCCGATGTCGAGGACGAGCAGCCGCCCCGCCGACCACCCGAACCAGCGGCGTACGGCGAGGAAGGTGACCCTGGCCTCGTCCTGCGCGGGCAACGTACGCAGCGTCACCCCGGTCTCGGCCTGGACTCGGGCGAGAACCTTGCGGCCGTTGCTCGCGTCGCGGACCGCGGACGTGGCGAAGGCGAGGACGTCCTCCACCCCCTTGTCCTCCGCGACCGCAAGGGCCTCTGCGACCGCCGCCACCAGCCGGTCGGCGACGTCCGCGGACATCGCTCCCTTGGCGTCGAGCAACTGCGCGAGCCGCAGCTCCTTCTTGTGGGAGTACGCCGGCAGCGGGCAACCGCCCGGCTGCGCGTCGACAACAAGCAAGTGCAGAGTGTTCGATCCCACGTCGAGGACACCCAGGCGCATGCACTTCACGGTACCGGCCGGGTAACGCGCGACCCCTACGGCCGCCCGCCTACGCTGTCGGCGTGGCACGGCGGCGCGAGGTCAGTCTCGACTTCCCCAGGGCGTGGGTCGAGTTCGTCGATCCGGCCGACGAGGAGCAGGTTTTCCGCTGCGACGTCACCTGGTTGACGTCGCGCTGGACGTGCATCTTCGCCGCCGGATGCCACGGCATCGTGGCCGGCCGGCCGGACGACGGTTGCTGCACGCACGGCGCGTTCTTCTCCGACCGTGCGGACGAGCAACGGGTACGCCGCTTCGCCAGCGAACTCTCCCCCGAAACGTGGCAGCTGCACCGGGAGGGCCGGCGCGGTATCGCAACCGTCGACGACGGCAACCGGCGTACCCGCACGGTCGACGGCGCCTGCATCTTCCTCAACCGCCCGGGTTTCCCCGGTGGTCAGGGGTGCGCGCTGCACGCCCACGCGCTGCGTACCGGACGGCACCCGCTGGAAACCAAGCCGGACGTGTGCTGGCAGCTGCCGGTGCGTCGAACGTTCGAGCACGTCACCCGGCCGGACGACACCGAGGTGCTCGTCGTGACCATCGGCGAGTACGACCGGCGCGGCTGGGGAGCCGGCGGTCACGACCTGCACTGGTGGTGTACGGGTTCGACCGAGGCGCACGTCGCGGCCGAGCCGCTGTTTCGGACCTACGCTGCGGAGCTCAGTGCGCTCATGGGTTCGGCGGCGTACGCCGAGCTGGCCAAGCTCTGCCGGCAGCGGCTGGCCACCGCTCCGCCCGCCTGCGCGGTGGCACCCCACCCGGCCGACCGCAGCTGAGTCGGCCCCCGTCCCTTCGTCCCCTCCCCCCGCTCTCCCCGGCCCCCGCCGTCCCCCGGCCTCCCGACCCCAAGGTTATTGATCAGGGTCTCCCGGTTCCCGACGTTCCGCAGCACCCATTTGTCGGCTTTGCGGCGTCGTAGACCGGGAGACCCTCGATCTGGCAGGGCTCGAAGATCGCGACACCCGACAGCCCGGCCCAGCCACAGCCCAGCGCACAACCCCCGGCCCAGGCCGTAGCCCGGCGGAGCCCACCGCCCGGCCGAGGTCAAGGAACTGTCGGAGGGCTTCCCTAACGTTCCGGGCATGGCGAAGACAGTCGGGCGGCAGGCAGCTGGCAGGCAGGCAGGGTCACACCGGTGCGGTGAATGCGGGTGGCAGAGCCCGCGCTGGGTTGGCCGCTGCGGCGAGTGCCAGACATGGGGGACCGTCGAGCCGCTCGGTGGTCCTGCCATTCAGCATGTCGGTCCTCGGACGGTGGCCCGTGCAGCGGTGAGGACCCCTGCCCGACCCATCCCACAAGTCGATGTCGAGGCCGCCCGGGTGCGACCGACCGGTCTCGGCGAGCTCGACCGAGTGCTCGGCGGCGGCCTGGTGCCGGGAGCGGTCGTGCTGCTGGCCGGCGAGCCGGGCGTCGGCAAGTCAACGCTGCTGCTCGAGGTGGCTGCCCGCTGCGCTCGACCCGCCGGGCCAAGCCTGGTGGTGACCGGTGAGGAGTCGACGGCTGCGGTGCGGCTACGGGCGGGGCGAACGGGAGCACTCGATCCCTCCCTCTACCTCGCCGCGGAGAACGACCTCGGGGCTGTGCTCGCCCATGTCGATGCGGTGCGCCCCGCGCTGCTCGTCGTCGACTCGGTGCAGACGATTTCTGCCGCCGAGATCGACGGTTCGCCCGGCGGCGTCAGCCAGGTCCGCACCGTTGCGGTCGCGCTCGGCCAACTGGCCAAGGAGCGCGGGATCGCCACGGTGCTGGTCGGGCATGTGACCAAGGACGGCACGATTGCCGGCCCGCGGGTCCTCGAGCACCTCGTCGACGTCGTCCTCCACGTCGAAGGTGAGCGCCACGGCCGGCTGCGATTGCTCCGGGCGGTGAAGAACCGCTACGGCCCCTGCGACGAGGTCGGCTGCTTCGACCTCGGTGAAGAGGGGATCACCGAGGTGCCCGATCCGAGCGGGCTTTTCTGGAACCGCCGCGCCGAGCCAGTGGCCGGCACCTGCGTCACTGTTGCCGTCGAGGGCACCCGACCGCTGGTCGCCGAGGTGCAGTCGCTGGTCGCGCCGACGACGCAAGGCTCCCCGCGCCGGGCGACGGCTGGGCTCGACTCCTCTCGGGTGGCGATGATCCTCGCGGTGTTGGAGCGGCGCGCTGGCGTACGCACGTCCGCGGCGGAGGTCTATACCGCCACGGTGGGTGGGGTCCGCCTCGGCGAGCCGGCGGCCGACCTGGCTGTGGCCCTGGCGCTCGCCAGTGCAGCCGCCGACCGGCCGCTGCTACCAGGCATGGTGGCCGTCGGCGAAATCGGGTTGGCCGGCGAGGTGCGGCGGGTGGGCAACCTTCAGCGTCGCCTCACCGAGGCAGCTCGTCTTGGCTTCACGCACGCGTTGGTCCCGCCCGACCCGGGTACGACACCGCCCGGCATATCGGTGCTGCCGGTGCACGACCTGCGGAGCGCGCTGCTGGCACTCACTCCGTGAGCCGCCCCGCCGATGCCCGGCGGACAGCACCGGCGAGGACGGGTGCGCTGACGCTCAATCAGCGCATCCGTGGCGCGCCGGGCGGGCGCCGTTAGACTCGCCGCGACCGACACGGCACCGTCAGCGCCCGGGGGCTTCGTGGTAGCCATCGAGAGCAGCGACTTGCCCCTCGCCACGCTCGCCGCGGTGGCCCCAGGCACCCGACTGCGCGACGGGTTGGAGCGCATCCTGCGCGGTCGCACCGGTGGGCTCATCGTGTTGGGCTACGACCGCGCCATGGAGGCGCTAAGCACCGGCGGGTTTGCCCTCGACGTCGAGTTCTCGGCAACTCGGCTGCGGGAGCTGGCGAAAATGGACGGTGCAGTCATCCTGGACGACGATTGCACGCGCATAGTCCGAGCCAATGTCCACCTGCAGCCCGATCCGGCCATCCTCACCGAGGAGTCGGGCACGCGCCACCGCACCGCGGATCGGGTGTCGAAGCAGACCGGAGCCGCGGTCATCTCGGTCAGCCAATCAATGCAAACCGTCGCCCTATACCTCGGCAATCGGCGTTACGTGCTGGAGGACTCGAGCCAGATCCTCTCCAGAGCCAACCAGGCGCTGGCCACCCTGGAGCGCTACAAGCTTCGGCTCGACGAGGTGTCCGGCACGCTGTCCGCACTGGAGATCGAGGACCTGGTCACGATTCGGGACGTCTGCGCGGTCGTGCAGCGGCTGGAGATGGTTCGCCGCATCGCGCACGAGATCGACGGCTACGTCGTCATGCTCGGCGTCGACGGACGGCTGCTCTCCCTGCAACTGGACGAACTAGTCGGAGGTGTCGACCAAGACCGCCAGCTAGTGGTGCGTGACTACCTTCCGGCGACGACCGGCCGTCGATCACGAACGGTCGACGACGCCCTCGACGACATCGACCAGCTGTCCTCCGTCGATCTGCTCGACCCAGCCACCATCGCCCGGACGCTCGGCCACACCGGCGTACCGGAGACGGTTCTGGACGCCGCGGTAAGCCCACGTGGGTACCGCCTGCTCGCCAGGGTGCCGCGGCTGCCCGGGACGGTCGTCGACCGGCTGGTCGACCACTTCGGCGGGTTACAGAAGCTGCTCGCCGCCGGCGTGGACGACCTGCAGGCCGTCGAAGGAGTGGGCGAGCTGCGTGCCCGCAACGTCCGGGAAGGACTGTCCCGGCTGGCGGAGTCCTCCATCCTCGAGCGCTACGTCTAGGCCGCGGACCGACCCGAGGTGCCCGCTCAGCCAGCGGCAGAGGTCGTCGATGCGGTGCTGGCCTGGTACGACGTCCATGCCCGCGACCTGCCGTGGCGTCGACCGGGGACTACCCCGTGGGGCGTGCTGGTCAGCGAGGTGATGCTGCAGCAAACTCCCGTGTCAAGGGTGCTGCCGGCGTACGCGATGTGGCTGGCCCGCTGGCCGACACCCGCAGCCCTTGCCGCCGAACCGCCCGGCGAGGCGGTCCGCGCGTGGGGCCGACTGGGCTACCCGCGGCGGGCGTTGCGGCTGCACCAGGCTGCCGCCGCCATCGTGGTCCGCCATGGGGGTCAGGTACCCGCTTCGTACGACGCGCTGCACGCGCTGCCCGGCGTCGGTGACTACACCGCCGCCGCTGTGGCGACCTTCGCCTTCGCGCGCCGACACGCAGTCGTGGACACCAACGTGCGGCGGGTGCTGGCTCGGCTCGTCGGCGGGGTCGAGTTCCCACCCGGTCATGGCGTCACCGCCGCCGATCGGCGGGTTGCCGCGAAGCTGCTGCCCGACGATTCCGCGGCGGCTGCGGCCTGGTCGGTTGCCGTCATGGAGCTGGGAGCGCTCGTCTGCACCGCACGGGTGGCTCACTGTGATGTCTGCCCACTCGCCGGCCAGTGCGGCTGGCGACGCGTCGGGCGCCCTGCACACTTCGCAGCTCCCCGGCGGCGACCGCCGTACGCAGGGAGCGATCGACAGGAGCGAGGCCGGCTGCTGGCCGTACTCCGTGCCACTTCCGACCCGGTCCCCGCTCGCGTCCTCAGCGCAGACATCCACGACGAAGAACGGTATGCCCGGGTGCTGGCCGGGCTGATCGCCGACGACCTCGTCGAAGCGCTCCCCCAGCAGCGCTACCGGCTGCCACAAGTCTGAAGCGGCCGACCCCGCTCGGGATCGGCCGCTTCCAATGGCCGCTACTTGTCCTGCTGGCCGGCGGTCTCCACCGGTGGAGTGTCCGGAAGAGCGCTCTTGGGCTCGCCGCGGAAGCTGAACTGCTCCGCACCTTGCTCATCGAGCTGCACATCGACAACCACGATGTGGCCGGGACGCAGCTCGCCGAAGAGAATGCGCTCGGACAGCGCATCTTCTATGTCCCGCTGAATCGAACGGCGCAGCGGCCGCGCGCCGAGAACCGGGTCGAACCCCCGGTCAGCGAGTAGCTCCTTTGCCGCCCGGGTGATCTCGATACCCATGTCCTTGTCGCGCAGGCGACTTTCCACCCCGGCGATCATGAGGTCGACGATGCTGACGATCTCCTCCCGGGTGAGCTGGTGGAAAACGATCGTGTCGTCCACCCGGTTCAGAAACTCTGGGCGGAAGTGCTGCTTCAGCTCCTCCTGCACCTTCTGCTTCATCCGGTCGTACGTCGCCTGCACATCCGCCGCGGAAGTGAATCCAAGGTTGAAGCCCTTGGAGATGTCTCGTGCCCCCAGGTTAGTCGTCATGATGATGACGGTGTTCTTGAAGTCGACTACCCGGCCCTGCGAATCGGTGAGTCGACCGTCCTCCAGAATCTGGAGGAGAGAGTTGAAGATGTCGGCGTGGGCCTTCTCCACCTCGTCGAAAAGTACGACGGAGAACGGCCGGCGACGCACCTTCTCGGTGAGCTGGCCGCCCTCCTCGTAACCGACGTAGCCGGGAGGGGAGCCGAACAGCCGTGACACCGTGTGTCGCTCGGAGTACTCGCTCATGTCCAGCTGGATGAGTGAGTTCTCGTCGCCGAAGAGGAACTCCGCCAACGTCTTGGACAGCTCGGTCTTCCCGACTCCGGAGGGTCCGGCGAAGATGAACGACCCGCCGGGCCGCTTGGGGTCCTTGAGGCCAGCCCGGGTGCGGCGGATGGACTGCGAGAGCGCCTTGATGGCGTCCTGCTGGCCGATGATCCGCTTGTGCAGCTCGTCCTCCATGCGGAGCAGCCGGGAGGTTTCCTCCTCGGTCAGCTTGAAGACCGGGATGCCGGTGGCGGTGGCGAGAACCTCGGCGATGAGCTCCTCGTCCACCTCGGCGACGACGTCCATGTCGCCCGCCTTCCACTCCTTCTCCCGGCGAGCCTTTGCTGCCAGCAGCTGCTTCTCCTTGTCGCGCAGGTTGGCGGCGGTCTCGAAGTCCTGCGCGTCGATCGCCGACTCCTTCTCCAGCCGCACCGCGGCGATGCGCTCGTCGAACTCCCGCAGGTCAGGAGGCGCGGTCATCCGGCGGATGCGCATCCGCGACCCCGCCTCGTCGATCAGGTCGATCGCCTTGTCCGGCAGGTGCCGGTCACTGATATAGCGGTCAGCCAGCTGGGCTGCGGCCACCAGCGCACCGTCGGTAATGGACACCCGGTGGTGCGCCTCGTAGCGGTCACGCAGGCCCTTGAGGATGTCGATGGTGTGAGCTAGTGAGGGCTCGGCAACCTGGATGGGCTGGAAACGCCGCTCCAGAGCGGCGTCCTTCTCCAAGTGCTTGCGGTATTCGTCGAGGGTGGTCGCGCCGATCGTCTGCAGCTCACCGCGGGCCAACATCGGCTTGAGGATGCTGGCCGCGTCGATGGCGCCTTCCGCGGCGCCCGCACCGACCAGCGTGTGCAGCTCGTCGATGAACAGGATGATGTCGCCCCGGGTGCGGATCTCCTTGAGAACCTTCTTCAACCGCTCCTCGAAGTCACCGCGGTAGCGCGATCCGGCGACCAAGGCCCCGAGGTCGAGGGTGTAGAGCTGCTTGTCCTTGAGCGTCTCCGGCACCTCGCCCTTGACGATCGCCTGTCCCAACCCCTCGACGACCGCGGTCTTTCCTACGCCAGGCTCGCCCACCAACACCGGGTTGTTCTTCGTACGGCGGGAGAGCACCTGCATGACCCGCTCGATTTCCTTCTCGCGTCCGATGACCGGGTCCAGCTTGCCCTCCCGGGCAGCCTGGGTGAGGTTGCGCCCGAACTGGTCGAGGACCAACGAGGTGGACGGCGTGCCCTCGGCCGGCCCGCCGGAGGTGGCAGCCTCCTTGCCCTGGTAGCCGGACAGCAGCTGGATGACCTGCTGGCGCACCCGGTTGAGGTCGGCGCCGAGCTTGCCCAAGACCTGAGCCGCCACGCCTTCGCCCTCGCGGATGAGGCCGAGCAGGATGTGTTCGGTGCCGATGTAGTTGTGTCCGAGTTGAAGCGCCTCCCGAAGGGACAGCTCCAGGACCTTCTTCGCACGTGGGGTGAACGGGATGTGCCCCGAGGGAGCCTGCTGGCCCTGGCCGATAATCTCCTCGACCTGCTGGCGGACAGCCTCGAGGCTGATGCCCAGGCTCTCCAGCGCCTTCGCGGCGACGCCTTCGCCCTCGTGGATGAGACCGAGCAGGATGTGCTCGGTGCCGATGTAGTTGTGGTTGAGCATCCTGGCCTCTTCCTGGGCCAGGACGACAACGCGACGGGCGCGGTCGGTGAACCTCTCGAACATCAGCTCGCTCCTCAGCAGAGCGGTCAGGCGGGCGGACGATCCCCCCGGAGCCCTCTACATGCTATCCGTGCGTGCGGACCGCTCAGCCAGCCGTTGGAACGACCGACCTTGTCGTGCGCTGTCCACCAGGGAGAACCGGTGGAGTCCTCTTGCCTGTTCCCCCGTACGCCGGGGGCGAACGACGAAGCCGTCGTCATACGTTCGGAAGCGACAGCCCGCCGGTCGGGTGTGAACCGGCGGGCTGTGCAGTGAGCGTGCCCAGTGAGCGTGCCCAGGGACGTCGTCCGAGAACTAGGACGAGGCTCCAGCGTTGGACCGGTCGTACTCCGCGGCGATGTCGGCGGGGATGCGGCCCCGGTCGCTGATCTTCATGTTTCGGCTTCTCGCCCACGCCCGGATGTCGCCACTGCGGGAGTTCTGCGAGCGCCCACTGCCGGAACGTGAGCGCGTCGCCCGCCCACCCGCTCGGCCGGTGGCGCGCCGGGCACCTCCGACGTACGGCGCGAGAGCGTCGCGCATCTTCGCCGCGTTCTCCTTGGACAGATCGATCTCGTAGGACGAACCGTCGACGGCGAAAGCCACTGTTTCCTCGGCCTCACTACCGTCCAGATCGTCGATGAGGCGAACGTGCACCTGCTGAGCCATGGTGTTCCTTTCCCGAGTCTGTAATAGCGGCAGCAGCATAGTGCACCATCGAGCTTTCGTTTGCCTGCCGAAGCACGAGTGGAGGACTTGTTACCGAGTTGCCACTTCTCCCGGTCACCGTCCCGGCGTTGCAGTCGCCGGTGCCCCGGAGTTGGTCCAGGCCAGCCGCAGTCCCTCCTCCAAGCCCACCTCGGGGCGGAAACCGCACTGCAGCAACGCGCGGGAGATGTCTACCTCGACGCGCGGCATCTCCCCCGGCTTGGCCGGAACGTGCGTGACTGGAATGGGTGCGTCGAAAGCCACTCGGGCCAGACGCACCAGCTCGTTGACAGATACCGATCGTCCGGCGCCGATGGTCAGCACTCCGCCCGAACCCGCCGTTCGGCCACTCGAACTGTCAAGCAACAGTAAAAAGGCGCGGGCAACATCCCCGACATATACGTAGTCGCGCGCCTGCGCCCCGTCACCGTACACCTCGACCCCTTGACCACCGTGAGCAGCGCGCATGAGCCGGGGAACGAAACTGTCTTTGCCGGCCATGCCCGGCCCGTAGACGTTCGTCAACCGCAGCGACACCGCACCCAGCCCATAGGCGGCGCCCCATCCGGAGAGCAGCATTTCGGCCGCGGCCTTGGTAGCGCCGTACGGCGTCAACGGGCGCAGCGGAGCATCCTCGTCGATGAGCCGACCGTTCAGATCCGCGACGGCAGCTCCCACGACGGCGTTGGTGGAGGCGAACAGCACGCGGCGTACGCCGCCGCGGCGAGCCCGCTCGAGCAGTTCGGCTGTGGCCGCGACGTTGACGGCGTAGGTCTCCTCCGGGTGCTCGATGGATCCGAGCACGGAGGTGACGGCGGCAAGGTGCACCACCGCATCTACCCCGTTCCGCGAGGCGTCCATCGCTTGGTCCAGCGCGGAGGGATCACGGACGTCACCCTGGACGAGGGTGACCCCGCCGCCTGGAAAGGGCTGTTGGTCCAGGACGCTCACGTCGTCGCCGCGTGATTGCAGGGCGTGGACAACGTGGCGGCCGATGAAGCCGCTGCCGCCGGTCACGAGCACGTGCATGGGTCAGTACCTCCTGAGGTGCAACTGAGTGGTGCGAGCGGTGGTGCTAGCGGCGGGCCCACACTTCCACGAGACCGGTGGGCGAGGTGGTGGCCACCCGACGGTAGTCGAGCTCGAGCGCGGCGAGCAGTCGCGCCGTGCCCGGATCGGGCGGTCCAGCAGCCCGGCGACCGACGAGGAGGACGAAGTCGACCGGCACCGTTGCGTCGGCGGCGGCACCAAGATCGATGATCGGGGGAACCCTCTCCAGGCCAGCCAGGGTCGGGTCCAGGACGCGGCGGGTGTTCAGCCCGGACCGGAACTGGGTCGGAAAATAGGCGAGCTGCCCCTCGTAGTGGCCGACGTCAACCCCGCGCCGGCGGGCCGCAATCCCGCTGGAGGCGTGCCGGAGCGGGTCCCAGGTGGGGATGCGTACGGCCCCGCCCGGGGGGGTGAACGCGTGCAGCCGTACGGGTAGCACCGTCGCTCCTGGCGGAACGGCTGCGGCTGCGGTGGAGAACTCGCCGAGCAGCCGGTCGTAGTAGGTCAGCGCCGGGAGCCGTATCGCCACCAGCCCCACGCTGACTGCCAACAACGCGACGCTCGCGATTCCGCGCGCCCGCTGCCCCGGCGGGTGGGCGGCGAGCCAGAGCGCGAACAGCAGCGGCGGGGCGTAGCTCAGCCGCTCGTTGAGGAACCCGAACTGCACTCCCAGCGTCGCCGGCGCGGAGACCACCAGGACGGCCGAAACGGCCGTGACGGCGGCGAGCGCGCCCGAGGTGCCGCGCAGGCTCGCCCGGCCGTGGCGGCGTACGGCGAGCACGCCGAGCGTGCCGAGTGTTGCGGAGAGCAGCAGCGCGGGCAGCACCTCCAGCCGGTCGAACGTGACCACCGGAAGCGCGAGGGTGACAAGACCGGCGAGCAGATCGAGAGGGGGCTTCCACGCCGGTGGGCCGGGCTGCCCCGGCCGAGCAAGGTAAGCGGCGGTGAGCAGCAGCGCGGGTACGGCGGCCAGCGCGACGGCCCGCAGCTGGCGGCGGGACGAGGCCACCGCGCCGACGGTGAGCAGGGCGACCGCGAAGGGCGCCAGGTGAGCAAGATAGGTGAGCACCAGCAGCCCGGCCTGGACGACGGTCGCACCAGGTCGCCAACGGTGCTGCTGCCGCAGCGCATGGCCGACGGCGAGCAGCGCGAGGCCGAGCCCGGCGACGAAGTTGGTGAACCCGTAGAAGAAGAGGTAGCCGGCAGCGAGCGGCGGCGCCACGAGCGCCAACCACCCGGCGTCCGGACGGACACCGCGAGCGGCGTAGCGCAGGGCGAGCGGCACCAGCACCAGCACAGCCGCGGCGACCAGCTTCTCCGCCGCGGCGGCCGGCAACATCCAGAGCAGCATGGCGAGCACCGCGCCGGTGAGCAGGTTCGGTGAGGGGAAGAAGTCCAGCCGGTACAGCCGGGAGTAGATCGGATGGCCCGGGTCGGCGTACTCCGCAAGGACGGTGGCACCGAGCAGGTGGGCCGGACCGTCGACGGTCACTACCTGCCCGAGGAGCAGCACCGGCGCGAGTTGTGCGGCGACGGCCACGGCAAGCAGCAGGTCGGGCCAGCGCGGCGGCTGCGGCGAGGCCCCCTCCGGGAGACGAGGCGGCTGCGGGGCCCTGGCGACCGGTGTGGTCACGTCCGCCGCGGGAAGTAGAGGACGAGGTTCTCGTGCTCGAAGACGGATCCCTCGGACTCGATCATGGTGACGCTGATCGGGTGGCGCCGGGCCAAGGCATCGCGCAGCTGGCTGCACTGGTCGCCGAAGGTGAGATAGCCCTGCTCGTAGACGAGCCACACGCGACCATCCCCGCCGGCCATCCGCGTCACCGTACGGGCGAAGGATGCCGGGTCGGCGGCATTGTTGCGCTGCTCGTAGTCAACCCAGTTGACCCTCGCCGGATCGTTCAGCGTCGGGTAGGCCACCTGGACCAGTTCCTCGCCGGGAAGCTGCCGACGCAGCGCCGGCCCCAGCTGATCGGGGCAGACGACGACGACGTCGCCGGGTTGGCCTTCGGCGCGCAATTTCTCTGCCACCTCCCCGGCCTGGGTCCGGCTGTTGGCGACGTCCATACCGGCAGAGATCAGCCCCAGCGCCACCAGCGCTGCCAGCAGCGGCCAGCGGACTGCGGGGCCTACCACGCGTACGCCGAAGGCCAGGAGCACCATGAAGAGGCCGACGACGATCGCCGAGTAGCGCAGCGCGTAGGCGCTACCGCCGAGATAGCTCAACCCGAGCCCCACGACGAGCGGGCCGAAAGAGAGCAGCGCCAGGGCGGCCGGAACAGAGGGGCGAGGGCGCTCGAGGACCAGTCGCCCGAGAGTTCCCGACCGCCCGGCCACCGCCAGCACGGCGAGCGCCCAGTAGAGCAGCCCCAAGGTCTGCCCGGGCAACCCGCCGCCGGCCCAGCCGTCGACCACCGCAAGGGCCGAGGTGAACCACGCCGACCCGCCCCAGGGGGCGCCGGTGTGCTGCAGCTGGAATACGAAAGTCGGCAGCCACGGCAAGAACGGCACGGCACCGAGTGCCAGTCCGGCCAGCCCGCGCCAGCCCACGGCGCGCAGCGGGTCCTCCGACCTCGGGCGCAGTGCAAGCCAGCCGAAGGCAGCCCCCAGGATGCCGAGCAGGAAGAAAGTCCAGTAGTGGGTGAGCGCAAGCGCCCCGGACATGGCGGCGACGCCCACCACTGGGAGCGGCCCCGGGCGGCGCAAGGCCAGGACTGCGGGTACGCCGAGCAGAACGAGCAGCGTCAGGAGGGAGTACATCCGGGCTTCGGTCGCGTAGCGGATCGCGAAAGGGCAGCCGGCAAGCAGCAGCATCGACGCCCAGGCCACGAATCGGTCACCGGACAACCGCCGGCCCACGATCCAGATCACCGGTAACGCGGCGACTGCGAAAACACCGGACAGCGCGCGGACCGCAAAGTCGCCCTCGCCGAAGAGCGCCGTCCAGCCGTGCAGCAACAGGTAGTACAACGGCGGCGAACCGTCCATGCGCAGCGCGTCGAGCATGTCGGGAATGGGCAGTACCGCGATGGCCAGGGTCTGCGCCTCGTCCAACCACATCTCGGAGGTGGTAACGAAGCGCAGCGCCACGGCCACCACCAACGCGGCAGCGATCGCGACGCTCATCCGCACGACGCGCCGTTTCACGACCGGCGCGTCCAGCTGCGCCGGTGGGGCGTCGGGTGAGCGGGTCAGCTCCTCTCGAGCGGCGACCCGTTCGGTCGTCACGTCGTCCCCCTCCTGGCCAGTACGTGCAGGTCGTGCAGGTCGAAGGTGCCCTGACCCGAAAAGGCCACACGTACGGCGGTGGCTTCGACCGGGGTCGGCGACTGCCACAGCAGGTACGCCGGTCCGGCCGGGTCCTCTCCGGTCTCAGTGGGCGGGCTCACGTCAGTCGCTGCGCCAACCACCTCCACCCACGAGCCGTCGGGCCGACGCAGCGCAACGGTGACCCGTTCGGCCGTACCCGGTCCGACCAGACCCGCGGCGCCCACCGATACCTGGGTCACCTCGGCCGGACGTTCGAGGAATCGATCCGTGAGCGGAAGGGTGATGGTGGCGGCGCCGCTCTCCGCGTCGATCTCCACGTAGCGACTGGCGGGCTCGTCGGCGAGGAAGGTCTCTTCGAGTTGAGTCCGCAGCGACGCGTTCGACCCGCGCGGTGCCCGCCCGAGCGTGGCGTCGACCAGCTCGGGGGCGGCTGTCCCCGGACCGATCAGTTGGAAGGCGGTGGCATAGTCCAGTGGCTGGCGGTAGAGCCGCACCGCCCACTCCGGGTGTCGGCCGAGATAGGGCAGCAGGCAGCCACCGTCGATCACGCCGGGCCCGTTGAGGGCGGCGACGAGCGCTCCAGCGAGCTGGTACTCGCGAATCGACGCGCGCACCCTTCCGGCGTACCCGGAGCCTTGCCCGCAGGGGGCGGAGTTGAAGGGCCCCCGCACGGTCGGGTGCCCGGTGTACAGCGAAGTCGTCCAGCGATAGCTGGAGGTGAGGGTCGACCCCGCCGGCGCGGCCCGCCCGAGCACCTCCATGTACGGCGCGCCGCGCGGTGTGGAGCTGTCCTGTCCGGGGCCGAAGAGGTAGTTGCGCTCGAACTGGACGAGCAGGGCCGGCGTCACCGCGGCGAGCACCAAGGCGCCGGCCGCCACGGTCGACATTCCGTCCGGTGCGTACCAGTGCGCGCGGCGCAGCCCGCCTAAGCGACCGCTCAGCCGACGGACCGCGGCAGCGAGCAGCCGGGAGAGCGCACCGGCACCGACGACGTACCACGCCAGCACCAGCGGCAAGATCAGCACCACCCGGCGCTCGTTGACGAAGGGGTAGGCCAGCGACTGGAGCAGGTACAGCGGGACGACGAGCAGGGTCAGGTCGGGGCGTCGACGTTGCCAGGCGACGAACCCGAGCAGCACCAGCGGCGCCACTGACCAGCGGAGCAGGTCGAGCGCCCCCAGCAGCGGTGAACCGACCATGGTCAGCGGCAGGGTTTCGGTGGGCACCACCGAGTCGGGAAGCGCCGCGCGGAGGAAGGTGAGCGTGGCATCGGGCAGCACGGTGAACAGCCGCCCCACCGGATCGCCTTCGTACTCGGAGAAGTCGTCCGCGTAGCGCGTGCCCAGCGCGGATTCACCGGTCACCACCCTCAGGATCATCGGCGGCAGCACGGCCAGCCCAGCTGCGACCGCCATCAGCACCGCTCGGGCCCACTCGCGACGCAGCAGCAACCACCCGACGACGCCGGGTACGACGACGATGGCCGCGGACTTGAGCAGCGGCAGGGCCATCATCGCGCCCGCCGCCACCAGCCCCCAACCGGTCACCACCGGCCGCTGCTCCGCCCACCGGTGCGCCGCGATGAGCAGCATCAGCAACGCGACGAGGAGGGGCGCCTCGGCCATGACCATGGTCGCGTACGTGCCGGCGACAGGGTTGAGCGCGAGGAGCGCCAACACGGTCAGCCGGAGCACATCGGACACGCGACGCAGCCCCAACCAGTGCCAGGTCAGCGGGAACAGTGCCAGGTAGGCGACCAGGGAGAGCAGGCGCAGCGGGAGAATCTCCCCGGGAAAGAGCGCGACGAGCGGCGCGATCAGGGCCGGGTAGCCGGGCGGCACGAAGGTGTCCACCGGGGCGCCGGGTTGCGAGGTGTCGACGAACCCCATGCCGTTGGCCAGCGCGGTCGCTAGCGCGATGTAGTGCCCGTCGTCGTCGAAGGAACCGGCGGTGTAGTGCGGCGCGACGGCGGCCGCGTGCACGGCCCCGAGCACGGTGACCGCGACGAGCCCGACGAGCGGGAGGCGCGTACGGCGGCTGCCTGCGGACGCGTCGTCTCGTGGGGTCGTGGTGGGCCGGGCGACGACGGGGGACGTCATCGTCGCGCGGGCACCGTCACGCCGCCTCGACGCGGCCGGCCGTCCGGGGGATGACCGGGGCGTCCCGGCCGGTACCTGCGGCGGGGCGGGCACCCTCGTGGTAGTCCTGCTCGACGTTGACCGTCCACACATCGTGACTGGTCCCGAGGGCGATGTTCTCGGCAGTGAGCATCGCCGTGAACATCGAGTGGTCCTGGTTGTTGTACTTGTGCATGCCGTTGCGCCCGACCGGGTGGACATCAGGTGCCTCTGCGGCGAGCCACTCCCGGATCACGTCCACATTGGCCTTGTAGTGCTCGTCGTAGACCGGGTAGGCCTTCGGCATGCGTACGACGTAGCCGGCCTGCACCGCCTCCGCGGGGGCGAGGCCGGTGGCAGCGATCTCCCGGGTGGCCAACGCGATCAGGTCGTCGTCCGGGCTCGACCACAGCCGGTCGCCCTCGTTGACGAAGTACTCCAAGCCGAGGCAAGTGCGCCCGTCCTTGACGAGGTAGGGCGACCAGGAGCCGAAGTTCTGCACCCGGCCGACGTGGACGCCCGGTGTGTGCACGTAGATCCAGTTGTCCGGGAAGCCTTCGCTCTCCGGCACAACTAGCGCGACGGTCAGGAAGTCGCGGTAGCGCAGATCATCGGCTGCGGCCCGCACGACGTCGGGGGCCGATGGGTCCATGACGCGAATCAGCTGGGACAGCGGCATCGACGACACCACGTCGGTGCACTCGTGGCGTACGCGCTCGCCGTCCTGCTCGACGGTGACGGCGACGACTCGGCCCACTTCGCGGTGTACGGCGACGACCGGCGTACGGAAGGCCACCCGGCCGGCCTTCTTCTCGACCAGCTCGGTGGCGCGCTCCCACATCATGCCGGGGCCGTACTTGGGGTACTGGAACTGCTCGATCAGCGTGGTGATGTCCTTCTGGTTGCGCTTGGGCAGCAGCGCGTTGGTGACCGCCGAGCGCAGGGACAGGTTCTTGATCCGCTGCGCCGCCCAGTCGGCCTGGATCGCAGTGGCCGGCACACCCCACAGCTTCTCGGTGTAGGTCTTGAAGAACATGCGGTAGAGCCGGTAGCCGAACCGGGCGGCGACCCAGCCCTCGAACGTGCTCTGGTCCTTCGGCGGGCGGATGCGCGCCCAACCGTAGGAAAGCATGCAGCGCACGGCTTCCACGATGCCCAGGTTGCGCAGCGCGTTGACCGGCTTGAGCGGGTAGTCGAACAGCTTGCCGTTGTAGAGAATGCGGCTCATCCGCGGGCGCAACAGGAACTCGTCGTCGTCGAGGATCTCGTGCCACAGCGCCTCCACCGCGGATACCTTGGTGAAGAAGCGGTGGCCGCCGATGTCGAAGCGCCACCCGTCGCGCTCGACGGTCTGGCTGATCCCGCCGACCGCGTCGGAGGCCTCGAATACGGTGGCCGGCACTCCGGCCTTGGCCAACTGGTAGGCGGCGGTGAGCCCGGCCGGCCCCGCTCCGATGACCGCGACGGAGCGCTCCGGCTGCGACGTCATGACGTGCTGTCCCCTTCACCGTGCTGTTGGTGACTCGTCGCTCGCCGGCGACCCGGCTCCCCAGGCGAACGCCTCGGAGGCACCGGGCGGTTCCCGGACCTGCTGGCATTGAAGCAAGCGGACCGGCGGGTGGCTAATCGCCACCCCGAATGAGTAGCCGAGGTGCTCAGGAGGGGCGCACCATCGGGAAGAGGATCGTCTCGCGAATGTTGACACCGGTCAGCACCATGATCAACCGGTCGACGCCGACGCCCAACCCACCGAGCGGCGGCATGCCGTGCTCGAGGGCGACGAGGAAGTCCTCGTCGAGTTGCATCGCCTCCGGGTCCCCGCCGGCCGCCCGCAGCGACTGCTCGGTCAGCCGGGCACGCTGCTCGACCGGATCGGCCAGCTCGGAATAGGCGGGGGCCAGCTCCATGCCGAAGACGACGAGGTCCCACGCCTCCGCCAGCCGCGGGTCGTCCCGGTGCTGGCGGGCCAGCGGACGCACCTCCAGCGGGAAGTCCCGGACGTAGGTCGGCTCCGCGAGGGTGTGCTCGACGAGCTTCTCGTACAGCTCCAGCACGATGTCGCCCGCGCCCCACACGTCCTGCAGCGACACGCTCGCCCGGTCGGCGAGCTTGCGCAGCGCGCCGGCCGGGGTGTCCGGCGTGACCTCCTCGCCGAGCGCGGCGGACACCGCCGCGTGCACGGTGACGGTCCGCCAGGGCGCGGCGAGGTCGATCTCGCGACCCGTCGAGTCGCGTACGACGGTCGATCCCACCTCTTGCGCCGCGTCGATCACCAGCTCCCGGGTGAGTGCGGCCATGGTGTCGTAGTCGCCGTACGCCTCGTAGGCCTCGAGCATCGTGAACTCGGGGCTGTGCGTGGAGTCGACCCCCTCGTTGCGGTAGTTGCGGCCGATCTCGTAGACGCGTTCCACCCCGCCGACGAGGAGCCGCTTGAGGTAGAGCTCCATGGCGATGCGCAGGTACAGGTCCGTGCCGAAGGCGTTGAGATGGGTGCGGAACGGTCGGGCCGTCGCACCGCCGTGCAGCGGCTGCAGCGACGGGGTCTCCACCTCGGTGTAACCGTGCCGGTCGAGGGTGGCGCGCAGGGAGCGCAGCACGATCGCCCGGGCGCGGACGAGGTCGCGGGCGGACGGGTTGACGACAAGGTCGAGGTAGCGCTGGCGTACCCGCAGCTCGGGGTCGGTGAGGCCGTGGTGCTTCTCCGGCAGCGGCCGCAGCGCCTTGGCGGTGAGCGCCCAGGTGTCGGCGAGCACCGACAGCTCGCCGCGGCGGGAGGTGATCACCTCGCCCTCGACGCCGACGTGGTCGCCGAGATCCACGTCGGTCTTCCACGCGGCCAGCGTGTCGGCCCCGACCCGGTCGAGGCTGATCATGACCTGAATGTCACCGGTGTCGTCCCGCAAGGTGGCGAAGCACAGCTTGCCGGAGTTGCGCAGCAGCATCACCCGGCCGGCGACACCCGCCCGCTCACCGGTTGCGGCGTCCGGCGCGAGGTGCTGGTGGCTGGCCCGCAGGGCAGCGGCGGTCGTCGTCCGCGGGAAGTTGCGCGGGTAGGGATCGACACCTTGGGCGCGCAGCCGGTCCAGCTTCTCCCGGCGTACCCGCAGCTGCTCCGGCAGGTCGGCGTACGGCGTCTCACTCACCCGCCGCAGCCTACGGTTTCGCCCCTCGCCGCCACGCCCCCGCCGCCACGCCCCCCGCCGCCACGCCCCTCGCCGCCACGCCCCGAGCGACTTTGCTCGCTGCGGGGCGCAGTTGGCGTCCGCTTCGACCCGGTTCGCACCGCCTGCTCGCGAGCAAAGTCCGGCTGCTAGTTCTCGTCGGGCACCAGCGTCCAGATCTGGCGCAACGGCAACTCTGCCCGGACCTCCGGGGACAACCGGTCGTACACCTGGGTAACTTTGCCGATCACGTCGTCGGAGTCCCATAGCCGGATCTGGAAGAACAAGCGCCTAGCCTCGGCTCGGGCACTCTTGGTGAATCCGCCCCAGCTCACCAACAGCCCGCGGCTGGCCCCAAAGTTCGCCATCACGCCCTGTAGCTCGCGCAGGGTGCCGGCGTCGACGACGATCCTGCCGGACTTCACCTGGACCGCCAGCGTGGAGCCATCGAATCCCATGCCCCCCTCCCCGGCGAGGATGTCGACCCCGCCGTCCGGCCCAGCAGGAGCGACGTCGGTGACGAATCCGTCGGCTTCTAGAAGCTGACCGATCAAACGCGCAAAGTCGTGGCCGTGGAACCGAGCAGCCAACCGCTGACGGATCTGGTCCCGGCTCAGCTCACCGAGGTCGACCGGCCCGATCTCCTCCACTGCATCCACGTCAACACCGCCTCCGGGCACAGTTGTCCCGGGCGTCGGCAGGGCGGCACCGTCGAGCAGAGCGCGGATGCGCTCCTCGGCGTTGTTGCGCTTGATTCGGCACACCGTCATGAACGCCCCGAGGGAGTAGCGCAGATCTTGGTCGATCGCGTCCCGGGGGACGTCCTCCCGGATCCAGGTCACCGCCCGCTGATGGCGCATCGACGCCGGCGCGTCCGGCACGTACCGGTAGGGACCGGTCATCCGACCAAACGCCACGGCCGGGGTGGTCTTCAGCGGCAGGGCGACCAGATCCCCGGACTGGATCCTCGTCAGGAAGGCGTCGATCTGTCCGACCCAGTTGTTTAGCGCCGACGGCTTCACTTCCGGGTAGCGCTGCGAGAGCAGGACGCGCAGGCGCTCCGGCGAGTCAACCCCACTAAGGTCGCCAGCTTCCTCCCAACCAATCCCCACGACCCCACTGCCGAGCGCTACGTTCTCGCCCTCACCGTGCCGACCGCATCGCACCAGCCACAACGCCACGGCGACTCCCGCACCTCGTAAACGGACGGACAGAGTCTGCCACCGGTGACAGTCAGCGGGCCTGACGAACCGATTGCGCTGAGCCGTCCTCGGTACCCTGCGCTGTCCTACCAGACTGGTAGACCGCCAAGCCCTAAAGGATTGCCCCACGGCAACTGACACATGAGTGCACCGAAGACGAAAGCTCCTAGCTCGGCGCCGGCCGGCGGCCGCGGTTGCGGTTGGCGAACGGGCGGGCTCCTGTCACCGCGATGAAGTCGGCGATAAGCCTTGATTCGACGTCGCCCGGATCCTCCGGGCTCGTTTCCAGCCATCCCACCACCAAGCTGCCGGAGTCCTCGAGCTGCCAGATGTAACGGCCGCCCCAATGACCCACCGGTTGGCCTTGCCCAAAGCGTCGATACTCGTCGAGTCGTTTCCGCAGCCCACGGCGACCGCCCCCTCCCGCTGTTGCCTTGCCAAGGTAGACGGTCTCGACGCCCTCGACCCACGCGGCACGCAGCACCTCGACCGGGACCGACGGGTCACGGCCCTTGAAGTGTCCGCCGCGGCTTACCTCCAGAAATGCCGGTGGAGTGACATGGGTTCGAACGACGGCGTACACACCAGCCGCTGCCGGGACATCGCTAGCGGAAAGCTCGGCGAATCTTACGAAGCCCTGGAAACCCAGCCGTTGCAACTCATGACGTGTCGTGGGCACGAGCACAGTCTGCGCCACGACAGGCGTCCGCCCTGGTGCCACTCTGCAGGCAAGCCACAGGAACGGGGGTGGAGCGTCAGGCGGTCATCCGCTCGGCGTCGCCGGTGGCGAGCACGACCCGGTTGCGGCCGCTCGCTTTCGCCTCGTACAGGGCGGTATCCGCCGCCCGCAGCAGCCGCTCGCAGTCCCAGCCGAGATCGTCGCTGTGCGCGAGGCCGACCGAAGCGGTGAGCGTGTCGGAACGCGACGAGTCGGCAAGGAACGTCGTCGCGGCCACAGCGCGGCGGAGGCGGTCGGCAACCGCAGGGGCGTCCTGTCGTGTCGTGGCGGTCATCAGGACGGCGAACTCCTCGCCGCCGAAGCGGGACACCACGTCGCCCGGTCGGCTCGCCTCGGTGAGCTCGCGCGACACTGCACACAACGCCTCATCCCCGATGAGATGACCGTGCCGGTCATTGACCCGCTTGAAGTGGTCGAGGTCGATCAGGGCCACCGCCATCGGCGTGCCGGATCGGGCCCCTCGACGGGCCTGGTCCGCCCCGAGGCGGAGCCAGTACGAAGAGTTGGCGAGGCCGGTCTTCGCGTCGGTGCGCGCGGCCTGTAGCAGCTCGGTGTGCTGCAGGCTGCGCTGCAGCAGCACGAGAGGCGGCAGGGTCAACAGCCCGTACGCCCAACCGTGCGCCCACGCCGCCGCGACCAGCGCACCGGTGCACTGAGTGCCGAGCTCGACGGCCACCCCGGAGGGGCCGCCGAGAGCATCCAGCCGACGACCGCCTGTTTCACGATGAACCGACTCGGCGATCATCGCCGCATTGATTGCGGTGAAGGTGACGGCAGCTGCCGCGGCTG
>Ga0136624_1000130_pt1 | contig 23684 bp, 28 predicted proteins | sample AntDrymUQ4692206_2_FD_104802 | JGI IMG/M metagenome (GOLD analysis project Ga0136624, IMG submission 104802) | Polar desert sand microbial communities from Dry Valleys, Antarctica - metaG UQ469 (22.06) | ecosystem: Environmental > Terrestrial > Soil > Desert | place: Antarctica: Dry Valley... | reverse complement strand
GGGTGAGGCGTATCTAGGCCTCCGCCAGCGAGGAATGTACGACTAACGCCGCCGACCATGCCGCGATCGAGAGCGTCACGATCTGCCCATCGGTCGGATCGACCACGACGAAGAGCGAGGGGATGAAGATCAGGCGCTGCGTGGCGATGGCGAGTGCTATGGCGAACGCCCGAATCATCCACTCCCGGTGCAGAGCCACCCTTCCCGCACGTACGTGTACGAAACCCTTGCCGAGGGCGAAGAGGAACAGGCTCCCGAAGAGGCCGATAAGCACCCTTTCCGCCCATCCCGAGAAGGGGATCACCAACCCTATGAACAGGGCCGTCACCCCGACCACCAGGCCGACCGCGACGAGGACCCTACCCATCCGGCGGTGGTAGCCGAGGTGGCGGGACCTTATGCGCTTTACGAACTGGAACGGCGCGAACATCAGATAGAAGGCGCCCAGGACCACGTGCAAAGCCACGATGGTTGGGAAGTCCAGGAAGCCGAGGTTGGCGGGCTCGCGGAGGTAGAAAGTGGCCGATGCCCCGATACCAATAAGCGCCAGGAAGCCGACCGCCACTCCCAGGGGCCACCGCACGACTTTTCTCACCATTCTCACCATCGAAGTGCTCCCTTCCAACGATCATATGGTTAAGCGATTCTCGACGAATCGCGCGATTCGTCGAGAACCACGCTCGTTGTAACGGAAGGCCGGGTTGAGGGCATCGACCGAAGGGTGGAGCGGGGGGTGGAGATCGATGTCTGGGCCGGACTGTTCGGGGTGTCCAAGCCTGCGCGCCCGGCTAGAGGAGGCCCATCTCCCTGGCGCGGGCCAAAGCCTGGGTGCGGCTGCGGGCATCCAGCTTGCGGTAGAGGTTGTTGATGTGGGTCTTGACCGTGCTCGTCGAGACGAAGAGCTTATGTGCGATCTCCTGGTTGGACCTGCCGGCGGCGATGAGGGCGAGCACCTCCAACTCGCGCTCGCTCGGGGGCTCGGGGAGCCGTTCGTCGGCGGCAGGTGCCCCATCCTCGCGCGCGAGGGCCGCCAGGAGCTTCGCGAGGTACTGGGCCGGGACGCTGGGCGTGCCGATGTCTCGGCGGCCCCTCTGTTGGGCGTCGAGTACCTCGGATAGGAGGTCGCCCATAGCGGCTCCCTCGTCCGCGAAGGTGCGGACGTAGCCCTCCGGTTCCGCCAGGACGAGGGCGCGGGTCAGGGTGCTAACGGCCCGCTCCTTCTCGTTTCGGGACCACAGCACCAGGGCCCGTAACGCCAGGATCCCTATGAGGTCGCCCGTCCGTTCCGCCGCCTCCGCCGTTCCTTGCAGTTCGTCCAGCAGCCGCAGCGCTTCGTCGGGCTTACCACGGGCGATCAGCAGCCGGGCCATGCCGATCCGCTCCTCCTCCCGCGCGGTGGGCGGGAGCTCACCCACGCCCGCCATCCGCTCCTGCTCGAAGGCAGCCGCCGCCAGGTCGCCCCTTGCCAGGTGCAGCCGCGCCTTCTGGGCTATCGCCCCGACGATCAGCTGGCTCACTCCGGATCTTCGCGCCAGCTGCTCCGCCTCCCGGGCCGTCTCCAGAGCACCTTCCGCGTCACCTCGTGCCTGTTCCACCCGCGAGAGGGCGATGTACCCGCTTACCAGGCTACCGGCCTCCCCCGTTCGCTCGGCCAGTTCCAGACCTTCCGTCAGCCTCTCTTCCGCGGAGTCCAGGTCGTTCCACTCGTACAGCAGCTCGCCCATGGCCACCGGTATCCATCCAGCGGCCGGCAGGGAAGCGGCGCCCCGCTCGGCCGCGAACCGCATAGCCTCTCGGAGGACATCGTCCGCCTCGCGGAGGTGGCCTCGCGCCATCTGCAGATCGGTGTGGTGGACCATGGCCGACAAGACCATGTAGGGGTTCCCCGACGCCCGGCCGAGTTCGGCGGCCTCGGCGAAGGCCCGGCTCGCCGCTTCGAGGTCGTCGGCGTCCCGGTACGCCGTCCCCAGGCCAAGAGCGGCGAAGGAACGCGGGGTCGGGTCGTCGGGCAGGAGATCGAGGGCCCGTCGGGCGAGCTCGATCGCCCGCCCCCAATCTCCCCGGAGTCGGGCGCGCCAGGCACGGATGGCCGCAGCGTACCCCAACAGATAACGGCGGTGGATCCCGCCCGCGTCCGGCTGAAAGCCCTCGACGGAGCCTTCTCCGGAGACGCCGGCCACCTGCTCAGCCTCGCGCACGAGGGGTTCGATGTCATCGAACCGGCCGACCCACATCAGAGCCATCGCGTGCTCCAGGAGGAGGCGGGGCCGGTGGCGCTTCGCCTCCTCGGACAACGCCTCCAGCCAGCCCAAAAGCGTCGTAACCTCGCCGCGGCCCCAGGCTTGCCTGGCCTCTCCCTCGATCAGCCGCCCCGCTCGCTCGTAGTCCGGGTCGGAGCCGGAGGCGGAGAGCGCGTGCCGGATCGCTTCGGCTAGATGCCCATTGTCCTCGTACCAACCCGAGGCCAGGAGGTGCAATTCGTCCGCGCGCTCGGGACTCTCGCGTACGAGGCGGCCGCGCAGGAAGTCCGCGAAGAGGTGATGGTAGCGGTACCAACGCCTTTCGTCGTCCAAAGCGACGACGAAGAGGTTCTCCCGATCAAGCCCCTCCAGCATGTCTTGCCCATCATCGCGGCCGGTGAGGGCGTCGCACAAAGGGGCCGTCATGCGTTCGAGCACGGAAGTGTGGAGCAGGAACTCCCTCACGTCTTCGGGCTGGCGTTCCAGGACCTCCTCTGCCAGGAAGTCCAGGACGTGGCGGTTGCTGCCCGAAAAAGCGTTGACAAAGCCGGAGACGTCCTCGCGGTCGCGCATCGAGAGGGCGGCGAGCTGCAAGGCGGCGACCCAGCCCTCCGTGACCTCTTCGAGCGCCGCAACGTCACTGGCTGAAAGAGTGAGCCCCATCACGTCGCCCAGGAAGGCTGTCGCTTCGTCGGTGGTGAAGCGTAGATCGGCGGCTCTCAGCTCGGTCATCTGATCCCGGGCGCGCAGCCTCGGGAGGGGGAGGGGCGGGTCCGTGCGGCTAAGGACGATGAGGTGAGCGTTCTCCGGCATGTGCTCCAGCAGGAAAGAGACGGCCTCGTGGACGCTCTCGGAGTCGATCATGTGATAGTCGTCTAAGACCACCGTGATCTCCCGCTCGGCACCGGCAAGCTCGTTGACCAAAGCCCCCACTACCGCCTCGACGGGCGGCAGTTCCGGCGAACGCAGCGAGGCCAGGACACCCTCGCCGATCCCACCTTCGATATCCCCAAGCGCGCCCACCAGGTAGGTCAAAAAACGCGCCGGGTCGTTGTCCGAGCCGTCCAGGGAGACCCAGGCCACAGACCTTCCACCTCCCGAACGGTCTTCCATCCATTCGCCGAGCAAGGTGGTTTTCCCGAAACCCGCCGGGGCGGAGACGAGAGTCAGCCTGTGCCCTTCACCCAGGGCGAGGGCCTCGTGAAGGCGCGGGCGCGCCAACACGTTCGGGCGCGTCCTGGGGACGCGCAGCTTGGTCGCTACGAGCGCGTGGGGCACAAGGGCTGCTCCAACTTGGGTCTACCTGAGCACAAGCTTACTACGGAGGGGGATCGCAGCCAAGCCGCGTTGCCTCGTGGCGGAGTCCTGGTCGGCGATGGATCTCCACCCCCCGATCCACCTTTCGGACGATGCCGTTCCCCCCACCCGGCCGATACATTAGGCAGCGTAAGGGCAGGGTCGGCGGCTCTCTTCCCCCTCCGCGAGCCGCCGATCTCTTCCCGACAGCAGGCAACCAGGGATCGAAGCAAAGACCATGACCGACAAGAACACCCACGCAGATGGGCTCCGCGACCACGACACCGACGCCGGACCCATCCGTCTCCTACTGGTGGACTGCCAGCCGGCCGCCCGAAGGGGCCTCAAGATGCGCCTCGCGCTGGAGGACCTCGAGGTGGTCGGCGAGGCGTGCGACGCTGCGGAGGCTATCCCCCTAGCGCAAGCCGTGCGCCCCGACGTGATCCTGATGGACGTCGAGATACCGGGGGTAAGCGGCGACGCGGCCATCGAGGGACTGCGCGCCACCGCCCCACACAGTGCCTTAGTGATCCTCACCCTCCGCGACGCCGCCGCGACACAGGAGCAAGCTAGAGAGGCGGGCGCGGCGGCTTTCATAGCCAGGCACCGCAAGGAAGGAATCCTACTGGCGGCGATCAAGGGAGTGGCAGGGGCAAACGCGAAGCACAGACCACACGAGCGCGCTTCGGCGAGCAGAGAGGAGCACAAAGATGCCATGCGTGACCATAGAGGTGCGTGAGGGCGCCCTCACGCGCCGGGTAAGGATCACCGCACCATCCATCGGGCGGGCGATGAAGATGGCGGGATACGGGAAGCCCGGTCGCAGGGTGCGCCTCCTCTTCCCGATAGACTCCGAGGCCTTCTTCGTTCCCGAAGGTTCCGCACGGAGGGAGGCGGCCTGAGATGGGGCCGAGCACGCGGCGCGCCGATGAAGAGCAGTTCCCGCTCCCGAGAGACGTCAGAGAGGCTTTGTCCCAACCCACGAAGAGACATACCGGCAACCGACAAAGGAGCCAGCGATGAAAGTTCCATCCCGCGCGGCGTCCAGGGTGCGCCACATCGTCTGCCCGTTTTGCGAATCGGGCGAGCTCGTCTCTTTGGGGCCCGATTTCGCCCGCTGCGGCTCCTGCGGGATGCCGCTCGTCGGCTCCATGCTGGAGACCCTGGGTGACATAACCGGCCTGCCCGACGCCCTGGGCGCCCACCCATGCGAGTGCGGACACCCAGAGATGCGGGAGCTGCCAGACGGGGTGTTCCACTGCCCGGCATGCCGCTCGGAGGTTCTACCCTTCGAGGCGCGTAGAAACCCGCCAGGTAGCCCGGCGGGAAGCATGGAAGGCTCTACGGACTCTCCCGCGGGTGGTGAAGGCAAAATCGTAAGAGAGCCAAGCTGATCCGACGCTACACCCAGACGTCGGAGACTCAAAGGAAGGATTTGCCGATGATCGGATACATGAGCCTCGAAGAGCAGGTCGAAGCGGACTTCGCCCGCGCCCGAAGGAGGGTGCTCCTTCGGCGTCTGGGAGCCCGCCTGCGTAAGGGCCGTGGTTCCGACCAGCTGCTCTGCTTCGAGGACGCCAGGCGAAGGGTCAGCGCGCGAGGCGGTGCCCGCCTCGGACGGAGGGTGGTGCGCTCTGAGGACGTGGTGGGCAGCGTCGGACGGTGCTCGGACTTTGATCGGGCTTTCCTGCCCGCCGAAGCGAGCGTCGGGACGAGGTGGAAACGCATAGACGAGATGTTCCACCGGGCGGAGGAGTTCCCGCCCGTGAGCCTGTACAAGGTCGGGGACGCCTACTTCGTCGTGGACGGAAACCATCGCGTCTCGGTGTACCGCTACCACGGTGTCGAGTGGATGGACGCCGATGTGACGGAGTTCCGCGCCGGGTTGTGGAGCGAGCGAGGAGACGAAGGCAACCTGATCGAACCACCCGAGGGAGGCGAACCGAAATTGCACGAGATGATGGATTTCGAGATCTGGAAGCAGCGCCGCGAGGAGATGATGCGCGAGGCGGAGCAAAACCGTCTGGCTAAAGCATTGCGGGACTCCCGCAAGCAGCGCGGTTCGGGCCGGGCATCGTCCCTGGCGTGGGAGCTGAAGAGGATCGCCGGCCGTCTCCTCAAGCTCTTGAGGTTATTGAGAAAGATCGACTGAAAACGGAGGGAGTGCCACGTGAGCAAGGAGACCGCTTCATTATCAGAGACCGCGCTCGCTCCGGATGGCTAGCCGGAGGGCGACACCGAAGCCACCGCCCCGCGCGAGACCGAAACGCCGAAGCTCTTGGCCGGATACCTGGCGAAGATAGGCAGGGGTGGCCTCCTGACCCACCAACAGGAGGTGGCCCTCTCCAGGAAGGTCCGCTCCGGTGACAGGAGAGCGAGGAGGAAGCTCATCGAGAAGAACCTCAGGCTCGTGATCTCGGTGGCCAAAAAGTACCGGGGGATGGGGGTCCATTTCGAGGACCTCATCCAGGAGGGCAACGTAGGCCTGATCAAGGTCGTCGAGAAGTTCGACCCCGAGATGGGCAACCGCTTCTCCACCTACGCCACCTGGTGGATCCGGCAAACCGTCGGGCGGGCGGTCGCCGACAAGGGCAGGACCGTAAGGGTTCCGGTACACATGGGCGAGAAGCTGCGCAAGCTCGCGCGGAGTCGAGGCGAGCTAGCCTCCGCGCTCGGCCGGGAGCCGACCGAAGGGGAGATCGCCGGGAGACTCGGGTGGGCCGAGGAAGAGACGCGCTTCGCCATGACGGTGCTGCTGGACGCGACTAGCCTCGACCGTCCCGTGAGCACCGGGGAGGGTGCAGCCGAGATGGGAGAGTACGTAGCCGACGAACGGGCCTCGCGCGTGGGTGAGGAGGTGGTGGAGCGGGCAGAGAAGACCCTGCTGCATGGGGAGCTCGCGCGCCTGCCCGAGAGGGCGCGTCGCGTGTTGGTCGGGCGCTACGGCCTCGACGGCGGCGAGCCTCTGACCTTGAGGGAGATGGCGGAGGAGCTGGGGGTATCGCGCGAGAGGATCAGGCAACTGCAGCGCGAGGCGGAGCGCAGGCTTCGGGGTTCCAAGGCGGCCGTGACCGCGGCGGCACCTCACCGCGAGCGCCCGCCGGATCGCGGATCGCGCTGCCCCGGCCCGGCTCGCCGAGGGCGAGTAGCGTGAGAACAGGAGAGGATGGCGGCGTGAACGTGCCGGGGGCCAACGATGCGATCAGCGGCAAGAACCTGTCGGTAGCCGGCCGGGAGTATGGCCGAACCAGGTCCCGTCCGCAAGAAGCGTCATCCGAACAGGCGGTCGAGGTGGGCGTACACGGCGGCCGGCGCTTCTTCGCCCGAGTAGTTGCCTACCGTGAAATGCGACACCAACCCCTCTAGGAGCGACACGAGGGTGACCGCCTCCCAGTCCGGGTCCAGAGAGGCCGCGGTGAGCTCCCGTACGCCCAACTCCGCAAGTTCGACCGTGTATTCGCATGCGAAGAGGTTCAACCGCTCCTTCGTCTCGAAGTAGTGCTGGACTCGCACCAGCGACACCCGGCTTCGGCGGCGAGCCTGCGAGAGGTCGCCGCCTCCAGCCCGCGACCGACCGTGATCCTCCACACCGCCTCCGCGATATTCCGTCTTCTCTCTTCGTGATCCCAGGAGTTCGACCGTATCCTGGACGAGTTCCTGGCGCGGGTAAGGGATGCTTGAGCGTCACGGACGTGGGGATGGAATCTCCACCCCCCGCTCCACCCTTTGGAGGATGCCGCTCCTCCCGGTCTCCCGGTACAAAGGCGAGTAGTGAAAAAAGTCGAGCAATGACCTCGAAAGGAGCACAACGGTGCAGGATAAGATCACCGCCAACCACCCCGTCGACGAGGCGGCCATCCGCAACCTCTACCGGAAGCTCCTCTCCGACCGGAGCAGAAGCGACGGTGAGTCCCGCAGCTCCCGATTCGCCGACGATGGCCACCACAGCAGATGGGCGCCGGACAAGCGGGCACGTTTCGGTGCCCCTCGCGGTCAGTCACTCAATCGAAATACGCATCCCATATGACTGCGACGCACCAGGAGCGCGACAGTCCGTCGCCTGCGCGGGAAGAAGTAGACGAGGTACTCGAGCCCCCGTCGATGCTCACGCATCGACGCCCGGTGACCGAGAGAAGGAAGGAGATCACCCCATGAGCAACAACCACCAAGACCAAAGCGTTAGCAACGACCTCGAAAGGAGGACACCATGAACCAGCAACCCACGACCGAGAGGAAAGCCCTGATCATCGGCGGCGGTATCGGCGGCCCAACCGCCGCCATGGCGCTGCAGCGCGCCGGGATCGAGGCGACCGTGTACGAGGCCTACGACCGTCCCGCAGACTACGTCGGACTGTTCCTCAACACCGCCTCCAACGGGCTCGACGTGCTAAAGACCCTGGACGCGCACGCGCCGGTGATCGAGGACGCCTTTCCCGCCCCCCACATGGTGATGTGGAACGGCACCGGCAAGCGCCTCGGCGAGGTCGCCAACGGGTTGCGGCTGCCCGACGGCACCGTCAGCGTCGTCGTCAAGCGTGGCTTCTTGCAGCGCGTGCTGGCCGACGAGGGCAAGCGGACGGAGATGGGGTCGGAGAGCCTGAGGATCGTCGCCCGCCACGACATCGAAGAGGTCCTCGTCGCCTTCGAGAACCTCTACGAACTCGCGATGCCGCGGCGGCGGGACGCCGGTAAGACCCTCACCGGCACCCTGCGCTCCACCGTCGCGGGCGCCGAACGGATAGCCGCCTTCGTCGGAGAACCGATGGGCGGCGTCCACGAAGGGTTCGGGACCTCCCATGCGCTCCGCTGGTAGCGAGCCGGCGGGGCGAGACCCGGGACAGCCCGGCCTGGTCGCGCTTCCCGTAGAGCTGCGATCCGGGTCGGGGCATGGCCAGGGGCGAAAGCGGGAACCGTCGAGGACGGCCGGGAAAGCCGGTCCGGCGCCCATCGAGATCTCGCGTCGGGTCCTGGGCGTGCTCCTCCTGACCGCCCTGCTGGCGCTGGTGATCCTCGTGGTCCTGGCCCCCGGCGTGCTCTTTGTAGCCCTGGGAGGTCTCGCGCTGGCCCTTGCGCTCTCGTTTCCGGTGCGGGCGCTCTCACGATTTATGCCGCGCCCTCTGGCGGTCGCGGCGACTTTCCTGGTCCTTATCTCCGCGGTGATCCTGGCGCTCGTCGTGCTGATACCGCTCCTCTCGGGCCAGCTCGCGGCGCTCTTCGCCGCCGCGCCCGGCATCGCCACCGACGCCGAGCGGACCCTGCGCGGCCTCCTGGAGCCGCTCGCCCAGCGCGGCGTCTTGCCCGGCACGCCCGACGAGCTGCTCACCGGCCTCGCGGCCGACCTTTACGACCGCGCCCGGACCCTCGCGGAGGGGTTGCTCGGCGGATTCTTCGGCTTCGCCGGCAGGGCTTTCTCCGTGGCGATCGGGCTCCTCGCGGCGCTCGTCATCGCCGCCTACCTGCTCGCCGACGTGAGGAAGATCAAAGCGGCCTTTCTCCGCGCCTCCCCCAAGACCTACCGGCGCGATGCCCTGGAGCTCTGGGAGTCTTTCGCCTTCTCGCTCTCCCGTTACCTCTCCGGCCTCGCCTTCGTGATGCTCGTTCAAGGCGCGCTCTCGGCCCTCGTCCTCTGGCTCTTGGGGATCCCCTACGCGGCGCTGCTCGGCGCCTGGGTCGCCGTCACCGCCGTAGTCCCGCTCTTAGGGGCCTGGATCGGCGCGATCCCCGCCGTGCTCGTCGCCCTCTCCGTCTCGCCGACCGTGGCGCTGCTCACGGCCCTTCTCTTCCTCGCCATCCAGCAACTCGAAGGCAACTTCTTGACGCCCCGCGTCATGGGCGGGGTCCTCGGGATCCACCCCGTCTTGATACTGCTCGGCGTGATAGGCGGAGGCCAGTTGGCGGGTCCTTTGGGCATCCTCTTCGCCGTTCCCACGCTGGCCGTCTTGCGGGTCCTCTTCGATTTTCTCCGTCCTCGCCTCCGCGTGCGGCGATCCGATGAGCCGGGACACGACACCCCGTCGCTGTCAGCAATCAGCCATCAGCGGTCAGCAATCAGCCAAGTACAAAAAGTCGACGGCCGAAAGCCGACGGTGCGGTTCGCGGAAGGCCCGCCCTTCCGCAAACCGCTGTGAGAACAGATCAGAGGAGGTATCGGCATGAGAAGCGTTTGGAGCAAGGCAGACTTACACGTACACACCACCCACAGCGATGGCCACGCCGGCGTAGAGGAGGTGCTGGAGCACGCCGCCCGAAGGACCGACCTGCGCGTGATCGCCATAACCGACCACGACACCATCGACGGCGCCCTGGAGGCACGAGCCCTGGCCCAAGAATACGGCATCGAGGTCGTCGTCGGCGAGGAGGTCTCGACCGCCGACGGGGAGCTGCTGGCTTTGTTCGTCGAGCGGCGTGTGCCGCCCGGGCGACTGGCGGCGGAGACGATAGCCGCGGTCCACGAGCAGGGCGGGCTGGCCGTCGCCGCCCACCCCTACCACCGGCTGGTGCCTTCGATGGGCCGCCGCGGCCTGCTAGGGCGCTCCTCCGGGCCGGATCCCGAGTGGTCCATCGACGCCATCGAGACCTTCAACGCCGGGCTGGTGTCGCCGAGGAATAATCGCCGGGCGGCGGCTTTGGCGGCGGCGCTTGGCCTGCCGGCCCTGGGCGGCAGCGACTCGCACCACCTCGGGACGATCGGCTACGGACACACCCTCTTCCAGGGACGCGGCGCCGCTAACCTCCGGGCGGCCATGGAGTTCGGACGGACGGTGGCCGCGGGACGCTACTGGGGGCTGTTACGCACGGCAGAGGTCGCCGGCCTGATCGTCCGCCGGGAGCTGCGCGACCCGAAGAAGCGGATGGGACGGAAGACATGGGACCGAAGGCCACCCTCTCTGGCGCCGGAATACGAGGCGGATTTCCATGCACGAGAACCGACGACCGTATCTACGAGGCCGGAGAGCCGGGCAAGTGGCTCCTTCACTGCCACATCCCGCACCACGCCACCAACGACGACGAGGAGGAGGAAGGTGGCGGCCTGACGATGGTCATGAACGTCACCGAGTAGCGGAGTTATTTGGCGGCGGATCTCGGGGGCACGACCGGCCGCCGGGGGTGAAATCTCCACCCCCCACCCCACCCTTAGGCCGATGCCGCTCCACCCGGCCGGGCGGTAGGTTTTCCGATGAAAGCAAAGGCGACGAAAGGAAGGAACGGGCGATGGAAACCGGAAACGTGCGGGAGGCGGAAGCGCGAAACGAGCGCGAGGGGACGACGTTGGTTCTCGGTGGCACGGGCAAGACCGGACGCCGGGTGGCCGAGCGGCTCGAAGCGCGCGGCCTGCCCGTGCGCGTGGGCTCCCGCTCCGGCGAACCTCCGTTCGACTGGGACGACCAAACCACCTGGGCGCCCGCGCTCGAAGGCGTGGGGGCGGCGTACGTGACGTACTTCCCGGACCTGGCGATCCCGGGGGCGGTCGAGGCGGTGCGCTCGTTCGCCGGGCTGGCCGTGGAGGCCGGGGTCGGGCGGCTGGTGCTGCTTTCGGGGCGGGGCGAGGAGGAGGCCCAAAGCGCCGAGCAGGTCGTGCGGGAAGCCGGCACGGAATGGACCATCGTGCGCTCTGCTGGACGGCGACGCGGAGCTGTTCCCCGGGATCCGTGCGGTTGTGACCGGCGGGCACTCCCCGGCGCACCAGATGCTCTACGTCGAGGTCCCTTCGGGCACGGCGATCGTGGCGGGCGACGTCGCCTACCGGGTCGACGTCAACGTCAAGCAGCAGGTCCCGATGGGCTACTTCGTGAGCCTGGAGGACACGATGGCCGCCCTCGGGCGCGTGGCCCGCGACGGCGACCATGTTCTCCCGAGCCACGACTCGGCCATATACGAGCGCTACCCGGACGGCATCGCGTAGCCAACGACGATCGGCTCCGGGCCGTCCTTGCGTGCGGCCCTGAGCAAGTTCCCGAGGAAGGAGCAAGCAGATGACCGGCAACGCCCACGAACGCGGGTGGGAAAAGCTCAGGCAGTTGGACGGGGAGGCCGGGGAGGGCGTGACAGAGGGTCTCGCGGGCATCGCCCCGACCTCGGCCGGCAAGTGATCGAGTTCGGGTTCGGCGAGCTCTACTCCCGCCCCGGGCTCGACCTGAGCTCGCCTTCATTGGAGCGTGCACGGCGGGACGGAGCCGCCAACGGATGTTGTTGGGCGCGAGGATTATGCGCCGGCGCGGGGGAAATCTTGAGCAAAGGTGGATCTCCACCCCCCTCTCCACCCTTTGGCCGATGCTCCTCCGCTCGCCTGGACGGTATGTTCTTGGCGAGAGCCAACGCGGTGGACCTGATCCTCGAGTCGAGAAGGAGAAGAACATGACTGTGCAGAGAATGTTGTCCGGGGAACGGGCGGTGACAGTTACGGGCCTCGTGGTCGGTGCCGCCGGGATCGCGGTCCTGTGGGCGTCGGGAGTCGAGTTTCCGGTCGCGATCCCACCGGGGCTCGTCATTCTGCTGGTCGGCGCGTTGTTCGTCGGACTGGCCCCGTGGCGATGGGCAACGGGCGTGGGAGCGTTTCTGGGGTTGTTTGTCGCCCTTGGTTTCCTGATCAGCGGGGGCATACCCAACCTGGTCGGCGGCGATGGCAGCACCTTCTTCGGCACACCTAACCCACTCGACCGCGACACCCTCAGTACCATCATCGGTACCTGGATCCAAACGATCGGTGTGCTCACCGCCCTGATCGCGGGCGTGATCGCGACGCGGAACAACTACCGGAAGCCGACTCAGGCTCGGCAATGAGACCCGGGCTGTGGTTAGGGCTCAGTACAGAGAGGAGAAATTCATGAACCAGCGAAGCTCGTTACCCACGGCAAGCAAGCTGACGGTTGCCGCCCTGCTCGTCGCAGCTGCCGGGTTTGTAACCCAGATAGTTTCTGGAGTCGACGTCCCGACGGTCCCGCCAGGTCTCGTCATCATGCTGGTGGCGGCCGGTCTGGTTGCCTTCTTGCCGTGGCGGTGGATACCAGTTGTTGGCGCGGGCGTAGGGTTGTTTCTGCTCGTCGGGTTCTTCGCGAGCGGCGCGGTGGGCAGCCTACTCGATCCGAGCCGGTTGGGCGTGTTCATCGGCGCATGGGTTCAGTTCCTGGCAGTGATCGTCGCGCTCGTCGCCGGGATCGTCGCCACCGTGCAGAACTACATCAGTCTGAGCGGAAGGAAATAATCCTCATGAAGGACGAGGGGCAAGTTACACGCGAACGGACAATCCTGCGGATTGGAGCTGTGTGCGCGATACTCGGCGCGGTCATTTCAGTAGCCGCCGGTATGGGTTTTGGCAATCTCACGAACGAGTACGGCACAGAACAGGTGCTGAGCACGATCGCCGTGCGCCCACGCTGGTATTGGCCGACGGTGCATCTGGGTTTCATCATCGGAGCCTTCCTCTGGGTCGGCGCGTTCATCGCGCTTGCCGTCTCACTCAAGCGCAGCGTAAGCTGGGCACTAGGCTGGCTGGGCGCCGCGACCGTCATCGTTGGCGCAGCCATTCACGTCGCTGACTCGTCCATCAGCGGTTTTGGTCTCAACGCGCTGGCCAGCGCTTGGGCCTCTGCCCCGGTGTCGGAGCAGTCGAACCTGCTGCGTGTTGGCGAAACGCTGCTCTACCTCCTAAACGGGACGTGGCGGAGCGTACATAGCTACTTCCACGGCGTACCATTCATCCTTTCCGGGTTGGCGGTGGCGCTCAGCCGACGCTACCCCGCATGGCTCGGCTGGGTCGGTGTCGCTGGCGGCACAGCCTCATTCCTCGGCGGAGTGCTGCAGTTTCTCGGTGTCGTCCCCGGTTCAGAACGGCTGGTTATCGTGCCCGCCCAAGTGGTGAGCCTGTGGATGGTGGCGATGGGAGTTCTGATGTGGCATCGCGCAGGGGCTGCCCGAAACGGCGAATAACCAAACGCCTCACATCCGGCGGTGGGCACGGCGGCGCCTGAGTGGCGCCGAAGCGTGCCAACGGGATCGCGCCCTTCTCCGCGGCGACGTCCGCCGCCGCAGTCGGCATCAGAAGAGGGAGGTTGGAGATGAGGGAACTGAAGTATTTCGTGGCCTGTACCGTCGACGGGTTCATCGCCGCCGAAGACGGCTCGATCGACGCCTTCGTCGACGACAGGGATTATTTCGCCGAACTGTTCGAGTCCTTCCCCGAGACCTGTCCGGGGCACCTGCGCGAAGCGCTGGAAGTGCGTGGGCCGAACAAGCACTTCGACGCCGTCCTGATGGGCCGCAACACCTACGAGCCGGGCCTGGAGCTCGAAGAGGCCCGAAAGAGCGCACAAAGGGAGCTCGAAGGCATAAAGCACCACCAGGAGCGGATAGAGGAACTAGAGCGGGACAAGGAGGCGCTGCTCGACCACTACGAGGGCGTGGCCCCAGGAGCACTGGACTCACTCACCTCCGAGGAGCGGTACCGTTTCTACAAGCTGGTGCAGCTGCAGGTGTGTGTGTCCATCCGGGATACGGTGTGGAGATCAGCTGGGCCGGTGGGGAGTGCTTCAGTGTTTGTGAAAACGAAACGGTATCGGTAAGCAATTCTGGATCAACGTCCTCTTGACGATACTCGGCTATATCCCGGGCATAATCCACGCGGTGTGGGTCATCGCTAAATACTAAAAGAGTAACCTCCGCTCGATGTGGGGTATCGTAAACAACCAGGTGGTAAGAAGAGCGCACCTCAAGCCATCGCGGCATCCAGCACGCGAGCGAGAACGGCTACACCCTCAGAGAGGACATCGATCTCGGCACCGGCGTAGCTGATGCGCAAAAACGATCCGGGCGGTTCGGCAGGGAACCAGTGGCGTCCTGCGCTCACCACGACGCCTTCCTTACGGAGCTCTTCTGACAAACGGATATCGTCTATTTTGTCGGGTAGCCTCAGCCAAAGGTGCAGTCCTCCCTCCGGCACCAGCGGTAGATTTGTCTGAGAGAGGTCCCGCCGGACCACCTCGACGAGGGCGTCGCGGCGGGTCCGTAGGATGTTCCTGACGGTACGCATGTGCCGGCGCCACGCGGGCGAAGCCAAAAACTCTAAAGCCGTCTCCTGCAAGATACCTGCGACAAAGAAGTCGTCGACGATGCGTGCGGTCTTTAGCCGTGCACCGGCCGCACCGCGGGCACAAAGGGCCCCGATCCTCAATCCTGGGACGACGAACTTCGTGAGCGACCGGACGTAGACGACGTGCCCTTCGTGGTCCTGGTTCGCGAGCGGCGGTGGCGGTTCCTTCTCGAGGAAGAGGTCGCGCGCTGGGTCGTCCTCGATGAGGAAGGCACCGGCGGACCGCACGATCTGCAGCACGGCCTCCCTACGATCGACGGCGAGCGTGGCTCCGTGCGGATTGGCGAAGGTGGGCTGGCAGTAGAAGAGCCGTGCCCCCGAGGACGAGAACGCCTTCTCTAGGAGATCGGGGCGAACCCCATGTCTATCGGCCGGGACTGGCACGGGCCTTAAGCCCGCGCCTCGTGCCGCGGCGAGTGCCCCGATGTAAGTCGGAGATTCGAACAACACGGGAGAGCCAGGCACAGCAAGCCCCCGGAATGCAGTGGACAGCGCCGCCTGCCCGCCTGAGGTAATGAGAACGTCTTGTGCCCGCAGCCCACCGGCGTCGCGAGCGACCCAGGTACGCAACCCTTCCAGACCCTCGCTCGGTACCCGGCCCCACACGCCCGGACGCCGCGCGGCACGAGCGGCCGCCGCTGCCAGTTGCGGTAGCGGCTGAAGATCCTCGGGAAGGTAGCCGATAGTCAGTGGTATAACCCCGGCCTGCGGCACCTCAAGCAGCTCTTCAAGACCGTCTGCAGAGACCATCCTTTCACCCAGGACCGTGCTCTGCCACCCAAGGTCGGCCGGGGCGATAGTATTCACTCGCTGGGCGACAAAGTTGCCGCGGCCAGGCCTGGTTTGTATAAGGCCCTCAGCTACCAGCTGCGAGACGGCTCGCTGCACAGTTCCAGGCCCGGCACGGTGTCGCGACGTAAGCTCCCTAACCGAAGGTAGACGAGTCTCGGGAGCTTGGGATTCAGCCAACTGCCGCAATTCTTGAGTAATGCGTCTGAGCGTGTTATCGTTTGTCATGAAAAATCATAGTAACGTTACTCTACGACCAGCGATAACGCAAGTTTTTTCTTCGTGGGCTTATGGCGCCTTAGTTTCGACTTATCAGCGCCAAGCTTTCTTGTTCCCAAATCTGACGGCAAGTTGCCAACTTCATGCGTGTACTGGGACCGGGGCTTTGTTTATGCGACTCCTCCCTAATTTCATCTTTACGAACAGACTTATGAGTAGGACATCGAGTGGTTTAAGTCTTTGTAGGAGGAATGATGGATAGAGTTGGGGGAGAGAGTGCGGGGCAGGTAGAGTCGATCAGGAAAGTAGCTCTGGCGAGCTTTATAGGCACCACCATTGAGTGGTATGACTACTTCCTTTTTGGTACCGCAGCGGCTCTGGTGTTCAACCAGTTGTTCTTCCCGAATGTTGACCCGCTCATTGGGACGCTGGCTGCTTTTGCCACCTTCGCGGTCGGCTTCGTCGCTCGGCCGCTCGGCGGTGCGATTTTCGGTCACTACGGCGATAGGATTGGCCGTAAGGCGATGCTGGTCTTAACGCTGCTGATTATGGGGATTGCAACGTTTCTCATAGGTCTCTTGCCGACCTACGAAACCATTGGCATTTGGGCGCCGATACTGCTGGTCGTGTTGCGCCTTTTGCAGGGCTTTGGCGTCGGGGGAGAGTGGGGCGGCGCAGTGTTGATGGCGGTGGAGCACTCTCCCGGCGGTAGGCGGGGTTTTTACGGAAGCTGGCCCCAGATGGGAGTCCCGGCAGGGCTCCTGCTCTCGACGGGGGTTTTCGCCATATTTTCCAGTCTTCCGAACGAGCAGTTCCTGGCCTGGGGCTGGCGGGTGCCCTTCCTGTTAAGCATTCTCCTGGTAGCGGTAGGACTGTATATCCGACTGGCCATTCTGGAGACGCCAGCGTTCAGGCAGGTGCAGGAAACCCAGACTGAGGCTCGCATGCCCATTATGGATGTACTGCGCACTAATCTCAAAGGCGTATTGCTGGTTATAGGTATGCGGATTGCTGAGAATGGCTCCTTTTTCATATTCAGCGTCTTTGTGCTGTCCTATGCCACCGAGCAACTGGGGTTAGCGAGGAGTTTGGTCTTAGCCGGGGTTATGATCGCTGCGACTATTCAACTCTTCGCCGTACCAGTCTGGGGTGCACTCTCCGATAAGATCGGCCGGCGACCCGTGTACCTGTTCGGGGCAGCCTTCACGCTATTGTTCGCCTTTCCTTCCTTTTGGCTCATCAATACTCAGGCGACGATATTGGTCTGGCTGGCCATCGTGCTGGCGCTCGCTGTCGGCCATGCTGCGATGTACGGTCCCCAGGCGGCCTTCCTCCCCGAGCTTTTCGGAACTCGCGTTCGCTACAGCGGGATTGCCTTCAGCCGCGAGCTGGCATCGGTAGTCGCGGGCGCTCTCTCACCGTTCATCGCTACCGCGTTGCTAGCGTGGGCGGGCAGTTACTGGCCAGTCGCTGTGTACCTGGCTGCGATGGCCCTCATAACCATCGTGGCGGTTTATCTGGCCCCAGAGACATTCCAGAGCGATATCACCGAGGAGCGGCCGGAGGAGCGTCAGCTCATTGCCCAGAGACAAGAATAGGACAGCCACAGGAGGTCGAGATGAAGGTAGAGATCGTAATCTACGATGGGATCGACGAGCTTGATGCCATAGTCCCTTTTGAAGTGTTGCAGAGCGCCGCCCTCATCGACGGTGCCGACATAGAGGTTAAGCTCGTCACTCTTGATGGGGTTGAAGAGATCACCGCGGCCCACGGGCTGCGGTTGAGGCCTGACGGCCGGCTCGGCGAAAGGCCGGACGTGCTGATCGTTCCTGGCGGTGGTTGGAACAGTCGCGCTCCACAGGGTGCATGGGCGGAGTTTCAGCGTGGCGAGCTGCCGGCCGCCATCGCCCGACTGCACCAAGCCGGCGCCACGGTGGCGGCGGTCTGCACGGGTGCCATGCTGGTCGCCGCCGGAGGCTTGATCAAGGGGCGTCCCGCGGTCACGCATCACCTAGCGTTAGAAGAGCTGAGGGACACCGGCGCCGAGGTCGTCGAGGCCCGCGTCGTGGACGATGGGGACCTCGTGACGGCGGGCGGGGTCACCTCGGGGCTGGATCTGGCGCTGTGGCTCCTTGAGCGGTACTTTGGCGCCCGAATCGCTTCCGCGGTGGAGGGCAGGCTGGAGCATGAGCGTCGCGGGGTGGTGTGGCGACGCTCTGAGTAAGGAGCAAATACATTGAAGTTCCGGCCTCAGGCTACCCGGCAGATCGTAGATACGGGCGCATCCATGCGCGCCGTGAAGAAGGTCCAGCGGGGGCCGGGCTTTGAGGTTGGTGCAGCCCCGGTTCCGCAGGTGGGCCCCGATGAAGTTCTCTTAGAACTCAAAGCGGCTTCACTGTGCGGGACGGACCTGCACATCCACGCCTGGGACGAATGGGCTGCCTCTTACGTCGAGCCTCCTCTGATCGTGGGTCACGAGTGTTGCGGCGTGGTGGTGGAGGTGGGGGAGGGGGTACAGGGGCTCGAGGTGGGAGTCCTCGCCGCCGTTGAGGGGCACTTTTTCTGTGAGCACTGTTTGATGTGCCGGACCGAGCGTCGCCATCTGTGCCTGAACATGGAGCTTTTCGGGGTGACTACTAATGGAGGATTCGCCGATTACGTCCGGGTCCCGGCGCGGAATGTCTGGAAACTTCCACCCGGCGCTCCGCCGAGTCTGGGAGCCCTAATGGATCCTTTCGGGAACGCCGTACACGCGGTCTTCGCTGGCGGGGACGTGACTGGCCAAACGGTTGCCGTCACGGGTTGTGGCCCTATAGGACTCATGGCCGTGGCCCTCTGCCGGACGTCAGGCGCGGCGCACATGCTGGCTACCGACGTGAGCGCCTACCGCCTTGAGCTGGCACAGAAGATGGGGGCTGACACCGTGGTAGATGTTTCGGAGTCGGATCCTGGAGCAGCGCTCGGGGGCGAGGGACTGGATGTGCTGCTGGAGTTCAGTGGCCACCCGGAAGGCATAAACCAGGGCCTAGATATGCTCCGGCCTGGCGGCAGAGCGGCATTGCTAGGCTTGCCGCCAGACACGGTAGAGTTAAACCTAGCCGAGCAGGTGATCCTCAAGGAGATCTCCCTCCACGGCGTCTTCGGCCGCCGCATCTTCGAGACCTGGTACCGGGCCACCAATCTGTTGCAGAAGGTAGACCTTACGCCCGCGGTTACCCACTCCTTCGCCTTAGAAGACGTCGACCAGGCGTTGACCTTGATGCGTTCTGGAGAGTGCGGGAAGGTTGTGCTGTCGCCGTGAGGTGCAGCGGCGGGCTGGAATCTTTGGGCCTCGAGTAGTTGAGGGAAAGGAGAGCGAAATTGGAGACTGAACCTCATGACCCGCTGGGGTATCTCGGCGCCGAGATATCTACGCTAAAGAGTCAAGGCCTCTTCCGGACGCTGCCAGTCCTGGAGGGGCCTCCGCGAGCGCGAAGCCGGATCAACGGCCGCGAAGTCATCAACCTATCCTCCAACAACTACCTTGGGCTTTGCGACGATCCGCGCCTTAAAGAGGCGGCTATCCGGGCCACCGAGTCACACGGGGTGGGCTCGGGAGCAGTGCGGACCATCATTGGGACCCAGGATCTGCACCTGGAGCTAGAGGCCAAGCTGGCCGAATTCAAGAAGTCGGAGGCGGTCCTGGTCTTCCAGTCCGGGTTCGCGGCCAACGCAGGAACGGTGTCCACCATCTTGGGCCGCCAGGATCACATAGTCTCCGACCGCCTGAACCACGCCTCCATTATCGATGGAGCGCGCCTGTCCCGGGCCAAGATCCATATTTATGAACACTCGGACATGGACAGCCTCCGGGAGAAGCTGGCCGAGGCGCAGGCCGAAGCGAAAGAGTCCGAGGGTAGGGTTCTGGTTATCACTGACGGAGTCTTTTCCATGGATGGAGATATCGCTCGCCTACCAGAGATAGTAGAGCTAGCGGAGGAGTACGAGGCTATCATGCAGGTGGACGATGCCCACGCCTCAGGTGTTCTCGGCTCCAACGGTCGGGGGACGGTAGACTACTTCGGCCTCCACGGTCGGGTAGACGTGCAGGTAGGCACCCTCTCAAAAGCCGTTGGGGTCTTGGGCGGCTACGTTGCGGGGAGCCGCGCCCTGATCGACTTCCTTGTCCACCGCGCCCGTCCGCTCCTGTTCTCCACAAGCCACCCACCGGCGGTAACGGCCTCTTGCATCGCGGCGGTAGACATCCTGCTCTCCGAGCCCGAAATTATTGAGCGTCTCTGGGAGAACACTCGGTTCTTCAAAGAAGGCCTGACCTCCTTAGGGTTCGACACGGGAGCTTCGGAGACGCCGATCACCCCGGTCATCGTGGGCGAAGGGGCGAGAGCTATGAAGCTTTCGGACAAGCTCTTCGAGGCCGGTGTCTTCGCCCAGGGAATAGCCTTCCCGACCGTCCCCCGAGACTCCGCCCGGGTGCGAGCTATGGTCATGGCGACTCACACCAAAGAGGATCTAGGCTACGCTTTGGAGGCGTTCGAGCGTGTAGGAAAGCAGATGACTCTAATTCCTTGAGACTTATGCGCTAGTCAACGGCTCTAAAAATCACCTGGCCGAGCATGAACTTCGCTACAGCGGTTTGCGTAAGGATCGATCCTTCGGGAGTAGGGAGTGGGGAGTCGGGGGAAACGGTGCGACTTCATACTCCCCGGAGCGAAGCGCCCTCGCGGTCGGTGGCTCAACTCTTATGAATACCGCTGTAGGTGCTGTTCCACGAGGAGGTGGGAGGTTTTTACTCATGAGAAATCAGCCCGCGAACGTCCTCTCGAAGCGTACCTCTCGCGTGCCATCACTTAGCAGGATGCGAAACGTTAGCTCAGAGGGTTTTGTGATTTTGGCAGGGTATGGGTAAGCACTTCTGGATCAATATCCTCTTGACGATACTCGGCTACATCCCGGGCATAATCCACGCGGTGTGGGTCATCGCCAAGTACTGAGACGAGGCGATTACCGCCCGATTTTCTGGATGTCCTGAGCCGTTGCCGTCCGCTCGAAGCGGGTCGGCGTGGGCGACGTCAGGCCTCGGGAGGACCGAAGCTTTGGGCGTCGGACGTATCGTAGATTTCGACTTCCTGCCCGCGCTTGAGCATGCGCTTGCCCAGGCGTGGGAAATCCCCTATCTCCACGTCGAGGTTCTCTCCGCCCATGAGGTAGATCAGGTCCTCGTCGTACGGGTTGCGAAGATGATGGGCCACCGATGGGGTTGGGAAGCCCATGAAATCGCCCGCGGCGACCTCGAACTCCTCGTCGTCTATCTCCGCGACGCCGCGCCCGGAGAGGATGTAGATCCACTCCTCCTCCCGGTAGTGGGAGTGGTAGACGAAGGACTCCTTGCCGGCGGGGATGCGGACCCGGCTTACGCCGAGCCTCGATAGCCCGACCAGCGTGCTGAGACGGGTGCCAATGATCTCCGAGTTCGGATTCCACGGGTGGGAGAAACCGGCAGCATTCTCGGCTACCTCGTCCGCCTTCACGAGAAACTTCTTCTCCTCCATAAGATGTACCTCCCTCTCGCGATGGATCTCTGACCGTATCCCTGTCGACGGCGGCACTATTTCACGTAGAGTAGGAACCTGCAATACTCGAAGCGCCAACCTGGCCACGCTTACCTCTGCTTGCCGGACAAAACCCGGTCTCGAAAAGAGCCCGACCGGGTGTACGCGGCAGGAGCACTATACGGCTCCTTGCGTCGTACGGGGCAAGAGGGGTCGGGACGTCTACCGTTCCCGACCCCTCCGAGCGTTCGCGGGGCTAAAAGGTGATCACCTGGTAGCCCTGGACCACCCGCTCGCGTAGGCTCTGGTGTCCCTTGTACTCCGTCAGCAACGGTATGCCGCTGGCCTGCACCTCGTCCTTGACGCCGAAGGCCGTCGCACAGGCCTTGCAGGCGCCGGAGACCTCGTCCTTTACCATCTCGAAGGCTTTGTGGAGTCGATGGTCCGGGTCCGACAGCTCGGCGACCCACTTGGTCCCGGCGCCGGTAAAGATCAGGTCGACCTCGTCCCCGGCCTCCTTGAACTCGTAGGCGGTCGTCAGGGCGTTGGCGACCCGCGCCCTGTCGGCGTGCGTCTCCGTGTCCGTCATCACCATGAGGGCTACCTTGACCACCAAAATCCTCCCTGCCGGGACCCTTGCTTATCGGCCCTCGCGGGTAACCTCCTACCTTTCCCTGTCTCTGTCCTCGCCGCGCAGGTAATCCCTCTCCCTGTCTTCTCCACGCAGGTAATCCCGGGCCCTGTCTATCAGGCCCTTGTCTTCTTCTCGCTCTTCTTGCCTGGTCCTCTCTTCATCCGCCCTTTGCACGTCCCCCAGCGGGGCTTGCGGAGGGGCGCCGGAGGGGACTTCTTTCTCCACCGGAGATTCTTCCGTCCTCGGCGGCGGCATTGCCTCATCCGCTGCCCTTTCCGGCGGCAATTCTCCCGTTCGCGGCACGTCGGGTGGAATCTCCCCGCCTGGCGGGATCAGGTCTTCTTCCGACGTCCGGGTGACGACGGTCTCCCTGCGCACGTCTCCCGACGGGGCTCCTTCCGCTATCGGCTCCGTACCGGGCAAGTCATCCCTCGGCTCCGGTCTCGGCGGCGGGACCTCTTCCGCCCTTTCTGATGGGTCGTCTCCTATCCCCGGTGCGGCGCTGATCGGCTCCGTCCTCGGCGGACCTACTTCTCTGGTTGGCGGCAGCTCTTCCGGCGTATCCGGCGGGAGAATCGACGGTTCCATACTTGGCGAGAGACCGGCCGCGCCTTCCGCCATCGCCGCGGCCGCGCTTCCTCGTTCGGCGGGCGTCCGCTCGGCGATGAGCCGCTGGGCCTCCTCGGCACGCATGCTATCCTCGTCCCTCACCTCGATGAAAAAGGTGGCGAGTTCCTCGTCGCCCGCTTCTTCGGCGTCCCTGATGTACTGGTCGTAAGACGCACCGCCCTCCAACGCGTGGAAGAGCACGCTCGAGAGGTCGTAGATCGTGTTTGGCGTCCCGGTTGCCCGCTCGCCTCTACCTTCGGTCATCTTTCTGCCTCCTTATACTCCGCTATCTTCCCTCCGACCCGACACCAATGTTCCCACCTTGTCGCCCTCGTAACCCCCGTCCGGTACGTACACCGTCCTGGCGCTTCCCTGCTCCTGGCGTTTTCGCGCCTCTTCCGGGCAGTAACGCCGTATCGGGTAGGCTGCGAGTGAGGTTCTTCTATCGCCGTTGAGGTTACGGTTCTGTTAGCTGCTCGCGAACGAGGCTCTCTCGCAGGTCGGCCTCTATCTGTTCGAGGCTGCGGCCTTGGTCTCGGTCACCAGGGTCTGGACGAAGGCGGATAGAGGCAGCAAGCGTACTTACGAGGCACGAATTGACCGGTGCTCACGCGCGGTTGCGACGTCCTCTACGCTCGAAATCCGCCACCTGGTTTACCTCCTTCGCGAGCCCGAGGGGTTTGAGAAAGGCTTTGGCGGGCCACAGGAGCACCGCCGTCGGGCTACTCGCGGCCTCTCCGGCCAGCTTGAGCGGCAACCGGGCGATCCGCTCGCTCAAGTCTCTGGCGTACTCGGCGTAGATGTGACCCGAGTAGGTCCTGGTGGCCCCGCAGTTCATACACTCGCTCGCGCGCAGGTGCTCGGACAGGTACAGAAGCCTGTGCGGTCCCTCGACCCCGCAGACCGAACACGTGAGTATCGCGTCGTTTTCGAGCTTCACTATCTTCGTCCCCCAAAGTACTCGATCCGGACCGCGAGCATTACGCGGAGTCCCTTATGGCCGCCGAAGTTCTTCAATTCGGGTCCGCCTCTCTAATCGTGTCTACCTGGCAGTTCCTGGTCGCAGACGAGCGCGTTTACGTAGCCGCCTCTCAGGAGGGCGGCTATCCTCGGAGCCTTGTTGTCGGCCCCTAGGGCGATACCGGCGGTCTGGGGGAAAGTCTGGGGCTCTCCCAGGGAAACGCCGACGACCCGCCCGGAGGCGTCCAAGAAGTAGCGGCGGAAGTCGCTCATTACGTCACTTTGCCTGAGCCTGAAGAACT
>Ga0136624_1000129_pt1 | contig 23769 bp, 21 predicted proteins | sample AntDrymUQ4692206_2_FD_104802 | JGI IMG/M metagenome (GOLD analysis project Ga0136624, IMG submission 104802) | Polar desert sand microbial communities from Dry Valleys, Antarctica - metaG UQ469 (22.06) | ecosystem: Environmental > Terrestrial > Soil > Desert | place: Antarctica: Dry Valley... | reverse complement strand
TTTGTCGCGCCCTCGGCGGCACGCAGCACGATCCGGGCCCGCAACGCCTGCTGCTGCGACACCGACGGCGTCCGCAACACCGTTCGCAACACCCGCGCCTCTTCCTCGGAAAGCGCGATCGCGACTGCCGCCCGGGCCATACCCCGACCGTACCGCAACTCCCTTATGAATACAAGGGACTAACGGAACGCTCCACTAGCGCGTTCGAGTTTCCTGCGCGGCCTGCCCGAAGCGCCCGGGGTCGTATACGAGTCCCCAGACGTTGTATCCACGTCACTCCGGAGTCGGACTGCAGGATCCACCGCGAGCGGGGCGGCGCTGTGCGCTACCGATAGTTTGCCGACCATGAGCCATGAACCCGTCATCGTCTACGAGGGTGAGCGCGAATGGGAGACATGGCCAAGACCCGAGATACCGCGACGAGGCCACGCTTTCTGGAAGACGCTCATCAGCGCCGACCTGACGCGCAGCGACTCGCTCACCTTGGGCGTCGCGAAGCTCGGTTCCGGGGAGGCGTTGCACGAGCACCGGCACGAGCAAGCGGAGATCTACTTCGTCCTGACCGGCTCTGGCGTTGTCACCATCGAAGACGAGTCGCGTACCGTCGGTCCCGGGGCGGCGGTCTTCATCCCCGGCAACGCCCTGCACGCGTGCGAGAACCCGGGAGCGACGGAGCTGCGCGTGGTCTACGTCCTCGCCGCAGATTCGTTCGAGGACGTGCAGTATCTCTTCACGGAGTAGACGGCCACAGCCCAGTGTCTTGTCGGCCTGTAAAGCGACGCCGGAGGCGACCTCAGATCGCGAATCGCATGGGTGAGGGCGAGCGCTCTCCTTGACCTCCCGGTGAGCTGCGACGCCGTGCTGCCGCGATACTGGGCGCATGCGTGAGCCAACTCCCCAGACGTCGGCCGGCGGTTGCCTCTGCGGCGCGGTGCGCTACGAGGCTCGCGGCCGGCTGCGCGATGTCGTGAACTGCCACTGCGGCCGCTGCCGGCGCAGCCACGGACACTTCGCGGCGTACACGGAGGTCGCGGCAGCCGACCTGGCGCTACTTGAGGACCGCGGCCTCGGCTGGTACCCGGCCGACGGGCGCGAGCGCGGATTCTGCCGCGAGTGCGGTGCCAGCCTCTTCTGGCGTCGTCCGGGCGAGCGCAGCATCTCGATCGCGGCTGGGACGCTCGACCAGCCGACGGGGCTGCGTACCGTGGCGCACATCTTCGTCGACAGCAAGGGCGATTACTACGACCTCGCCGACGACGTCCCGCGCTTCGGAGCGAGCCGCGAATCGGCCCCCGAAGTCCGCGTGCCTAACTCTCCAGAAGCGGAATCATGAGCGGAACGTACGTACACGGCTATCACCCGCGCGAGAACGAGCGCCTGCAGGATCAGGCCGGAACGCTGGTCGACCTGCTGCATTCCGACACCGCGTACCCCCGCGGGAGCATGGTGCTCGAGGCCGGGTGCGGCGTCGGCGCCCAGACGGTCACCCTGGCCCGGCGGTGCCCGGGTGCTCGATTCACGTCGGTTGACGTCTCCGCAGACTCACTCGCCGAGGCCGGGCGAAGAGCCGACCGGGCTGGACTCACCAACGTGGAGTTCCGGCAGGCGGACATCTTCGCGCTGCCCTTCGAAACCGAGTCCTTCGACCACGTCTTCGTCTGCTTCGTCCTCGAGCACCTCCCGCAGCCGGTTGAGGCCTTGGGGATCCTCAACCAGATGGTCAGGCCCGGTGGCACCATCACCGTGATCGAAGGCGATCACGGGTCGGCGTACTTCCATCCCGACAGCTCCGCGGCCCACGCGGCGATCCAGTGCCAGGTCGAGTTGCAGCGGGGGGCCGGCGGCGACTCGCTGATCGGCCGACAGCTCTACCCGCTGATGTCCGCGGCGGGTTTCGACGCGGTCCGTGTCTCCCCGCGGATGGTGTACGTGGATTCGAGCCGACCCGACCTGGTCGATGGCTTCACGAGGAAGACGTTCACCGCGATGGTCGAGGGCGTTCGCGAGCCCGCGATCGCGGCGGGTCTCATCGAGTCGGAGCGCTTCGACGCGGGCGTTCGGGCTCTCCACCGGACGACCGACGCGGACGGCGTGTTCTGCTACACGTTCTTCAAGGGCGTGGGGGAGAAGCGGCGAAGCGTCTGACCCGAGCTTCACGCGGCGGTTGCCGGCGACGGGCAGCCGGTAGCGGTCCGATCGGTTGCGAGACGGGCCACTGGGCGGCCCAATACGCTGTAGCACCCCAGATGGATGCCATCCCGATCAACATCGCCGACCACGTCGGCCGCACGCCGATGGTGGAGCTGACGCGACTGCTGCCGGAGGGCGTGCGCGCCCGCCTCTTCGCCAAGCTCGAGATGTTCAACCCAGGCGGCTCGGTGAAGGACCGCATCGGCGTCGCCATGATCGAGGCCGCGGAGGCCGAGGGCCGGATCGAGCCCGGGCGGACCACGATCGTGGAGGCCACCAGCGGCAACACCGGCATCGCGCTCGCATTCGTCTGCGCCGCCAAGGGCTACGACCTGATCCTCACGCTGCCGCAGGGCATGAGCCGCGAGCGCGAGGGGCTGCTGCGGCTCTACGGCGCCCAGGTGCAGCTGACCGAGTCGCTCGGCGGGATGAACGAGGCCGTCGCCGCCGCTCAGGCGCTTGCCCGGGACTCCGACGTGTGGCTGCCCGACCAGTTCTCCAACCCGGCCAATCCCGACGCCCACTACCGTGCCACCGGGCCGGAGATCTGGTCGGCGATGGAGGAGCGGGTGGACTGCCTGGTGGTCGGCGTCGGGACCGGCGGCACGCTGACCGGCGTCGGGCGCTGCTTGAAGGAGCGCAACCCGGGCTGTCGCGTCGTCGCCGTGGAGCCGGCGTCCTCGCCTGTCCTGTCCGGGGGCCGGCCGGGCGCGCACAAGATCCAGGGCATCGGCGCCGGCTTCGTCCCGCCCGTGCTCGACCGCGAGCTGGTCGACGAGACCATGGCGGTCGACGACGAGGACGCCCTCGACACCGCCCGGTTGGTCGCCCGCCGCGAGGGCGTGCTGGCCGGCATCTCCTGCGGTGCCGCGTTGTGGGCCGCGATGGAGATCGCCCGGCGCGAGGATGCGCCGCGGCGGATCGCCGTCGTGCTGCCCGACTCGGGCGAGCGTTACGTCTCGACGCCGTTCTTCGCGCCCGAGCCGGCGCCGCTCGCGGGACGCGCGTGAGCCTGCGCGAGCGCGACGGCACCGCGGGTGCGCCCTGGGAGCGCCCGTTTCACGGCACGCTCGACAAGCTCGTCGTCGAGAGCGACCTGCTCGCCGCCAACCCGCTGGGCGACCCGGCGCACCGCCCGCTGTGGGTCTACCTCCCGCCCGGCGTCGAGCGCGACCACCCCAAGCCGCTGCCCACCGTCTACGTCATCCAGGGCTACACGGGCCAGCTCGACATGTGGGCCAACCGCGTGCCGTTCGAGCCGACCTTCCTCGAGCGACTCGATCACCTGTTCGCCACCGGCAACTGCCCGGACGCGGTCGTCGTCCTGGTCGACGCGTGGACGAGCTACGGCGGCTCGCAGTTCATCGACTCGAGCTCGACCGGCCCTTACATGTCGTATCTGTGCGACGAGGTGGTGGCCTTCGTCGACGGGAAGTACCCGACGCTGGCGCATCGCGACCATCGCGGGCTGACCGGCAAGTCCTCGGGCGGCTACGGCGCGATGGTGGTGCCGATGCTGCGGCCCGACGTGTTCGGCGCGCTCGCGTCGCACTGCGGCGATGCGCTGTTCGAGAACTGCTACCAGACCGGCTTCCGCGTGACGGCGCGCAGGCTGCGCGACAAGTTCGACGGCTCCTACGAGCGGTTCTTCGAGCAGCTCGCCGCCGCGGACCACGTGGACCTCGCTCGCTTCGCCGAGCCGCTGGAGATCTACGGCTGCGCAGCGTGCTACTCACCGGACCCCGGTAGCCCGGGCAAGGCGCTGCTGCCGTTCGAGGTCGACACGGGCCGGATCATCGACGACGTGTGGCAGCAGTGGTTGGGATGGGATCCGGTGCGCTTGGCACCCGAACACGCCGAGGCGCTGCGTTCGATGAAGCGCATCCACCTCGACGCGGGCCGGCGCGACGAGTACTTCCTCGACCTGGGCGCCACCGCGTTCGCTCAGCAGGTCGAGAAGGCCGGCGGGACGTGCACGCTGGAGCTGTTCGACGGCGCCCACGGCGGACTCACCCATCGCTACCCGGGCGCCATCCGCGAGCTGGCGATCGCACTGGCGTCGTAGCGTGCGCGGCGAATGAGCAACAGCCGCCGCGGCTTCTTCCGTGAGCTGGGCTCAGTGCTCGCCTCCGCCAAGGACGCGCTCGATCCGGAGCCGGATCCGGCTCCGGAGCCGATGATCGCGGATCTCTCCGACGAGGAGGTCGAGCGCTACTCGCGCCAGCTCGTGTTGCCGGAGTGGGGCGCCGCCGCTCAGCTCGCGCTGTCGGAGGCGAGCGTGTTGGTGATCGGCGCGGGCGCGCTCGGCTCGCCGGTGGCCATGTACCTCGTGGGAGCGGGTGTGGGACGGATGGGCATCGTCGACGACGACGCGGTCGAGCTCTCCGACCTGCACCGTCAGCTGCTGCACTTCACGCCCGACGTCGACGTGTCCAAGGCGAAGAGCGCCGCCGCCAAGCTGCGCTTCCTCAACCCCGACGCGGTGATCGAGCCCTATCAGGTGAGCGTGGAGGAGGCCAGCGCGCCGGCGCTCGTCGAGGGCCAGAGCCTGGTGGTCGACTGCTCGGACTCCTTCGCCACGCGATACGCGGTCAACGCGGCGTGCTGTGCCGCGCGAGTCCCGCTGGTGGAGGCGGGCGTGCTGGGAATGTCCGGGCTCGTGATGAGCATCAAGCCGGGACGGACGGCGTGCTACCGCTGCGCCTTCCCGACGGCTCCGGTCGATGCGCCGAGCTACGCGGACGCCGGCGTGCTCGGTCCGGCGGCGGGCGTGATCGGCTCGCTGCAGGCCATGGAGGCGCTGAAGCTTCTCACCGGCGTGGCGCCGGCGATCGCCGGCGGCTTCCTCCTCGTCGACCTGGCCACGACGGAGTTCCTGCGCGTCCACGCCGCGCGGCGCGCGGACTGCCCGGACTGCGCCGCGCTCTAGCATTGGCTCGAGATGCTCGGCCTCGGCACCACGCTGCGACGCGTCGCATATGAGCTGCGGCGGGACGTCGCCGCGGCGCACGCCCGCGACCCCGCCGCACGGGGGGTCTCCTCGCTGGAGATCCTCGCTGCCTGGCCAGGCGTGCAGGCCCTGCTGTCGCACCGTGTCGCCCACGCGCTCTCAGCGCATGGCGTGCCGGTCGCGCCGCGGATGCTCGCGCTCCTCTCGCGCTCGTTCACGAACATCGAGATCCACCCAGGCGCGGAGATCGGCGACGGCCTGTTCATCGACCACGGCACCGGCGTCGTGATCGGCGAGACGGCCGAGGTCGGAGACAACGTCACGATGTATCAGGGCGTGACGCTGGGCGGCACCGGCTTCGCCACCGGCAAGCGTCATCCGACGGTGCAGGACAACGTGACGATCGGCTCGGGGGCCAAGCTGCTGGGACCGATCACGATCGGGCACGGCGCGAAGATCGGCGCGAACTCGGTCGTGATCCACGACGTGCCTTCGAACTCCACCGTGGTCGGGGTGCCCGGCCATCCCGTGCGTGTCGAGGGCATCCGCCCGGAGGGCCCGGACGCCGACTGGGGGCACCTGCCCGATCCCGTCGCCGACGCGGTCAAGATGCTGTCGGCTCGCGTCGCCGAGCTGGAGCGGCGCCTGGCCGAGGCCGAAGGCTCACCCGCGCCCGCCGAAGTCGTCCCGCTGCGCCACCGGCGCGGCCCGAACCCCGCCGGAGGCTGAGCATGGCGTTGCGTTGCGAGAGCACCGTCAGCGTCGCCCGGCCGCCCGAGGAGGTGTTCCCGTGGCTGCTCGACGCCGACAAGGTGCCGCGCTGGATGACCGGTCTGGAGACGTACGAGCCGCTCGAGCCAGGGCCGCTGCGAGTGGGCTCGCGGATCCGCCAGCACCTCACCGTCAGCGGGCAGCAGTTGCGCTTCGAGCTCGAGATCGTCGAGCTCGAACCACCCTGGACCGCCCTCCTGCGCTTCGAGGGCTCCGGTTTCAAGGCGGCCAACGAGTACACGGTGGCCGGTGCGCCCGGCGGCGCGGCCGTCACCTGGGTGATCTCGGGTGACACGACGTCGTTCAAGGCCAGGCTGGTAGCGCCCATGGTGCAGGCCAAGCTTCAGGATAAGCTGGACGGCGACCTCGCGAGGCTGCAAGCGCTGCTCGAGGACCAGAGCGCGGCGGCGTGATGCGTGTAGCCCGCGCTTCCCATGGGAAGGCCATGACCATGCGCCGATCGCTGCTTCTCATCTCTTCGCTCTTGCTCCTGATTGCGGCTCCTGCCCCGGCTCGGGCCGGCGAGCTGATCGACCGGGCCGCCGCCGGGCTGCAGTCCGACAACGTGTACGTCGATCCCGATGCGGATCCGTCGCTGACCGAGGCCGAGGCCGAGGCGCTGCGCGACCGGATCGCGAGCACGGGGGCGGCGCCGATGTTCGTCGTCGTGGCGCCGCAGGAGATCCGTGGCGAGGCCGGCGGCGACCCGGCGCTCGCGCTGAGCCGGATCGTGAACACGATCAGGCAGCCTGGCACCTACGTGATCGTGGCCGGCCGGACGCTGCGGGCGGGCGCCACCCGAGGCGTGCTGCCCAGTGGCGAGGCCGGAGAGCTCGCGGACGAGGCGATCGCCGCGGCGGGTGAAGAGCCTGACGTCTCGACGCTCCTGCTCGGACTCACCGACCGGGTGGGGGAGGCGCGCGCGGGCGGCGGTTCCGATGGTTCCGGGGGCGAGGGCTCCGGCACGGGCGGCATCGTTCTGCTCGGCCTTCTCGGCGCGGGCGGCGCGGCGATGCTCGTGAGCCGGCGCAAGCGGCGCAAGCAGGGCGACGCCGAGTTCGCCGAGGCCAAGCGCAACGCTCGCGACGACCTCGTCGCGCTCGGCGACGACATCCGGGCGCTGGACCTCGACGTGCAGATGCCCGGCGTCGACCGGCAGGCCAAGGCGGACTACGACCACGCGGTCACGCGCTACACGGAAGCCGAGGACATGTGGGAGAGCGCGCGCTCGCCCGAGGACCTCGCGCCGGTGGGCTCCGCGCTGGAGGAGGGCCGCTGGGCGATGGCCTCCGCCAAGGCGCGCTTCGCCGGTGACGCGCCGCCCGAGCGCCGCCCGCCGTGCTTCTTCGACCCCCGCCACGGCCCTTCGACCCGCGACGTCGACTGGTCGCCGCCCTACGGCGAGGAGCGTCCCGTGCCCGCCTGCGAGGCGGACGCCATGCGGGTGGAGCACGGTGAGGACCCGCACACGCGCGAGGTCGACTGGGGCGGGCAGCGCGTCCCCTACTGGCAGGCAGGGGGTGCCTATGCGCCGTTCGCCGGCGGGTTCTTCGGCGGCTTCGGCGGCGGTCTGCTGCCGGGCCTCCTGATCGGCTCCATGCTCGGCGGGGCCATGATGCCGGGGATGGCGTACGGCTCCGGCGACTACGGCGGTGGCGGGGATCCCGGCGGCGGTGACTTCGGCGGTGGTGACTTCGGCGGTGGCGGCTTCGGGGGCGGTGACTTCGGCGGCGGCGGCTTCGGCGGCGGCGACTTCTAGCCTGCCGTCGGGTTCCGGCCATGTCACTAGGGTGGCGCCGGTGCGCGCCGTCACGCTGCTCCGCGAACCGCTCGACGTCGACGTGCCACCGGCCCGGGCGGCCCTCGTCCTGCGTGGCGAGGACCGCCCGTTCGCGCTGATCGGCGCATGGGCGGGAGGCGGGGCGGTCCTCGGCTCCGAGCCCGTCCGGGCGGCCGGCGGCGACGATGACCTCTTCGCGCTGCTCGACGAGCTGCCCGCGGTGGGTGGAGACGACGCGCCGTCCGCGGACGACTCCTTGCCCACGGTCGGCGGGGGCTGGTTCGGCTTCCTCGGCTTCGAGGCGCGCCACCGCGTGGAACCGGGTCACCCGCCGCCACCGCGTCCGGTGCCGATGGCCGAGGGCGCGCTCGCCTACTACGACCATGTGCTCCGCCTGGACGCCGGCGGCCGATGGTGGTTCGAGGCGCTTGTGACGCCCGCGCGCGCAGCCGCCATCGCACAGCGGCGGGACAAGCTCGCTGCGCGCCTCGCCGATCCCCCCGCGCCGCGCCCGTTCTCCACGCGCGCGTGGCGATGGATCCCGTCGCCCGCCGGCCACGCCCGGGCGGTCGAGGCATGCCGCGACAGGATCGCTGCGGGTGACCTGTTCCAGGCGAACCTCTGCCTGCGCCTCGAGGGTCGCCTCGAGGGCGACGCGTTCGACCTGTTCGCCGCGGCCGCGCCGGCGCTTCCGACCGACCGTGCCGCCTTCGCGGCCGGGCCGTGGGGGACGGTGGCGAGCCTCTCGCCCGAGCTCTTCCTCGAGCGAACCGGCCGCACGGTCCGCAGCTCGCCGATCAAGGGCACCCGCCCGGCCGGCCGGCGTGAGGAGCTGGCCAGCTCCGAGAAGGACCGCGCGGAGAACGTGATGATCGTCGACCTCGTGCGCAACGACCTCGGCCGTGTCTGCCGCGCGGGCAGCGTCCGTGTCTCCGCCCTGGCCGAGGTCCGCCGGCACGCCGGCGTCTGGCACATGGTCTCCGAGGTCGAGGGCGAGCTGCGCGACGGGATCGGGGACGAGGATCTGCTGCGCGCGACGTTCCCACCGGGTTCGGTCACCGGCGCGCCGAAGCTCGCGGCGCTGGACGTCATCGCCGAGCTGGAGTCCACGGGCCGTGAGGCGTACACCGGTGCGATCGGCTTCGCGAGCCCGCTCGCCGGTCTGGAGCTCAGCGTCGCCATCCGCACGTTCGAGGTGCGCGGGGAGCGGATCTGGCTGGGCGCCGGGGGCGGCATCGTGGCCGACTCCGAGGGGGAGGACGAGGCGCGCGAGGCCGCCGCCAAGGCGGCGCCGCTGCTGGCGGCCATCGGGGCCGAGCCGCCGGCGGGGGAGGGGACAGTCCCCGCTGCGCATGGGGTCAGTCCCCTCCGTGTGTTCCGGCGGGGGCCCAGGCCGACTCCGCGGCCCGATCCCGCCGCCGGGCTCTACGAGACGATCCTGCTCGTCGACGGGCGCCCGGAGGAGCTCGACGCCCACTTCGCCCGGCTCGGGGCGAGCCTCACCGCCCTCTACGGCGAGTCGCTTCCACGCGACCTGCGCGAGCAGATCGCGGACGCGGACGCGCCGCCGGGGCGCGCGCGGTTGCGGGTCGACGTCGTTCCGGGCGAGGAACCGACCGTGCTGGTGGCGCCGCTGGGAGAGCTCGCGCCGGTGGTGCTGAGACCCGTCGTGCTGCCGGGTGGGCTCGGGCCGCACAAGTGGCGCGACCGCACGCTGCTCGCAGCCCACGAAGCCGACGACCAAGACACGATGCCGCTGCTCGTCGACGCCGACGGGCTTCTGCTGGAGGCGAGCCGCGCGAACGTCGTCCTCCGTGCCGCGGACGGCACGCTGCACACACCGCCCGCCGACGGCCGCATCCTCCCGGGCATCACTGCGGCACGCACGGGCGCCCGCCCGTGGGCGCTCAGCCTCGACGACCTCCACGCGGCCGGCGCCGTCTACGTCACGAGCGCGCTGCGCGGCCTCAGTCCAGCAGCTCGTACGCCGGCAGGGTGAGGAACTCGGGAAACTTCTCACCCAGCGCCACCTGCTCGAAGATCCTCCGCGTCTCCGCCGGCCGCCCCTTCTCCCAGACCTCGTCACCCACCTCGGCGCGGATCTTGGCCGTCTCCTCGTCGAGCACCTCGATGACCCGCTCGCGCGTCACCTTGCCGTGGCGCACCCACTGCCAGATCTGCGAGCGCGAGATCTCCGCGGTCGCCGCGTCCTCCATCAGGTCGTCGATGCCCGCGGCGCCGCGCCCGCCGAGCCAGAAGGAGACGTACTGGAAGCCGACGCTGACGTCGCTGCGCAGGCCCGCTTCGGTGATCTCGCCCGGGGTCGAGCCCGCGTCGAGCAGGTCGGAAGCGCCAACCGAAACGTCGGGCCGCTGCTTGTCGATCTGGTTGGGCCGCTCGCCCAGCACCCGGTCGAACTCGTCCGTGGCCACCGGTACAACGTCCGGGTGCGCGACCCACGTGCCGTCGAAGCCGGCCTCCGCCTCGCGCTGCTTGTCCTCGCGGACCGCGACGATGGCGCGGTCGTTGGCGTCCGGGTCCTTGCGCGACGGGATCAGCGCCGCCATGCCGCCCATGGCGAAGGCGCCGCGCGCGTGGCACGTCTTGACCAGCAGCTCGGAGTAGGCGCGCATGAACGGCACCGTCATCTTCACGTCGTCGCGGTCGGGTAGCACGAACTGCGGCCGGTCGCGGAAGCACTTGATCATCGAGAAGATGTAGTCCCAGCGCCCCGCGTTCAGGCCCAGGGAATGCTCGCGCAGCTCGTAGAGGATCTCCTCCATCTGGAACGCCGCGGGGAGCGTCTCGATCAGCACGGTCGCGCGCAGCGCGCCCGTGCCGAGTCCGAACGTCTCCTCGGCGAAGCTCAACGCGTCGTTCCACAGGCGCGCTTCGAGGTGGTGCTCGAGCTTGGGGAGGTAGAAGAAGACGCCCCGGCCGCGCTCGTCGAGCCGGCGCGCGGAGTGAAACGCGTGCAAGCCGAAGTCGAACAGCGAGCCGGAGACCGGCACGCCATCGATTCGCATGTGCTTCTCGGGCAGATGCCAGCCGCGGGGGCGCACCAGCAGCGTCGCGACCTCGTCGCCGAGCCGGTACTCCTTGCCCTCCGAGCTCGAGTACTCGATCGTGCCCTCGATCGCGTCGATCAGGTTGACGTGGCCCCCGACCTGGTTGGCCCAGGTGGGGGAGTTGGCGTCCTCGAAGTCGGCCATGAACCCGCGCGCGCCGGAGTTGAGCGCGTTGATCACCAGCTTGCGGTCGGTCGGGCCGGTGATCTCGACTCGGCGGTCGCGGTAGTCCGCCGGCGGCGCCGCGACGCGCCAGTCACCGGCGCGGATCCCGCTCGTCTCGTCGAGGAAGCCGAGCGTGCCTCCACGGGCGAGCTCCGCGGCCTGCTGCCGGCGGGCGTCGAGCAGCTCCTGCCGGCGCGGCTCGAAGCGCCCGTGCAACTCCGCGACGAAGTCGAGCGCGTCGGGGCTCAGGATGTCGCGCGACTGCTCGTCGCGAGCCGGGGCGACGTCGAGGCGCGGGCTCATGGGCGGGTGCCCCGGATCGAGTGGTCGAGCAAGGTCATCGGGTGGTAGATGGGCAGCTCGCGCCCGTCGAGGTGCGCGGCGATCTGCAGCGCGCAGCCGGGATTGCCGGCCGCGACGGCGTCGGCGCCGGTGGCGACGAGATTGGCTGCCTTGCGCGCGCCGAGATCCGCGGCAGCCGCGGGCTGCACGAGGTTGTAGATCCCGGCCGAGCCGCAGCAGATCTCCCAGTCGGCCGGCTCCAGCACCTCGAGCTCGGGGATCCCGCGCAGCAGCGCGCGCGGCTGGACGCGGACGCCTTGGGCGTGCGCGAGATGGCAGGCGTCGTGGTAGGCGACGCGGAGCGGCAATGGGTGGCGCGGCGCCTGCGGCTCGTGCTCCGCGAGCAGCTCGGTGACATCGCGGACCTTGGCCGAGAAGGCGACGGCGCGCTCGGCCCAGTCGGGGTCGTCGGACAGCAGGTGCGCGTAGTCCTTCATGCCCGAGCCGCAGCCCGCCACGTTGACCGCGACCGCTTCGAAGTCCGCGTAGGCGGCGATGGTCTTCCTCGCCAGCTCGAGCGCCTCCTCCTCCACGCCGGCGTGCATCTGCAACGAGCCGCAGCAGCGCGGTTGGCGCGGGGCGTGCACCTCCCAGCCCTCGGCGCTGAGCACGCGTACGGTGGCCGCGTTCACGTCGCCGAAGAACACGCGCTGCACGCAGCCCTGCATCAGCGCGATCCGCCCGCGCCGTTGCCCCCGGGCCGGGACGACCTGTGGCAGCCGCTGGATCGCGGCGCGGCGGGTGACCGGCGGCGCGAGCCTGAGCATCGCCTGCAGCTCGGGGACCCGTTCCAGCCGGGTGGCGAGCGCGGCACCGGCGCCCAGCTCTTGCTGGATCCACAGGACCGGGGCGAGCGCCCGCAGCCGGCCGGGATGCGTGAACAGGGCGAAGATGAGGCGGCGGTGCAGCCGCTCGCGCAGCGGTCGTGGAGCGTTACGCTCGATCTGCGGGCGCGCCTGCTCGATCAGCTTGTCGTACTGCACGCCGGAAGGACATGCGGTGACACACGCCATGCAGCCGAGGCAGCGGTCCAGGTGCACGCGCATCTCGCTCGATGCCTCCGAGCCCTCCTCGTTGCCCACGCGCATCAGCACGATGCGCCCGCGCGGGGAGTCCATCTCCTCCTCGAAGACGGTGTAGCTCGGGCACGTGGGCAGGCAGAACCCGCAGTGCACGCAGTCCGCGATCAGGTCGGGATCGGGCGGGCGGTGCTCGTCCCAGGCGCGCTGCTGTGCCGGGACGTCGTGGCCGGGCGCGGGGGTCGTGCTCATCTCAGATACCTCCCACAAAGGTCCCCGGGCGAAAGATGCGGGCGGGGTCGAAGCGCTCCTTGATCCGGCTCATCACGACAAGCGCGCCGGCCTCCGGCGCCGCCCACGCATCGGCGCGCAGCGCTTCGGGCGCGTCGAGCAGGGTGCAGGCGCGGGGGGAGAGGGCGGCGCGCGCCGCGGCCACCGCCTCGGCGTCGAGCGCCGACGGAGTCGGCTGCGGTGACGAGGCCGCAGGCCGAGCCAGTGGCAGCGAGAGCCAGTACAAGCCCAGCGCGGGCCGGCCCACGACCGCGCCGCCGGCGCGGCAGACCGCCGGCAGGTCGGTGGCGCGCCCGGAGACCTTGAGGATGCACTCGCCCCGCTGGTGGACGCGCTGGCGCATCCAGAGCTCGTCGTCGTCATCCACCGCGGCGCACTCCTCCAAGCCCAAACCCTGCATGCGCGAGACCGTCGCCGCCGCCTGATGGGATGCCGCCGCACTCCCGAACCGCACCAGCAGGCGGCCGGCGCCGTCCCGCCAGTCCACGTCCAGGCAGTCGGCCTCCAGCGGCTGGGCGGCGAGCGCCACTGCCGCCGCGCCGAGCCGGTCGGGGTCGTCGGTCGCGCCGACGGCGCTGACCGTGGTAGGAGGAAGCGGGTGCAGTCGTACCGCCATCCGGACGATCAGCCCGAGCGTGCCGAAGGACCCCGTGAACAGCTTCGCGAGGTCATAGCCGGCGACGTTCTTGATCACCTTGCCGCCCGAGGTGGCGAGCGTGCCGTCCGAGAGAGCGACGGTGGCGCCCACCACGAGGTCGCGTAGGCTGCCGTAACGGTGGCGCATCGGCCCGGAGTCGCTCGTGGCCATGATGCCGCCGACCGTCGCCGAGCCGTTCAGCGCGGGGTCGAGCGCCAGCATCTGCCCGTGCTCGGCGAACGCGGCCTGCGCCTCGGCCATCGGCACGCCGGCCTCGAGGATCGCGGTGAAGTCGCCGACGTTGTGCTCGAGGATGCGGTTCAATCCGCCGGTCTCGACGTCCACGGCGTCGATCGGTGGGCCCCAGTCCTTGGTGCCCCCTCCGCGCGGCCGTACGGCGCGGCCCTCCTGCCTCGCTTCGCTTCCTGCCTCGGCGGGGGGCGTCGTCACCGGCTTCGCCTCGGCCAGCTCGCGGAGCAGCGCCGCGGCCTCCTCTGCGCTGCCCGGTCTCAAAATCGCTCCGCCAGGCCGGCCGCCTCGAGCGGGTGCTGGCGGTAGATCCCCGGCACCTCGCCGCACAGCCGCGGCGTCGGCATGACCTTGCCCGGGTTGGCGAGCCCCGCCGGGTCGAACGAGCAGCGCAGGCGCTGGAACGCGTCGAGATCCGCCTCACCGAACATCTTGGGCATGTGCTTCTTCTTGTCGACGCCGACGCCGTGCTCGCCGGTGATCGAGCCGCCGGCTTCCAGGCAGGCGTCGAGGATGCGACCGGACAGCTCCTCCGCGCGCTCGGCCTCGCCCTCGTTGCGCCCGTCGAAGCAGACGAGCGGGTGGAGGTTGCCGTCTCCGGCATGAAAGACGTTGGCGACCACCATCCCGTACTCCTCCGCGAGCACGTCGATCGCCTCCAGCACGTCGGGCAGCTTGGTCCGCGGGATCACGCCGTCCTGGACGAAGTAGTTGGGGGAGAGGCGGCCCATCGCCGGGAACGCCGCCTTGCGCGTCTTCCAGAAGAGCTGGCGCTCGGCCTCGTCGCGCGCGACGCGCACGTCGTCCGAGCCGCAGCGCTCGCACACGGCGACGACCTCCTCGAAGCGGGTCTCGCATTCGCGCTCGGCGCCGTCGAGCTCCACCAGCAGGGCGGCCCCGCGACCCACCGGGTAGCCGGCGTGGGCCATCGCCTCGCTCGCCTCGATCGCGACGCGGTCCATCATCTCGATCGCGCCCGGCACGACGCCCGACTGGACGATCTCCGAGACGGCCTCGCCCGCGGCGTGGGTGGAGTCGAAGAACGCGACCAGCGTCTTGACGGTCTCGGGCGCCGGCATCACGCGCAACCACACCTTCGTGGCGATCCCGAGCGTTCCCTCCGAGCCCACGAACGCGCCGAGCAGGTCGTAGCCGGGCGGATCGAGCTCCTGCCCGCCCAGCGTGATCAGCTCGCCGTCGGGCAGGACGACCTCCAGGCCGCACACGTAGTTCGTCGTGAAGCCGTACTTGAAGCAATGCGCGCCGCCCGAGTTCTCGGCCACGTTGCCGCCGATGGAGCAGACGATCTGCGAGCTCGGGTCGGGCGGGTAGAAGAAGTCCGGCGCGACGGCGCTCGAGACCGCGGTGTTGGTCACGCCGGGCTCGACGCACACGCGCTGGTTGGCCAGGTCGATGCTCAGCACGCGCTTCAATCGCGAGGTGACGATCAGCACGCCGTCGGCGACCGGCAGCGCACCGCCCGAGAGCCCGGAGCCGGAGCCGCGGGCGACCCACGGCACGCCGGCGTCCGCGCACGCCTTCACGCACTTCTGCACCTGCTCGGCGGTGCCGGGAAGCACGGCGACCGCGGGCAGCGCGCTGTACTGGAGCAGCCCGTCGGACTCGTAGGTGCGCAGTTGGTGCTCGTGCGTGTAGCACCATTGCACGCCGACGATCTCGCGCAACCGCGCGACCAGAGTCTCCATCGACCCTACGATACGCGTCGGCGACGGAACCATTAGACCACCATCCAGGACAGCACCGCCGTGGACTGCAGGTAGACCAGGACGCACATGATGAGCAGGAGCAGCACGCTCCACCCGAACACGCGCCGGAAGAGCTCGCCCTCCCTTCCGCCCAGGCCGACCGCGGCAGCCCCGATCGCCAGGTTCTGCGGGGAGATCATCTTGCCGAGCACTCCGCCGGAGGAGTTCGCCGCCGCCAGCAGCGTCGGGTCGAGCCCCGCCTCCTTCGCGGCGGAGACTTGCAGGGCGCCGAACAGCGAGTTCGAGCTGGTGTCCGAGCCGGTGACCGCCACCCCGAGCCAGCCGATGATCGACGAGAGGAAGGCGAGGATCCCGCCGGCGCCGGCGATCCACAGCCCGAGCGTGATCGTCTGGCCCGACAGGTTCATCACGTAGGCCAGCGCGAGCACCGCCGCCACCGTGACCGTCGCCCACTTGAGCTGGTTGAGCGAGCGACCGTAGACATGGACGGCGCGCCGCGGGGAGAGCTTCAGCGCCAGCATCGTCAGCAGGCCGGAGATCAGCAGCAGCGTGCCGGCGGCGCTCAGCCAGTTGAGGTTGTACCCGATCGCCGACACCGGCTCGCCGTCCGCGTCGGACACGTTCAGGCCGGGCCAGTCGAACTCCGTGCCCGCGCTCTCCAGGAACGTCTTGACGGGCCCGAGCTGGGCGAGCGCGAAGACGCCGATGATGATGAGATACGGCGCGTAGGCGCCGAGGATCTCTCCGGATGAGTCGCGATGGTCGTCCTCCTTGCGGCGTACCTCGGCCTCGAGCGCGGGGTTGGCCACGGAGGCGCCGGCGATCGCCGGCCCCTGCTGGAAGCGCTCGCCGTGGATCGGCTCGCTCGGCTGCCAGACCTGCAGCAGCACGACGATGGCGCCCGTGGCGAGGAGCGCCGCGACGATGTCGGTCAGCTCCACCGACACGTAGTTGGAGCACGCGAACTGCGCAAGCGCGAAGACAAAGCCGCCGACGACCGCGGCCGGCCAGGCCTGGCGGACGCCGCGCAGTCCGTCGACCATGCCCACGAGGATCAGCGGGACGAACAGGGCGAGGACCGGCGTCTGGCGGCCGACCATGGCGCCGAGCTCGTCCTTCGGGATGCCGGTGATCTCCCCGAGCGTGATGATCGGGATGGCGATGGCGCCGAAGGCGACCGGCGCCGTGTTGGCCACGAGTGCGATCGAGGCGGCCTTGATCGGCTGGAACCCGAGCGCGATCAGCATCACCGCGGTGATGGCGACGGGGGTGCCGAAGCCGGCGAGCGCCTCGAGCAGCGCACCGAAGCAGAAGGCGATGATCACGGACTGGACGCGCTGGTCGTCGGAGACGCGCCCGAACGACCGGCGCAGCACCGCGAAGTGCCCGGTGGCCTCCGTCATGTTGTAGATCCAGATCGCGTTCCAGACGATCCACATGATCGGGAACAGCCCGAAGATCGCGCCGAGCAGCGCGGAGTCGAGCGCCTGCCCGACCGGCATCGAATAGACGGCGAGGGCCACGACAAGGGCGACCGCGAGCGACGCCAGCGCCGCCCAGTGCGCGCTCCACTTGAGGCCTCCGAGCAGCACGAAGAGCGTGATCAGCGGCAGCACCGCGAAGACCGCGCTGAGTCCGAGCGAGTTGCTCACGGGGTCATAGACCTGCTGATACATCCGTCGCCTCCCCAGAGTTCGGTCGTTCCGCCGCCTACCCGGCTCGCGGCGCGTGCAACCCGCGCGATGCGTGACACACTCCGCGGTCGCCGTGCGGGTCGCGCTGTTCATCACCTGCTTCAACGACACGCTCTTCCCGGACGCGGGTCGGGCCACGGTCGCGCTGCTGGAGCGGCTCGGCTGCGAGGTCGAGTTCCGGGCGGAGCAGACGTGCTGCGGGCAGATGCACGGCAACTCCGGCTACGAAGAGGCGGCGCGGCCGCTGGCCGAGCGCTTCGGGCGCGTGTTCGGCGACGCAGAGGTCGTCGTGTCGCCGAGCGCGTCATGCGTCGGGTTCGTGCGCGAGCACTACGGGCGCATGGGGGTGCCGTTCTCCGGCCCGCCCGTGTACGAGCTGTCCGAGTTCCTCGTCGACGTGCTCGAAGTGGAGGACGTCGGCGCGTCGTTCCCCCACCGCGTGACCCTCCATCCGACGTGCCACTCGATCCGCGCGCTCGGGGTGGGGGACCGGCCGGAGCGGCTGCTGCGCGCGGTCCGTGGCATCGACCTCGTCGAGTTGAAGGAGTCGCGCGAGTGCTGCGGCTTCGGCGGCACCTTCGCGGTCAAGAACGCCGACACGTCGATGGCGATGCTGGGCGACAAGCTGCGCCACGTGCTCGACACGCGCGCGGAGGTCTGCACGGCGGTCGACACGTCGTGCCTGATGCACATCGGCGGCGCGCTCGCGCGCCAGCGGGCGGGCGTGCGCGTGATGCACGTGGCCGAGATCTTGGCGGCGCAGGAATGAGCGGATTCCCCGCGGCGGCGAAGGAGGCGCTCGCCGACACCCAGCTGCGCCGCAACCTCGGCAAGGCGACGACGGCGATCCGGGTCAAGCGGGCCGGCGCGGTCGCGGAGCTGTCGGATTGGGAGGCGCTGCGCGAGGCCGGCGCCGCGATCAAGGCGCGCGCGATGGCGACCCTGCCCGAGCAGCTCGAGCGCCTGGAGGGACGCGTCACGCGCGCCGGCGGGACGGTCCACTGGGCCCGCGACGGCGCGGAGGCGAACGCGATCGTCGGACGGATCGCGCAAGACCACGGCGCCGGACAGGTGATCAAGGTCAAGTCGCTCGCCACGGACGAGATCGGCCTCAACGAGGCGCTCGAGCTGCGCGGCATCGAAGCCATCGAGACCGATCTCGCCGAGCTGATCATCCAGCTCGGCGACGACCAGCAGTCCCACATCCTCGTGCCCGCGATCCATCGCAACCGCGCGGAGATCGCCGCGCTGTTCGAGCGCACGATCGCGCAGGGCCAGCGGCTCGGGCTGGAGCCTCGGTCGATCGCCGAAGCGGCGCGCAAGCACCTGCGCGAGAAGTTCCTCTCGGTGCCCATGGCGGTCAGCGGGGCGAACTTCGGCGTCGCGGAGACCGGCTCGATCGCCGTCGTGGAGTCCGAGGGCAACGGCCGCATGTGCACCACTCTGCCCAAGGTGCTCGTCACGCTGATGGGAATCGAGAAGGTGCTGCCGGAGTGGCGCGACCTCGAGGTGATGCTGCAACTGCTGCCGCGCTCCTCCACGGCCGAGCGGATGAACCCCTACACGTCGATCTGGACCGGCGTGCGGCCCGGCGACGGACCGCAGGAGTTCCATCTCGTGCTGCTGGATGCCGGCCGTACCCAGGTGCTGGCCGACGAGGTCGGGCGCCAGGCGCTGCACTGCATCCGCTGCTCGGCGTGCCTGAACGTCTGCCCGGTCTACTCCCGCACCGGCGGCCATGCCTACGAGTCGGTCTATCCGGGTCCCATCGGCGCGATCCTCACCCCGCAGCTCGAGGGCCTGGACCGCGCGCCGACCCTGCCGTGGGCATCCTCGCTGTGCGGCGCCTGCTACGAGGTCTGCCCAGTGAAGATCGACATCCCGACCGTCCTCGTGCACCTGCGCGGTCGGGTGGTCCGGGAGGTCAAGAGCCGCTGGAGCCCGGAGCGCGTCGCGATGGACGCGCTGAGCCTCGTCTTCCGCTCGCGTGGACGCTACGAGCGTGCGCAGCGCATGGCGCGCGCCGGTAACGGCCCGCTCGCACGGATGCCGGGGCCGTTGAGCGGGTGGACCACGATGCGCGAGCTGCCCGACATCCCGCCCCAGACCTTCCGGGCCTGGTGGGCGCAGCGCGACGCGACGGGGGCGGGGGCCCCGGGGGGCATCGATCCGACCGACACGACCGGCCGCTCGCACGGTGCGCCATGAGCGCGCGCGGCGACATACTCGACCGCATCCGCTCAGCGCTCGGGCCGGACGCGGCGGCTCCCGGCATCCCGCGCGACTACCGCGCCGCTGGCAGCGGACCGGCGGCAGGCCACGCCGACGTCGTCGCCCGCTTCTGCGAGCGCGCCGCCGAGTACCGCGCCACCGTCCGCCGCGTGCGCCCGGACGAGCTCGAGGCCGCGCTGGCTGACGCCTGCCGTGAGCACGATGTGCACCGCCTCGCCGCTCCTCCGGGTACGCCGTCCCCGCCGCGGGGTCTCGAGCTGTTTGTCGACGATCCGCCGATCCCCGCCCGTGACCTCGACCAGCTCGACGGCGTGCTCACGGGCTGCGCGCTGGCGATCGCCGAGACCGGCACGCTCGTGCTCGACGGCGGCCCGGAGAGCGGACGACGGGCGCTCACGCTGGTGCCCGACTTCCACGTCTGCATGGTGTATGCCGCGCAGATCCACGCCTCGGTCCCCGACGCCATCGCCGCATTGGCTCCCGCAGCCACCGAAGGCCGGCCGATCACGTTCGTCTCCGGCCCCAGCGCGACCTCCGACATCGAGCTGGAACGCGTCGAGGGCGTCCACGGGCCCCGTAGGCTCGTCATCCTCGTGATCGAGAGCTGAGGTCTGCATGGCGCGCGCGGCCGCGGTGATCGTGGTTGTGGTGCTGCTGGGAGCCGCCGCCGCCCCGGCCGTCGCCGGCGAGCCCGATCCCACGGCACCCGCGTACGAGGTCGCCCTGACCGGCTCGGAGCGCGGCATGCGCTGGAAGGGGCGCGAGACGATCTCGTTCACCAATCCGGGCGCCGCGCCGCTCGACCGGATCTGGATCCGCCTGTGGGGCAACGGAGGCTGGGGATGCCGCGGCATGCGCCACGTGCGGATCGCGAACGTCGCCGGCGCCACCGCTGGCGCCCCGCGCGTCTTCTGCAGCGCCGTTCCGCTGCGACTCGCCACGCCGCTCGCTCCCGGCGCGCGCGGCTTCGTCGCCTTCGACGTCGTGCTCCGCGTGCCGGCCCGGCCCGGCCGCTTCGGCCGCCGCGGCAACCTGGCGCTGCTCTCCAACGCGATCCCCGTGCTGGCGCACCTGGAAGCCGGCGCATGGCGCCTGGATCGCTACTTCCCGATCGGGGAGGCGTGGACGTACCCGGCGGCGGACTGGACCGTGCGGCTCGATCCTCCCCCCGGCGTCTCCGTGGCCGCGCCCGGCGTGCCGCAGCCGGACGGCAGCCGGCGGCTCGAGCGCGGTCGCGACTACTCCTTCGCCGCGGGCCGTCTGCGCGCGCGCCGGGCGACGGTCGACGGCGTGGCGGTCACGGTCTGGGCGCCGCGCGGCAGGCGCGGGGCACCGCTCGCGACGGTCATGCGCATCACCCGCCGGCGTCTGCCGCGGCTCTCCGCCCTGTTCGGCCCCTACGGCTGGCCCGATCTCCAGATCGTGGTCACCGACGACGCCTTGATGGAGCACACCGGGCTGATCATGACCTCGCCGGACGACTGGGTCATCACGCACGAGCTGGCGCACGAGTGGTGGTACGCGCTCGTCGGGAACGATCAGGCCGCCGCACCATGGCTCGACGAGGCCTTCGCGTCATACGCGGAGGAGGCCTCCGGCGCGCAGGACCGCCCGTGGTGCCGTCGCGCCGGACGCAGCGCGCGGCTCGTCACGCGCGGCACCGCGCACTTCCGCGAACGCGAGTTCAGGGGCTACGACCGGATCTACTCCGAGGGCGCGTGCCTGCTCGACCTGCTGCGCGAGCGCATCGGCCGCGACTCCTTCCGTGACGCACTGCGCGAGTACGCGCTCGTCAACCGCTACGGGTGGTCGACGGCGGCCGAGTTCCGCGCCGCCATGGACGCCGTGTCTCCGGTTCCCCTGGGCGACCTCTGGCGGCGCTACCGGGTGCGGTGAAGCCCGCGCCTGGACGATCTATCGCTTCACACGCGAGAGGTCGCAGGTTCGAAACCCGCCGCGCCCATCTTCCGAAGCCCTTGCATCGGCGGGGGTTTCGTCGCTTTCGGACGCTTCCGCGGAAGCGTCTGCCAGCGGCGTTCGGCCTACCGCGGTGCCCAATGGTGCCCAATCGCGGCCCTCGACGAGCGACTTGAGCCGTTCCTTGTCGCCCTCGTCCCGGCGCATCGCGTGGGCGTAGACGCGCAGCGTGAAGCCCGCGTCGGTGTGCCCGAGCTGGGCCATCACGTAGGGCGGGTCCTCGCCGCGCACGTAGAGGATCGAGGCGAAGGTATGGCGGAGCTTGTGGGCGGACACGCCCTCCGGCAGCGGCTCGTGGCCGCGTTGTGCCAGGAGCTCGTCGGCGTGCGCGACGACCGGTCGGATCACGCGCTCGCGGGCGTTGTCCTTGTCGCGGCGGGTGCCCGTCGAGGTCGGGAACACGAGGTCGATCAGCTTGGCGCGCGCGCAGGCGTGGCGGTGGCTCGTGAGCTCGTCGCGCAGCGCGGGGAGGATGTCGACCAAGCGGATCCCGGCTTCGGTCTTGGCGTCGCCGACGGAGATGCGACCGTTGGCGAGATCGATGTCCTTCCAGGTCAGCGCGGTCGCCTCACCGATCCGCAGGCCGGCGAATACCAGCGTCGCGATCAGGGCGCGGCGGCCGGCAGTACGTGCCTGAGGCTTCGCATCGAGCTCGGTGGCGGCATCGATCATCGCGACGATCTGCTCGGCCGAGTCGAGGTAGACCGGCCGCTTCCGCTTCGCCTTGAGCTTCCGGTTGCGGGTGTTCACGCGAACCGGGTTGCGAGGGATGAGGTCGCGCTCCTCCGCCACCGCGAGGATCTGGCCGAGTCGCGTGATCGTCTTGTTGATCGACTCGGCCGACAGCACTTGCTCGCGGACCTTGAACTCGCGATAGCGGTCGACCTCGGCGACAGCGATCTGCGGCAGTCGGTGGGCGTGGAAGAACGGCAGCAGGTGGTTGCAGAGTTGCCAGGTGTAGTCGGCGATCGTCGCCTCGCGCAGCTCGCCGCGGCGGGCGTCGAGCCAGCTCGACGCAAACTCGTGGAAGGTCGGCGTCGTGGGCGCTTCCGCGGCCCGCCCGACGCCAGGCGCCCAGAGGCCGCGCTCGACGTCGGCCAGGACGTGGCGCAGCTCGGCCTCGGCTCTCTGCCGCGTCCAGCCCTCGTCGGCGCCGCCCAGCGTGACGAAGTGCCGGCGACCGTACGCGCGGAACCGAAGCGCGAAGACGCGGCCGCGTCCCCGGTCGCGCTCGATGACCTCGCCTGTCGGTCTCGGTGCCATTGCGGTTCCTCCTACTCGAGTTCGAGGTTACGCCTCGGCCGCGACGGCCTGATCGGCAGCAACGGCGCGCCAGCCTTCACCTGAGATTGAGGCGGCACGGCCGCTGCTCTCGCCCCCGACGCCACGAGTCGCTGAGCTACCACGGCCGCGTCGAATCGCAATCGCGGTCGTTGCCCGAACCCGAGGCGGACGACGCCCAGCTCGTCGGCGTGCGCGTAGACCCAGCTGCGCTCGACGTTGAAGCGGACGGCGACCTGGCGGGCAGTCAGCAGCCGATCGGCTCCTGGCTGCTCACCCAGGCGGAGGAGCTGAGCGACCTCGCGCGCAATCGCTTGGATGCTCGCGCGGTCCGGCAGGGAGTCGGCCGGGACAGCCATCTCACAGTTCCAGGCCGAGATCGAGATCGTGCGCACGGTCGCGCTGGTGCGAGACCTCGCGCTCGAGACGCCCGAAGGCGACGAGGGGATCGCCGCCGCGCCACAGCGTCGGCTCGTGTCGGGCCGGTCGCTGCTCGAGCTGGTCGGTCAGTCGCGCGACCTCGACCTGCCAATGCTCGCGGCTGCGTTGCGAGCTGGCCATGATCCGCTCGATGTCGCTGCGTCGGCTGCGCTGGTACCAGCGGGTTTGTGCGTGCTCGTCGTGCAGGGCGTCGAGCCGGGTGTCTACCTCCGCGAGACGTTCGTGGGCGCGTTCGAGCTCGTTCGCAATGGCCCTGCCCAGGTCGTCAGGTCTGTCACCGTTGAGAGCGAGGTGCTGCGCACGGCTGTCCTCGAGCATCCGAGCGACCTGGCGGGTCACGTCCGCGTCGGCTTGCAGCGGTGCGGGCGCCGCGTTGAGGAACGTCGGTGTAGCGCTGACGTAGAAGCGGGCCTCGTCGCGGTGGCGCGAGAGGGCGGTGTAGCCCCACTCGCGGTATAGCTCGTCGGAGCCGAGCACGAACGCCCGGTCGACGGTGATGCCCTGAGCGCGATGAGCGGTGATCGCGTAGCCGTGATCGAGCCGGACGTCGCGGACGGACTGGTCCGGCAACTCCACCCGGTGCCCGTCGTCGAAGTGGACGCCGAGCCGGCGGGGGCCGATCGCCGTGACGAGGCCGGCCTGCCCGTTAACGACAGCCAGGTCCCGGTCGTTGCGGGTCGCCACGACACGGTCGCCGACCGCGAACGCCCGCTCGTCAGCAGGGAGCTCGTCGGGGCCTATGCGCCCGGCCGCCCGCAGCCGCTGCCGGGCGCGGGCGTTGAGGTCCGCGACGTCGCTCCGGCGGTGCGCGATCATCAGCGCCCGATCGCCGCGCTCGTGCGCCGCCCACCAGTCCTCGACGAGCGCCGCCCGCGCGGCTTCGGCGCTTGGGGCCGCGACGATGCGCCCGTGCTGGTCGTAGTCGCGGGCGAAGCGCCCGACGTCGCCGGCGCGC
>Ga0136624_1000128_pt1 | contig 23786 bp, 17 predicted proteins | sample AntDrymUQ4692206_2_FD_104802 | JGI IMG/M metagenome (GOLD analysis project Ga0136624, IMG submission 104802) | Polar desert sand microbial communities from Dry Valleys, Antarctica - metaG UQ469 (22.06) | ecosystem: Environmental > Terrestrial > Soil > Desert | place: Antarctica: Dry Valley... | reverse complement strand
GCGAGCACGTCGAGACGGCTGTTCAGCGCTGCGAGGTCGGCGACGTGGCCGGCACCGACGTCCTCGGCGAGGTTCGGGTCGGCTCCCTGCCCGCCGAACACGACCAGCGCGCCGCCGGTGCCGCCCGCGGCCTCGACGATCGCGGCGTACAGGTCGCGGCCCGCGCCGGCGTTGGTCATGGAGACGCAGACGACGTCGGTGGGCACGATCTGCAGGAACAGGCCGAGATCCTCGATCGGGACGTTGGGCCCGAGGTGGTGCACGTCGTAGCCGCCCGCGCGCAGGAAGTCGGCCACCATCCCCGCGGCGAGCCCGTGGTGATCCCCGGGCGGGGTCATCGTGAGGGCGGTCCCGCGGCTGGGGCCGCGCCGGCGGAAGTGGTCGCTGAGACGCGCCATCAGCGCGTGGGCGATCTCGGTGGCGCGGTGCTCGACCGCGACCGTGATCCGGCCCGCGGCCCACTCGTCTCCGACGCGGTGCAGTGCCGGCGCGATCAGCCGGAGGTAGACATCACCGGCCTGGGCCCCGTCGGCCACGATCTTGCGCACGGCGTTCGACGCCTCGACGCCCTTCCCGTCGAGGAGCAGCGCCGACAGGCGGTCGACGTGGACCGGCCAGTTCGTGCGCCGGACCTCGCCGGCCGGCAGGCCGACGTCGACCTCGCGGTCGCGGACGAAGCGGTCGAGGTCGCCGGCGCGGATCCGGAGCCGCCCCCCGGCCTTGTACGCCGGCAGCTCGCCGCGGCGGACCCAGCGGTAGGCGGTCATGTAGTGCACCTTGAGCCGGTCGGCTGCCTCCTGCAGCGTGAGCAGCTCGCCGTCGGCCGTGTGCATGCGTGCAGTGTCGCACGTCCAACGGCACGCAGGCGGAGCATCACTTATCCCAGCTAAGGTTTGCTAAATATATGTTGCGTATGGCACTCTGGCCCGGCAGATGTCCGGAGAGGCGGCGGTCTCATGACCGCCGCGCACCGGATCGGCCGCAGACGGCGCGAACGAACGACCCCTCCGCCGCGTCGTCTGCGGCCTTCTCCGGCTCGGACGCGAGGTCACTCAAGCAGCGCGACGCGAGCTTGCGAGCGGAGCGTCAACGACCCGGGTTCACGCCCTCGAGCGGGCCGTCGCGGAGCTGCTCGCGGCGGGCGTCGAGATCGCGGCGGGCGGCCTGTGCGTCGGTGTGGCGGGACCGGAGCCACGCCAGCACGGCGCCCACCCGCGGACCCGGCCCGATGTCCAGGCTCTGCATGACCTCGCGACCGTCGAGCAGCGGCGGCGGACGATCGACCGCCGCGGCGGCACGGTCCCTGGTCGCGCGCAACCGCCCCTCCGCGGCGACGAGCAGGTCGACGTGCGGCAGGCCGTCGATGCCGCGCGATCCGAGGGTGTCGCACCAGGCCAGGACCCGCAGGGCCTCGTCCCGGCCGTCGTCGCGCACGAAGCGCCGCGCGACCGCCCTGTCGGTCACGCGGCCGACGTCGGTGTTCAACCAGAACAGGTGCTCGGCGACGAGCCACGCGACCGCGTCGGGGTCCACCACGAGTCCCGCCCAGGCCGCCGCCGCCACCAGGTCAAGGCGCGCGATCAGGTCGGCGGCCATGCGCGCCCCGACCCGGTCGTGGCCGTAATACGTCCACGCGCCGTCATCCCCGGCCACCGTGACCGGTTTGCCGACGTCGTGCAGCAGCACGCCGAGGGCCTGCGTCAGCGTCCGGCCGGGAAAGGCGAGATCGCTCAGGCCGGCGTCGGCGAGCCGGGCGCCGGCGAAGCGGTGGACGGCGGCCGGGAGGTCCCCGAGGATCTCCATCGCGAGCCGGGTGTGCTCCCAGACGTCGCCCTCGCTGTGGTGGTTGGGCGGCTGCGGGCAGCCGCGCATGGCCGCCAGCTCGGCGACGGCCGCGCCATGGCGGTCGAGGACCGTGGCCGGCCGTTCCCACAGGTCGACGACGAAGGCGCGAGCGTCCAACGGGGCGTTCGCCGGCATGCTCAGGCCGCGCAGGGGATGAGCTCGGCGGCGTGCGGCAGCGCGGTCTGCTCCGGCTCGGCACCGGCCGGCTGACCGTCTCCGGCCGGCGGCGACGGGGACGGCGGGGTCAGACTCGGCAGCGGCTCGTGGCAGGCGTAGAGGTCCTGGGCCAGGGCGAGCGCGACCGCGTCCTGAAGCGCTCGGACCACCTGCACCGCCTCGCCGTCGAGGTCGTTGCCGACAACGGCGAAGTGCAGCCGGTCGCCGTCGGGACCCGCGACGCTGCCGGCGAGCGAGCGCACCCCCTCCAGAGACCCGGTCTTGCCGCTGAGGCGGTGCTCGGCCACCGTGCCGACCAGGCGCCGGCGGAGGGTGCCGCTCTCACCGGCGACCGCCATCAGGTCCTGCCAGATGTCGCCGCCGCTCGACGCGGTCATGCCCCGATCGAGGTGCACGAGGAACCCGGCGGACAGCCGGTCGTCGCGCGACAGGCCGGACCCGTCGGCCAGCACCACCCCGTCCCAATCGAGGCCGAGCCCGTCGAGCTCGCGTTCCGCGGCGGCCGCCGCCGCCGCCCACGTCCCCGCGCCGCCGTCGACGCGGCCTACCGTGCGGAAGATGGCGTCGGCCATGTGGTTCTCGCTGTGCTGGATCATGTGGCGGAGCAGGTCGACCAGTGGCGGGCTCTCCACGGCGCCGAGCGCGACCGGGGTCGCGGGCGGCGCACGGGTGGCTGCGGGTCCTCCCGCGACGGTCACGCCTCGTTCGAGGAGCAGGAAGTACAGGGATGCGGCGGCCTCCTGCGCCGGATCCGCGGCGGCGCGCGCCCGCAGCTGCTCGCCCTCGAAGTACAGCTGGCGGCCCGCCTCGACGGTCAGCCCGGACACGCGCGTGGCGTCCAGTTCGGTGAAGTAGCGGTCGAGCCACCCGGCGGCCGCCGGCTCGTCGGGGAGGACCGTCGGGTCGCCGAGCAGCCGGCCGGTGACGGTGCGGACGCCGGCGGCCACGATCTGGTCGGCGAGCGACTCCAGGGGGGTGCGCGGCCGGTCGGGCTCGACCTGCGTCCCGAACAGCGGCGTCGCCAGCGCGGGGTCGCCGTCGCCGACGAGGATGAGGTCGCCGGTCAGGACGCCGTCGGGCCCGACGTCGGCGGTGGCGTTCACGCGGGTCTCGTAGCGGAAGCCAGGCCCGAGCGCGGCCAGTGCGGCTGCGGCGGTCACGAGCTTCTCGGCGGAGGCGGGCACGAGCAGGGCCCGGCCGTCGTGGTTGAAGACCTCGTCTCCGTCGCCGTCGGCGACGAAGACCCCGAGGCGATCCGGCAGCGGCGCCGTGGCAAGCAGGTCGTCGAGCCGCCGGGTGAGGGCGGACGGGCCGGCGTCCGTGTGGGCGATGGAGGGCCCGGTGGCCGTCGCGGCGGGGGAGGGGCCGGTGGCCGTCGCGGCGGGGGAGGGGCCGGTGCGGGGCGGGCCGGGCGGCGGCTGCGTCCCGGTGGCGGCGCGGCCCGTCGCCGGCGGGGACGGGGCCGTCGGTGTCGCCGGCGACGAGGTGCTCGGCAGCGGCCGGGGCCGCGGACGGCTGACCTCCGGTTGCTGCGCGACGGGCACCGGCGGCCGGGCGGCCGCGACGCTCACCACGAAGAGGCCGGCCCCCACGAGCAGGCCGGCGAGGAGGAGGAGCACGACCCGGAGCCGCATCAGCCGGAGCAGTCTACCGGCACGCCTCCGTTGGACCGCTTCCGGCAGCGACCCCCGGCGGGCGGTCGGGGATCAGCATTCCGTGACGGTCGCTGCGCGACCGCCACAACCGAGGTCATGAGAATCGCCTCGGACGGGCCTCGGCGATTCACGTGTCAGGCCGGGACGAAGGTCGCCACCGTCTCAATGTGGGCGGTATGGCCGAACTGGTCGACGGGGACGGCGCGGGCGAGCCGGTAGCCGGCGCCCGCGAGAGCGCGGGCGTCCCTGGCCAGGGCCGCCGGGTCACAGGAAACGTACACGACCGCCCGCGCGCCGAGCCGGGCGAGGTGGGAGACGAGCTCGGGCCCGGCGCCCCGGCGGGGCGGGTCCAGCACCACGATGTCGACCGTGCGTCCCGACGCCGCCAGGCGGGTGACGGCGTCCTCGGCGGTGGATCGGACGACGGCGGCGCGCTCGCGCACGGGCCGGAGGTTCGTGCGCGCGTCGTCGCAGGCGACCTTCGACGACTCCACCGCGGTGACGTGCGCCCCGTCGGCGGCCAGGAACCGCGCGAACAGCCCGACGCCGGCGTACAGGTCGAGCGCCTGGTCGCCGGGACCTGCTCCTGCGGCCTCGCGGACGGCTGCCACCAGCGCCTCCGCACCTGCGGGTCCGGATTGGAAGAAGCTCGTCGGCGACACGCGGAAGGCGACGCCCGCGACGTGCTCGATCACCGCGGGCTCGCCGCGCAGAGCCACGGGCCGGCCCGCCCTGACGACCGCGACGGGGATGTCGCCAGCCGGCAGCGGCGGCAGCGCACCGGGCCCGGGCTGCAGCGTAATCGCCCGGCCGGCACCGTCCGAGCCGGTCCGCACCGACACCTCCGCCGCGCCCGCCCAGGCATCGCCGGCCGCGTCGCGCAGCGCCTGCGTCCCGTCGGTCAGCAGCAGGCACCGGTCGATCGGCACGACCGCGTGGCTGGCTGCGCGCCGGAACCCCAGCCGGCCGACGCCGTCCACGGCGAAGCGGGCCGAGGTCCGGTATCCCCGGAGCCAGCCGCTGCCGCCGGGCCGGACGGTCGAGGCGACCGGCGGGGAGGCGATGCCCCCCAGCCGCTGGAGCTGCTCGACGACGACCTGGCGCTTCATCTCGGCCTGGCGCTCCGGGCTGACGTGCTGCAGCTGACACCCGCCGCAGCGGTCGGGCCCGAAGTAGGGGCAAGGCGGCTCGACGCGGTCGGGGGACGGCCGGAGCACGGCGAGCACCTCGGCGCGGGCCCACCGGCGGCGGTGCTCGACGACGCGCACGCGCACGCGCTCGCCAGGGATGGCGTAGGCCACGAAGCAGGCCCGCCCGTCCGGCAGGCGTCCGACGGCTTCGCCCCCGTGGGTGAGGCCGGTCAGTTCGAGCTCGAGCTCGGGGTCGGGCGTCACCCGCCCGCTCTCTCCGGCACCCCGGAACACCGCCGCCCTCCGCCGGGTCGGCGGCGACGGCCGCAGTCGGCCGCCATCGGCATCGAACTCCACCCGGCAGTCACACCCCTCCGCGAGGCTCGTCGAGCGACGGAAGCCTAGAGCCAGCCGCCGAGGAGGTGGAAAGTCGAAGCGGCGACCACGCCGCGGCGGTGCCGGCGCCGAACCCATGGAAGACCACCGCCGCATCGTCGGCCCGGGCGCGGCGGCCCGGGCCGTCAGGTGCCACGTGCCGGGTGCACTCGGCCCGGTGCTCCCCGAGACCCCGAGCCTCCACTCGGGGTCTCCGGGCGTTCCGGCCCGCCGCGACCGCCACCACCGCGTGCATGGCCGGGCGGCCCTCCCAGCAGGACGGCCCACTCACGCCCGGGCCGCGCCCGCACCGGCAGCCCCGCCCGCTCGAACGCCGCCTCCGCCTCGTGGCGGCGCTCCAGGCTCACGCCCGCGACGATCAGCGCGCCGCCCGGCCCGACCAGGGCGACCAGGGCTGGTGCGAGGAAGGCGACCGTGGCGGTGTCGAGGTTGGCGAGGACGACGTCGAAGCGGTCGCCTGCGACCGCCTCGACCGAACCGTGGCGCACGTCGATCTTCACCCCGTTGACGACCGCGTTGGCCCGCGCGGCCGCCACCGCCAGCGGGTCGGTGTCAAGGGCCACCGCCCGCGCCGCCCCCAGGCGCGCCGCGGCGATGGCGAGCAGCCCCGTCCCCGTGCCGACGTCGCAGACCGCGGCCCGGTCCAGAGCACGCTCCTGGAGCGCCGCGAGGCATCCCGCCGTGGTCTCGTGATGGCCGGTCCCGAACGCCTGCCCCGGCTCGATGACAAGAACGATGCCGTCCGCCGCCGGCGCGATCCACGGCGGGGTCACGGTGACGGCACCCACGGTGACCGGGGACAGACCCTCGCGCCACACGACGTTCCAGTCGCGGTCGGGGACCTCCTCCCAACGCCCGGTCAGGGGCAGATCGCCCGGCCGGTTCGCGAACCACAGCGCCGCCGCGCCGCCCTCCTCGCTGATGCCGAGCAGCCCGGGCGGGTCAAGCGCCCCCAGCCGCGCCACGACGGCCTCGGTGTCGAGGTGGGTCCGCAGGCACCACCAGACCAAGGCTGCTAGAGCCGGTAGTCGGCGAACTCCGCGCGCAGGACCCTCTTGTCGAACTTGCCGACGCTCGTCTTGGGGACCTCGTCGATGAAGACGACGTCGTCGGGGACCTGCCAGGCTGCGACATGCCCGCCGAGGTGGGCGAGCAGCTCGTCCTTCGTCACGGACTCGTCGGCCCGGACGACGCAGGCGAGCGGCCGCTCGCCCCACTTCGGGTGGGCCACGGCGATGACGGCGGCTTCGGTGACCTTCGGGTGGGTGATCAGGAGGTTCTCCAACTCGAGCGTCGAGATCCACTCGCCGCCCGACTTCACCAGGTCCTTGGTCCGGTCGACCAGCTGGATGTACCCCTCGCCGTCGATCACGGCGACGTCGCCGGTCTTCAGCCAGCGGGTGCCGGACTCGTCGTCGGTGAACCGGTCCAGGCCACCACGGCCTCCAGGGGCGGCCGGGTCGTAGTAGGCGTCGGCGACCCAGGGTCCGTTGATCTGCAGCTCCCCCATGGTCGCCCCATCCCACGGGGCCGCCTCCCCCTCGTCAGTCACGACGCGGACCTTGAGGCTGGGCGCGGGGATCCCCTGGGTCAGCCGCGTCCGCAGCACCTCGTCGCAGGCGACCGTGGACTTCACGTTGGCCACCGACCCCAGCGGCGAGGTCTCGGTCATGCCCCAGGCATGGACGATCCGGATGCCGAGCTCGTCATAGCCGCGCATCAGCGCCTCCGGGACCGCGGAGCCACCGCAGACGATCCGCTCGAGCGTCGACAGGGTCGCCGGGTCGACCTGGCCGGCGTCGATCGCCTGCAGCACGCCGAACCAGACGGTGGGCACGGCCGCGGAGATCGTCACGCCCTCGGCCGCGACGAGTTGCGAGACGCTCGCCGGGTCCATGAACCGGCCGGCCATGGCGAGCGACGCGCCGGCCATCAGCGCGGCGTACGGCGTGCCCCAGGCGTTCGCGTGGAACTGCGGCACGATCGGCAGGCACACGTCCCGCTCCGCGATGCCGAGGAAGTCGGCGAACAGCGAGGCCATCGAGTGCAGCACGGAGGACCGGTGGCTGTAGACGACGCCCTTCGGGTGCCCGGTTGTGCCCGACGTGTAGCACATCGCCGCGGCGTCGCGCTCGTCGAGGCGTGGCCACGAGAATCTCGGCGCGGCCGCCGCGAGCAGCTCGTCGTAGTCGAGCGCACCCGGAGCGCCGGTGGCCGCCCCGTCGGTGTCGTCCATCACCACGATCGTCCGGACCGTCTCCAGGCCGGGGATCTTCTCCCACAGCGGCAGGACGGAGGCGTCGACGAACACGACCCGATCCTCGGCGTGGTTCGCGATGTACGACAGCTGCTCGGGGTGGAGCCGGAGGTTCAGCGTGTGCAGCACGGCGCCCATGCACGGCACCGCGAGGTAGAGCTCGAGGTGCCGGCTCGAGTTCCACGCGAACGTCGCGACCCGGTCGCCGGGCCGCACGCCGAGGTCATGGAGCGCGGCCGCGAGCCGGGCGACGCGCTCGACCACCTCCCCGTAGGTCCGCCGGTGGACACCGTCGGCGGTCTTCGTCGCCACGGTCTTCGCCGCGGAGAGCGATCCCGCGCGCTCCAGCACCATCTGCAGCGTGAGCGGCACGTCTTGCATCAGTCCTCGCACGGTGGCCTCCAGACCGGCTGGTCCCGGCTATTTCGCCTTCTGCTGCGCGACCTCGAACGTCCACACCTTCGAGCCGGAGGCGGCGGGACCGCTCGCGGCCGCCTGGGCGTGGCCGCGGCCGAAGGCGTCGGATTCCACCCACGCCTTGAACGACTCCTCGGACTCCCACCGGGTGTAGACGAGGTAGGCGTCCTGTCCCGCCACGGGCCGGAGCAGCTCGAAGGCCTCGAAGCCGTCCATCTTCTCCACCTCGCCGGCCCGTCCGGCGAAGCGCTCCTCCAGGACCGCCCGCATCGGCGGCGGCACCTCGAGGACGTTGATGGCGACGAACGACATCCGGTGTTCCTGTCTGCCGGGCGATCGGGGAGACTGCACTGTAGGCGACGCCCGCTGACTCGTGAATGGCCGAGGCTCGTCCGAGGCGATTCTCATGATCTCGGTTGGGGCGGTCGCGCAGCGACCGCCATGGGCTTACTGACAGGAGGACCGGTGACCCCTGAGGAGCTGCTCACCACGGCGCCGCGGTGCGTCCTGGCCTTCGGCAACGGCGCGGGCCCGTTCCTCGCGCCGATGGCGTTCTGGTCGGACGGCGGTGGCCTGTGGATGTCGACGTCAGCGGCCACGTTGAAGGTGCGGTCCCTGGGCCGCCGCGCCGCCTGTGCCGTCTACGTGCCGCCGCTGCGGGAGGGCGGGCTGGGCTTGGTGGTGCGCGGCCCCGCGCGGGTGTTCGGCCTCGGCGACCCGACGGGACTCCTCCTGCACGGGCCGACGATCTCGGCGGCGATGACCGCGCTCGCCGTCAAGAACGCGCCGACGCTGTGGGGGTACGCGCAGGATGCGGCCCGGATCCCGCCGCGGTGGCTGCCCCGCAACCGGGTGGTGCTGCGGGTGGCGATCGACGAGACGCAGCCGGTGCGCCCGCCGGCGGTCGGCCCAGGGATCGCGCCCGCGCTGCCGTCCGTGGTGCCGCCGGACGTTCGCCGCGTGCTGGCGGGGATGCGACGGGTGGTGGTCGCCGGCGACGTCGAGGGCCGCCTGGTGCTGGCGCCGGCCGTCTGGGGCGGCGGCTTCGCGCTCGCGGTCCCCCCCGGCTTCCGGCTCCCGGAGGGCCGGGTCGCGGTCACGGTCGACGTCGATCCGGTCCACCGCCCGACCTCCGCGGTGGGCCTCACGCTCCGCGGGCACCTCGACTCGCGCGGACGGCTGGATGGCCGCCGGGTGACGTGGTGGCGGGGGTTCGACATGCAGACCCTCGACGTGCCGGTGCCGCCCGTGGGTGCCGTCATGCTGCCCGATTGAATGCGCTCGCCGCCGTGCTGACGCCGACGTGCGTGTACCGCGTGGACCCCGACCTCGTCGAGCGGCTCGACGAGCTCCTCGGGCCGCCGCTCGACTCCTACGTCAGCGGGTGGCAGGTCTGGCTGGAGGAGGGCGGGCCGGGCGGCGTGCGCCTGGAATGGCGGCTCCACCCGCCCGCGCGGTTCCGGATGCCGCGCGGCGTCAATCCCCACGACCTGTTCGAGGTGGTGCTCCAGGGCCTCGCCGAGGCGCTCGACCCCGCTGCGGAGTCGTTCGCCACGGGTCGCGAACGGCACACGCTCGCCGAGGTCTGGGAGGTCCTCGAGGTGTTCCCCGCCGACGGTGAGGACACCGACCCCGCCGACCTCGCCGCGGCCGCGACGGCCACCCTGGGCGGGCGAGCCCCCGACGCCGCCGGCCGGGTCGACCACGGCCGGCTGGGCGACGAGTACCGGGGCCGTCGCGGCGACTTCTCGGTGGGCGCGGCGCTGCTCGAACGGCTGGGAGCCGCGGGGTCGCCGCCGTGAGCGGGCGACCTGCGGGCGGCGGCACGGGTCGCGCCATCGTGGACGGACGCGCCGTCCCGCTGGCCCGGGCCCACCTCGCGATCACCGACGACGGCGCGGTGCGCGGCGACGGGGCCTTCGAGACCATCGGCGTGTGGTCCGGCCTGCCCTTCCGACTGGAGGACCACCTGCGGCGGCTGCGAGGCTCGCTCGCGAGCCTCGGCCTGCCCCCGCCCGACACCGGAGCGATCGCCGCCGAGGTCGACGCGCTGCTCGTCGGGCTCGGTCCCCGCGACGCGACGCTCCGGGTCTACGCCACGGCCGGCGGGACCCGCGTCGTCGCGCTCGTCGACCAGCCGCAGCGTCGGGAACCGGGGCACCTGGTGCCGCTGCCCGGCCCCTGGATCCGGCCGCTCGACGCGGGCTACGGACCGGCGGGCGCCAAGTCGATGTCGTACGCGCCGAACATGGCCGCGACCCGGGCGGCTCAGGCGGCCGGCGGGGACGACGCGCTCCTGGTCGCGTCCGAGGGGTGGGTGCTGGAGGGGCCGACGTTCGCCGTCCTCTGGGTGGCCGGCGGGGTGCTGCGCGCGCCCGACGTGGGGCTCGGGGTCGTCGACTCGATCAGCCGCCGGACCCTGATGCGGCTCGCGGCCGTGGCCGGCCACCCCACGGAGGAGGGCCGCTGGACGCTGGACGAGCTCGGGCGGGCCGACGAGGTCATGGTCTGCTCAGCGGTGCGGGACGTCATCGCGGTCGGGCGGGTCGGCGAGCACCGGTTTGGCGGGCGGACGCCGGTGCGGGACCGGCTCGCGGAGGCGCTCGAGGGGGAACGTCGCCGGCACGCGCACAGGTGAAGGGCAGGGGCGCGAGCACACGTGGATGCAGCGGCGCGCTTCCCGGGCGCCGTCGCCTGTCCTTCGCCGGCCCGGCGCTCAGTGCTTCTTCGCCGGCAGGTCCAGCGCGACCGTCCGCTCGCGCTTGAGCTCGGAGAAGTTCTCGTAGCGCGTCAGCCAGGCGACGTGGCGCCACAGCTCCACCGCGTCGGCGTCGGTGGGGACCGCACTGACGACCGGGCCGAAGATCGCCGGACCTGCCCCGCCGTCGAGCACGATCGTCGGCACCCCGAAGCCGTGGAGCCGTTCCGCGGCATCGCGGTGCTCGGCCTCGACCGCCGCCCAGGTGGCCTCGTCCCCGATCGCCTTGTCGAACAGCGCGGGCTCGAACCCGGCGTCGGTGAGCGCGCCGGCGATGGTCTCCGCGTCGTCGACGGGCTCGCCGAGCTCGTGCACCCGCCGCCCGATCGCCGCGTAGAAGCGGCCGACGGCGCCGGCACCGTGGACGTCGCGGACCGCGATCGCCGTGCGGAGCGACTGGGCCGACCGGCCGTGGCCCTTGCCCGATTCCGCGCCCGCGTTGACGAGCTGGAGGCTGAACACCGCCCACTCGACGCGCACCTCGCCGAGTTCGGCGAGCCGGTGGACCCATAGGGACGTCTGGTAGCTCCACGGGCAGATGGGGTCGAAGTGGAAGCGGATCTCTTCGGGCACAGCGCATCCGATCGGTCGGCGGAGTGCGGTCAACGCACCCGAACGGATGGGCATTCCGGGCTCGCGTCGTCAGCGGTGCTTGCGGTGACCCCGCCGATCCGACACGCTGCGGGGCGAAACCGACCAGCGGGGTCGGAGGAGAGTCGGAGGCGCCCGGTGAGCGAGCAGTCCACGGTGGAACCGGTCGCTTGGAGCGACGACGCCTACGGAGGGTTCGGCCAGCGGCTGGCGGCCCTGCTGATCGACGGTCTGATCCTCTCCGCCGTCGGCGCCGTCCTCGTCGGGATCCTGCTGGCCATCCTCGCCGCGACCGACCGGAGCGGCTTCGCGATTCTGCTGCTGGTCATCGGGTATATCGCGTTCATCGTGGGGGCGGCCCTCTACGACATCCTCCTCACCAGCCGCCGCGGCGCGACCGTCGGCAAGAAGGTCATGGGACTGGAGGTCCGCACGGCCCAGGGGACGATCCCTGGCACCGGCCTGGCGACCGGCCGGTACTTCGCGCGGGGCTTCATCTCCGGCGCCGTCTTCGCGCTCGGCTACCTGTGGGCGCTGTGGGATCCGCAGCGACGGACCTGGCACGACATGATCTGCAGCACCTTCGTCGTGCAGCGCGATCGGGTGCGCGCTGCGGCGGGCGGGCCGCCCGGGCCTGCGCTCGCAGCCGGAGCCGGGGCGTACACAGCCGGATGGGGACAGCCGCAGCCGTACGGTGAGCAGCAGTGGGGTCAGCCACAGCAGCAGTGGGGCCAGTCCCCGCAGCAGGGGGGTCAGCCGCAGCAGCAGTGGGGTCAGCCGCAACCACAGGCCCAGTCCGGCCAGCAGCAGTGGGGTCAGCAGGGCCAGCAGCAGTGGGGCTCCCCCGCGCAGGCGTGGCAGGCACCCGCCGAGTCCCCGACCGCCCTCGCCGGGGACTTCCCGAGCCCGTTCCAGTCGCCCCCGGCCGAGGCGGCCACGGGCGGCGCCCATGACCTCAACGATCCGCCGGCCTCCCAGACCCGCGACGGGCCGGGAGCCGATGTGGCCGGCGACCGGTTCGACCCGTCGTCGACCGTGACGTTCGGCGCCCCCGGCAGCACGCCCGGCGCTCCCGCGTCGCCCGAGCCCCCCGGCGGGTCGCCGCTCGAGGCGCCGGCGTCCGGCGCCGCAGCGCCATCCGCGCACGGCGGGGACCCCGAGCCCCGGGACCCGCCGGCGGGAGCCGAGCCGCAGTCCGAGCCCTTCACCGTCACCGGGGCGTCCGCCGACCCCGATGCCTACGAGCCCTGGCAGGCCGAGCCGGCGTCGCCGGCCGGGCCGCCCGGGGGTGGCACGGCCGCGGCCGGCGATGAGCCGGTCGCAGAGCGGGCCGGACCTCCCGCTGCCGCGGCACCGGCGGCCTCGCCCGGCGCCTCCTCCGGTCCGGACATGAACCTGGTGGCCGTCGACCGTGCCGGGATCTCGCCCGACTCGGCCGGCTGGCTCCGGCAGGTGGCCGAGCAGGTCGGCCCGAGGCTCGACCGCATCAATCCGGACTGGCGGTCCTCGCCGCAGGCCGAAGCCGCCAGCGCCTGCGCCTTCGGGTTGCTGCTGGGGCACCTGGCCTCGTCGTACCCGCACATGCGGGGGGACCTCGACCGCGTCGCCGAGGCCCACCCGAGCTTCTCGACGCTGCTCGCCGGCAGCCGGCTGGAGACGCTCCGTGACATCGCGGCGGAGCCGGCGCGGGTCGGGGCCTGGCTCGGCCCCCTGATCGACGTCAGTGACGCCGACCGGGTCCGCCGCCTGCTGGACTGAGCACGGCTCGCACCGCTCGCGGCGTCGCTTCGGCTAGGCCTCCACCCTCGTGCGCAGGTAGCCGACCGCGCGCGTCGCGCTGGCCGCGATCGGGACCGCCAGGAACGCACCGAGGACGCCGAGCAGGACCGCTCCCGCCGTCAGTGCCGCGATGACCGCGACGGGGTGCAGCTCGGTCGCCTTGCCGAGGACGATCGGGGCGAGGAGGTGCCCCTCGACCTGCTGAACGGCGACGACGATCGCCAGGACGATCAGGGCCGACGTGAGACCGCCGGTCGCGAGCGCGACGAGCACGGCGACGATGCCGGCGGCCACGGCCCCGACGATCGGGAACAGGCCGCCGAAGAACACCAGCACCGCCAGCGGCAGCGCGAGCGGGACCCCGACGATCCACAGCCCGAGGCCGATGAGGACCGCGTCGACCAGCGCGATCACCAGCTGCCCGCGGATGTAGGCCCCGATCGTGAACCACACCCTGGCGCCGATCGCCTCCGCGTCGGCGCGCGCGCGCCGCGGAAAGAGGTCGCGCAGCCACGCGGCCATGCGCGGGCCGTCCTTCAGGTAGAAGAACAGCGCGAAGAGGCCGAAGAAGATCTCGGCGACGCCCTCGACGACGGAGGTGACGACCCCGACGGCGCCCTCGCCGATGCCCTCGGTGCTGCCGAGATGCTGCCGGGCAAGCTCGACGACCTCGTCGAGACGGATGGGCTCGAAGCCGAACGGTCCACGGGCGAGGAACACGTCGACCTGCTCGTAGCCCTCCTGCAGCCGGTCGCCGAGATCGCCGAGCTCGGCCTGGACGTTCGGGGCGAGCGCGGTGAAGACGCCGGCGACCAGCGCGATCGACGACACCAGCACGAGCAGGGCGGCGGCGGACGCGGGCAGGCCGGCGTCCTTCAGCCGCTTCGTCGGGGGGGCGAGGACGGCCGCGGGGAACAGCGCCAGGACGAGCGGGACGATCACGACGGACAGTCGGCCGAGCACGATGGCCCCGAGGTACAGCAACAGGGCCACGCCGATCACCGCCCACGCGTAGGTCCCGATCCGGAACACGGGGTGGCCGGTCAGTGGACCGCGGGGGCGGATCAGGCCCCGGGGCTCCGGTGGCTCGGGCCGCGCCGGGGAGCGATCGTCGACCTCGCCGGCCGTCTCGGCGATGCGGCCCGGTGCTGCCTCTTTCACGTGATGACTCCCGCGCTCGAGCCAAGAGTGGTGAACGGCCTGGCCGGATCGAGCGTACGTCGTCTCCGCCCCACCCGCGCAGCAGTCTCGCCGAGCTAGCCGGCCCCCCGCTGCTCTCGGATGTAGCCGACCGACCGCGCCACACTCGCGGCGACCGGCACTGCCAGGAATGCCCCGAGGATCCCCAGGGTGAGGCCGCCGGCGGTCAGGGACCCGATCACTGCGAGCGGGTGCAGCGCCGTGGCCTTGCCGAGGACGATCGGCTGCAGCAGGTTGCCTTCGATCTGCTGGACCAGGAGCACGAGCGCGAGCACGATCAGCGCTTTGGTCACCCCCTGGGTCGCCAGTGCCACGAGCACCGCCAGGGTCCCGCTCGCGAAGGCGCCCACGATGGGGAACAGCCCACCGAAGAACACGAGCACCGCCAGCGGGAACGCGAGCGGCACCCTGAGGGCGAACAGCCCGATGCCGATGAACATGGCATCGATGAACGCCACGAACAGCTGGCCGCGGATGTACCCGCCGACGGTGTCCCACGACCGCGAGCTCATGGCCGCGACGTCTCCGCGCACCCTTCGGGGGAACAGGTCGCGCAACCAACCGGCGATCCGTTCGCCGTCCTTCAGGTAGAAGAACAGCGCGAAGAGTCCGAACACCAGGCCCGTCAGGCCCTCGGCCACGGCCCCCGCCACCCCGAAGACCCGTTGACCGATGTTCGTGTCGCCCTGACCGAGCCCGGCGCGTGCCCGCTCGATGAGGTCCTCGACGAGGATCGGCTCCAAGCCGAAGGGTCCCTCGGCGAGAAAGGCCGCGACCTGCTCGTAGCCCTCCTGCGCCGAGGTTGCGAGGCCGTCGAGCTCCGCAGCGACGGTCGGGGCGAGCAGGCTGATGAGACCCGAGACCAGTGCGAACGTGCCGATCAGCAGGATCGCGGCCGCGGCGGCCGGGGGGAGCCGGTGTCGTTGGAGCCAGTGGTTGAGCGGCATGAGGACCGCGGCCGGGAACAGGGCGAGGATCAGCGGGACGACGACGACGCGGAGCTGGCCCATGACGAAGAACGCGGCGACGGCCAGCAGGAGCACCCCGACCAGCGCCCACGAACGGATACCGAACCGGACGAGGGTCTCCTGGGCGACGGACCGCGGCTGCGGGGCCGTGATGTCCGCGGCCGGCCCGGGAGTGGGCCGCTGGGAGGCGTCGCTGTGGGACCGCGCCACGGCGGCGGGAGGCTCGGGAGCGTCGGGGGCTGGTTCTCGGCGGGGAAGGAATCGTGACATGGCGCCGACCCTGCCCAGGGTTCGTGCCTGCTACGCCCGGTCGAGGTGCGCCGACAGCGCCGCGATCATCGGTGCGACGTCGGCGACGGCGGCCTGCTCGCGGCACGAGTGCATCGACAGCAGCGGATTCCCCACGTCGACCGTCGGGATCCCGACGCGCGTCGCCGTCAGCGGGCCGATCGTCGAGCCGCAGGGAAGGTCCGCGCGCGTCACGAAGTGCTGGAGAGCGACTCCGGCCTCGGCGCACCGCGCGGAGAACCATCCTCCCGTCGCGGCGTCGGTGGCGTACGACAGGTTCGCGTTGAGCTTGAGGACCGGCCCGCCCCCGAGTCGCGGTCGGTGCTCGGGCTCGTGGCGCTCGGCGTAGTTCGGGTGCACCGCGTGCGCCATGTCGGCGGACACCATCCAGGAGCGGGCGGCGGCCATCGCGTGGGACTGCGCGTCCGCCGGCGGGTCCGCCTCGGTCGCCGCGACGATGCGCCGCAGCACGTCGGCGAGGAACGGCCCGCGCGCGCCCTCGGCGCTGCCGCTGCCGACCTCCTCGTGGTCGTTGAGCACGATCACCTGCGTCGGGGCGGCCGGCGGCGAACGGAGCAGCGCGTGGACCGCCGCGTGGCACGAGCCGAGGTTGTCCAGGCGCGGGGCGAACACGTAGCCGTTGTCGGCGCCGCCGCGGGCCGCCGGCTGGGTGTCGGCGACGACCAGGTCGTGACCGATGATCTCGCCGGCGCCGGCGCCGACGTGGTCGGCGAGCACGTCGAGCAGCCCGGGTTCCGCGCCGTCGCCGGGTCCCCACAGCGGGACCAGGTGGCGCTGCGGGTCGGGTTTCAGGCCGTCCTCGCGGACGCCGCGGTCGAGGTGGATCGCGAGCGACGGGATGCGCAGCGGCGCTCCCGGGAGATGGACGAGCCGGTGCTCGGGCCCGCCGCCGTCGCCGCGCAGCGCGACGCGGCCGGCGAGCGTGAGGTCGCGGTCGAACCAGGTGTGGTACAGCGCCCCGCCGTACGGCTCGACGCCGACCAGCCGGTAGCCGGCGCGGGCGACCCCCGGCCGCGGGCGCACCTTGAACGTCGGCGAGTCGGTGTGCCCCCCGACGATCCGGAACCCCGCCGCGCTGGGCTCCGCCGTCCCGATCCGGAACGCCGCCACCGTCCCGGCGTCACGCACCACGTACCGCCGGTCCCCCGGAGCCAGCGCCCACCGCTCGCGCTCGTCCAGTCCCGAGTAGCCCGCCCCCTCCAGCCGCCGCACGACCTCCGCCACCACATGAAACGGAGACGGACCCGCATCCACGAAAGAACAGAGATCCTCCCCAAGCTCCACGTCAGGACCCACGACGCAGCTCCCCGACGAGGCCACGGCGGCACGGACGACAGGGAGGGCGGGACAGGGAGCAAGGACCGGCGAGAAGGCGGCCGAGGCAAGGTGGAGGGCCGAGGAGGGTGGCCCGCCTCAGGCGCAGCATAAAAGGCCGTTCCTGCGGAGCCTGAGGAGGGCCGCCCGCTCTCCTGTGGAGCCTGAGGCGGGCCACCCGTCCTTGCGGAGCCCGGGACGAGCCACCCGACCGGGACAAGAAGGGCTCACTGCGAAGCAAAGGCCTCGTCGAGGAGCTGCTCGAGTTCCTGCGCATGGACCGCCGCACTGCCGACGGCCGGGCTCGCGCTCTCGACGCGGGCGACGTGGCGCAGCGCCACCTTGGTGTCGCGCAGCAGCCGGTGGAGGCGCTGGTGCGCGAACGGCCACCCGCCCATGTTCTCGGGCTCGTCCTGGACCCACACGAGCTCCGCGGCGTTCGGGAACCCCTCGAGCGCGTCGACGATCTGCGCCTCGGGCCAGGGGTAGAGCTGCTCGGCCCGCAGGACCGCCGCGGGCGCGGAGGTCTGGTCCCGGCGCGGGATCAGGTCGTAGGCGATCTTGCCGCTGCACAGGAAGACGCGCCGCACCTCCTCGGCGACCGGGCCCTTGTCCTCGGGCAGGATCTCCTGGAAGGCACCGGACGTGAACGCTGCCGCCGGCGAGGACGCGGCTTTCGCCCGCAGCAGCGCCTTGGGGGTCAGGACCACGAGCGGCTTGCGGACGTCGCGGCGCATCTGGCGGCGGAGCAGGTGGAAGTACTGGGCGGCGTTCGTGGGCTGCGCGACCTGGATGTTGTCCTCCGCGCAGAGCGTCAGGAAGCGCTCGAGGCGGGCTGAGGAGTGCTCCGGGCCCTGGCCCTCGTAGCCGTGGGGGAGCAGGAGCACGAGCCCCGAGGTCTGGCCCCACTTGTCCTCGGCGGCGACGAGGAACTGGTCGATGACGATCTGGGCGCCGTTCATGAAGTCGCCGAACTGCGCCTCCCACGCGACCAGCGCGTCCTTGCGGGCGACGGAGTAGCCGTAGTCGAAGCCCATCGCTGCGTACTCCGACAGCGGCGAGTCGTAGACCATGAAGCGCGCCTGCTCGTCGTCGAGGCTCGCCAGCGGGCAGTGCTCGGTCCCGTCGTCGTGGTTCACCAGCACGCTGTGCCGCTGGCTGAAGGTCCCCCGGCGGGAGTCCTGGCCGGCCAGGCGCACCGGCGTCCCCTCGAGCACGAGGGACCCGAAGGCGAACGCCTCGCCCATGGCCCAGTCGACGGCGTCCTGGGCGAGCTGCTCGCGCCGCTTCTCGAGCTGCCGCGCCAGCTTGGGGTGGATCGCGAAGCCGGCGGGGGCGGAGGTGGCGGCGAGCGCGATCCGCTCCAGGACGGCGCGGTCCACCCCGGTCTCCACGCGCCGCAGGACGCCCTTGGGCTCCGGCGGGCGCGGGGCGACGGGCTGGGTCTTCGGCGCGGAGGCGCGGGTCTCCTTCAGCGAGTTCTCCAGCCGGGCGCGGAAGTCGTCCAGTGCCTGCTCGGCCTCCTCGAGCGTCAGGTCGCCGCGGTTGACGAGCTCCTCGGTGTAGAGCTTGCGGACGCTGCGGCGCTGCTCGATCGCCGAGTACATCAGCGGCTGCGTGTAGCTCGGGTCGTCGCCCTCGTTGTGCCCCCAGCGCCGGTAGCACAGCATGTCGACGACGACGTCCTTCGCGAAGGCCTGCCGGAACTCGAGCGCGAGGCGCATGACGCGGACGCAGGCCTCGGGGTCGTCGCCGTTCACGTGGAAGATCGGCGCCTGCACGGTCTTCGCGACGTCGGTGGCGTACGTGCTCGACCGGGCCTGCTTCGGGCCGGTCGTGAAGCCCACCTGGTTGTTGATGACGAGATGGACGGTGCCGCCGGTGTGGTAGCCGCGCAGCTGGCTGAGGGAGAGCGTCTCCGCGACGACCCCCTGGCCGGCGAATGCGGCGTCGCCGTGCAGCAGCAGCGGCAGGACGGTCTTGCGCTCCTCGTCGCCGAGCTCGTCGAGCCGGGCGCGCACCATGCCCTCGACGACCGGGTTCACCGCCTCCAGGTGGCTCGGGTTCGACGACAGCGTCAGGGCGACCTCCTTGCCGTCCGGGGTCCGGTGCACGCCGGTCGCGCCGAGGTGGTACTTCACGTCGCCGGAGCCCTGCACCGAGTCGGGGTCGATGTCGCCCTCGAACTCGCGGAAGATCTTGTCGTAGCTCTTCTGAAGGACGTTCGACAGGACGTTGAGCCGGCCGCGGTGGGACATGCCGATCACAGCCTCGGTGATGCCGTGGTCGGACGCGCTGTTCAGGACGGCGTCGAGCATCGGGATGGTCGACTCGGCGCCTTCGAGGCTGAAGCGTTTGTGGCCGATGTACTTGGTGTGGAGGAACTTCTCGAAGGCCTCGGCGGCGTTCAGCTCGGAGAGGATGTGGCGCTGGTCGGCCACGTCGAGGGTCGTCTTCACGCCTTCGACGCGGTCCTGGATCCATCTCTTCTGGTCGCGCTCCTGGATGTGCATGTACTCGACGCCGACGGTGCGGCAGTACGCGTCCCTCAGCACGCCGAGGATGTCGCCGAGCGTCATCCAGTCCTTCCCGGCGAGGCCACCCGTCGCGAAGGTGCGGTCGAGGTCCCAGATCGACAGGCCGTAGGTGGCCGGGTCGAGCTCGGCGTGGACGCGCTGGAACGTGTGCGCGAGCGGGTTGAGGTTGGCGATCAGGTGTCCGCGCACCCGGTAGGCGTTGACGATCTTCCCGACCGCGACCTGCTTGTCGGCGTGGGCGGCGCTGCCCGTCGGAGCACTCGCGTTGTGCTCGTCGCGCCGCCAGCGGACGGGCTCGTAGGGGATGTGCAGGCTGTCGAAGACCTCGTCGTAGAAGGCGTGGTCGCCGAGCAGGAGCTCCTCGATGACGCGGAGGAACAGGCCGGACTCGGCGCCCTGGATCACCCGGTGGTCGTAGGTGGACGTGATCGTGATGACCTTGCCGACGCCCAGCTGCGCCAGCGTGCGGGGGTCGGCCGCCTTGTACTCGGCGGGGTGGTCGATGGCGCCGACCCCGACGATGACCGACTGGCCCGGCATGAGGCGCGGCACGCTGCCCACCGTGCCGACCGTGCCCGGGTTCGTGAGCGTGGCGGTGGTGTCGGCGAAGAGCTCCGGCGCGAGGTCGTTCGCGCGGATGCGCCGGATGACGTCCTCGTAGGCGCGGAAGAAGCCGGCGAAGTCCACGGTGTCGGCGGCCTTGATGTTCGGCACGAGCAGGATGCGGGAGCCGTCCTTGCGCTCGACGTCCACAGCGAGCCCGAGGTTCAGATGCTCGGGCCGGTGCACGTAGCGCTTGCCGCCGGCCTCGTGGTACGACGACGTCATCTGGGGCATGTGGCCCATGGCCCGCACGATGGCCCAGCCGATGAGGTGGGTGAAGGACAGCTTGCCGCCCCGCGTGCGGCCGAGCTGGTTGTTCGCGATCTTGCGGTTGACCTCGAGCAGCTTGGCGGGCACGACCCGGATCGACGTGGCCGTGGGCACCCCCAGCGACTCCACCATGTTCTCGGCGATGACGCTCGCCACCCCCCGCAGCGGCGTCGCCCCCTCCGGCACGCTCTCGCCCTCAGCCCCCTCACCAGCCTGACTGGCGGACCCGTCCCCCGCCGGTGAGCTGGACGCGCGAGCGGAGCGCCCCCCTCCGTCGGGCGTAGGCTGCCTGCCCGCGGCCCCGGAACCGGAGCCGGCCCCCCCGTCAGGCGCAGGCTGCCTGTCTGCCGTGCCGGAGCCTGACGGGGGGGCCGGCGTAGACGAAGAGGGGGCCGGCGAAGACGACTGGGCCGGCACCACAGCGGCGGACGACCAGGCAGGCTGGTAGTCCGAGAAGAACTCCTTCCACGACTCCCCGACCGAATCCGGGTCCGCCAGGTAGTCCCGGTACATCTCTTCGACCATCCAGCTGTTCGCGCCGAACTGCCTGGTCTCCTGCTGCTCCACCATGGGAACGCTCCACCGCGTCGCTCGTGCCGGCTTGGGCGTGCCTGCCGATGCTACCGCGGTCGTTGGGCCGGGTGACCTCCGCGGGCTAGTGTCGCCCCATGTCGGACGGCCTGGAACCCGTCGGCGTGGGGCCGTTGCCGCAGCCGTGGCCGGACGACCCCAGGCTGGACCCGGGACTGCTCGCGGAGGGCGACCGGCGCAACGTCGTCGATCGGTACCGCTACTGGCGGGTGGAGGCCGTCGTCGACGACCTCGACACGCGCCGGCACCCCTTCCACGTCGCGATCGAAAACTGGCGGCACGACCTGAACATCGGCGCGGTCGTCCGCAACGCGAACGCCTTCCTGGCCGCAGCGGTGCACATCGTCGGCCGGAGGCAGTGGAATCGCCGGGGGGCGATGGTGACCGACCGGTACTGCCACGTCGTCCACCACGCCACGCTGGAAGACCTCGCCGCCTGGGCGACCGGCGAAGGCCTGCCGCTGCTCGGTGTGGACAACCTGCCGGGGTCGGTGCCCCTCCCGGCCGCGGACCTGCCACGCGCCTGCGTGCTGCTGTTCGGTCAGGAGGGTCCGGGGCTGTCGGAGCAGGCGCGGGCGGCGGTCACCGCCACGCTGTCGATCCCGCAGTACGGCTCCACCCGGTCGATCAACGCGGGTGTGGCCTCGGGGATCGCGATGTACGAGTGGTGCCGCCGGCACGCCTGAGCCGTGAATCGCCGAGGCTCGTCCGAGGCGATTCTCATGACCTCGGTTGTGGCGGTCGCGCAGCGCCCGCCCTCGATGCTGATCCCGACGGCGGGGGCGGCCGGCGGAAGGTCAGCCGACGACGGCGTCGAGGTCGAGGACGCCGCCGGCCGCCTCGAACTCGGCGGAGGCCGCGCCCCGCAGGTCGGCGTCGGTGAGGTAGTCGAGCGCGGTCAGGGCCAGGCCGATCGCGCCGTCCACGCAGCCGGCGTCGGCGCGCTCGCCCGCCGCCCACTCGGCGAACTCCGGCTGGTGGATCGTCACGGTCGGCGGCGCGATCGCGAGCATCGGGTGGATCGACGGGACGCGGACGCTCACGTTGCCCAGATCCGTCGACCCGGTCAGCGTCCCCGGGATCACGCCGGCGGGCAGGGACCGGCGGCCGCGGGTCGCGACGTTCGCCGCCCAGCGGGCCGCGAGCGCGCGGTTGTTGCGGACCGGCATGTAGACCGGGGTCGGGTCCCAGCCGAGCTCGACCCGGGTGCCCGTCGCCGTCGCCGCCGCCGTGAAGACGGCGGTCGCGCGCTCCACGAGCTCCGCCAGCGTCTCCGGCTCGGCGGAGCGCAGGTAGAAGGTCGCGGCTGCGCGCTCGGGGACGATGTTCGGCTTCTGGCCGCCGTCGGTGATGACGCCGTGCACCCGGTCGGTCGGCAGCAGGTGCTGGCGGAGCGCCGCGATCCCGGTGTAGGCCTGCACGACCGCGTCGAGGGCGTTGCGGCCGAGGAACGGCCACGCCGACGCGTGCGCCGGCAGGCCGTGATAGGCCACGTCGACCGTGCGGACGCCGAGCCAGGGATGCTCGGCGACCTCGAGGCCCGCCGGGTGGAGCATCACGACCGCGTCGACCTCGTCGAACCCGCCGGCGCGGGCGATGATCTCCTTGCCTCCGCCGCCCTCCTCGGCGGGGGTCCCGATGAGCTCGACGCTGCCGTCGATGTCGCCGACGAGCCCCGCCGCGGCCAGGAACGCGCCCACGGCCGTGGCGGCGATCACGTTGTGGCCGCAGGCGTGCCCGATCCCGGGGAGCGCGTCGTACTCGGCGAGGACGGCGACCCGCGGCCGCCCCGCGCCGGCGCGGGCCCGCAGCGACGTCGGCAGGCCGTACGCGCCGACCTCCACCTCGTGGCCGCGCGCGCGGACCAGCCCGGCGACCGCAGCGGCGGCGCGGTGCTCTCCGAACCCGAGCTCGGGGTGGGCGTGGATCTCGTGGGACAGTGCGACGAGCTCGCCGGCCAGGCCCTCGACCGACGACGCGGCCGCTGCCCGCAGCGGCTCCGGCGCGCCGCGGTGTGCGGAGGTGAGCGGGTCCGTGGCCGCCATGTCCGCCGCCATCCGCTCGGCGAGACGCTCGAGGTAGCCGGGGTACGGGCGGGGCAGCTCGGTCATGGGCGTCAGGCTACCGGCGATGCTCACCGCGGTGGGCGGCGCATCCGCTGGAGCGCCACCCAGATCAGCAGGACGGCCGCGATCGCCAGGAGGTCCTGCGCGTGGAGCGCGAGGACGACCACTACACCCTCCCGAACACGAGCGTCACCGCGACGAGCAGCAGGACGATGAGCAGGGCCCGGAACTCCAGTTGCGCCCCGGGGGCGGCGACCGGGCCGTAGCCGGCGACCGCGCGGTCGTGGCCCACGACGACCGCTGCGACGTGGCCGGCGAGGAGCAGGCCGAAGGAGGCCGTGGCGAGCACCGGCAGCGGAGGGGGCGGCGGCAGCGCCGGCAGCAGCGCGCGCCATTCCAGCAGGACGGGGACGAGATGGTGGGCCGCGGCCCAGCCGGCGGCGGCGGGCAGCAGTGCCGGCACGAGGCCGCGCCGCCGGACCACCGCGGCGGCCACGGCGTACGTGACCAGGACGCAGGCGGCGAGGACGGCGGTGCCCACGACCTCCTGCGTCGCGCCGAGCGCGAGGCCGTGCCACGCGTCGCTCTCCAGGATGGCGTCGAAGAGGTTGGCGCCGATCACCACGGCGGCGACGCCGAGCAGGCCCGGAGCGGGCCGGCTGTCGGCAAGGCGCGTTCGCGGGTTCGCGAGCGCGAGCCGGCCAGCGGCGTCGCGGGTGACCGGCGCCATGGATCCCAGCACGGTCGAGTAGGCCTCCAGGGCCTCGCCGCGGGCGAACCAGGCCTGCCCGTAGACCAGTGCCGCGCCGAGTTGGGCGAGCCCGTAGAGGAGCAGGAACACGAGCAGCGTGACGGGGCGCCCCGGCAGGACGAGCGCGACCCACGAGAAGGCGAGCATGCCGGCGGCGGCGGGCCACCAGCCG
>Ga0136624_1000127_pt1 | contig 23855 bp, 24 predicted proteins | sample AntDrymUQ4692206_2_FD_104802 | JGI IMG/M metagenome (GOLD analysis project Ga0136624, IMG submission 104802) | Polar desert sand microbial communities from Dry Valleys, Antarctica - metaG UQ469 (22.06) | ecosystem: Environmental > Terrestrial > Soil > Desert | place: Antarctica: Dry Valley... | reverse complement strand
GCCGCGGCGACACCGGCTGCCAGTTCTCCCCTGGCGGCGCGAAGGCCTCCTCCACCTCCTCAGCCTACGGCGGGCGCGCCGCACGTCCGCTCGACCGGTAGCGTCGGCGTACGTGGGGGAACCGGTCATCAGTGTGCGCGGGCTGCGCAAGACGTACGGCTCCGTGGAGGCAGTACGCGGCATCGACCTGGAGGTCGCGGCCGGGCAGGTATTCGCCTTCCTCGGGCCTAACGGCGCGGGCAAGACGACGACCGTCGAGATCCTCGAGGGCTACCGTCGCCGCGACGCCGGCGAGGTGCGGGTGCTCGGGGTCGACCCGCAGCGCCCCACCACGGCATGGCGGGCGCGGATGGGCGTGGTGCTGCAGACCTGCCGGGTGCAGCCGGAGCTCACCGTGGGCGAGACGATGTCCATGTACGCCGGCTACTACCCGCGACCGCGCCCGGTCGAGGAGGTCCTCGACCTGGTCGGGCTGACCGACCTGCGGGATCGCCGGGCGGGGAAGCTGTCCGGCGGTCAGCAGCGCCGGCTGGACGTCGCGCTGGCGCTCATGGGTGACCCGGACCTGCTGTTCCTCGACGAGCCGACCGAGGGGTTCGACCCGTCGGCCCGCCGCGACGCGTGGTCGATGATCTCCGGGCTGCGCGATCTGGGGAAGACGGTGTTCCTGACGACCCACTACATGGACGAGGCCGCGGCGTTGGCCGACCTCGTGACGATCATCGCCGACGGCCGGATCGTCGCGCAGGGTCCGCCGACGGCGATCGGGCGGAGTGACGCGATCACCCATGTGGTCTTCCGGCTGCCCGCCGGCGTACCGGTCGGCGACCTGCCACCTGCGGTCGCCGCCAAGGCCGCCGTCTCCGCGGGCCGGGTGTCCCTCGCCGTACCCGATCCGGTGCCGCTCTTGCACGCGCTCACCGAGTGGGCGCTCGCGCGGCAGCTCACCCTTTCGGACCTGGAGGTGCGGCCGGCCAGCTTGGAGGACGCGTACCTGCAGCTGACGTCGTCGGAAGCCCGGTCGTGAACGGGCTCGCCTTGGTCTGGCACCAGTACCGCTACGACCAGAAGACCTTCTGGCGCGACCCGACCGCCGTTGGGTTCACGGTCGCGTTCCCACTCATCTTCCTCTTCATGTTCGCCACCATCTTCGGCAACGCAGAAAGCGTCGTCGGCGGCGTACGCATCACCAGAACGACGTACTACGTACCGAGCATCATCACTTTGGCACTCATCGGCGCCACCTTCTTCAACCTGTCGATCACGCTGACCGAGCTGCGGGAGAGCGGCGTACTGAAGCGGGTGCAGGCGACTCCGCTGCCCAGATGGGTCTTCCTGGCGGGCCGAGTGATCACCTCGATCCTCGTCACCCTGCTGCTCACCGCCGTCGTCTTCGGCATCGGGCGGATCGTGTACGGCGTGGCGCTGCCGGGTCGGACACTGCCGGGTCTGCTCCTCGCACTGTTCGTTGGGGCGGCGACGTTCTGCAGCCTGGGTTTCGCGCTGTCCGGCCTCGTTCCCACCACACAGGCGGCACCGGCAGTCGTCAACGTCATCGCGCTGCCGCTGGAGTTCATCTCCGGTCTCTTCATCCCGAAAGAAGAGCTGCCGGACTGGATGGTCAGCGTCGCGGCGATCTTTCCGATCAACCCGCTGTTCGAGTCCATGCTCGCCACCTTCACTCCGGGCACGGCTGCGCCCGGGATCGCCTGGGGCGATCTCGCCGTCGTCGCCGCGTGGGGAGTCGCCGGCGCCGTCGCAGCGGCGTTCACCTTCCGCTGGGCGCCGCGCCGCAGTTGACCAAGAGCACCTCGATTGGCTACTTCCGCGTTTGGTCACCGGCTCGATTGGGACGAGTCAGTCGGCGTAGCTCTTCGGGCCAGCGGCTCCGGCTCTGCTCCGCCAACGCCTGGTCGACGAAGAATTCCTTCTTGGACCAGCTGGGCACCACCACGGCAACCCCTGGGTCGACGCCGAAGATTGCGGATACAGCAACCGTCGTCGCAGGCCCTGGCGGTTCCATCGGCTGGTCGTCGCACGGAGGCCGCACCCCTTGTCCGACGCTGCGACCCACGGGCACGCCGGTTTCGCTGTACAACCTGTCGCCGCCGGACGAGACCGCCGCCCGGCAGACTGTCGAAGCGGCATGACCAGCCCGCCACGCTTTCAGGGGAAGCTCAGCCGCCGGCTCCATCGGCGCAGCGTGCGGTGCAGTGCGACGACGAATGCGTCCAGAAGGTGCCAGCATGGCCCGATGAGCACCCAACGCACGGTCGGCGTGGGCATCGGCGCGGGCGAGCTGGCTACCGGCGACCCCGACGATCTGGCCACCGCGGACATGGTGCTCAACATCGGTCCGCAGCACCCATCCACCCACGGTGTGCTGCGGCTGATCCTCACCCTCGACGGTGAGCGCATCGTGCGCGCCGAACCCGTCATCGGCTACATGCACCGCGGCGCGGAGAAGCTGTTCGAGGTTCGCGACTACCGGCAGATCATCGTGCTGGCCAACCGGCACGACTGGCTGTCGGCCTTCGCCAACGAGCTGGGCGTCGTCCTGGCGGTCGAGCGGATGCTCGGCATGGAGGTGCCGGCGCGAGCCACCTGGACGCGCACGCTGCTCGCCGAGTTGAACCGGGTGCTCAACCACCTGATGTTCCTCGGCTCGTACCCGCTCGAGGTCGGTGCGATTACGCCGATCTTCTACGCCTTCCGCGAGCGAGAGACCATCCAGGCGGTCATGGAGGAAGTCTCCGGCGGGCGCATGCACTACATGTTCAACCGCGTCGGCGGTCTCAAGGAGGAGCTGCCGGCCGGCTGGCTGGGCCGCACGCGGCGCGCTGTCGCCGACGTACGCCGTCGGCTACCGGACATCGAGAACCTTGTTCTCGGCAACGAGATCTTCCGGGCCCGCACCCGCGGGGTCGGCGTGCTGCCACCGGACCTGGTTCTTGCGTACGGCGTGAGCGGTCCGATTGCGCGCGCCTCCGGAGTCGACGTCGACCTTCGCCGCGACGAGCCTTACCTCGCCTACGGCGAGCTGGGCGACGCCGTACGAGTCGTCACCCGACGCGAGGGTGACTGCCTGGCGCGGTTCCAGTGCCTGGCCGAGCAGGTGCGGGTGTCGCTCGACCTCGCCGACGCCTGCCTCGATCGGATCGAGGAGCTGCCGCCTGGGCCCATCAACCAGCGGCTGCCCAAGGTGCTGCGGGTCCCCGAGGGCCACTACTACGCCTGGACGGAGAACCCGCTCGGCATCAACGGCTACTACCTCGTGTCGCGGGGGGAGAAGACGCCATGGCGGCTGAAGCTGCGGTCCGCGTCGTTCAACAACGTGCAGGTGCTTGCTCGCCTGCTGCCCGGGACGCTGGTTGCCGACATGGTGGCGATCCTCGGCTCGATGTTCTTCGTCGTCGGCGACGTCGACAAGTGAGCAGCCGAGTGAGCAGCCACGTGAGCGGACAAGTGACAGCCAACGTGAGCAACTCGTTGGACGTGCTGGACTGGCGGCGCCGGGTGTTCGCGCTGTACGCCGACGTGCGCGCGACCGACGACCCGCAGGTGGCGCACGAGACGTGGCGGCAGGGGCGGGACGAGCTTTTTGCCACCCACCCAGCGTCCCCGCTCACTGCGGACAGCCGGGCGACGTTCAGCGGTCTTCCGGTCGCGCCCTACGACCCGCTGTGGCGCTTCGAGTGCACCGTGGACCGGGACGTCCCGCCGTACCGGCTCGAGGTTCCCTCGGGAACCGACGGCATCGTTGCGTTCGAACGGGCCGGCCGGGTGGAGCTGCCCGGGGTGGGCAGCCTCGACGTGTGGTGGTTGGCGTCGTACGGCGGCGGGGTGTTCCTGCCGTTGAAGGACGCCACCGCGGGACGGACCACCTACGGCGGCGGACGCTATCTGCTCGACACCGTCAAGGGTGCCGATCTGGGTGGTGACGTACGGAGCGGCGCACTCGTCATCGACCTGAACTTCGCCTACAACCCGTCCTGTGCGTACGACCCGGCCTGGGCCTGCCCGCTCGCGCCCGCCAGCAACACACTCTCCGTCGAGGTGGCCGCCGGCGAACGTGCGGCCACCTCTCTTCCTGCCGAGGAGTAGGGCCGAGGACTAGAGCAGGCCCTTCTCCTCCAGGTACTGCTGGGCGACGTCGGCCTCCTTTGCGCGCTCAGCGTCGACCTTTCGGTTCAGTTCGGCCAGGTCCTCGGTGGTCAAGACCGGGGCGAGCTTGTTCAGCGCCTCCTCCACTCCGGGCTCCTCGGCGACGGAGGCATTGGCGACCGGCACGAGGTTGTCGGCGTTCTGCAGGCCCTTGTCGTCCTCGAGGACAACCAGGCCGAACTCCGCGAGGGTGCCGTCAGTGGTCGCGACCAGGCCGAGCTCTGCCTGACCGGACTGGACGGCCTCCTTGGTCTGCACGGTGTCGAACCCCAGCGGCTGCACCTTCTTGATCTCGATGCCGTAGACGTCCTCGAGGCCGGGCTGGCAGAACGGACGCTGCGGGCACTCCTCCACTGCGGCGAGCGTGATCGGCTCGTTGACCTTCTGCCCGAAATCGGACAGCGACTTCAGGTCGTTCTGCTGCGCGAACTCCTCGGACACCGCGAAGGCGTTCTGGTCGACTGCTGCCGCCGGTTCGAAGACCACGAGTCCCTGCTGCTCGGCGAGCCCGCGCAGCACCTCCATCGTCGCGTCGATGTCAGCTGAGGCCACCGGTTCGGCGTCCGTCCCGTTAACTTTGAGGTTGAGGAATTCCGCCAGCGTGGCGGCGTACTCCGGCACGATGTCGATCTGGCCGGACTCCAGCGCCGGCTCGTAGAGCTCGCGGTTCTGCACGGTCGTCACCTCGACGCCGTAGCCCTCCGCCTCGAGCAGTGCGGCGTACATCTCCGCCATCACCTTGCTCTCGGTGAAGGCGCCGGCCCCGATGGTGAGCTGGCCCTTCTCGGCGCCCTCACCGGTGGCCGGGGTACTGCCAGCCGTGGTCGTGGGGTTCGGCGCCGGCGGGGGCTGGGCGGCGCCGTCGAACGCGTCGCCGCCCCCGCCGCACGCGGCGAGCAGCAGGAGCAACAGCGTGGAGACGATCGCGGTGACTCCGCGCGGCAGCCCGCGCAAGCCTCGGGGAGACGACGTAGCGGTGGAGTTTTGTACGGACGACATGGCGCGCATGGGCGACCGCCTTCTGTGTCCCGCAGCACGGTAGGGCGCTGCGCGTGTCTAGGCGGGCACCGGACGGGTCCCGCGCAGTCCAGCCAACTACCCTCAGCCACTCCACGCCAACATCAGATGCCAGATCGTTACCGCCCGGCAAGAACCCGGTCGTCCTCGCGCGCCACCGCGTCGCCGGTTTCGGCGTCGGCGTCGGCGTCGGCTGCGCCGGTCGCCCGCGCCTCGCGGGCCGCCCGGCGGCGTACGTCGGTGCGCCGCTGGAGCCCCGCCATCGACAACTCCACGATCAGGGCAAGCAGCGCCACCAGCAGGGCGCCGGCCACTACCTGCGCCTGGTCCTGGAATGCGATGCCCTGGGTGATGATCCGGCCCAGCCCACCCCCGGCGACGATCGCGGCAAGCGTCGCGGTCGCGACGACCTGCACCGCGCTGGTGCGCAAGCCCGCCATCACGAGCGGCATCGCCAGCGGCAACTCGACCTTGCGCAGCAGCTCCCCGCCGGACATCCCCATGCCGCGCGCCGCCTCCACCACGTCGCGGTCGACCTGGCGCATGCCCACGTAGGTATTGGTGAGGATCGGTGGGATGGCGAAGAGCACCAGCGCGGTGACGGTGGCCTTGGCGCCGATGCCGAGCGGCCCGATCGCCAGGAGCACCAGCACAGCAAACGTGGGAACGGCTCTGCCGACGTTGCTGACGTTGATGGCCAGCGTGCCGCCCCGTCCGAGGTGGCCGAGCACCAGGGCGATCGGCAACGCCACCAGGCAGGCGATGCCTACCGCCAGTGCCACCAGACCGACGTGCTCCACCAAGCGGGTGGGCACGCCGTTAGGCCCTTGCCAGTGCGTCGGGTCGGTGAACCACTGGACCACTTCGGTGAGCGCGTTCACTGGACGCCTCGCTGCCACGGCGTCAGCATGCGCTGCACCCCCAGTAGCAGCAGGTCAGCAGCTACCGCGATGACCACGCACAGTGCGGCGGCAGTCAAGACCTGTGCCCTGAACACGCTGTTCAGCCCCTCGTAGATGAGATTGCCGAGTCCACCGGCACCGATGAGCGCGCCGACGGTGACCAGCGCGACGGTGGAGACGGTGGCGATGCGCAGCCCTGCGAAGACCGCCGGCAGCGCGAGCGGAAGCTCGACAGAGAACAGCTGTCGCGCCGGACCGTAGCCCATCCCGCGCGCGGACTCCCGGACGTCCTCGGGCACGCCTTCCAGTCCGGCTATGACGTTGCGCACCAGGATGGTGAGGGAGTAGATCACCAGCGCGATGATCACCGTCGGCGCTCCGAGGCCGGTGAAGGGCAACAGCAGGCCGAACAACGCCAGCGAGGGAACCGTGTACAAGCCGGTGGTGACGCCGAGGACGGCCCCTTCGGAGCGGAAGCGCCGCGCGAAAAGGGCGACCGGGAAGGCGATGGCGAAACCGATCGCCACCGACACCACGGTCAGGAAGACGTGCTGCTGTACGGCGGAGACAATTTCCTCCGACCGGGTACGCACGTAGTCTCCACAGAGCCACGCGTTCTCCGCCAAGCATCCTTGGGCGAGAGGGGTCACCCGATGGACCGTACCGCCGAACCGATGATCCGTCTCGATGCCGTCACCAAGCGGTACCCGGACGGGACCGTCGCCGTCGACGACCTCGACCTCGACGTGGCCAGTGGTGAACTCGTCGTGCTGGTCGGCCCGTCCGGTTGCGGCAAGACGACGACGATGAAGATGGTCAACCGGCTCATCGAACCGACGAGTGGACGCATCTACCTCGACGGCGACGACGTGACGAAGGTCGACCCGGTACAGCTACGTCGCCGGATCGGCTACGTCATCCAGCAGGTCGGGTTGTTCCCGCACCGCACGATTCTCGACAACACCGCGACGGTGCCTTCGCTCATCGGCTGGGACAAGCGCAAGGCGCGGGCACGAGCCACCGAGCTGCTCGATCTCGTCGGTCTCGATCCCGACCGCTTCGGGAAGCGCTACCCCCACCAGCTGTCGGGCGGCCAGCGCCAGCGGGTCGGGGTGGCGAGGGCGCTCGCCGCGGATCCGCCGGTGCTGCTGATGGACGAACCGTTCGGTGCGGTCGACCCGATCGTGCGGGAGCGGCTGCAGGACGAGTTCCTGCGGCTCCAGGCGGAGGTACACAAGACGGTGCTCTTCGTCACCCACGACATCGAGGAGGCGGTGCGCCTCGGCGACCGGATCGCCGTCTTCGCCCAGGGCGGGCGCATCGAGCAGTACGACACCCCGGCGACGATCCTCGGCGTACCGGCGACCCCCTTCGTTGCCGACTTCGTCGGCGCCGACCGCGGGCTCAAGCGGCTGTCCGTCACCCACATCGACCGCGCCGACCTGGAGAGCCCGCCCGTCGTCCACCTCGACGATCGGCTCGCCGTCGCCGCGGACGAGCTGAGTCGACGCACCGCGCGCTGGGCGGTGGTGCTCGACGACGCCCAGCAGTTGCATGGGTGGATCGGCGTCGACGCCACCCGCGGCGACGGTGTGGTCAGCGACCGGGCTCGGCGGATGGCCGCGTGGGTGCCGATGGGTGCCACACTCAAGGCGGCGTTCGCCGAGATGCTCAAGCAGGACTCCGGGTGGGTGGCGGTGCTGGATGGTGACCGCTACCTCGGCGTACTCACTCCGAGCAGCCTGCACGAGGCGCTGCGCCGCTCGGTCGACGCCGACGCGGCCGGGGTGGAAGGCGCCACGGTCGACGTAGCCACCGTCGAGCACGCCTGAGCGCCACCCCCTCCTCTCCGACCCCCTCCTCTCCGACCTGTCAGGCAATGCGTGCGCTATAGCGCACGGATTGCCTGACAACTCTGCCTAGCAGTGGACGGCGGCGGGTCAGGCGGGAGCCACGTCGTCGTCGTCGGGCGGTTTGTCCGGTACGCGGCACACCCGCTCGAGGAACAGCGCCACCGCCACCACGAGCAGCGCCGCCAGTACGGCGAAACCCGCTCGCGCGGCGTTGCCGCGGGTGAACGCGGTGCTCGCCGGCAGCAGGAACAGGCAGACGCCGGTGTACGCCCCGGCGACCAGGGCGCCCGTGTGCGACCCGGCCTTGGCGAGCGCCGCCATGCGGGCGGCGACGAGCGGGTTCACCGGCTTGGTGCCCGGCCGCCGTTGCAACCTGGCCTGCAGTCCCCGCGCGGTGACCGCCAGCGCGACAGCGAGCAGCAGCAGTGCGACCGCCGCGCTGGACGGCACCCCGGGTTGCAGGCTCGCCCGACTGTCCAGGACGCGCAGCACCGCCCAGGTGACCGCCGCCGCGACCACGAGCAGCGCAGCCAGCACGGCCGGCCGGGTGGGTTTCACGCGGGAAGCCGCAGGTGCAGAGTCGGGCAGCGGCGTACGCCGCCGCGGCCGGCAGCAGTAAGCAGGTCGGCGACCATCCCGCGAGCGGGGAGCGCGGCATCCGGGTCGACGTCGAGCCAGGGCGCGAGCACAAAGGCCCGCTCGTACGCCCGCGGATGCGGCACGGTGAGCACCGGTCCGCACCGCCGCTGGTCGCCTACCGCAATGATGTCGATGTCGATGACACGGGGTCCCCACCGCTCCCGGCGGATCCGGCCCAGCGCGTCCTCCACGGAGTTGACCCACCGCAGCAGCGCCTCCGGCGGGAGCGCCGTCTCGACGAGCAGTACGGCGTTGAGGTAGTGCGGCTGCTCGGGGCCGCCGACGGGAGCGGTTTCGTAGACAGCAGACACGGCGACCGGGCACAGCTCGCCATCGGCGACCAGCTGGTCGAGCGCCCCTTGCAGGTGCGCCAACCGGTCGCCGAGGTTGCTCCCCAGCGAGAGCACACAGCGGTGGCGGCCGGAAGGGAGCGCTCGGCTCACCCGCGGTCCCGAGCAACAGTCACCGCAACGTCGGTGAAGGTCACCGGCAAGGGGGCGCCCGGCTTGTGCACAGTGACCTCGACCGAGTCGACCAAGGGCTCGCCCAGACAGGCGTCGGCGACCCGCTGCGCCAACGTCTCCAGCAGGCGCACCGGCTCTCCCCCGACCACGGCGGCGACGCGCTGGGCCAGCGCGCCGTAGTCGACGGTGTCCGCCAGGTCGTCACTGTCGGCGGCGGGACCGGTGTCGAGGAAGAGCATCACGTCCACCAGGAAGTCCTGACCGTGCGCTCGCTCCTCGGGGAGTACGCCGTGGTGTCCTCGGACGCGCAGGCCGCGCAGCGTCACCCGGTCGCTCACTCGGTCACTCCGTCCGCCGACGTAGGTTCTGCTGCCCGCCACGCCGCAGCTTGCCGCACCGCCGCAGCCACCCGCACGGCGTCGAGGCTGGCGGCCACCTCGTGGACGCGTACGCACCACACGCCGCGGGCGGCGGCCAGCGCACTGACTGCCACGGTCCCCGCAGCCCGATCGCCGGTCGGCCGGTCGGCGGTCGGCCGGTCATCGCCCTGCGGAGAGCCCAGCAACCGACCGAGGAAGGACTTGCGGGAGGCTCCCACCAGCAGCGGGCGACCGAGCGCGGCCAACTCGTCGAGGCCGGCCAGCAGTGCCCAGTTGTGATCGGCGTTCTTGGCGAACCCCAATCCGGGGTCCAGGACGACCTGCTCGGGTCGTACGCCGGCGCCGATCACCTCGTCGAGTCGCGCGCGCAGCTCGTCGCGGACCTCCGCCACGACGTCGTCGTACACCGCCTGGTGCTGCATGGAGTCGCTGTGCCCGCGCCAGTGCATGACGACGTACGGCACCCCGGCGGCGGCAACGAGCCGGGGCAGCGCCGGGTCGGCCAGCCCCCCGCTCACGTCGTTGACGATGCGGGCACCCACTGCGAGCGCCGCTTCGGCAATGTCCGCGCGCATCGTGTCGATGCTGACCGTGGCCCCGGCGGCGGCGAGTTCGCGCACGACGGGCAGGACCCGGCGGCGCTCCTCCTCCGGCGTGACCCGTGCGGCGCCCGGCCGGGTGGACTCCCCGCCCACGTCCACGATGTCGGCGCCCGCCCGGTACAGCACCAGCCCGTGGGTCACCGCGTCGCCCGCGTCGAGGAAGCGTCCTCCGTCGGAAAAGGAGTCGGGGGTCACGTTGACCACACCCATGACGCGGCACCGGTCGAGGTCGGCGAGGCCAACGACTGCGGGGTACGCCGCAGCGACCTCCGTCATAGCGGGCACCCTACGCGCGCGCGACCCGACGCTGCGCCTGCTTCAAGTGTGGGCCGTCACGCACCGCGGGCGGCACGGCGAGCAGCGACAACCGCAACGCCCGCAACGCCGCAACCGCAGCGACGTCTGTCGTGGGCAGGCCGGGGAGCTGGAACTGGCGTCGCGCCCAGGGCGGCAGGGTGGCGAAGGCCAACCCGGCGGCCGAGGCCCACAGCGGCCGGGCGGGTGTGACCACCTGCACGAGCACCGGCATGGGCGGCAGCAGCACGAACAGCACCGCCTCCCGGGCAGCCGGCGTCGCCCGTAGCTCGGGGCGCATGTCCGCGAAGTAGCCGGCGAGATCGGCGACGGTCCGCGGCACATCGACACCGCGGATGCCGGCGAGGCGCGCCATACGGACCTGCTCGGTGACGTAGCGGTCGGCATCGGCGTCGCTGAGCCGCAACCCCCCGCGCCGAACGGTGGACAGGAACGAGTCGACCAGACACGCGTGCACCCACAGCAGGAGCTCCGGCTGGTTCGCCCGGACCTCCGCTCCGGTCACCGGGTCAGGCATCCGGATCTTGCGGTGCCCGCCACGTATCCGAGCGGCCATCCGCCGCGCTTGATCCGTCGTTCCGTACGTCGTGACGCCGACGTACTCCGCAGTGCGGAACAGCCGCCCCCACGCGTCGCGCTTGAAGTCCGACGTCTCGTGGATGACCGCCATGGCCACCGGGTGCAAAGCCTGCAGCAGCAGCGCGCGCAACCCAGCCAGGCCGAGCAGCGGGTCGGCGTGGACCCGCCATGTCACGCTGTCAGGCCCGAACAGCCCGAGATCGCCGTCATCGAAGTCTTCCGCAGCAGTCATGTCCCGCTCAGGGTGGCACCCTTACCGTCTTGTTGCAGCATGGGGCGAGTGGGTGCGCGGTCCGCGACAACCAGTCACGATCAGCACCACTGGCAGCCCGACCGATGACGATTGGGGGAGCCGTTGAGCACTACGCCGATCGCCGACCTCGCCCTGTTGTCCGACTGCCACTCCGCCGCGCTGGTCAACCGCGACGGCTGCGTCGAGTGGCTGTGCTTCCCGCGTTTCGACAGCCCCGCGGTCTTCGCCCGGCTGCTCGACGACGACGCGGGCCACTGGACAGTTCGGCCCATCGGAGCCGGGCACGAGGTGAGCCGCCGCTATCTCGACCGCACGATGGTGCTCGAGACGACCTTCCGTACGTCGACTGGCGTCGTCGTCCTCACCGACGCGCTCGCCATGGGAGCGCACAACACCGGACACCAGCTCGGTGCGGGCGCCCCGCACCTGCTGCTTCGCCAACTTCGCTGCACGGAGGGGGAGGCGGAGATCGAGGTGAGCTATACGCCGCGCCCAGAGTTCGGCCACGTCGTACCGCGATTGAGCAATGTCGACGGCGGGATCACCGCAAGGGGAGGTGCGGAGTGGCTGGTGCTCACCTGCCCATTCGAGTTGGAGTACGACCGCGCCGGCGCCCGGGGCCGTACCGGGCTGCGCGCAGGGGAGACGCTGCGCTTCGCGCTGCATCGGTCGACGCTGCAGGATTCTCCGGCGCGGGTGTGGTCACAAGGCGAGCTCGGCGAGCGGCTCGAGGGGACCGTGACCGCATGGCGGTCGTGGGCCGACGAGCACCAGCAGTACGACGGACCGTGGGATCACCTGGTGAAGCACAGCGGCCGGGTGCTGCAGGCGCTGACCTATCAACCCAGCGGCGCGATCGTGGCGGCGGCGACCACCTCGCTCCCGGAGGCGGTGGGCGCGGATCGCAACTGGGACTACCGCTACTCCTGGGTGCGCGACGCCAGCATGACGATGGAGGCGCTGTGGGTGGCCGCCTGCCCGGATGAAGCGGATGACTTCTTCGGGTTCATGACCACCGCGGCGGCCGGCTCCGGCGGACCGGAGCGGTCGCTGCGGATCGTGTACGGCGTCGGGGGCGAGCACGACATCAGCGAGCGCACGCTGGACCACCTCGACGGCTGGCGGGGAAGCCAGCCGGTCCGCGTCGGCAACGACGCCTGGAAACAGGACCAGCTCGACGTCTACGGGGAGCTCCTCGGCGCCGCGCACCGCCTGGCCGACCAGCTCGACGACCTCGATACGGACACCCGCGGCTTTCTTGTGCGCACGGCGGACGCGGCAGCGGCGCGCTGGCGCGACCCGGATCAGGGCATCTGGGAGGTGCGCGGAGAGCCGAAGCAATTCCTGCACTCAAAGGTGATGTGCTGGCTCGCGCTGGACCGCGCCATCGAGTTGGCGGAGCTACTGCAGGCGGCGGAGAAGGTGCCGCAGTGGACGAAGGTCCGGGAGGAGATCAAGGAGACGGTCCTGGCGAAGGGGTGGAACGAGGAGGCGGGATCCTTCACCCAGCACTTCGGCTCCACCGCGCTCGACGCGTCGAGCCTCGTCCTGCCAATCGTCGGCTTCCTCCCGGCCGACGACGAGCGCATGCGGGCCACCATCGAGACCATCGCGGACCGGCTCAGCGACGAGCGGGGGCTGATCTACCGCTACAGCGCGGAGGACGGCGACGACGGTGTCGGCGGCAAGGAGGGGACGTTCCTGCTGTGCACCTTCTGGTTGGCGGAGGCGCTCGCGTTGGCGGGCGAGGTGGACCGGGCGCGGACCGCATTCGAAACCGCGGCTGCCTTCGCCAACGACGTAGGGCTGCTCGCCGAGGAGGTCGACTCGGACAGCGGTGAGCTGTTGGGCAACTTTCCGCAGGCGTTCAGCCATGTGGGTCTCATCAACGCCGCCTGGGCCATCAGCCGGGCGGAGAGCCAGCACGAGGACCTACCCTCGAAGGCGTGACCGCCGACCGACCGCCCCGGCTGCGCCCGCTGCCGGGCGCGTACGCCGACGCGGCGCCGGACCGCTCGGCGGCGCTGTCCGACGCGGCGCTGCTGGAGCTGTTGGAGCAGGCGCTGGCCGACCTCCCCCGCGCCGAACGGGCGGCGGCGGTGGTGGCGTACGGATTGGACGAGGGCACCCAGGGCGTGGCCGACGACCTCGGGCTCAGCGAACCCGAAGCGGACGCACTCACCCGCAGCGCCGTTCAGCTGCTACGCGGCGCGCTCGCGGACGTCGATCTGGACGAGCCGCAGGTCCACGCGCGGCTCGAGCAGCGTCGGCGGCGGCGTACTTCGACTCCTGACACCGGCTGAGCGGTGCGCTACCAGTCAGACCTGGAGGACAGCGCCCGCTGGGACGGGTTCGTGTTGCGGCCCGGCGACATCGTCATCAGTGCCCGCTCGAAGACCGGGACCACGTGGGTGCAGATGATCTGCGCGCTGCTCGTCTTCCAGACGGCCGACCTGCCCGCGCCGCTGACCACGCTGTCACCGTGGCTGGACATGCTGCTGCGGCCGGTCGACGAGGTCCATCGCCAGTTGGCGGAGCAGCGGCATCGGCGCTTCATCAAGACGCACACGCCGCTGGCCGGACTGCATCTTGCAGCAAACGTCACCTACGTGGTGACTGCGCGGGATCCGCGCGACATGGCGATCTCGCTGTATCACCAGGGCACCAACCTCGACCGCGACGTGATTCGCCGGCTGCTCGGCGAACCGCAAACGCCCGCCGAGACCTCCCCGGCTGTACGCCCCGATGCGCGACAGGCGTTGCTGAACTGGATCGAGGACTCGCGCAGCCCGCAGGAGAGCATGGACTCCCTTCGCGGAGTCATGGCGCACCTGTCAGAGGCGTGGGATCGGCGGCACGAGCCGAACGTCGTCCTCGTCCACTACCGCGACTTGTCCGACGATCTGGAGGGCGAGATGCGCCGGCTGGCCGACTCGCTGGGTATCGCCGTACCCGAGCGGGCGTGGCCGGCGCTGGTCCACGCGGCGCGGTTCGAGAGCATGAGCGCCCGGGCGGACGAGTTGGTCCCCGACGAACGGGCCGGGATCCTGAAGAGCAACCAGCGCTTCTTCCGCAGCGGCGAGTCGGGGCAGTGGCGGGAGTTGCTCACTGCCGACGATGTCGCCCGATACGACGAGAAGGTTCGGGCGCTGGCGCCCGCTGACCTGCGCGAGTGGCTGCACCGCTGAGGGCATAACGGGCCGGCAGGCCGGGACGGCTAGCGTGACCCGGTGCCACTGCTGGGAGCGGGAGACCCGCTGCCCGGGCGTCCGCAGCGGATCCTGGTGGCCGGGACGTCCGGGTCGGGCAAGACGACGCTGGCCGGCCGGGTGGCCGACGCACTCGCAGCGCCGCACATCGAGATCGACGCGCTCTACCACGGCCCGGCCTGGACGCCGCTGGCGAGCTTCGAGTCCGAGGTCCGCCGATTCAGCGCGGAGCCGCGCTGGGTGACTGAGTGGCAGTACGACGTCGTACGCCGCGTGCTGGCCGAGCGCGCCGACCTCGTGGTCTGGTTGGACCTGCCGAAAGCCGTGGTCATGCGCCGGGTGGTCCTGCGCACGGTTCGCCGCCGGATGCGCCGCGAAGAACTGTGGAACGGCAATCTAGAACCGCCGCTGCGGACGTTCGTCACCGACCCAGAACACATCGTGCGCTGGGCCTGGACGACGCACCACAAGACCGGACCCCGGCTGGCAGCGCTACGAAGTCAGCGACCCGACCTCGTCATCGTGCGCCTCCGCAACCGTTCGGCGGTGAACCGCTGGCTGCGCGGTCCGCTGCGGCGCGCCGCCGAGGGAAACCGGTGACTGGAGCGGTCCGGAAGACACGAATGCCCCGGACGGTGGACGTCCGGGGCCTCGTGCTTTCCAGGGCGTCGACCCGCCTGGTTTGCCTCTCGGCACATGGTCGCTCGAAGCGACAGGGTTGGGACCGGGGCCATTGGAGCGGGTCGACCGGCACCTCGTGAGGCGCCGCAGCCAAGACTAACGCGACCCCTGCGCTTGGTCTTCCGCTTCCGGCAGATCCACCCGATCGCGACGCGCTCCGGCCGATCTCGTGGTTGGTGTAGTCGGGCGGTTCAGCGGGCGAGGATGAGGCTCATCGCTTCGGCGCGGGTGGCAGAGTCCTTCTGGAAGCCGCCGCGCACTGCCGAGGTCACCGTCTTCGAGCCGGGCTTGCGTACGCCTCGCATCGTCATGCACAGGTGCTCGCACTCCACCACGACGATGACCCCGCGGGGCCGCAGCGCGGTGACGAGCGCGTCCGCGATCTGGGTGGTCATCCGCTCCTGCACCTGCGGCCGCCGCGCGAAGACCTCGACGAGCCGGGCCAGCTTCGACAAGCCGGTGATGCGGCCGTCCTCGGCCGGGATGTAGCCGACATGGGCGACCCCGAAGAACGGCGCCAGGTGGTGCTCGCACGTGCTGTAGACCTCGATGCCGCGGACCAGCACCAGCTCCTGGTGTCCGGCGTCGAAGGTGGTCTGCAGCACCTCGTGAGGTCGCTGCCGCATGCCGGCGAACATCTCGGCGTAGGCCTGCGCCACCCGCGCGGGGGTTTGCCGCAGACCGTCGCGATCTGGGTCCTCTCCGATGCCGAGAAGCAGCTCGCGGACGGCCGCCTCCACGCGGGCGGCATCGAAGCGAGCCGCTGGTTGGCCATCGAGGTCGGGCAGCGTGATGGGGTCGACCACCGGCTCAGCTTTCCGCGGCGTCCTGCGCCGGAGTGGGCGGCTGCGGACCGGTCGATCCCGGAGCCGGGCGGCTGCCGGGTACGTCGGTCGGCTGCGGCAGGCCCATGCTGCTGTGCTCACGCTCGCGCCCATGTCCGTTGGAGTGGGCGAGCTCCTTGGGTGTCATCACCGGCGGACGGTTCGGTGGCACCCGGTCGCTGGCCCCCACCCACGCCGGCCGGGAGGGACGTCGGCGGATGGTCGGCCCGAAGATCTCGGCCACCTCCGCCTTGTCGAGGGTCTCCTTCTCCAGCAGCGCGAGCACCAGCTGGTCGAGCAGGTCGCGGTTGTCGTTGAGGATGTCCCAGGCCTCGTCATGCGCCGCCTGGATGAGGCGCTTGACCTCCTCGTCGACCACCGACGCCACGTGCTCGGAGTAGTCGCGCTGGTGGCCCATGTCGCGGCCGAGAAAGACCTCGCCGCTGCCCTGTCCGAACTTGATGGGACCGAGCCGCTCGGTCATGCCGAACTGGGTGACCATGGCCCGCGCCACGCCGGTGGCCTTCTCGATATCATTGGCCGCACCGGTCGTCGGGTCCTGGAAGACCAGCTCCTCCGCTGCTCGCCCGCCCAACATGTAGGCGAGCTGGTCGAGCATCTCGTTACGCGTGGTGGAGTACTTGTCGTCGTCGGGCAGCACCATGGTGTACCCCAGCGCCCGCCCCCGCGACACGATGGTGATCTTGTGTACGGGGTCCGTGTTGGGCAGGGCCGCGGCCACCAGCGCGTGACCGCCCTCGTGGTAGGCGGTGATCTTCTTCTCTTTCTCCCCCATCAACCGGCCGCGCTTCGGGCCGGCCATGACCCGGTCGATCGCCTCGTCGATCTCCTTGGGGCCGATGAGCTTCAGGTCCGATCGCGCGGTGAGCAGGGCTGCCTCGTTGAGCACGTTGGCCAGGTCGGCGCCGGTCATCCCCGGCGTACGGCGGGCGAACGCCATGAGGTCGACCTCGGGAGACAGCGGCTTGCCCTTGCCGTGCACCTCGAGGATCTTCAATCGGCCCTGCAGGTCGGGGCTGGAGACGGCGATCTGCCGGTCGAAGCGGCCGGGGCGCAGCAGCGCCGGGTCGAGAATGTCGGGCCGGTTCGTCGCGGCGATGAGGATGACCCCGCCCTTGACGTCGAAGCCGTCCATCTCGACCAGCAGCTGGTTGAGGGTCTGCTCCCGCTCGTCGTGGCCGCCGCCGAGGCCGGCGCCGCGGTGCCGGCCGACCGCGTCGATCTCGTCGACGAAGATGATCGCCGGGGCGTTTGCCTTCGCCTGCTCGAACAGGTCGCGTACGCGACTCGCCCCGACTCCGACGAACATCTCGACGAAGTCCGACCCGGAGATGGAGTAGAACGGCACGCCAGCTTCCCCGGCGACGGCGCGGGCGAGCAGGGTCTTGCCGGTGCCCGGCGGGCCGTAGAGCAACACGCCCTTGGGAATCTTGGCGCCGATCGCCTGGAACTTCGCCGGGTTCTCCAGGAACTCCTTGATCTCGTGCAACTCCTGGACTGCCTCTTCGACCCCGGCCACGTCTGCGAACGTCGTCTTGGGCGTGTCCTTCGACACCACCTTGGCCTTAGACTTGCCGAAGTTCATGACCCGGGAGCCGCCGCCCTGCATCTGGTTCATGAAGAAGAAGAGCAGCAGCACGATGATCGCGATGGGCAGCAGGCTGATGAGCAGACTGAAGAGCAGGTTGTCCTGCGGTACCTCGGAGTCGTAGCCCTTGGTCGGGGGGTGGTCCTCCAGCAGGGTGACCAGCAGGGGCCCCTGCGCCTCGACGTACTCCGAGCGGACCTGGGTGCCGTCGTCCAGGGTCAGCTCGACCCGCTGGTCCCGGTCGACCAGTTTGGCGGACTCGACGTTGTCGTTGCGGATCTCTTGGACGACGGTGGAGGTATCGACCTCCTTGAAGCCACCCGTCGAAGAAACCACCTGGCTGCCGACGAGTACCGCCAGCACGGCCAAGGTGATCCAGAAGAAAGGCCCACGAAAGTAGCGCTTGACGTCCATGGATGGGAGCGGCCGGCGCTCCTTGACCTCCTGATCTGCAGACCCCGCTTCGCGAGGGAAAGGGGCCGGTTCCCCGGCAATCGACGGTACACCGGGTGTGACCTGCCGCGCAGCGCAGTGCGGACAGCCGGGGACGACCAGTCCGGGGACGACGTCGTACGCCGGAATCAACGCCCCGGACGGACCCCGTGTTCCCCCGCTTCCGGTCGCGTCGGGGTGGGGCTAGCTGCCGGCGGGACCTGGCGCGGCGCCGCCGTACACGTGCGGGGCCAGCGTCGCCACGAACGGCAGGTTGCGGTACGCCTCGGCGTAGTCCAGCCCGTAGCCGACGACGAACTCGTTGGGGATGTCGAATCCCACGTAGCGGACGTCGACGTTCACCCGGGCGGCGTCCGGCTTGCGCAGCAGCGCACAGACCTCGACCGACGCGGGATTGCGGGAGGCCAGGTTGCGCAGCAGCCAGGACAGGGTGAGACCGGAGTCGATGATGTCCTCGACGACCAGCACGTGGCGGCCGCTGATGTCCCGGTCGAGGTCCTTGAGGATGCGTACGACGCCGGAGGACCGGGTGCCCGAGCCGTAGGAGGACACCGCCATCCAGTCCATGTGCACCGGCAGGTGCATGGCCCGAGCCAGGTCGGCCATGAGCATCACCGCGCCCTTGAGGACGCCGACGAGCAGCACGTCCCGGCCGGCGTAGTCGGCGTCGATGAGCTCGGCGAGCTCGGCGAGCTTGGCGCGGATGCGCTCCTCGCTGATGAAGATCCGGTCGAGGTCGGCGGCCACGTCCTTCTCGTCCACGGGCGGCCGATCACTCCTCGTGCTGGGCGGCGAAAAGGTGCAGCCTGCCACAGCGGCGTACGACGCGGACGCCGCCCGGCAGCTGGGCCTCCTGCTGCCCGTGCCAGTTGATAAGCAGCGCGTCGAGCGCGTCGAGGTGTACGGCGGCCAGCGCTCCGGACGGGGCACCGACGGCGACGGCGCACTGGCGCAGCACCCGGCGCCGCACCGCGGCCGGGAGTGCGGCGAGCGTGGGAACGTCCAGGCCGCCCTCGGGGTGCGCTGCGCCGGCCGCTGCGTCGCGCGCCCAGCCGTCGAGCGCGTCGGCGTCGTCGCGCAGCAGCCGAGCGGTGCGGGCCAGCGCTGCGGCGACGCCCGGACCCAGCGCGCGCTCCAGCGCGGGCAGCGCGTCGCTGCGTACGCGGGGTCGTGCGTACGCCGGGTCGCTGTTGTGCGGGTCCTCCCAGGGGGTCAACGCCTGGGCCGCACAGGCGGCACGGGTCGTGGTCCGGTCGAGGTCCAGCAGTGGGCGCCGGTACCGACCGGCGACCGGCGCCATGCCGGCGAGGGAGCGGGCGCCGGACCCGCGGGCGAGCCCGAGGAGCACCGTCTCGGCCTGGTCGTCGCGGGTGTGCCCGAGCAGGACGGCGGCCGCTCCCAGCCGGTCTGCGAGCTCCCCGAGAGCGGCGTACCGGGCATCGCGTGCCGCCGCCTCCGGCCCACCGGTACGGCCCACCTCGACGGTCGCGATCTCCACCGGGTCCAGACCGAGCCGGCGCAACGTGTCGGCGACCGCCGTAGCCCGTTCGGTGGATCCCGGTTGCAGGTCGTGGTCGACGGTGACCGCCGCTGCGCGCAGCGCGGGCGTCGATGCCGCGGCGGCGCGGGCCCTACCGGCGCGGGGAGCCTCCCACGCCGTCGCCGCCGCAAGGGCGAGGGAGTCCGCGCCACCGCTGCAGGCGACGAGCACCAGCTCGCCGAGCGCCAGGTCGGCGAGCGAGCGGCGTACGGCGAGCCGTACCGCCGCCACAGCCGGGTGCGGACCCACCCGGTCATTGTCGCCGACGAGCCGTTGTCACCGCCGAGCCGTGAGCAGGGGCCGGCGAACGAGCGCGTCGCCGAGCACAACGGGGCGCCGAGCACAACGTGGAAACAAATCCGTCGTAGCGACGGAAAAGTTTCCACGCTCGCCCCGATCGACGGCGTTGCCGCGATCGACGGCCGAACCGGGTCCGGTTGCCACCGGCCGAGCGGGGACGCGGAGGGTGGGCGACGCTCAGGCCTCCAGGGCGGTGGGATGCACGCGCGCGACCCACCCGGCCGGATCGTTGATCTCCGCCCGGGTGGGCAGCGTGTCCGGCGAGGTCCACACATGGTTGAAGCCGTCCATGCCGACCCGGTCCACGACTCCGCGGACGAACGCGGCGCCCTCGGCGTACTGCTTCATCTTCACGTCCAGGCCGAGCAGTCGGCGCAGCAGCTGGTCGAGCGGGCCGGCGCCGGCGCGCCGCCGGTCGAAGCGGTCGCGGATCGTGCGGACGGTGGGCACTACCTCTTCGCCGACCCCGTCCATGACGTAGTCGGCGTGACCCTCGAGCAGCGACATGACGGCGGTCAGCCGGTCAAGAACCTCGCGCTGCTCCGGCGTCTGCACCGCGTCGAGCAGCGACACGCCTTCGTCGCCGCGCGCCGTACCGATAAGCGCCGTCGCCGTGTCCCGCAGCCGTTGCAGCATCGAGGCCGGGTCGAGATCGGTCGCGTCGACGAAGCGGTCGATCTCGCTCCGCAGGTATCCCCCGAGCCACGGCACCGCGCTGAACTGCACCCGGTGAGTGACCTCGTGCAGGCACACCCACAGCCGGAAGTCACGCGGCTCGACGCGCAGCTCCTGCTCCACGTGGACGATGTTCGGCGCGACCAGCAGCAGGCGGCCCCCGGTGCCGAACAGCTCGTACTGCCCGAGCACCTTGGCAGACAGAAAGGCGAGCAGGGTCCCGATCTGTACGCCGGCCAGCCGCGCCCCGACCGCGGCGACCAGCGGGCTGGGCTCCTGCTTGGAGCGGGCCTGCAGCCGGTCGATCAGCGGGTCGAGCAGGGTCTGGAAACCGTTGACGTTCTCGCGTACCCACCGCGGTCGGTCGACGACGGCAACCGGCTCGGTCGAGGCCGCAGGCTCCAGGTGAGTCACCGTGGCCACGTGGCGTTCGGCGGCGACGGACAGCTCACGCAGCTGCGCCACCGCAGCGAACGCCTCCTTGCGGCTCACCTCGGGGCCGGGCCGCAACAGCCGCAACGCGGTCGTCACCGCGAGATCCCAGTCGATCATCCCGGTACCGGGTCCGCCCCCGAGCAGGTTCGTCATGACCCCAACCGTACGACCTTGGCCGGCGGACACGCTGCCGGTGCGACACTGATGGTGATGTTCGTCACCGTGCATGTGTTGTCCGGTGCGCTGTTGGGAGCCGTACACCCGCGACCTCTGCCGTCGCGCCCATGGCCGGTCTTCGCGACTGCGGTGGCCTCCCACCTGGTGCTGGACGCCGTACCTCACTGGGGGACCCCGGATGACGCGACGTTCCTGCGAGCCGCCCGCGTCGACGGGTTGATCGGCCTGGCGGTGCTGGCGGCGGCGGGGCTGCGCTCTCCGCGCTCCAGCCGTTCTGCGGTGTGGGCTGGCATGGCCGGCGCAGTTCTGCTGGATCTGGACAAGCCGGCACTGCACTTCTTCGGCCGGCCACTGCAGCCCTGCTGGGTGCGCTGGATCCACCAGCGGGTGCAGCGGGAGTGGCCAGGCGGACTGCGTACGGAGGCGCCGGCAGCTGCCCTGCTCGCCGTGCTGCTCGCCTGCGCCTACGCGCGAGCGCCAGCGGAGGCAGCGGGGGCAGCGGGGTCAGCGGCAGCCGCAGCGGGCGAGCGCGGTGGCCGCCCGGTCCAACTCCCGCTCCGCCGTCAGCACGTCCGGTGAGGCGTCGGCGAGCAGCGCGAAAACGAGCAGCCGCCCATCCGCGTCCAGCACCGTGCCGGCCAGGGCGCTGACTCTCGACAGCGTCCCGGTCTTGGCGCGTACCAGCCCCGCCCCGTGAGTGGCCGGCGGGGCGTCGTACCGCTCGGCGAGCGTCCCGTTGAAGCCGGCGACCGGGAGGGCGCTGAGCATCCGCCGCAACCGGAGCTCCTCAGGATTGGCAGCGCGGGAGAGCAGGGACGCCAGCAACCGCGGCGTGACTCGGTTGGCCCGGGCGAGCCCGCTGCCGTCCCGCAAGATGAGCCCGCCGGTGGCCAGGCCGAGCCGGTCGATTGCAGCCGCCACCGCCGTGGCCCCGCCGGCAAACGTCGCCGGCTCCCCGGACGCAATCGCCACGTGACGGGCCAACGCCTCGGCGACGTCGTTGTCGCTGGCCACCAGCATCCGCTCGACCAGGGCGGCGACCGGTGGGGACGAGACCGACGCCAGCTGGGGGGCATCGGCGGCGGCGCCGGTGATGCGGCGTACACGGCCGGTCACCCGCACACCGTCCGCCGCGAGCAAGTCGGCGAGGGACTCGCCGGTGAACACTGCGGGGTCGGGCACCCTGGTGCGGCCACCGGGCACTAGCCGGCCGCCGTCCGTGCTGAGTGCGGCCACCGGGCCCACCACGCCGGCTGGCACGTACGTCGGCTTCCAGTCGCTGCTCACCGCGACACCGGCGAACAGGGAGTCGTCGACGCGCAGCCGCACGCTGGTGGTCCCGGCGCGGCGCAGCGCCGCGGCGGTGGCGGACGCCAGGTCGGCGAGGCGAGCCGGCTGGGGATAGCCGGCAATCGCGCTCTTGGCGGTGTCCCGGGTCAGGGTCGGATCGCCACCGCCGACGAGGACGATCGAGCGCGGCTGCGGCCCACTGACCACCCGGGTGGTCAGTTGGCCCGCTGGGTCCAGGGTGGTCAGCGCCGCCGCGCCGGTGAGCAGCTTGGCGGTGGACGCGGGGATGCGGCCGCGGTCCGGGTCGACGGAGTGCAGCAACCGGCCCGTCGCCGCGTCGGCGACGGCCACCCCGATGCGTCGCCCCACTGCGGGCTGAGCCAACGCCGGTCCGACAGCGGCCGACAACCCGGCCGTCGTGGGCAGCGCGCCGTCACCGTCGGCCGGGAGGAGCACCGCCGCGGCCGGCGGCCGAGCGGGCACCTGGGCGGGTACGGCGGAACTGGCGCACCCCGCGACGAGCGCGAGCCCCAGGGCGGCGGAGAGCAGGCGGGAGGGCAACGTGACCTCACCTCCCCCGCGGCACTCACCGGCGTACGCGACACTGTGCGGCGAGTCTGGCAGCAAGGAGCGGAGGAGTGGTGGAGTTCGACGTCACGATCGAGATCCCCAAGGGGCAGCGCAACAAGTACGAGGTCGACCACAAGACCGGGCGTATCCGGCTGGACCGGATGCTGTTCACCGCCACCCGCTACCCGGCGGACTACGGGTTCATCGAGGACACGCTCGGCGAGGACGACGACCCGCTGGATGCTCTCGTTCTGGTCGACGAGCCGACGTTCCCCGGTTGTCTCATCCGCTGCCGGACCATCGGCATGTTCCGGATGACCGACGAGGCGGGAGGCGACGACAAGGTGATGTGCCTGCCGGCCGCGGACCCGCGGGTGGCGCACTTGCGAGACATCGACGACATGCCGGAGTTCTACAAGCTGGAGATCCAGCACTTCTTCGAGACCTACAAGGACCTCGAGCCGGGAAAGTCCGTGGAAGGCGCCACCTGGGCCGATCGGGCGGCGGCCGAGGAAGAAATAGCGGCGTCGTACGAGCGGCTGCGCCAGCACCCGGAGGCTCTGGACCACGGCTGATCGGTCGCCGCTACCTCCCGTGTAGGGCGCGGGCCGCGCGGTAGTCCTCCGGTGTGTTCACGTTGAGCAGTGAGGTCAGCTCCGGATCCGCCGCGGCGAGCGCGGCGTCGGCGAGCAGGGCTGCCGCGTCGAGGCGGCGGACGCGGCAGACGGCGAAGAGGTACGCCGGGCGCAACTGCCGCTCGGCGACCAGGCGATCGACGACGGGAGCCAGCGACGTGCGGTAGCCGGCGGCCAGCGGCTGCAGGTGGCCGTGCGCATGTGGCAGGACGACGTCGACATCGTCCACGGCCGTCAGCTCGGCGAATGCGGCAAGCACCCGGCGGACAAAGGCGACGTGCAGGAAGGG
>Ga0136624_1000126_pt1 | contig 23889 bp, 19 predicted proteins | sample AntDrymUQ4692206_2_FD_104802 | JGI IMG/M metagenome (GOLD analysis project Ga0136624, IMG submission 104802) | Polar desert sand microbial communities from Dry Valleys, Antarctica - metaG UQ469 (22.06) | ecosystem: Environmental > Terrestrial > Soil > Desert | place: Antarctica: Dry Valley... | reverse complement strand
TACCGCCTGGAGCGCGTTAAGGAGCTCTCGGGCCTGGACCCGTTCACCAGCGAGGACCGCGAGCGGCTGGGCCTCGGGCTGAAGGCGTTCCGGATCATCGAGCCGCGGCTGCCGCGGTAGCGGTGCTCGGGTCCCTGGCCGAGGGGGTTTGGCCTGAAACGACGACTATCTCGTCATTGAAGGCCACACCCCTTGCCTTCGGGTGGCCCATCAGTCAGGCGCGCGTTGGCGGCACTGGCCCACGAGCCCGTGGGATAGGCATCGGACTCCTCAGACCACGCCAGTGGATCATCATCGCTCGAGCGTTTGTGCAGCGACGACAGAGCGGATCTGCGCGCCCGTATGCAGACCTCAATTCCCAGCGCTTCCGCCTCTCTGACCGTGCGGGCTGAGAGACGGATCCGAGCCTCGGCCGCAGGGTGCCCCGATCCCGCCCACCCGCCCTGCTTGGAGGAGCCGGCTTCGGGCAGGTCGGCGTCGCCCAGTACACCGCCGCCCTCCCGCGCCTGCCAGATCGCGTCCGATACGACGGAATCACGTTCGAGCGCGGCGCCGAACGCCTCCGGAAATCCCGCTACCGGGTCTCCCCAGCCTTGGACCGGCCTGATGAGTACATCCCAGTCGATCGGTGGGTCGCTGTCGGTGCGATCGACGAATTCCCATTCGGGCAGCCTGCGTCGCTTCAGGCCGAGGCCGCCCTTGGGCCATTCGGGAAGGGGTTTGCCGTCCCAGACGATCGGATCGACGCCGGCCGAGAAGTGGTCACTCTCGCCGTGTCGCGCACAGATGCGGACTACGACCTGAGTTGAGCGCTCACGCGCCCAGGCGATCGCTTCGGCGGCAGACACGCGTTGGGGTCCCTGTTCCCACCCGTGCTCCAGCCGATTGTCCTCCAGATGGACGCTGAAGAGGCCCAACGCGACGAGGGGATCTTCGTGACGGTCGAAGCTATCGCCCGTCTCTTCGGCCACCCATGCTCGGGAACGCTCGACCATTCGCCTCCGGCCCTACTTGATGAAGAGCATCTCCGAGTACTTCGGCAGCGGCCACAGGTCGTCGGCCACGATCTTCTCGAGCCTGTCGCCCAGCTCGCGCACCTTCCCCATCGCAACGAGCTGCGAGTCGCGGGCGTAGATCGCCAGCTCCAGGCCCTCGGAGTCGGGGTGGTAGTTGGCTGCTTCCAGCTCGGTGATGGCCGCCGTGAACTCCTCCAGCAGCTCGCGCAGCTCCTGTTCCAGGCCGCTCACACCGGCCGCCTGAATCACGGCCAGGTGGCGGAGCGCCGCCGGCACCAGCAGCGTGCGGGCGATTGAGGCCGTGGTCTCGGCTTCGATGTTGGCCTGCAGCACGTACTGCTCGACCCACACCTCGAAGCGCGACTCCAGTTCGCGCTTGGAGAGCACCTGGTACTTCTCGAAGGCCGCCACGGATGAGTCCGCCAGCACCTCGGGGAGCGCATCGGGCGTGGTGCGGAGGTTCTTGAGGCCGCGCTGCTCGGCCTCGGCGTGCCACTCTTCGGAGTAGTTGTCGCCGCCGAAGCAGACCGCTTTGTTTGCCACGTAGGAGTCCTTGACCACGGCGCCGACCGCCTTGGCCAGGTCGCCGCCGTCACCGAGCTTGCGCTCGAGCTGGTCGGCCAGGTCGTCGATCGCCTCGGCCACGATCGTGTTGAGCACGCTGTTGGGGAACGAGAGCGACATGCTCGACCCGAGCGCGCGGAACTCGAACTTGTTGCCGGTGAAGGCGAACGGAGAGGTGCGGTTGCGGTCGCCGCCGTGCATCGGCAGGTGCGGCAGCATCGAGGCGCCGAGGGCCAGTACCGCGTCGTCGGTGTTGGGGTCGCCGTTGCCCGACGCTAGCGCCTCGAACACCTTGTCCAGTTCGGCGCCCAGGAATATCGAGATGATCGCGGGCGGCGCCTCGTTGGCTCCCAACCGGTGGTCTTGGCCGATGGCCGCGACCGAGGCCCGCAGCAGGCCTTGGTGCTTGTTCACCGCCTGTATCACCGCGGCGCAGAAGAACAGGAAGTCGACGTTCTCCGATGGTGTATCGCCCGGCTCCATCAGGTTGTGGCCCGTGTCGGTGCCCATCGACCAGTTGTTGTGCTTGCCGGACCCGTTTACGCCCGCGAAGGGCTTCTCGTGCAGCAGGCAGATCAGCCCGTAGTTGCGGGCCACGCTCTTCATGATCTGCATCGTGAGCTGCTGGTGGTCCGAGCCCACGTTGGAGTTCTCGAACACCGGAGCGATCTCGTACTGGCCCGGCGCGACCTCGTTGTGGCGGGTCTTCACAGGCACCCCGAGCTTGGCCAGCTCGCGCTCGGACTCCATCATGAAGGCCAGCACGCGCTCGGGGATCGATCCGAAGTAATGGTCGTCCAGCTCGTGGCCCTTGGGAGGCTTGGCGCCGAAGAGGGTGCGGCCGGTCATCTGCAGGTCGGGGCGCTCGAAGAAGTACTGCTCATCGATCAGGAAGTACTCCTGCTCCGCGCCTACGGTGGTGAACACCCGCTCGGACTGCTCGTCGCCCAGCAGCCGCAGCGCGCGGATCGCCGACTTCGAGAGAGCGTCCATCGACCGCAACAGCGGGATCTTCGCGTCGAGTGCCTCGCCGGTCCAGGAGGCGAACGCCGTGGGGATGCAGAGCAGCGCGCCGTTGGGGTTCTCGAGGATGAAGGCCGGACTGGTGGGGTCCCAGGCGGTGTAGCCGCGGGCCTCGAACGTGGCACGCACGCCGCCGGTGGGGAAGGACGACGCGTCGGGCTCGCCCTGGATCAGCTCGGACCCGGAGAAGTCCGCAAGGGCGGTGCCGTCCTCGGCGGGTCCGAAGAAGGAGTCGTGCTTCTCGGCGGTGGAGCCCGTGAGCGGCTGGAACCAGTGCGTGTAGTGGGTGGCGCCGTTCTCCAGCGCCCACTCCTTCATGGCCAGGGCCACTGCGTCAGCGATGGAGGGTTCCAGCGCCTCTCCGTTCTCCAGCGTGCGCTGGAGGCGCTTGAAGATGTCCTTCGGCAGCCGCTGGCGCTGCACGGCCACGGAGAAGACATTGGCCGCGAACGGGTTGTTCGTGGCGTCGGTGAGGTCTACCGCTCCCGACTGTGCCCCATTGGGGCTCCACTGGGCGGCCGTGACGTTCTGCTGACGGATCCTGGGCATGCGGACTGTGAAGCCTCCTACATCGTGCGACGCGCCCTGGCGGGCGCGCGCGACTGGCCGAAGCTTGTTCGGTGGGGTCGCTGGCACCCTAGTCCGACCGCGCGGGCGTCGCTTTGTACCTGTGTCGAAAATGATGGCGCGGTCTTTCGCCCTGGCGTCGGCATACTCGGGGCGTGCCGCGCCCCGATCCCGGTCTTTGCGAGACCTGTCGCCACCAGAAGGTCATCCGCAACACGCGCGGGAGCTCGTTCTCGATGTGCGAGCGGTCAAAGACCGACCCGTCGTTTCCCAAGTACCCGCGCGTTCCGGTGCTCGAATGCCGGGGGTATGAGCGAGCCGGCGGCTCCAGAGGAAAACCTGCGCAGTAAAGGGGTTGGAAGTCCGGGGCCCCGCGTCCCGGGAACCCCCAGAACGTCACCCCGATGCTCTCTCTCCGAGGTGCTCTACAGATCGTGGCTCTGGCACCCATCTTGTTGAGCACCTCGCCAGAGCCTCGATCGATTGTCACGTTTTGGGGCCTCCGGGAGCGTGACGAAGGCAAGCCCCCGACGCTTCCTTTACTGCGCCGTTGTTCAACGCCGGCGCAGCGGAAACGCAGAGTGAGAGACGGAGCCCGCTACCGCGTGCCGCGGATGATGGTCTTGCCGTCGTCACCCACGCGGGTGACCGGCGGGGCGTCGGAGATCGTGCCCGCGAACTTGCCGCGCGGCGCCTCGCCGGCCACGCCCACGGCCTTGGCCTTGCCGTCCAGGCCGGCGGCCACCTCGTACGCCAGCTCGTAGTCGCCGCCGCGGACCGCCGTGACGCTCCACTTGAAGGTGCGCTCCTGGCCGGCGCGCAGCTTGCCGAGCGCCCACGTGTCCACGTAGGCGGTCTCGCCTCCCTCGGGGGCGGCGTCCTTTGACTCGGGGAATCCTCCGATGTCCTTCGGCTGTCCGTTGAGCACGAACACGGGCCGCTCTGGGTCGGCCAGGCCACGGCCGCTGAGCCGCTCGTCGAAGCCGCGGACGGTGACCGCCACGTTGGGCACCGTGCGATCGCCGGTGTTGCGCACGCTGATCAGAAGCGTGGAGCGCTTGGCAAGCTTCTGCTCGGAGGGGAATTCGGCCTTGGTGACCTCCAGCCGGAAGTCGCCACGCGGCTCGTTGGCGTCTTGGCGCTCGCCGCCCCCGCAACCCGCGAGCGCGGTCGCGCACAATCCAATCGCCCCCACGAGCCGTCTCCTCCTCAAACCGCGCGCAACATACCACGGTGATCCGCACTGGCACGGCGGTTGTCAGTTGCCAGCGCGCTCTCGCATGAACTAATGTTCCGCCCCGGAGAGAGGGCGTGAAGCAAAGCGCCGAAGAGGCAAGAGGCAAGAGGGAGAGCGTGTGGTTCGAGCCGTAGCGGATCGAGCATTTCTACCGACGAAGAGCCTGCTCGAGCAGGTGGGGGACATGATGATCCTCACCGGCAAGACGCTGTTGTCGGCCGTTCGCCCGCCCTTCCCCTACGGAACCGAGTTCGTGCAGCAGTTCCTGTTCGCGCTGCGGCTGTGCTGGTTCCCCCTCACGATCTCGACGATCGCGTTCGGCTACGGCGCGCCGGGGCTGCAGGCGGGCAACTTCCTCGTGATCTTCGGAGCGATCGACCGTCTCGGGGGCTTCTTCGTGCTCGCCACCGTGCGTGAGTTCGCGCCGTTCGTGACCGCGATCATCCTCGCCGGCGTGGGCGGCACCGCCATCACCGCCGACCTTGGCGCGCGCAAGATCCGCGAGGAGCTCGACGCTCTGCAGGTGCTCGGGGTAGATCCGATCAAGAACCTCGTGGTGCCGCGCTTCCTGGCGCTGATGATCGTGACCGGCCTGTTCAACATCTACGCGCTGCTGTTCGGCATCTTGGGCGGCGTACTGGCCACGCTCACCTTCGAGGCGCCGTTAGGGCCCTTCTTCGCCACGCTGCTCACAAACGCGTCCACCACCGACCTATGGGGCTCGGTGGTCAAGACGACGCTGTTCGGCGCGATCATCGCCGTGGTCTCCTGTTACAAGGGGATGACCGCGTCCGGAGGCGCGGAGGGTGTGGGTAGAGCCGTGAACCAGGGCGTGGTGATCTCCTTCCTCGGGATCTTCGCGTTCAACTACGTCTTCACCCAGACGCTGCTTGCCACCCATCCCGAGATCTCGGTGATCAAGTGAGGGCTGCCGCCTGATGGGCCGTTCGTGGATGGCTGTCCCGCGCGAGTGGATCTCGTCGATGGGCGATATCACCAAGTTCATGGCGCGTGTGATGGGCGAGGTGTACACGCTGCGGGTGATGAAGTTCTTCGGGGAGGCGCTGCGCCAGGCCGGGATCCTGATCCTCGGGTCGGCGATCGTGATCTGGGGGCTGGCGTTCATCCTCGGGTTGACGTGTGGGATCGAGGGGGCCTACTTCAACCGCTCAGTGGGCGCTCCGGCCTACGCGGGGGTGTTCTCGGCCTGGTGTGACCTGCGCGAGATCATCCCGTATGCCTTCGGCTACATGATGTCCGCGAAGGTGGGCACCGGCCTCGTGGCCGAGCTCGGCGCGATGCGCATCTCCGACGAGATCGACGCGCTGGAGGTGATGGGCATCAGCTCGCTCACCTTCCTCTGCTCCACCCGCCTGCTCGCGGCGTGGATGGTGCTGCCGTTCATGTACATCGCGGCGGTCGGGGCCGGCTTCTTCGCCTCCTACCTGGCGGTGGTCCAACAGATCGGCGAGGTGTCATCCGGCGGGTTCTTCCTCATCTTCTGGATGTTCCAGAATCCACCCGACCTGTTGTTCAGCCTCATCAAGGGCATGTTCATGGCCACCGTGATCGTGCTCGTGGGCTGCTACTACGGCTACACCGCCAGCGGCGGGCCGGTCGGAGTGGGTACCGCCACCGCCAAGTCGATGGTGCTCAACATCGTCATGGTCCATATCATCGGAATGGTCGGCACACAGATCTTCTGGGGCAGCAACCCACGCGCCCCAATCGGAGGCTGAAACGCTCGTGAATCTAGGAGGGACTCGTGGCTGAGGACGACAAGGACGATCCCGGGGGCGAGCCGCTCCAGGCGTCGGAGATGGAGGACGACAGCTCTCGGCGCGACCAGGAGCCGGTCGAGGAGCACGCAGGCGACGAGGAGCCGACCCGCAGTGCCACTCCTTCGCGGGGCAACCCCCAGCGCGACGTCGTCATGCACAGCCCCGAGGGCGACGCCGATGAGCCCGACTCGCGGGAACCCGACGAGGAAGTCCCGGGGAGCATCTACGAGCAGACCAAGCAGGGCGAGCAGCCCTACCAGTGGCACACCGGCACCAAGCGCGACCACGGCTCCACCGACGCGATCGAGTTCATCGACGTCAAGAAGTCCTTCGGGCGCAACACCATCCTCAACGGCCTGAACCTGGGCATTCCCGACAACCAGATCTCGATGATCCTGGGCCCCTCGGGCACGGGTAAGTCGGTGTGCATCAAGCACATGGTGGGGCTGCTGTATCCCGACGAGGGCGACGTCCTGGTGCACGGCGAGTCGGTGCCGGAGATGGTGGACGACCAGCTCTTCGACATGCGCAAGAAGTTCGGCGTGCTCTTCCAGGACGGAGCGCTGTTCGGCTCGATGAACGTGCTCGACAACGTGGCGTTCCCGATTCGCCAGCACACCGACAAGGGCGAAGAGGAGATCATGGAGATCTGCCAGCGCCGCCTGCGCGAGGTTGGCCTGTCGGGAGCCCAGGACAAGTTCCCGAACGAGCTGTCGGGCGGCATGCGCAAGCGCGCCGGCTTCGCCCGTGCGCTGGTGCTCGACCCGGACATCGTGCTCTTCGATGAGCCCGACTCGGGCCTCGACCCGGTGCGGACGGCGCTGCTGTGCGAGCTGATCCAGGAGGTGCACGCCGAGAACGGCGGCGCCTACGTGGTGATCACCCACGACATCATGTCCGCCCGCCGCGTGGCCGACTACATCGCGGTGCTGTGGAAGGGACGGATCGTGGAATCGGGGCCGGCGAGCGAGTTGTTCAACTCGCCGAACCAGTTCGTGCGGCAGTTCCTCTCCGGCGAGGCCAGAGGCCCGCTCGGGATGGAGTAGTCGGCAGAAGGCAGTCGGCAGGGCTTGGGTTCAAGCCTGGCTGCTGTTCCTGCCGACTGCTTACTGAGCCCCGAGCTCCAGCACGATCTTCCCTGTCGCGCCCCTGCCGTCGATCAGCTTTAGCGCGTCCGCTGTCTGCTCCAGCGGATAGCGCGCGCCCACGATCGGCTTTATGAAGCCAACGTCTGCCAGCCGGCCGATCTCCGCGCCGATCTCGCGGTTCAGATCGGGCCTGCCGATCACGTAGGCGCCCCAGCCGGCGCCGATCACCTCGGTGTTGTTGAGCAGTAGGCGGTTCACCTTGATCTCTGGAATCGAGCCGCTGGTGAAGCCCACGATCACCAGCCGGCCCCCCTCACCCAGCGAGCGCAGCGAGTCGGTGGCGCGGTCTCCGCCTACGGGGTCGAGCACCATGTCCACCCCGCCGCCTGACAGCTCCCTGGCTTGGTCCTTCCAAGGGCCGTCGGAGCGCACCACCTCGTCAGCGCCGGCCTCGCGCGCCACGGCCTCCTTGTCGTCGGTCGACACCACGGCGATCGTGTGCGCGCCCAGGCCCTTGGCCACCTGCAGCGCGGCCGTGCCCACGCCCCCGGCGGCGCCGTGCACGAGCACGGTCTCGCCCTCTGCCAGGCGGCCGCGCAGCTTCAGCGAGAAGTAGGCCGTGTGGTAGTTGAGGATGAGAGACGCGCCCTGCGCAAAGTCCAGCGAGTCGGGCAATGGAAAGGCGAAGAACTCGGGCGCCACCGCCACCTCGGCGAAGCCCCCGAGCATGCAGAAGGCGGCCACACGATCGCCCTCGCTCACGTCAGCTCCCTCGGGGGCCGAGCGCACCACCCCGCCCACCTCGCTACCCGGGATGAAGGGCAGGTCGGGCTTCACCTGGTACTCGCCGCGGGTCTGCAGCACTTCGGGGAACGAGACGCCCGCGGCGTGCACCTCCACCACCACGCCGCTCCCGGGGGTGAGCATGTGCGACGGCTCGGGCTCGGGGACGTCGACGACCTCGAGCGCCCCGTCGGGGCCGCTGAGCTCGGTGACCTGGACGGCTCTCATGGCCGGCCACTCTATTGCTGAGCCTTGAGGTAGGTTCGCGGGCGATGACCACGGTCCGCGAAGCCACAGTCCAGATGCTGCGGGAGCGCGGCATGACCACGATGTTCGGGAACCCGGGCTCCACCGAGCTGCCGATGCTCGCCGACTTTCCGGAGGACTTCCGTTACATCCTGGCGCTGCAAGAGGCCGTGGCGGTGGGCATGGCCGACGGTTACGCCCAGGCCACCGGTCACCCGGCATGGGTGAATCTGCACACCGCGCCCGGGCTGGGCAACGGGATGGGAGCCATCTTCAACGCAAAGGCCAACAGGTCGCCGGTGGTGGTCACCGCCGGCCAGCAGGCACGTGCGCTGATGACCCTCGAGGCCAACCTGACCAACCGCGAGGCCGCTCGGATGCCGCACCCGCTGGTGAAGTGGAGCTACGAGCCGCCACGGGCCCAGGACGTGCCCCACGCCCTGGCGCGCGCCGCGCACATGGCATCGCTGCCGCCGGCCGGGCCCACCTTCGTGTCGATCCCGATGGACGACTGGGACGTTGACGTGGACGAGGCGGCCGTAGCCCACCAGACCCGCCGCGAGGTGAGCGGCCGGGCGGTGGCTGAGCCCGCTGCCGTCCGCGACCTCGGACGCCGACTGGCCGAGGCGCAGCGCCCGGTGCTGGTGGCCGGGCCGGGTGTGGACGCATCGGGCGGCTGGGACGCCGCCGTGGCCCTCGCCGAGGCACAGCGCCTGCCCGTCTGGGCAACCCCGGTGCCGGGGGGTGGCAGGCTGGGCTTTCCTGAGAACCACCCGCTGTTCCAGGGCAGCCTGCCGCCGGCCATCGGGCCGATGGGGGAGGCGCTGTCGGCGTACGACCTCGTGATCGTGGCCGGCAGCTCGGTATTCCCCTTCTACCCGAACATCCCCGGGCCGCTGCTGGCCGAAGGCACGCGGCTGGTGGCGATCACCGACGATCCCGACGAGGCCGCCCGGGCCCCGATGGGCGACGCCCTGGTGGCCGACGTTGCGCTCACGCTGGCGGCGCTCGCCGTGGCGGCGGGCAGCTCGGACCGTGGGCCGCCGGATCTGCGGCCGGACCCCGAGCGGGCGCAGGAGCAGACGCCCCTCGGACCGGACGCGGTGCACTCCACGCTCGCCGAGGTGTTCCCCGACGACGGCATCGTGGTGCTCGAGTCGCCGTCCAGCACGCTGGCGTTGCGCAACCGCCTGCGCATCGGGCGTCCCGGCTCCTACTGGTTCGGCGCGGGGGGGCGGGCTCGGCTTCGGCCTGGCGGCGTCGCTCGGTGTCCAGCTGGCCTGTCCCGACCGGCCCGTGGTGTGCGTCCTGGGAGAGGGCTCCGCGCAGTACGCGATCACCGGGTTCTGGACCGCGGCCGCCTACGACCTGCCGGTCACGTTCCTGGTGCTCAACAACTCCGAGTACTCGATCCTGAAGTGGTTCGCCGGGCTGGAGTCCGTGGAGGGCGCACCAGGGTTGGACCTGCCGGCGCTCGATTGCGCAGCGGTGGCGCAGGGCTACGGCGTGCGCTCGGAGAAGGCAGGCGGGCGCGACGAGCTGCACGCCGCGCTGTCTTCGGCGATCGATGCCGCCGAGCCTCGGCTCGTGGAAGTGGCGGTGCAGCCGGGCATGTCGGTCGGATGACCGTTCCGCCGGAGTTCGTGCATCGCGAACGGGTGCGCTTCGGCGACCTCGACGCCATGCGCCACCACCTCAACAACGCTCGCCGGTTCACTTCGACGAGGACGTGGACGTGCGCTGCTCGATCGGCGAGGTGCGCCGGTCGGCGTTTCAGGTGCTGTTCACGATGACGGTGGACGAGCGCACGGCGGCCGAGGGATACGGCTGGCTCGTGGGTTACGAGTACGAGGCCCAGCGCTCCGCGCAACTGCCCGAGCAGCTGCGTGAGGCGCTCGCCGCCGCCGCTGCCTGAGACCGGCCCGCTCGCTCAGGTTGGAGGACTTTGTTGACTTGGGCCTAAGCCGTATGACAGGCGCCCGCGTATCCCATACTGTCGCGGGGGGAGAGGCGCTGGTCAGCAGCGAATTTGACTGAGGGACTTGCATCCACGGGCGCGAAACGACCGGCTCCGCGCGGGGCGGCTGTCGCGCGCTTCGCGGTCCTCGCAGCGATTATAGGTGCCGCCGTGCTCGTGGCCCTCGTGATGTTCGGGGGCGACGGCGGCTATCGCGTGACCGCCACCTTTGACAACGCGGGCCAGCTGGTGAAGGGCAACCAAGTGCGCGTGGGCGGCCGGGCCGTGGGAACGATTCGCAGGATCGAGCTGAACGACAGCTCGCAGGCCGAGGTGGAGATCACGGTGGACGACGGGGTGGCGCCCCTTCATCGCGGCACCGAGGCCACGATCCGGGCGACGTCCCTATCCGGGACAGCCAACCGCTACGTGTCGCTGCGGCCCGGCCCCAACGACGCCGAGCGGATCGGCAGCGGCGGGCTCATCGATGCCGACGACACGAGCGCGCCGGTGGATCTCGACCAGCTCTTCAACGCGCTCGACCCGGGGGCCCGCAAGGGCCTGCAGCAAGTGATCAAGGGCGGAGCGGCTCAGTACCAGGGGCGCGCACCCGACGCCGCGCGCAGCCTCAAGTTCTTCGCCCCGGCGCTGAACTCCACGTCCCGGCTCACTCGCGAGCTCGTGGTGGACGACGAGGTCTTCTCGCGGTTCATCACCGACACATCGGATGCGATGGGAGCGATTGCCGAGCGGCGGGACGACCTCTCCGGAGTGGTGCAGAACACCGGGACCGCCCTTGGCGCGATCGGCGACGAGAACGTGGCCCTTTCCCGCGCGCTGGACCTGCTGCCCGGCACGCTGCGCAAGTCCAACACCACGTTCGTGAACCTGCGCGCCGCGCTGGACGACATCGACGTGCTCGTGGAGGAGTCCAAGACCGGCACGCGCGACCTCGCGCCGTTCCTGCGCCGCCTGCGTCCCCTGGTGGCGGATGCCCGCCCCACGATCCGCGACCTGCGCACGCTGATCCGCACACCGGGCAGTGACAACGACCTCCTCGAGCTCACCGGCAAGCTGCCTCGCTTGCAGCGGCTGACCTCCACAGTCTTCCCGCGCGCCAACCGCACATTCGACCGCTCGCAGGAGTTCGTGGACACGCTGCGCCAGTACACGCCCGACCTGGCCGGCTGGTTCACCAAATTCGGCCAGGTGGCGAGCGCCTACGACGCAAACGGCCACTACGCCCGCATCCAGCCGATCTTCGGGCTGTTCGACTACGACGAGGGCACGGGCGAGCTCACCCGCAAAGCCGACGCCCAGCGGATCGACGGGTTTGGCTCCAGCCAGCAGCGACGCTGCCCGGGCGCGGCCGTGCAGCCGCCCCCCGACGGCTCGGCCCCGTTCCCGGTCGACGAGTGTGACCCCAACCAGCGACCGCCCGGCTGAGCGATGCGCCGCCTCGTCGCCATCCTCGCGCTCGGTGTCTCGCTCCCGATTCTGCTCGTACTGGGGCTGGGAGCCGACGACCGCCTCGGCCCGGAGTACAGGGTCCGCGCCGTCTTCGACAACGTGGCCGCGGTCGTCCCGGGCGAAGACGTGAAGGTGGCCGGAGCGAAGGTCGGCGTGATCGAGGCTATGGACGTGACCGCCGACAAGAAGGCGGCGGTGACCCTGCGGATCGACGACGGCGGCTTCAAGCCCTTCCGCGCGGACGCCAAGTGCGTGGTGCGACCGCAGTCGCTGATCGGCGAGAAGTTCATCGAGTGTGAGCCGGGCACGGCGCCCCAGCCGGCGCTGGAGGAGATTGGCGACGGCGAGGACGGCGAGGGCGAGCACCTGCTGCCGCTCGAGCGAACGGAGTCGCAGGTGGACCTCGACCTGTTCAACAACATCCTTCGCCGCCCCTACGGCGAGCGCTTCGCGCTGGTGCTGAACGAGTTCGGCACGGGTCTTGCGGGCCGCGGCGGGGACCTCAAGGCAGCGATCAACCGCGCGAACCCGGCCCTGCGCGAGACCGACCGCGTGCTCGCCATCCTCGCGCGCCAGAACCGCGTGCTGGCCGACCTCGCGCGGGACTCGGACGTGGCGCTGGCGCCGCTCGCGCGACAGAAGGAGCGCGTCTCGGGCTTCATCGTGGAGGCCAACAACACGGCGAAGGCCACGGCCGCCCGCCGGGATGACATCGAGCGCGGCATCCAGCGGCTGCCGCGGTTCCTCGACGAGCTGCGCCCGCTGATGGCCGACCTCGACGGCTTCGCCTCGCAGGCCGCCCCGGTCTTCCGCGACCTCAACGCGGCCGCGCCGCAGCTCAGCCGCGTGTTCCAGCGGCTGGGCCCGTTCTCGCAGGCGGCGCAGCCCTCGCTCCTGAGCCTCGGCGACGCCCTCGAGCGCGGCCGTCCCGCCCTCATCCGGGCGCGGCCTCTGATCCGGGACCTCGGCCGCGTCGGGCGCGACTCGCGGCCGGTGGCCGCCGGCCTCGACCGGCTCACCGCGAGCATCGACGCCACGGGCGGCATCGAGCGGCTGATGGATCTCATCTTCTACTCGACGCTGGCGATCAACGGCTTCGACTCGGTGAGCCACTATCTGCGGGCCGGCCTGCTCGTGAATACCTGCTCGGGCTTCTCGACCCAGCAGGCGGTGGGGTGCAACGCCACGTTCGGGCCCACGCGGTCGATCCGTTCTGGGTCGGCCTCGAGCTCGAGGGTGGAGCCCCGGCTGGCCGACGAGCCTTCGCCGGGCGGTTCGGGCAGCGTTCCCGCCCCGCGCGACGGCCTGTTCGAGAAGCTCCCCGGTGCCGCGGGAGCCACGCCCGAGGGCCGGCGTGAGGTGGAGCGGATCCGCAAGGGCGCCGCGGGACCGTCGCCGGCGTTGCGCGAGCGCCCCGAGCCGATGCTCGACTACCTGCTGGGAGACGACGGCTGATGCGCGGGCGCGCGGGAGCATCCTCGCTGGCGGCTAGCCCCGTGCTGGTGGGTGCGGTGACTCTGCTTGTCACGATCGTCGCCGTCTTCCTCTCCTACAACGCCAACGCCGGCCTGCCCTTCGTTCCCACGTACGACCTGAGAGCCGAACTGCCGAATGCGGCCAACCTCGTGAGGGGCAACGAGGTGCGCATCGGTGGCGCGCGGGTGGGATCGGTGGAGTCGATCGAGGCCGTGCCTCACCCCGACGGAACGCCCACTGCCCGCCTGAACATGAAGCTCAACAAGGAGCTCGAGCCGCTCCCGGTGGACTCCAAGTTCATCGTGCGCTCGCGGTCGGCGCTCGGGCTGAAGTACGTCGAGCTCACACCGGGCGAGGGACGCGCCGGCTACAAGGCCGGATCCACCGTGCCGGTCACCAGCTTCACCGAGACGGTGGAGATCGACGACTTCCTCAACCAGTTCGACGGCAAGACCCGCACCGGCATCCAGCGGTCCCTGAACGGCTTCGGGCCGGGCCTCGCGGGCCGCGGCGAAGCTCTCAACCGGGCGATCCTGGAGATCCGCCCGCTGCTGGACAACCTGCAGCCGGTGGCCTCGAACCTCGCCGACCCCGAGACCAGGCTGGCGCGCCTGTTCTCGGAGCTGGGCGACGCGGCGGCCGAGACTGCACCGGTTGCCCAGACCCAGGCAGCGCTGTTCGGGAACATGGCCACCACGTTCGGGGCGTTGGCGGGCGTGGCGCCGTTCCTCCAGGACTTCATCTCCGAGAGCCCGCCCACTCTGGACGTGGGCATCCGCGAGTTCCCGCGCCAGCGGCCCTTCCTGCGCAACAGCGCGGCGTTCTTCAGAGAGCTGCGCCCGGGGGTGCGGACCCTGCCGACGTCGGCACCGGTGCTCGCCGAAGCGTTCCGGTTCGGCATCCAGACGCTGCCGCGCACGCCGGATCTCAACCGCCGCCTGGCCAGCCTGTTCGACGCCCTGGCCGAGTTCTCCGACGACCCCGTGGTCCCGCGTGGTCTGAACCGGATCGCATCCACGATGCGCTCGCTGCGCCCGCTGGTGGCGTTCCTCACCCCGGTCCAGACGCGCTGCAACTACGTGACGCTCCTGGCACGCAACGCGGCGAGCCTGTTCTCGGAGGGCGACTCCAACGGCACCTATCAGCGCTTCATCGTGGTCGCGGCGCCGCTCGGCAAGGACAGCGAGGGCGGGCCCTCCAGCCGCCCGGCCAGCGATGGAGATGTGGAGAACAACCTCCACGTCAACCCCTACCCGAACACCGCATCTCCGGGCCAGGAGGCCGAGTGCGAGGCCGGCAACGAGCCCTACGTGGTGGGCCGTCCCACGATCGGCAATGCGCCGGGCAACCAGGGCCTTAAGACCTCCCGCCAGGAGGGTGCCGAGGCGTCGGCTGCGGGGGGTGAGCGGCCGTGAGGAAGCGAGGCCGCTTCTCTGCGTTCCAGTTGGGCCTCGCGGCGATGCTGCTGATCGCCATCGCCACCTTCTTCGCGTTCACCAAGGACATCCCGTTCACCCGCGGCACCGAGATCAAGGCGGTGTTCAAGGACACGAGCGCTCTCGGTGTGAACTCGCCGGTGCGGATCGCGGGCGTGGAGGTGGGCAAGGTCTCCAAGGTGGAGGCGGCGGCCGAGGACTCCTCGGCCTCCATGGTCACGATGCAGATCAACGACGACGGCCTGCCCCTGCACACCGACGCACGCGTGAAGATCCGCCCGCGCATCTTCCTCGAGGGCAACTTCTTCGTGGACCTGCGCCCGGGCACGCCCAACGAGCCGCTGCTGGCCGACGGCGGCACCATCCCTGCCACCCAGACCTCGGCTCCGGTGCAGCTCGACGCCGTGCTGGGCGCGCTGAAGGCCAACACGCGTAAGGACCTCAAGACCCTGCTGCGGGGCTACGGCGGCGCGCTGGCCGGCAAGCCGCGCCCGGGCGAGGACGCCGACCAGGACCCCGACGCCCAGGGCGACACCGGCGGTGAGTCGCTCAACGACTCGCTCGAGTACTCCGGCAACGCTCTGCGCGACACCTCGGTCGTGAACGACGCCCTGCGCGGCACCGAGGTGCGCGACCTCTCGCGACTGGTGGCCGGCCTGCAGAAGGTGACCGGCGCCCTGGCCAGCCGCGAGACCGAGCTGAAGGACCTGATCACGAACTTCAACGAGACCTCGACCGCCTTCGCGGACGAGCAGGACAGCCTGCGCAGGACGATCCGCCTGCTGCCCGATGTGCTGGAGGCGGCCAACCCGGCCCTGGACGAGCTCAACGAGGCGCTGCCGTCCACCCGCGCGTTTGCCCGCGAGATCATCCCCGGGGTCCGGGAGACGCCCGCCACGATCGACGCTGCGCTGCCCTGGATCGCCCAGACCCGCGCGCTGGTTTCCCCCGGTGAGCTCCAGGGCCTGGTGCGCGACCTTCAGCCGGCCGTGGACGACCTGGCCCGCTTCACCGACGGGACGGTGCGCTTCCTGCCCCAGGTCGACCTCTTCAACCGGTGCCTGATCGAGAACGTGCTTCCCACCGGCGACGAGGTGATCGCCGACGGTCCGCGGACCACGGGCGTCAAGAACTACAAGGAGTTCTTCCAGTCGCTGGTGGGCCTCTCCGGCGAGTCGTCGAACTTCGATGGCAACGGCCCGTACACGCGCTTCCAGCCGGGCGGCGGGGCCAACGTCGTGAAGACCGGGCCGGTGGGCGGCGAGCCGCTGTTCGGCAATGCCACACGCCCGCCGCTGGGGTCCCGCCCCGCGCGCCCGGCCAAGCGCCCGCCGTTCAACCGCACCGAGCCCTGCCACACGCAGCGGCTGCCAGACGTGGACGGCGCGCGCACCGGAGGCGGACCGTGAAGCGAGCGATCAACGACCACCTGCGCGACGTCGTGGCGCTGCTGTTCCTGTTCGTGATCGCTCTCGGAGTGGGCGGCTATATCCTGTCCAACCAGCGCCTCAACCCGCCGGCGTGGGTGCCGGTGGTGGGCCAGTCGTTCTACGAGCTCGAGGCCGAGCTCTCGACCGCACAGGCGGTGGTGCCCGGACAGGGCCAGAGCGTGAACATCGGCGGGGTCAAGGTGGGCGACATCGGGGAGGTGCGGCTCGAGGACGGCCGCGCCGTCGTGCGCATGCTGATGGACGAGAGGTACGCGCCCGTCTACCGCGACGCCACGATCCTGCTGCGGCCCAAGACCGGGCTGAAGGACATGTTCCTCGAGTTGGATCCGGGCAACAGGTCGGCCGGGCCGATGCGCGAGGGCGAACGGATCTCGGTCTCGAACACGCTGCCCGACGTGAACCCCGACGAGGTGCTCGCCCAGCTGGACGGCGACACCCGCGCGTACCTGCGCGTGCTGCTGAACTCCGGCGCCGAGGCGCTCTCCGGCGGCGGCTCCGCCGATCTGCGCGAGACCTTCAAGCGGTTCGAGCCCACCGCCCGCGATTCCGAGCGCATCACCCGGCTGCTGGCGCAGCGGCGCGGAAACGTCAAGCGCGTGATCCACAACTTCCAGGAGCTGGCCACCGAGCTGGGCACCAAGGACCGTCAGCTCGCCGAGCTGGTCACCACGGCCAATGCCAACTTCGAGGCCATCTCGAATCAGGACGTGGCCCTGCGCCAGGCCCTGCGCCGGCTGCCGGGCACGCTCGGCCAGACGCGTACCACGCTCACCAACCTGCAGGCGCTGTCCGGGCAGCTCGGCCCGGCGCTGGCCAAGCTGCGCCCCGGCGCGCGTGCCCTGGGCCCGTCACTGCGCCAGACGCGGCCGTTCCTGCGCTCGACCACCCCCGCGATCCGCGATCAGATCCGCCCGTTCGCGCGGGATGTGCGGCCCACGGTGCGCGACCTGCGGCGGACCGCCAACGACGTGTCGGCGGTCACGCCGCGGCTCACCAACACCTTCCGGGTGCTCAACGCGTTGCTCGACACGCTGGCCCACAACCCGCGCGGCAGCGAGGAGGGCTTCCTGTTCTGGCTGTCGTGGCTGAACCACTCCGGCGCCACGATCTTCGGCCAGTCCGACGCCCACGGGATCGTCCGCCGCGGCCTGGTCCTGGTGAGCTGCCCGGCGCTCAACACCCTCAACCTGGCGGTGCGCCCGAACAACCCCCAGCTGGACGCCATCACCGAGCTGACCAACCTGCCCGAAGAGCGCACGACGTGCCCCAACAATCCGCAGTCCACGGTCACGCCGGACGCGAGCGCGTCAACGACTCGGTCCGGTGCGAGACCGCCTGCTCGGGCCCCGCTCCCCCCGCGGGCGGAAGGCTTCGAGGACACGCCGGAGCTTCAGGCCGTGCCCGAGTTGAGGGAGGAGGTGACGCCCTAGATGGTCAAGGAGGCACCAAGCCCGGCCCGCTTCGCGGCGATGATCCTGTTCACCGCTTCCTGCGTGGGCATCCTGCTCTACCTCTGGCTTGCCTTCGGTGGCTCGGTGCCGCTGCGCCCGGAGGGCTACCGCGTGAACGTGCAGTTCCCCGAGGCCACCCAGCTGGCCCAGGAGGCCGACGTGCGGATCTCGGGCGTGAGCGTGGGCAGGGTGAAGACCAAGCAGCCGGACAACCGCACCGGTCTCACGGAGACCGTGATCGAGCTGAAGGAGCGCTACGCTCCGATTCCGCGCGATACGCGTGCCATTCTGCGCCAGAAGACGCTGCTGGGGGAGACCTACGTGGAGCTCAGCCCGGGCACCCGCGGCAAGGCGAACATGCTGGCCGACGGCGGCCGGCTGCCTACGGCCCAGGTCTCGCCCACGGTGGAGCTGGACGAGATCTTCCGCGCCTTCGATCCCAAGACGCGCGAGGCACTGCAGGTCTGGATGGACCAGCAGGGGAGGGCCGTGAACAAGGGAGGCAGGGCGCTCAACGACGCGCTCGGCAGCCTCGAGCCGTTCGCCCGAGACGTGGACGCGGTCCTGGCGATCCTCAACCGCCAGGAGCGCGCCACCCAGGGCGTGGTGCGCGACACGGGAGAGGTGTTCGGCGCGCTCACCGAACGCCAGGGTCAGCTGCGGCGGCTGATCGAGAATTCCAACCGCGTATTTGAGACCACAGCCGACCGCGACCGGGAGCTCGCCGACACATTCGTGGCGTTCCCGACCTTCCTGCGCGAGACGCGGGCCACGTCGCGCCGCCTGACCGAGTTCGCCCTGAATACCGACCCACTGATCGACCAGCTGCGCCCGGCGGCCCGGGCGCTCTCACCCACCCTCGCAGAGCTGAGCGCCACGGCGCCCGACCTGCGCGGCCTGTTCCGCGACCTCGGCCCGCTGGTGACGGTGTCGCGCGCCGGGCTCCCGGCGCTGGAGCGAACGCTGGACGACACCAGGCCGCTGTTGCGCCGGTTTGAGCCGTTCCTGCGCACGCTGCAGCCCACGTTCGCCTACCTGAGCCTCTACAAGCGCGAGATAGCCGCGTTTTTCGCCAACGACACGGCCGTCACCCAGGCCTCGGACCCCACGCCGTCGAGCAGCGGCCCGCTGAACTACCTGCGCACGCTGCAGCCGCTGAACCCCGAGACGCTGGCCGCCTATCCCCGCCGGCTGCAGACCAACCGCTCGAACCCCTACACCGAGCCCGGCGCGTACTCGCAGGTGGGGCGCGGGCTGGCGGTGTTCGGCGCGTACCTGTGCCAGAACCCGCCGCCGTATCCTCGGCTGCGGCCCGACGACCCCAACCTCGAGCCCGAGGTGCGCGAGATCGTGGAGCGCTTCGCGTTCACCGACCGTGGGCCGCAGGCCCCTCCATGCCGCGAGCAGGCCCCGCTGGGGCGCCTGGTGGGCCAGCCCGGGCGCTACCCGCGCCTCCAGCCCATCGGCCAGTAGCGGCACATTTCCTCACTAAGCTGACCACGTGAGGAGGGCAGTCAACTTTGCGGCTGTCGTGCGCGCGTGTGTGCGCCGGCCGCTGCTGGCCATCGGCGCGGTGGCGCTGCTCGCGCTGGGCGGCGCCGCGCTCGCGCTCCAGCTCAAGCCGAGCGCCGGCACCGACACCCTCGTCTCGGGCTCGTCCGACACCGCGCAAGCCGACGCCCGCTTCAAGCAGGAGTTCGGCGACGACTCGGTGGTGGTGCTGGTCCGCGGCGACCTCCAGCGCACCGTGCTCAGCTCCGATCTCGGCCGCCTGATCCGCCTCGAGGGCTGCCTGTCGGGCAACGTGCCCGCCGAGGGTCTGCGCGATCTGCCGGCCGCCTGCCGCGAGCTGTCGCAGCTCAAGCCAGCGCGCGTGGTCTTTGGCCCGGGCACCTTCGTCAACACCGCCGTGAACCAGATCCAGGGCGAGCTGGGCAGCCGCCAGCAGGCCAGCGCGCAGCGCGCAGACGCTGCCGCGCGTTCCGCGCGGCAGCTGTCCAAGCGAAGGGGGGACCCGCCCGCCGACCAGGACCGGCTCGCCCGGAGCGCGCGTGAGCTCGTGCAAAGCGAGTTCACCCGCACGCTCCTGGAGGCCGCGCTGCGTTACGGGATCACCAGCGCGCCCTCGATCGACAACACGGACTTCGTGGACACGCTGGTCTTCCAGCGACCCAAGCAGGGCGTCGAGGTCGGCGAGCCCAAGCCGCGCTTCGCCTACCTGTTCCCCAGCAGGCGCTCGGCGCTGATCCAGTTGCGCCTGCGGCCGGAGCTCAGCGAAGCCGAGCGCACCCGCACGATCGAACTGGTGCGCGAGGTCGTGGCCGCTCGGGAGTTCAAGCTCGAGCAGGGCGGGAAGTACCTGACCACCGGCGTCCCGGTGATCGTGGACGGGCTCGCGCGCGAGGTGCGCAGCGGCATCGTCTGGCTGCTCGCCGCCGCGCTGCTGGTGATGGCCGCCACCCTTGCGCTCGTCTTCCGCACGCGCCTTCGCCTGCTGCCGCTTGCGCTCGCGCTTGCCGCGGCGGCGATGACCTTCGGCGTGCTCTCGCTCACCGGCTGGGGTCTGACGATGGCCACGATCGCGGTGATGCCGGTGCTGATCGGGCTGGCGGTGGACTACGCGATCCAGTCGCAAGCCCGCTTCGACGAGGTGCTCGAACGCGAGCGAGCTGGACCGGCGGCGGCCGCCCCGGTTGCCGCGGCGGCCGGCGGGCCTACGATCGCCACCGCTGGCGTGGCCACCGCGGCGGGCTTCCTGGTGCTGCTGCTCTCGCCGGTGCCGATGGTGAGCCAGTTCGGCGCGCTCCTGGTGGTGGGCATCGTGATCGCGCTGCTGTGTGCCTTCACCGCCGGCTACGCGGCGCTGGGACGCTTCGGCGGCGAGCGCCGCCGGCCCGAGGACCTGCCTCCCGTGATGCCGCGCCTGCGTGCCCGGACGAGCCGCATGGCCGGCACGATCACAGGCTCGCGGCCGGGACGCGCGCTGGGCAGCTTCTGGGAGGGCGCGCGGGAACGCGGCGCCGGCCGTGCCGAGCGCGCGGTGGCCTACTCGGTGTCGCGTCCTCGCAAGGTGCTGCTGGTGGGCCTGGCCGTGGCGGTCGTTGGGTGGGGCCTGGACACGCAGTCCAAGGTGGTCTCCGACGTTCGGGAGCTGGTGCCCTCAGACCTCAAGGAATTGCGCGACGTGAACGTGCTGCAGGAGGAGACCGGCGTGTCGGGCGAGATCGACGTGACCGTGCGCGCCGATGACATCACCGACCCCAAGGTGATCTCGTGGATGAGCAGCTTCCAGGAGTCTACGCTGAAGGCCGCGGGCTACAAGGACGGCGAGCGCTGCGCCCAGGAGAAGGACCCGCCCGAGCTGTGCCCGGCGCTATCTCTGCCCACGCTCCTGCGCACCGTGGACGCCCGCGAGCAGAGCCAGGTGCGGGGGCTGCTCGATGCCGTGCCGCCCTACTTCTCCCAGGGGGTCGTCACCCGCGACCGCAAGACCGCGAACCTGGCCTTCGGCATCCGGCTGCAGTCGCTGGCCGACCAGAAGAAGGTGGTCGAGAAGATCAAGGACCGCCTCGACCCGCCCGAGGGCGTGACGGCGTCGGTCGTTGGCCTGCCGGTGCTCGCCGCGGAGGCCAACGGCGCCCTGTCGTCGCCCCTGAGGCGCATCCTGACCCTCCTAGCCGCGCTGGCGGTGGTGTTCGCCGTCCTGATGGTGGCCCGCCGGGTGGCCGGCGAGCGCGACCCTGGCCAGGCCGCTCGCGAGGCGGGCGTGCCGCTGGTGCCGATCGCCCTGGCCACGGGCTGGTCGGGAGGGGTGCTGTTCTTCCTCGGGCTGCTGCCGGGTCCGCTGGAGGTCGAGCTCAACCCGATGTCCGTCACGCTCGGTGCGCTGGTGATCGCAATCTCCACCGAGTTCAGCGTCTTGCTGTCCGCCCGCTATCGCCAGGAGCGCGAGAACGGCGCCGCGCCGGCCGTGGCGCTGGAGCTCACCTACCGCTCCACCGGCGCCGCGGTGCTGGCGTCGGGAGCCACGGCGATCGCCGGCTTCGCCGTGCTGATCGCCTCCGACATCCGCATGCTGCGGGACTTCGGGATCCTCACGGTGGTCGATCTCAGCGTGTCGCTGGTTGGCGTGATGCTGGTACTTCCCGCGGCGCTGGTCTGGGCCGAGGAGCACGGGCCCTTCCGTCTGCGCGATCTCGATCCGAGGCCTCTGCTGGCGGGTCTGCGCAATCGTCCGCGCCCCTCCGCTCGGCGCCCGCCGCGACTGCGGCGCCCCTCGCTGCGGGCCCTGCGGATCCGCCGCCGCGATGTCTGACTCGGACCGGTTCTCCGATCTGGGCGGCAAGGCAGACGATCGCCGTAGCGCCGCCGAGCGCTTCGAGGAGCAGGACCAGGTCAACCCCGAGCCCGACATGCCCCCCAAGCGGCCCGAGGTTCCGAGGGCCGGCAACAAGTACGCCTGGGTGGTGGGCATCGTGATGCTCATGGGAATCGGCGTGCTGCTGGTGACCACGGCGCTGCCCAACACCGGCGCCGGCCTGCAGGGACCGCCCAAGAACCAGGTCGTGCCCGACTTCGCCGCCCCGCTGGCCACGGGCAACGTGACCTGCGGTGAGGAGGATGCGGCCAAGTGCAAGGCCAACCTCTGCCAGCAGAGCTCGGATTGCAACGAGGGATCGGGCAGCCTGCCCGCCTGCCAGGTGGTGAGCGAGGAGGTGGTGAACGTGTGCGAGCTGCGCAAGAAGCCGCTCGTGCTCACGTTCGTGACCAGCCGCGGGGCGGACTGCGAGCCGCAGGTGGACCGCGTGGAGCGCATCCGCGGAGATTTCTCGGAGGTGAACTTCGCGACGGTGATGGGCGGAATTGACCGGGATGAGGTGGAGCAGATAGTCCGGCGCCGGGGATGGGACATGCCCGTGGCCGTGGACCAGGACGGTCAGACCTTCAATCTCTACGGCGTGGGGCTGTGCCCCACCACCGTGTTCGCCTACGCGGGCGGCAAGGTGCGCTCCACGAGCCTCGGCAACCTCACCGAGGATGAGCTGCGGACCAAGACGCGCGCGCTACTCGCCGGGGGATAGAGGGTGGATTCCGAGCCGGAGTTACAGGTGGGCTGGGTGGACCATGAGCTGGCGGATGAGTTCCCTGACCTGGCGCTGTGGACGGTGCGCGTGGAGGCGCAGTCGGGACGTAGCCCTGAGCCTGTGCGCGAGCGCCTGGGGGAGCTGTCGAGCCGGATCACCGGCGGACACGTGATCCATATGCGCCAGGACCCGGTGCCCTGGGCCTACCGGGTGTTCTGGCGCCAGATCGGCATCGATCCGGACACCACCCGCACCCCTGTTGAGCAGATTGCCCTCGATCGCCTGCAGTGGGGTGGCCTGCGCAGTCGCAACCTGCTCGACGACGCCATCACGATCGCCACCTTCGAGACCGGGGTGCCGGTAGTGGCCCTCGACGCAGACCTGGTGGGCGATCAGCTGGGCCTGCGGCTCACAGGCGCCGACGAGCTTCTGGGCGGATCGGGCCGGCCGCTGTCAGCCCGTCAGATCGTGGTTGCCGACGAGGATCGCTGCCTGGCGGTGCTGTCCGGCGAGGTGGCCGAGGAGCGGGGCGTGACGCCGTCCACCACGAACATGGCGATCGGAGCGATCCAAGTGAAGGGGGTCCCGCGTATTAGCGTGGAGGAGGCGCTGTGGACGGTGACGGAGACCCTGTCGGTTGGGGGCTGACGCGCCGCATTGCCCTTGGTAGGGTTTTGTCCAGTCAATCAGGGAGAGGCAACACGTTGCCTGACACACTCGAACGTCGCAGACCGATCGCGCCGTACCCGCAGGGCGCGCCTCTGGCGCCGCGCACGGCGCCCGACGAGCGCCCCGCGCGCCGTACTTTGCTGGACCAGATCGAACGCCTCGAGCAGGAGCTCTCGTCGGTGTTCGTCTCCACATGGCCTCGCAAGGGCTTCGAGTTCTCGGTGGCCTCCCGCGGCGGCCCCCGCCTGCTCTCGCTGGCGGAGCTGGAGTTGCTGCGCGACGACCTCGCCACCCGCGTAGATGACGCCCGCCGCAGCCTGAGCGACCGCACCTACGTCGAGGAGAAGCACCGCTGCCGCATCGAGGAAATGCTGCTGGCGCCCGAGGAGCACAAGTGGGTGCGGATCGGCAACGATGACATCGGCGAGCCGGGCTGCAAGCACTGGCATGTGCGTCCTCGCATGGGAGTCCTCGGGATCCTGATGAACTGGTGGCGCGTAAAGATCTCCAGCGGTTGCCCATTAGCCAAGGGGCCCTGCGCCCCGTAGCTACCGCGTTCAATGGGCCGGCGTAGCCGCAAGCGCGCGCAC
>Ga0136624_1000125_pt1 | contig 23916 bp, 18 predicted proteins | sample AntDrymUQ4692206_2_FD_104802 | JGI IMG/M metagenome (GOLD analysis project Ga0136624, IMG submission 104802) | Polar desert sand microbial communities from Dry Valleys, Antarctica - metaG UQ469 (22.06) | ecosystem: Environmental > Terrestrial > Soil > Desert | place: Antarctica: Dry Valley... | reverse complement strand
CCCGCCGGTGATCGAGATGACGAACAGGCGTCAGATGGCGGTGTCGCACTTTCTCATCCCCGTCAGCTACGCGGCCGTGCTCGGCGGGGTCATCACCGCCATCGGCACGTCGACCAACCTCACCGTCTCGGGCTTGTTGCGCGACTCTGGCATGGAGCCGCTGCGGTTGTTCGAGCTGGCTGCGGTCGGCCTGCCGGTGGCGCTGGTAGGCACCGCGGTCATTGTGCTGCTGGCGCATGTGGTCCTGCCCGACCGCGGGACGGTGACACGCACCATCTCCGACGAGGTGCGCGAGTTCAGCGTGGCGATGAGCGTGGCGCCGCGCGGCGCGCTGGACGGGGTGTCGGTGGAGGGGGGCGGTCTGCGACACCTGCAGGGGGTCTTCCTCGTCCAGGTGGAGCGCAACGGCGAGGTCATCGCCCCGGTGGCCCCCGAGGAGGTGCTGCTCGGCGGTGACGTCCTGTCATTCGTCGGTCGTGTCAACACCATCGTGGACCTGCAGCGCCAGCGCGGACTGGTCTCGGCCGAGCAGCGCCAGCTGTCGCGGCTGGAGGGCAAAGGCCATGCCTTCTACGAGGTCGTCGTCGGTGCCGAGTCCGCGCTGGCCGGGCGCACGCTGTCCGAGATCGGCTTCCGAGGCCGCTACCGCGCAGCCGTGCTGGGTATCCACCGCGCCGGCGCGCGGCTGGAGGGCAAGCTCGGCGACATCCGCCTGCGCCTTGGCGACACGCTGCTGGTCCTCGGCGACGACCAGTTCCGCGACCGCTGGCGCGACTCACGGGACTTCCTTGTGGTTGCACCACTGGGCGGCATTCCGCCGACGCAACCGCGCAAGGCTGCGGTGGTCGTCAGCGTCCTGTTGGCCTTCGTGGGCCTCACCGCCTTCGAGATCATCCCGCTGCTGCAAGCCTCCTTGCTGGTGGCGTTCACCCTCATCGGGACCAAGGTGCTGACCTTGCGGCAGGCACGCAACGCACTGGACCTCGACATCCTGGTGCTGATCGCGTCGGCGTTCGGGCTGGGCGCCGCCGTCACCCAGAGCGGGCTGGGCGACGCCATCGCCAGCCTGCTCGTGACCGGACTGCGGCCACTCGGCACCATCGGCGCCCTCGCCGGCGTGCTGCTGGCGGCCATGGCCCTGACCGAGCTCATCTCCAACAACGCCGCGGCGGCACTGCTGTTTCCGATCGCCCTGGCCACGGCGAGCACCGTTGGAGCCGACCCCCGCCCGTTCGTCATAGCCGTGACCCTGGGAGCCAGCCTGTCGTTCCTGACCCCGATCGGCTACCAGACCAACCTGATGGTGTACGGCCTCGGCGGCTACAAGTTCAGCGACTACACCCGGCTGGGCGTCCCCCTCAACCTCACCTGCATCGTGCTCTGCCTCATCCTCATCCCCCGCGCCTTCCCTTTCTGACCCTCCACCTTGAGGTCAGCGAGTAGGTGCGGGCGGATGGCTACCACCGGAGCGCAGCGTAAAGGGTTCATGCGGAGCGGAGGTGGTAGCCATCCGCCCCCGGTTCCCTACGATCCTTGCGGAGCGGAGGTGACGCCCACCCGCCCCCGGTCCCCTCTAGCGCGCATTGAAGTACTTGGCCTCGGGATGATGGACGATCAGAGCGTCGGTGGACTGCTCGGGGTGCAGTTGGAACTCCTCCGACAGCTCCAGCCCGATCCGAGTCGGGTCGATCAGGTCGAACAGCGGCTTGCGCGCCTCCAGATCGGGGCAGGCGGCGTACCCGAAGGAGTAACGCGATCCGCGATAGCCCTGGCGGAACAGCTCCTCGGGCGTTTTGGCGTCCTCGCCGTCGATGCCCAGCTCGCTGCGGATGCGCCCGTGCCACAGCTCGGCCATGGCCTCGGCCATCTCCACCCCGAACCCGTGGAGGTACAGGTAATCGGTGTAGTGGTTGTCAGCGAACAGCTGCGCGGCCCGCTCGCTCACCCGCGAGCCCATGGTGACGCAGTGGAAGGCGATCACGTCTCGCTCGCCCGAGTCCAGCGGGCGGAAGAAGTCCGCGATGGACAGGAAGCGACCGCGGGTCTGGCGCGGGAAGCTGAACCGCGCGGCGATGGCGTCGGAGTCGGGCGCCTCGTAGACGATCACGTCGTCGCCGTCGCTGGAGCAGGAGAAGTAGCCGTAGACCGCCATCGGGGTGAGCAGGAGCTCCGCGCGCGCCATCGCCAGCATCTGGCGTAGGGCGGCTTCGGCGGCTGCGGTGTCCTCACGGCCGAAGCCCCATTGGCTTCGGAACAGTGCGCGCTTGTTGAGCAGCGCGGCGACATCATCGAGCGGCACGCCACGCACCACCCGAGATCCCCAGAACGGCGGCGCCGGCACGCGCACGTCGGTTGCGACATCCGAGCGCCGCGCAACGGTGGTGGTGCCAGGCTGGTCGGCGCCGCGGCTGGCGGGACCGGTGGTGCGAACCGCGCGCTCGCCGACCTTGCGACCCCACTCGTCGCTGGCCTCGAGGCGTCCGTCGGCCTTGCGCGCCGCCACCTCGTCCATCGTGTGCAACCCGGCGAAGGCGTCGCGGCAGTAGAACAGCGGGCCCTGGTACAAACGGCGCAGGTCGACCTCGACATATGCGCGCGTCAGCGCGGCACCACCCAGCAGCACCGGATACCGGGCCAGCCCCCGGCGGTTGAGCTCCTCGAGGTCGTCGCGCATGACCACCGTCGACTTGACCAGCAGCCCCGACAGGCCGATCGCGTCGGCTTTGAAGTCCTCGGCGGCCGCGACGATGGCGTCGATCGGCTGCTTGATCCCCAGGTTGCGAACCTCGTAGCCGTTGTTGGTCAGGATGATGTCCACCAGGTTCTTGCCGATGTCGTGGACGTCACCCTTGACGGTGGCCAGCACGACCCTGGCCTTACCCGAGTCGTCGGCGCGTTCCATCAGTGGCTCCAGGTGCGCCACAGCGGCCTTCATGCACTCGGCGGACTGCAGCACGAACGGCAGTTGCATCTGCCCGGAGCCGAACAGCTCGCCGACGACCTTCATCCCCGCCAGCAGATGGACGTTGATGATGTCCAGCGGGGCCAGGCCCTCGGCCATCGCGGCGTCAAGGTCGTTGTCGAGCCCGTCGCGGTCGCCGTCGATGATCCGCCGCTGCAGGCGTTCTTGCAGCGGCAGGGCCGCGAGGTCGGCCTGGGAGGCCCGCGCTTCGGTGGCGCCCTCGAACAGGCGCATCAACTCGGCGAGCGGGTCGTACTCGGTGCGTGCGGATCCGCCTGCGCCGACGCGGTGGTCGTTGACGAGGTTGGTGCAAACCTTGCGCACCTCGTCGTCGATCTGGTGCAGCGGCAGGATCTTGGCCGGATTCACGATTGCGGCGTCCAGTCCCCGCTCGACGGCCATGTGCAAGAACACCGAGTTGAGCGCCTGGCGTGCCGCCGGTGACAGCCCGAACGACACGTTGGACACGCCGAGGATGGTGTGGCAGCCGGGGATCTCGGCCTTGACCCGCTCGATCGCCTCCAGCGTGGCGAGGCCGTCGCGGCGCAGGTCTTCCTGACCAGACCCCAGCGGGAAGGTCAGGGTGTCGAAGATGAGGTCGGAGGCCGACAGCCCGAACTCGTCGATCGCGATAGCGGCGATCCGCTTGCACACTTCAACCTTGCGGTCGGCGGTGCGGGCCTGACCTTCCTCGTCGATGGCCAGCACCACCACCGCCGCCCCGAACTGCTTGGCCATCGGTAGCAGCACGTCGGCCTTGCGCCTGCCGTCCTCCAGGTTGACCGAGTTGATGACCGCACGGCCGCCGATGCGGCGCAGACCCGCCGACACCACGGCCATCTCGGTGGAGTCGATCATCAACGGCAGCGTCGACTGGGTGGCCAGGCGGTCGACCACCTGGACCATGTCGGCTACGCCGTCCCGGCCGACGTAGTCGATGCAGACGTCAAGGGTGTGCGCACCCTCGCGCACCTGGGCCCGGGCCATCTGGGTCATGGCCTCCCAGTCGGAGTCCAGCAGCAGGTCGCGGAACTTGCGCGACCCGTTGGCGTTGAGCCGCTCACCGACCACGAGAAACGACAGGTCCTGCTCGAGCGGCACCGGCGCGTACAGCGAGGCCAGTGCCGGCTCGAGTTCCGGCTGCCGCGACGCCGGCCGCAGATCGGCAACGGTCCGCACGACCGCGTCGAGGTGCTCGGGAGTGGTGCCGCAGCAGCCACCGACCAGTTGCACACCGAAGTCGCTGACGAACTCGCGGTGCGCGGCGGCCAGCGCCTCTGGGGTCAGCGGGTAGGACGCCTGGCCGTCGACCATTGACGGGATGCCGGCGTTGGGAATGACGCTGATCGGCAGGCTACAGGTACGGCTGAGCTGGCGGATCTGTTCGCGCATGTCGTCAGGGCCGGTCGCGCAGTTCAACCCGATCACGTCCACGCCCAGCGGCTCCAGGGCGACCAGCGCAGCGCCGATCTCGCTGCCCAGCAGCATGGTGTTGATGTCCTTCTCAATGGTGACTGAGACCAGCAGTGGAAGGGTGCGGCCTTCGGCGGCCATGCCTTCGTGGCAAGCCCACAGCGCCGCCTTGGCCTGCAAGAGGTCGAACACCGTCTCCACCAGCAGCACGTCGGCACCGCCGGCGACCATGCCGCGGACCTGGCGCAGGTACCCGGCGACCATGGTGTCGTAGTCGATGAAGTCAGACTTGGCTGGGCTGTTGCCCAGCGACAGGGTGGGGCTGCGCGTGCCCGGACCGATCGCGCCGGCCACCCATCGCGGCCGTGCGGGCGTGGCGACCGCGTCGCAGGCTTCGCGGGCGATCCCGGCGGCTGCCGCCGCCAGCGCCTCGGTCTCGTCGGCCAGGCCGTACTCGGCCAGGACCCACGGCGCGCCGCCGAACGTGTCGGTCTCCACCGCGTCGCAGCCAACCTGCAGGAACTCCGCGTGGATTTCGCCAATGACGTCGGGGCGCGTGCGGACCAGCACCTCGTTGCAGCCGTCGAGGCCATCGAAGTCCGCAAGATCCAGGTCCCGCGACTGGATGGACGTGCCGAGGGCCCCGTCGAAGACGAGGACCCGGCGCTGCAGTTCCGCAAGGAAGTCGCTCATGGCAACAACACATGGTAGGGCCTGACCGCGGCTGGCCCGGGTGCTTGGGAAGGGCGATCAGGACGAACTGTTTGGAACTCAGGTCTTGGCACGCAGCGTGTGGTGGGCGATGCTCAGGGTTGGGAGGTGAACCATGACCGGAGCTCCGACCGAGGACGGTCTGCGCTTCATCGACCTCGACGACGAGGTCGACACCGACGACGGCGACAGCCCGGCCGCCGAGTGGTCCGGCAGGGGTCCCGACGACCTCGAGTCGTTGCGCGACGAGTTCGTCGAGGGCTTCAACGCCCGGGACCTGGACGCACTGCTCGCGCTGGTCCATCCCGACATCGACTGCCCGGATCGGGCCGGGGACGGCGTTGCGCTGTTCGCCGATGAGCTGCAGTCCATCTGGGAGCGATCCCCGGGAGCCATCCTCACCCGGGCGTTCCTGGACTCAACGCCGTGCGCGGTGGCCTGGCTACCCGACGAGGACAGCTGCTGGTCCCGGGCGGCGACGGTCTGCCTCGATGCCGAGGATGGCCTGCTCACCCTGTTCGAGCTGCCCGACGACGCCGACGCCTTGGACCGTGCGGAGGCAGAAGACCCCACGGGCGAGGAGGTGGAGGAGTGGTCGGACTGGGCGGAGTGGGACAGCGGCGCCGAAACGGTCGCCAAGCCCCGCCACCGCGCCCGCCCGTAGCGCCAGCGGTCGTCACCACCCAACTCGGTACGAGCGTGATCTGCCCGCCGAGACGGCTTACCTTCGCGGGTACAGATGGCTCAGCACCCGGGCCCACATCGGGACCACGAGGAGGTGTCCTCGACCGGGACAGACCTCGAGGCGTGCGTTGGGGAGTCGCTGCTGCCACCACCGGCCGTGTGCGGTGCGGAGGGTGGCGTCCTCGCGGCCGTACAGGAGCAGCACTTTCGCGGTGACCTCTGAGGGTGCGAAGTCCCAGGCGTGCAGCGAGTAGCCGACGATGTCGGCCGCCAGCCCGGTTGAACCCTGAACGTATGCCTCGGTGAGCATCGCCTCGATGCGCCCTCGGGCGCTCTCGTCGTCGAGCACGTCCTCATCCGCGTCGCCGGCTCCGAGCAGCGCCGCTCCCGCGGACGCGTCCCCCATGCCGCCCGCGGTCAGTTCCGCGGCCGCCGCCGCCACGGTCCAGGTGGGAGGCCTCGCAGCCCCTCCCGGGTGCCGGGTGCAACAGCAGGACTGTCCGATCGGCTCCGGCGTTGCCCCCCACGCGGACGGCGACGCGACGCGCTCCCACCTGCAGTGCTCGGTGATCTCCATGTCGCCCTCCGATCGGTGCCCGGTGCTCACCCTTGCCCTGGTCGTTCCTCCGCGTCGCCCGAGGGAAACCGATCCGCGGAGCAGTGGTCGTCAGCGTCGTGGGCGGGCGTGCTCGCGCGAGAGCTTGATGCGAGCGTCGACCGCGGCGATCCCGTGCCGGCGAACAAAGACCGGGTTGAGGTCGACCTCATCGACCTCGGGCACCGCCTCGACCATCGCCGAGACCCGGAACAGCAGGGCCTTGAGGGCATCGATGTCGACGGGCGCTGACCCCCGGTAGCCGGTCAGCAGCGGGTAGCCGCGCAGGCTGGTGAGCATGTCATGCACGTCGACGTCGGTCAGCGGGTGGATGCGCACCGCCACGTCGGAGAGCAGCTCGACGAGCGTGCCGCCCATGCCGACCAGCAGGATGGGGCCGAAGGACGGGTCGTGGCTGACGCCGACGACCATCTCGACGCCGTCGCCGACCATCTCCTGCACCAGGAACCCCGCTGCCACAAGGTCGTCGCGCCCGGCGGTGCGCAGGTCCGCCGAGATCTGCCGCACCGCGTCGGCCACCTGCTCCGGGCGGGCGAGGCCGAGGCGCACCCCGCCGAGCTCGGTCTTGTGGACCGGGGCGGCCGCCTTGACCGCGACCGGCCCGCCGATCTCGGCCTGCACGGCAGCCGCCTCGTCGGGAGTGCGGACGACCTGCGCGCGGGCGGTGGTGATGCCGAAGGCCGACAGCAGCCGTTCGGCCTGCGGCGCATCCAGCCACGCCGAGGAAGTGCCGGTGGGCAGCGCCTGGTCGACCACGGCTCGCGCCGCACCTTCGTCGGCGTCGCGCACCTCCACGACGTTGCCCAGCGGCTTGTTGCGCCAACGGCCGTAGCGGGCGACGCAACCCAGCGCCTGCGCGGCGCCCTCGGGGAAGCGGAACGACGGGATGCGGGCCTCGGTCAGCTCGGAAGGCACGCCGCGCTCGGACATGAAGACGCTGAGGATGGGGATGCTGGGGTCGATCTCGGCGCGCGCGGAAGCCATCTCGTGCGCCACATCCTCGGCTTGAGTCACCACCGGCGGGATGAAGATGACCAGCAGCGCATCGACCTGCGGATCGTCGGCGAGGACCCGCATCGCGCGCCCGTAGTTGGCGGCCGAGGCCGACGCGATCATGTCGACCGGGTTGCGGATGCCGGCCTCGGTCGGCAGGAACTCGGCCAGCCGGGACAGGGTCGTGGCAGACAGCTCTGGCACCGCCAGGCCGTTGGCCTCGCAGGCGTCTGCGGCCAGGATGCCCGGGCCGCCGCCGTTGGTGAGGATGGCGACGCGGTTGTCGTCGGGCACGGGCTGGTTGGTCAGCACCGTGGCGACGTTGAACAGCTCTTCCAGGGTGTCGGTGCGGATCACCCCGGCCTGGTGGAACAGCGCCTCCACCGCGACATCGCCGGCGGCCAGGGCTCCGGTGTGCGATGACGCCGCACGCTCGCCGGCCTGGCTGCGGCCTGACTTGACGGCGACGATCGGCTTGCTGCGGCCGATCCGCCGGGCAATCCGGCCGAACTTGCGGGGATTCCCGAACGACTCCAGGTACAGCAGGATGACCTCGGTGGCCTCGTCGGACTCCCAGTACTGCAGCAGGTCGTTGCCCGACAGGTCGGCCTTGTTGCCGATGCTGGCGAAGCTGGACAGCCCGAGGCCGAGCCGCTGGGCCGCCGCCAGGATCGCTAGGCCGAGCGCGCCCGACTGGCTGGAGAACGCCACCCGCCCTGGCGGCGGGAACACCTGCGAAAAGGTGCTGTTCATGCGGACGTCAGCCGCTGCGTTGAGCACGCCCATGCAGTTGGGCCCAACGACACGAATGCCCTGCGAGCGCACCACCGCCATGAGCTCTCGCTCTCGCGCCGCCCCCTCCGGCCCCGCCTCGTTGAAGCCCGCCGAGATGATGACCGCGGCCTTGGTGCCCAGCTCGGCGGCCTGCTCGACCACCGTAATGACGTGCGGTGCCGGCACGCACACCAGCACCATCTCGGGAACACTCGGGCAGTCGCCCATGGTGGCGTACGCCGCCACGGACTGGACGTGCGCCGCGGAGGGGTTGACCGGGTAGACCGGGCCGGCGTAGCCACCGGCCAGCAGGTTGGCGAAGACCAGACCGCCGATCGTCTTGGAGTCACGCGACGCCCCCACCACGGCGATGGAGGCCGGCGAGAACACCGCACGCAGCGCCGCCACGGCGGCCTGGCGGTCCTGCTCGTCACCAGTGGCCAGGAAGGCCTCGGTTGACGTCGAGCGGAAGGTGGTGTGCACCACGGAGCCGAAGCTGTTCAGCACCGGCTCCAGGCCGGCGTCGCGCAGCACATGCAGCATCCGGTTGTTGGACCGCAGCACGTCCCCGACGAAGCCGGTGACGCCGAGGTCGCGCGCCGGCTCGAACAGGGCACGCAGGAGCGCGTTGCCGACTCCGCGCCCCTGCTCGGCGTCCTCGACCAGGACCGCGAACTCGGCGGTCGACGGGTCCTCCTGCAGGCGGTCGAAGCGGCTGACGCCCACGATGCGCCCTGCCGTCTCGGCCACCAGCGCCACCCGGTTGTGCTGGTCGACCTCGGTGAAGTAGCGCATCTGCTCGGCGGTCATCGACCGCGGCGCGAAGAACCGCATGCGGATGGTCTCGGTGGACAGCCGCTGCCACATGGCCATCATCCGGTCGTTGTCGCTCGGCCGGATCGGCCGGATGCTGACGGTGCGGCCGTCCTTGAGCACCGCGTCGTGCGTGTACGCGCCGGACTCGGTGGCCATGGCACCCGCCTCGCTACGAGCCGGAGCCGACCGGGCCGGCACCCCCACCGGCGCCAAGCTGCAACACCACGACCGTCTCCTCCAGGTAGTCGCGGATGGCCCAGGCCGGGCCCTCGCGGGTGTTGCCGGAGTCGCGCATACCGCCGTAGGGCTGCTGGTCGGCACGGAACGTCGGCGACTCGTTAATCGTCACCCCGCCGAACTGCAGCTCGGTGGCGGCACGCAGCCCGGCGTTGAGGTCACCGGTGAAGATGCCGGCCTGCAGGCCGTAACTGGTGTCGTTGGCCAGCCGGATCGCCTCGTCGAGGTCGGCAACGGCCTGCACCGCAAGGACGGGGCCGAAGATCTCCTCGGCGGACACCTTCATGTCGGGGGTGACGTCGTCCAGCACGGTCGGCTGCAGGCAGCCGTCGTCGTTGACCTCGCCGCCGATCACGACCTTGGCGCCCGCGTCCTGCGCCTCGTTGATCCAACGCAGCACCCGGTCGCGGTCGTCGGGGCGGATCATGGGTCCGACGTCGGTGTCGGGATCCAGCGGGTCGCCGACCTGCAGCTCGCCGACTTTGGCCGCAAGCAGATCGAGGAAGGTGTCCTTGACCGACGACATGACGTAGACGCGCTGCGCGGAGATGCAGGACTGCCCCGCAAAGCTGTATCCGGTCGCGGCCAGCTTGGCGGCCGCCGACTCCAGGTCCGCCGAGGCGTCGACAATGACGGGTGTGTTGTTGCCCAGCTCGGTGAGCACCTCAGCGTGGGGGTTGCTCTCTTGCAGCGACTGGCCGATCTCGGTCGACCCGGTGAAGGAGATGACCTTGACTTCCGGGCGGCCGGTCAGCGCCGGGCCGATGGTCGACGACGACCCGCTGAGCACCGACAGGAATCCCTCCGGCCATCCAGCCTCCACCATCACCTCGGCCAGCAGGTACGCCGTCAGCGGCGTGTCGCCGGCCGGCTTGAGGACCACCGGGCAACCCGCGGCGAAGGCGGGCGCCAGCTTATGGGTGACCAGATTGAGCGGGAAGTTGAACGGCGTGATGGCCGCGACCACGCCCTTGGGGTGGTACAGCGTGAACCCGAGCTTGCCCGCGCCGGCGGACGAGCCCTCGAAGGGCACGACGCTGCCCGCCAACTTGCGCGCCTCGATCGCGGAGAACAGCAGGGTGTCCTGGCAGCGCGCGACCTCCGCCTGCGCGGTGGTCAGTGGTTTGCCGGACTCCTCGGCGATGCAGCGAGCGAAGTCGTCAGCGCGCTCGGCGACCAATCGCCGGGCAGCTTCCAACGCATCCGCCCGCTCGTGCTGCGCCGGGGCGCCGTCGCGCAGGGCCGCCGCAGCGGCGTCCACGGCCTTGCCGACGTGATCCGTGGTGGCCACCGCGGCGCTGCCCACCACCTGTTCGGTGTACGGGCTTCGGATCTCTTTGCGCTCGTCGGTGGCGACCCACTTCCCGCCGATGAGCAGCTGGTAGGTTCGCATGACCCTGTCTCCTGTCGCTGGACTGTCGCCCGCTACCCTTCCCGCGTGCTGCCGGTCCTATCACGCTGGCCTGCCGCGCAGTGATCCTGCGCCGGCGAGTCTTGCCCGAGCGGCTGCGTCCCGCGCACGCCGCCTTCGCGGTGCAGGCCGAGCGCGTGCAGGGAGCCCGGCGCGTGGTGCTGTCCTGCCTGCCCGTCGGCCGGGTCGATCCTGCGCCGATCGACGTAGGGCTGGACGTCCTGCGCGACGAGCTGGCCGAGGTGGCGGCACAGCTGGAGAGCTGGCGGGTCGCCGAGGTCGAGGCCGAGTGGCGGCGTTGCCGCGAATCCCTGGAGGAGGCGACGGTGGCCCTGCCGGTAGCTCAGCGCGTCGCCGCCGCCACGGGCGAGCTGGAGGAGCTTCTGGGCGCCGTCGAAGACGTCGTCGAGCCGCTGGGGGACGCGTGGGGCGCGGCCGAACGCCGCTGGCTGGCCCTGCGCGAGCGCGCATGATCGTCGTTGGGGCATCCTTCGCCGTCGCCCGGTTGCGTTCCTGCTTGCCTCTGCCGCATTGTGAACCGCGTCGGCGGCGACCTGGCGTCATGCCTCGGGAGGTCGTCGCAGCGCCTTGGTGTCGCCGCGACGGCGCTTGGCCTCGACGCGACGCTGCCGGGCGGCCCGCGTCGGCCGGGTGGGCCGGCGCGTCGGGCTGACCCGCAGGGCATCGGCCAGCAGCGCGACCAGTCGGGCGACCGCAGCCTCGCGGTTGCGGGTCTGGGAGCGGTGTTCGGACGACTGCAGCACCAGCACACCCTCGTCGGTCAGGCGACTGCCGAGTCGGGAACGCACGAGCTGCTTCTGCCGCGGCGTCAGGGCGCTGGACGCCTCCAGATGCCAGCGCAGCTCCACCTTGGTCGAGGAGGTGTTGGCGTGCTGACCGCCGGGTCCACCGGAGCGCGAGAAGGACACGTTCAGCTCGGCCAGCGGCAGTTGCACGGTGCGGTTGACGTGGACGGCGTTCACGCCCCTACGGTACGCACAGATGCGTCGCGTACTCGGCTCGTCGGACCGCGAGATCCTGCGCTTGGCGCTGCCGGCGATGGGCGCCCTGGCCGCCGACCCACTGCTGTCGCTGGTCGACACCGCCCTGGTCGGCCGCCTCGGCGTCGCTGAGCTGGCGGCGCTGGGCATCGACGTCGCGGTTTTCACCACGGTCTTCTTCGGCTTCAACTTTCTGACCTACGGCACTACGGCCGCCGTGGCGCGACTGCGCGGCGCTGGCGACGACGAGGCCGCGGCTTCGTATGCGTTGCAGGCGCTGTGGCTGGCGCTGGGGCTCGGAGTGGTGATGACCGCCGTGCTGCTGGCCGGCAAGGTCGGGATCGTGCGCGCGATGGGGGCCTCCGGTGACGTCGTCGCGCCGGCGTTGGCCTACCTGCAGGTGCGGGCGCTGGCGGCAGTTCCGCTGCTGGTCAGCCAGGTCGGCCATGGCATCTTCCGAGGCCTCAAGGACACACGGACACCACTGCTGGTCAGCGTCGTCGCCAACGTCGTCAACGGCGTCGTCTCGTGGGTCTTGATCTACCCGATGGGCTGGGGCGTCGCGGGCGCGGCGGCGGGCACCCTTCTTGCCGAGACGCTGGCCGCGGTCACGCTGCTGGGGCTGGCCCGACGCAGACTGCCCACATCCTCGGCGCGCATCGACCTGGTGGCGATGCGCGAGATGGTGCGCGTCTCGTGGAATCTGTTCCTGCGGACCGCGGCGCTGCTGTGCGGGCTGCTGATCACCACCGCGGTGGCGGCGCGAATGGGAGCGGTGACCGTCGCAGCCCATCAGATCGCCCGTGAGCTGTGGTCGATGCTGGCCCTGGTGCTGGACGGCTTCGCGATCGCCGCCCAGGCGATGATCGGCACGGCGCTGGGCGCCGGCCGTTCACAGGTGGCTCGAGCCGATGCCCGCCGGCTGGTGTGGTGGGGTCTTGGTGCCGGCCTGGTCATCGCGGTCGGCTATCTGGCGCTGGCCGGGCCGCTGCCGCGCGTCTTCACGGCCGACGAGGGCGCGCTGGCGCAGGTCGGGGCCGTGTGGCTGATCGTCGCGCTGCTGCAGCCGATCGGCGGGATCGTGTTCGTGCTCGACGGCGTGCTGATGGGCGCCGGTGATTTTCGCTTCCTGTTCTGGTCGACGGCGGCGGCCTCGCTGGGCGTACTGCTGCCGGTCGCGCTGCTGGCGCTGCGCTTCGACTGGGGGCTGCGTGGCGTATGGGCGGGGATGGGAGCCTTGATGCTGGTGCGCCTGGGCGCCACGGTGTGGCGCCTGCGCGACGGCCGCTGGGCGCGGGTCGGCCCGAGCAGCGCGCAGGCGTTGCCCGCCGCCGGTTAGCGCTCGAGCAACGCGCAGGCGCTGCCCGCCCGGGGTCGCGCGCAGCACGGCGGTGGCGCATCTGATCAGCGCGCCAGGCGGTCCATCAGGACCAGCAGGTCGTCCGGTGTGCGGTCAACCCGCGACCAGGTCTGCTCCAGCGGCGTGCGGACCGTGCGGCCGTGGTGCTGGCCGACCATCACCCGGCTGGCACCCTGCGGCCGCCCGGACGACCGCCCGGATCGCCGCGTTCATGCCAGGAGCGTCGCCGCCGCTGGTCAGAACCGCGATGCGTCGCATGCCGGCAAACCTAACCAAGGCCTCGCCGCTGGGCGCGGTCGGCCAGGGCCGCCAACCGCTGCTGAGCGCGCTTGGCCACCACGGGACCGTGGCCCAGGCCGAGGATGTGGAAGTCCAGGGCGGCAAGGCGTCGCAACGTGGCCGCCTCCTGGCGACGGGCGCTACGGATCGGTCCCGGCCCCCGCGACAGCCACAGGACGTTCAAGGCGGCGTCGCCGGCCAGCAGCACGCCTCGTTGGGGAAGGTGGAAGGCAAGGGAACCGCCGGTATGGCCGGGCGCGGCCACCACCCGCAGTCCGCCGGCGACGGGCAGCGTTGCCCCGTCGACCAAGCCTGTGGCGCCACTGACCGCAGGCCCGGGACGCAGGCGCCCGGCCAGCAGGCGGCCCAGTCTGGAAACGTCGCCAGCAGCGGCCCGCCGCTGTGGCCGCGGGTCGTCGCCGCGCACCGCGGGCAGGTCGGCCTGGCCGGCATGGACCAGCGGGGCGGCCTCGGAGCGCACGAAGCGCGCGGCGCTGCCGCTGTGGTCGGGGTGCCAGTGGCTGAGCAAGATGTCGCCCACGGCCCGGGGCGCTAGATCCAGCATCCGGATGCTGCGGACCAGACGCGGGCCGGACGTGGTGGTGCCCGTGTCGACCAGGGTGAGCCCCTCGGCGTCACCCTGCCCGTCGTTGGCCAGGAGGTAGGCGTTGATCGCGAAGCCGACCTCGATGCGCCACACGCCGTCGGCGAGCTGCTCCGTGCGGTTGTCCACGGTCCTGGCCCTTCAGTAGCCGGGGAGGCGGTAGGGCACCAGATCAGCGCCCGCCGGCCACGTGCTCCAGGTGCTGGGTCAGATCCTGCAGCCGCTCGAGGTACACCGCACCGGCGGCCTCGGCAGCTGCCGCGTCGGCCCCCTGTCCGCCGACGACGACCGTGGCGCCGTCGCCCTCGCTGGCGGCGTTGACCAGCTCGGGATAGACGCTCGGGTCCAGACCGGACGTGGTGATCGATACGCAGACGACGTCGGTTGGGACGACCTGCAAGAACAGGCGCAGGTCGTCCAGCGGCACGTTCGGTCCGAGATGGTGGACGTCGTAGCTGGCTGCTCGCAGGAAGTCGGCCGCCATCGCCGAGCCGAGAGCGTGCTGGTCGCCCGGCGGAGTCATGGTGATCGCCGTGCCGCGCGACGGTCCCCGCCGCCGGAAGTGGCCACCGAGCCGGGCCATGACGGCGGCGGCGATCTCGGTGGCTCGGTGCTCGTCGGCAACTGTGGCTTCTCCCTTGGCCCAAGCTTCACCAACGCGATGCAAGGCGGGAGCAATGAGGTGCAGGTACACGTCCCCGGCCGCCGCACCGTCGGCGACGACCTTGCGGACCAGGCCGCCGGCATCCACGCCCTTGCCCATCAGCAACAGCGCCACCAGGCGGTCGACGTGCAGCGGCCAGTCAGTGCGCCCGGGATCCCGTGACGGCGACGCCACGTCGACGCGGCGCTGCGTCATGAAGTGGGCGAGGTCGCTGGTCCGCACCCTCAGACGCCCGCCGGCCTTGAAGGCGGGCAACTCACCCTTGCGCACCCAGCGGTACGCCGTCATGTAGTGCACCTTGAGTCCGTCAGCCGCTTCCTGCAGCGTCAGGAGCCGGTCGACGCCGTCGCTGGACGGGGGCTGTGCGCTGACCATGCCGCTCCCTTCGTCAGCCCCCAAGGTGTAACACGGCCGGCGAGAAGCTGGCGCTGCGGCCCTTCAACCCCCGGACTCAGGCGGGACATCGCTTCCGCGCTGGTGACCGCTGGTTGCCGCGGAGGAGCGGTGGGCAGCCGTGCAGGTCCTGCGCCAGCGCCAGCGCAAGGCGATCGGTGGTCGACGCCAGGCGATCGCGCTGCGCCGTCGTCAAGCGGTTGCCAATCACCGCCAGGTGCCACGCCGAGTCGCCGGGACCGACGACGGTGCCCACCAATGACCGGACGTCGCGCAGGGTGCCCGTCTTGCCGTAGAGCCGCCGCTCGGCCACGGTGCCGACAAGGCGGCCGCTGAGCGTGCCCCGCCGACCCGCGAGCGCCATCGCGTCGCGCCAGGGCCGAGCCAGGTTGGATGTCCACATCCCGGCTTGCAACCGGGCCAGCAGCGCCACGGTGAGCCGGTCGTCGCGCGACAGTCCCGACCCGTCAGCCAAGACCGAGCCGGACCATGCCAGGTCGAGTCCACGCAGGGCTCGGCGCGTTGCCCGCGCCGAACCTGCCCACGTGGGAGTTCCACGAACGGCGCCGAGGGTGCGAAAGATCCCGTCGGCGAGGTGGTTGTCGCTCTCACTGGTCATGTACCGCACGATCGTTTGCAGGGGTTTGCTGCGCACCTGCGCGAGCGTCGCGTCGGCCCGAGGCCGTGTGGCCACGACCGGTTGGCCCCCGACGTCAACCCCGCGACGTCGCAGCAGTTCGCGGAATGCGCGGCCGGCGACCGCGGCCGGGTCCCGCGCCGCCCGACCTTGCAGACCGCCGTTGGTCCGGAACAGCAGCCGCCCCGCATCGACCGTCAACCCGGATGCGCGGGTGGCATCCAGGTCGTCGAGGTAGCCCGGCAGCCAGCCGGCGGCCAGCGGCTGGCGCGCGAAGACGGTTGGGTCGGCAACGAGCTCGCCGGTTACCCGTCGCACGCCGGCGGCCCGCACCCGGGCGGCCAAGTCCTCCAGCGGCGTGCGCGGCCGGTCCGGCTCGACCCGCCCGAAGGCAGGCGTGCCCAGCGTGGGGTCCGCGCCACCGACGAGGACGAGATCGCCGTGGACGACCCCTCGACCGTTCGGGAGGCGTACGGCCTGCACCGATGTCGTGTAGCGGAAGTCCGGCCCAAGTCGCGCCAGCGCGGCCGCGGCCGTCACCAGCTTCAGCGTGGAGGCTGGCAGCAGCAGGCGGGATGCCCGCCGTGCGAACACCGAGGCGCCGTCGGAGTCCAGGACGGAGACTGCGACCCGGTCGCCGTAGCGCCCCTTGCGCAGCACGCGGGCCAGGCGGGCACGCAGTCGGACCAGCGAAGGGTCGGTGGCGGCGGTCGCAGGCAGCGGGGACGGCGGGGCCGGCGACGCGGCGCCGCCTGGGGAGGAAGTCTCCGAAGGCGAGACCTGGACGGGTTGGCTCTGCGGTGGAGAAGTGGTGGGCAACGGCGAACTGGACGCGGAGGAAGTCGGTGAGGCCGGAACCAGAGGGACCGCCGGGCGGCGGGCGGCCGACTGGCTTTCCGGAACACCGGCGGCGTCGGCGAACACGCCGACTAAACCGGCACCCAGCAGCACACCGGCCAGCAGCAATCCCCCGAGACGTCGCAACCACCTCAGCCTAGAGAGTTCGCCGCCGGGACTTTGACGGTTCAGGCCCTGCGGATGGAAGGGTTGGTCACACTATGAGGACCAACCCTTCTATCGCCGCGCCTGCGTCACCTGGCGGGTAAACACCTGTGGGCTGCTCAGGCGGCGCGCGTGAAGGTGGCCACGACCTCGATCGCGGCGGTCTGCGCGAACTGGTCGACGGGCACGGCGTCGACCAGTTGCCACCCGGCCGCGGTCAGCGCCCTGGCGTCGCGGGCCAGGGCGGCGGGGTCGCAGGCGACGTAGACGATCGTGCGGCGAGCCACCCGTGCCAGGTCGGCGATCGCGGCCGTGCCGGCGCCCTGCCGGGGAGGATCCAGCACCACGACATCGACCTGTTCGCGGCGGGCGACGGCATCGGCGAGATAGCGCTCGACCTGCGCCTTGACCACGCGGGCCAGCCGGGAGAGGGCCCGCAGGTTGCGCCGGGCATCCGCGGCGGCCGTGGCGCCGCCCTCGACGGCGGTGACGTCCGCGCCCTGGACGGCCAGCGCGCCAGCGAACAATCCCACGCCCGCGTACAGGTCAAGGACGTGGTCGCCAACAGCCACGGCCCGGCGAACGAGGCGAACCAGCTCCTCGGCCCCAGCCCGATTGGCCTGGAAGAAGCTGCCCGGCGAGACTCGAAACGTCATCCCCGCGACCGATTCGGTCACCACCGGATCGCCGCGAAGGGGCCGGCCACCGCCTCGGCGCGTGACCGCCAGCTCCCCCGGCGGCAGCGCCGGACGGCCGTGGGCCCTGGAGACGATCGCTGCCGCGCCCTGGACACCGCTGCGGACCTCGACCTCGGTCGCGCCAGCCCAGCGGTTGCCCGCAGCCTCCCGCGCCGTCTGCGTCGCCTCGTCCAGCAGCAGGCACCGGTCGATGGCGACGATGTCGTGGCTGGCGGCTTTGCGAAACCCCAACCGGCCCGCCCCGTCGACGGCGAAGCGGGCTCGCGAGCGGTAGCCGTAGTCCGCGGGGCGGACCGTGTCGGCGACGGCGGGGGCGTCGATGCCGCCCAGACGCTGCAGCTGCTCACCAACGACCTGAGCGACCAGCTGCGCCTGCCGGTCGCCGGCGATGTGCTGCAGCCGGCAGCCGCCGCAGGTCCGGTAGTAGGGGCAGGGCGGGTCCACCCGGTCAGGGCTCGGCTCGAGCACCTCCAACAAGCGCGCGCGAGCCCAGCGCGGCTTGTCTGTGGTGACCTCGACCCGCACGGTTTCTCCCGGGATCGCGAAGCCGACGAAGACGGCACGGCCGTCGGGTAGATGGCCGACGGCATCGCCGCCGTGCGCCATCCCGGTCAGCCGCACGGGCTGCATGCCATCGTCTCCTTCTGGACCACCTGCAACAGATCTTTCGTGGGCGGCAGGACATCGTGCCTCGCCGGCGAATCTTTCGGGTTACGACAGCACCGACGGTCCTGGCGCGGTGGCCCGACCCCGCGGTGAGCGTTTCGGGTCGTGACTTCACTAACCGGGCACCTCGGCGCTAGCCGGGGGCGTGGCGCTGGCACGGCGTCCCATCAACAGCGTCCATTCGCGGCCAGGGTGTGCGCCCACCGCCAGGCCGGCAGCCTGCAGGGCGCTGACGGCCTCGCCCTGACGCTGCACGCTCACCCCCGCCGCGATCAGCACCCCGCCGTCGTGCAGCCGCGCGGGCAACGCCGCGGCCAGGCCCACCAGCGTGGCGGTGTCCAGGTTGGCCACCACCACGTCGAAGGTTTGGGCACCGGCCGCCTCGATCGAGCCATGCCGGACGTCAAGGTGGAGCCCGTTGCGTTCGCCGTTGCCCAGCGCCGTGGCGACGGCAACCGGGTCGGTGTCGACGGCGACGACCTCGCCGGCCCCCAGCCGGGCCGCGGCCAGGGCCAGCACCCCGGTGCCAGTGCCGACGTCCAGCACCCGACGCCCGGACAGATCCAGACGTTGCAGGGCGGCGAGGCAGCCGGTGGTGGTTTCGTGGTGCCCGGTGCCGAAGGCCTGCGCCGGTTCGATGACGAGGGTGACCGCTGCCGCGCCCTCGTCGCCGGCCAACCACGGCGGCACGATCCGCACCGCCCCGACGGTCACGGGTTCAATGCCGGCCTTCCAGGCCTCGTTCCAATCCAAGTCGGCCACCTGCTCCCACCGACCGGTCAATGGCAGGTCAGCGCAGTGCCGCGGCAGGTAGATGCGGGCCTGCCCCGATTCCTCGGCGATGCCGAGCATGCCCGCCGCCTCCAGCGCCGCCAGGTGCAGGTTCACCGCGTCGGTCGACAACTCGGTGTGCAGCACCCAGGTGGTCACGCGGGCGGCAGGTGGTCAGCGGGCAGCTGGTAGTCGCCGTAGCGCTGGCGCAGCACCTTCTTATCGAACTTGCCGACGGAGGTCTTGGGCACCTCGTCGACGAACACGATGTCGTCGGGGACCTGCCAGCGGGCGACGTGCTCGCCGAGATGCGCCAGCAGCTCCTCGGTGGTCACCGAGTCGTCCGCCTTGACGACGCAGGCCAGCGGCCGCTCGCCCCACTTCGGATGTGCCACGGCGATGACGGCGGCCTCGCGAACCTTGTCGTGGGCGACGAGCAGGTTCTCGAGCTCAACCGTGGAGATCCACTCACCGCCGGACTTTACGAGGTCCTTGGTGCGGTCCCGCAGGTGCACGTAGCCGTCCGCATCAATGACGGCCACGTCGCCGGTCTTCAGCCAGCGCCGGCCCGCCTCGTCTTCGGTGAAGCGGTCCTGCCCGCCGCGACCCTGCGGTGCCTGCGGGTCGTAGTAGGCGTCGGCGATCCAGGGACCGTTGATCTGCAGCTCGCCCATGGTGCTGCCGTCCCAGGGCGCGACCCGCTCGTCGTCGGTCACCACGCGGACCCGCAGGGATGGGGCTGGGATGCCCTGTGACAGCCGCGCGGGCAGGATCCGGTCCTCGGCGAGCGTCGATTTGACGTTGGCCACGGTGCCCAGCGGCGACGTCTCGGTCATGCCCCAGGCCTGGATCATGCGGATGCCCAGGTCGTCGAAGCCGCGCAGCAGTGCCTCGGGCACCGCGGAGCCACCGCAGACGATCCGCTGCAGCGACGACAGCTTGGCCGGATCCACGGCACCGGCCCGGATCGCCTGCAACACCCCGAACCACACGGTCGGCACGGCGGCGGAGACGGTGACGCCCTCCTCGGCGACCAGCGTCGCCAGGCTCGGCGGGTCGGCCATGAAACGTCCCGGCATCGCCAGCGACGCCCCGGTCAGCAACGCGGCGTAGGGCGTTCCCCAGGCGTTGACGTGGAACTGCGGGACGATCGGCAGCAGGACGTCGCGCTCGGACAGGGCGAGGCAGTCCACGAACAGCGACGCCATGGCGTGCAGCACCGACGAGCGATGGCTGTAGACGATGCCCTTGGGCATTCCGGTGGTCCCGGACGTGTAGCACATCGCGGCGGCGTCGCCCTCGTCCAACCGAGGCCAGGCGAAGTGGTCTGCGCCGGAGGCCAGCAGCGCCTCGTAGTCAAGGGCGTCGGGTAGGACCGCCGCGCCGTCGTGTCCGTGTTCGCTGACGTCGTCCATCACCACGACGGCGTGGATGCTGTCGACCGGCGGGACCTGCTGCCAGGCGGGCGCCAGCGACGCGTCGATGAACATGATTTGGTCGCCGGCGTGGTCGGCGATGTACCCGATCTGGTCGGCGGGCAGGCGGGGGTTGAGGGTGTGCAGGATCGCGCCCATGCAGGGCACCGCCAGGTACAGCTCCAGGTGACGGTCGGAGTTCCAGGCAAAGGTGCCGACGCGATCGCCCGGCTTGACGCCGAGCTGCCTGAGGGCAGTCGCCAGGCGCGCGACCCGCTCGACTACCTCGGTGTAGCTACGCCGGCGGATGCCCTCGGCCGTCTTGGTGGCCACGGTTTTGTCGCCGTACAACTCGCCGACCCGCTCGGTCACCATCTGCAGGGTCAGCCCGACGTCCTGCATCAAACCTCGCACGGTGACCTCCTCGACGGTGATGGAGGCGGCAGGCTAGCGCTTGACCCCTTCCGCGGTCCTGGCCTGCGCCACGTCGAACGTCCAGACCGAGGAGTCACTGGCAGCTGGACCACCCTCGGCGTGCTGGGCGTGGCCCTGATCGAACGCCTGCGAGTCCAGCCACGCCTGAAATGACGCCTGCGAGTCCCAGCGGGTGTAGACCAGGTAGGCATCCTGGCCCTGCACCGGGCGCAGGAGCTCGAAGGCTTCGAAACCGGCCATCTTGTCGACTTCACCGGCGCGATTGGCGAAGCGTTGCTCCAGCGTCTCGCGCATGGCTTTGGGAACGGTCAGGACGTTGATGGCGACGAACGACATGAAAGGATCGTAGTTGGTTGCGGATACCAGCGGGTCATCGATGCAACTGGAGTGCAGGTGATGACCGATCCAGCCGGCACCCTCGACGCGGCGCGGTGGTGCACGCTGCTGCTGCGCACCACTCGGGGGCCGGGCGCCGTGCCGATGGCGTGTTGGTCGGACGGCTCTGGCCTATGGCTGGCGGCCCCCGCTGACAGCGCCGAGGTCGGTGTGCTGCGCCGGGATCCCGACTGCCAGGTCGTTGTAGGGCCGGAGGCGAGCGCAACTGTCGTGCTGCGCGGCACGGCACGGATCTACGGCGCGCATGACCCGCTGGGTCTGCTGCTGCACAGCCCTGTCGTGTCCGCCGCGATGGCTGCGTTGGCAGCCAGTCACGCCGACAGCGTTGCCGACTACGTCGCCGAGGCCGCCCGCGTGCCCGCGCGCCGCCTGCCGCGAGACCCGGTCGCGATTCGCCTGGCCTTGCGCGAGCCGGTGCCGGTGGACGACCTTGCCGTCGAGGGTGGGCTGGCTCCTGCTTTGCCGTCCGCCGTGCCGGCCGACGTCCGTCGAGTCCTGACCGGGGTGCGCTGCGTAATGCTCGTCAGCGAGTGCGCCGGCCGCCAGGGACACGGCGGTTTGGACGCCGGACCCGCGGTGTGGGAGGCAGGGTTCTCGTTGTCGCTGCCACCGCGGCGGCGGCTGGAGGCGGGCACCTCGGTGCTGGCGACGGCCACCGCCGAGGCGGGTGGCAAGCCCGCCGGCATTGCTCTGCACGGCAGCCTGGAAGCGGGTTGCGTCCTGCGCCCCGAGCGGGTCACCTGGTGGCGCGGCGCCTCAGCCGAGACCGTCGACCTGCCGCGCGCCACCTCCTCGATCACGCTGCCGGACTGAAGCCGCGCCGTGGGAGCAACGCCGACCTGCGTCTACCGCGTCGATCCAGCTCTGGTGGAGCTGCTCGACACGCGGCTGGGACCGCCTCTTGACTCCTACATCCGCGGATGGCAGGTCTGGCTGGAGGACAACGGCCCTACCGGTGAGCGCCTGGAATGGCGGCTGCACCCACCGGCCCGGTTTCGCATGCCTCGGGGCGTCAACCCCCACGATCTGTTCGAGGTGGTGCTGTCGGGATTGGCTGCTGGTGACCCGCTGGAGCCCTTCCCGGCGGGTTCACAGCGGCGGCGGTTGGCCGAGATCTGGGAGGTGCTGGAGGTCTTTCCCGCCGATGGCGACCCGCTGACCCCGGCTGCGCTGGCCGACGCGGCAGCTGTGGCGCTCAACGGGCGGGCCCCCGACGCGGCGGGTCGTGCCGACCACGACCGCCTCGGCGACCAGTGGAAAGGCCGCCGCGGCGACTTCTCCGTCGGCGCGGCGTTGCTGGAGGCGCTGGGGGCCGCGCTTGGACCACCGCAGTGAGCCGGGACCTGTTCGAGGGCTGCATCGCCGGCGGCGGCTTCACCTCGGGTGACGCGGTGATCGTTGGCGCGTGGCGGACCTCGCCGTTCGGCATGTTCGTCGACGTGATGTGGCGCCGGCCCGACGGTGAGCGGGTCCTGCTGGCGCCAACACCCGCGGTCGCCAGCTACGTCGCGGCGCTGTACCGCTTCGACCGCGTCGAGGTGACCGGCCTGGCCGGCGGATGGGACGGCAGGTCGATGGCCACGTCGGCATCATCATTGATCGATCCCTCCGGGATGGGGCGCCGGCTCCGCCGGCCTGCGCATTGCCGTAGCCTGCTGAAACCGTGGAGCCTCAAGCCAGCATCAACGGTCAGCGCTCACCGCTGGAGCAGGCGCGCGTCGCCGTCACCGACGAGGGGTTCGCCCGCGGTGACGGCGCCTTCGAGACGATCGGTGTCTGGCAAGGACGCGCCTTCCGCCTCGACGACCACCTGGCGCGGCTGTCGGCGTCGCTGGTAGCTGTGGGGCTGGAGCGGCCGGACGCCGCGCAGCTGCGTGCCGAGATCGACCAGCTGCTGGCCGGCGTCACCGACGACGCGGCGTTGCGGATTTACATCACCGCCTCGGGCACCCGCGTGCTCACCTTGGCCGGGCAGCCCTCCGGCCGCACGGTCGCCCACCTCGCCGTGCAGCCGGCGCCGTGGATCCGCCCAGTAGATTCCTACGGGCCGGCGGGCGCCAAGACGATGTCCTACCTGCCCAACATGGCGGCCACCCGGGAGGCTCAGCGGCGGGGCGCCGACGACGCGCTGCTGGTGGCGTTGGAGGGTTGGGTCCTTGAGGGGCCGACGTTCGCTGTTCTGTGGGTCACCGACGGCCGCCTGTACGCCCCGCCGGTCAGCCTCGGGATCGTCGACTCGGTCACCCGCCGCACGCTGCTGGAGCTCGCCGACGACGAGGTGATTCAAGAGCAGCGCCCGCTCGATCACCTGCTGGCGGCGCAGGAGGTGCTGGCCTGTTCGGCCATCCGCGGCGTGGTGCCGGTCCGCCGGGTTGGCGACAAGGCTTTTGACGCGGCGACGCCAGTGTGCGACCGGCTGGCAGCCGCCTTGACCCACCGCCGACACACTTGAAGCGAAGCGCCAGGCTGAAGCCGGCTCACGGTGCCGGCCTTCGTCCTCAGCTGCGGAACGACGGCAGGTCCGGCTGGATGGTGCGCTCGCGCTTCAGCTCGGAGAAGTTGGCGTAGCGGGTCAGCCAGGCGACGTGGCGCCACAGCTCGACCGCGTCGGCGTCGTCTGGGGGATTGGAGATGACCGGGCCGAAGATCGCCGGACCGTTCCCGCCGTCCAGCACGATCGTCGGCACCCCGAAGCTGCGGGTGCCTTCGACCAGCGCCTGGTGCTCTTGCTGCACCGTGATCCAGGTGCTGTCGTCGGCCAGCGCCTTGTCGAGCAGCTCTGCGGGCAGGTTCGCCTCGGTCAGTGCCGCGACGATGGTGGCGTGGTCGTCCACGGCTTCGCCCCGCTGATGCACCGCGGCACCCAGCGCCGCGTAGAAGCGGCCGACCGCGTCGGGGCCCTCGGCGTCGCGCACCGCGATCACCGTCCGCAGGCTGCTTTCGGAGCGGGCGTGACCCTTCTGCGCGCTCTCGGCGCT
>Ga0136624_1000124_pt1 | contig 23940 bp, 24 predicted proteins | sample AntDrymUQ4692206_2_FD_104802 | JGI IMG/M metagenome (GOLD analysis project Ga0136624, IMG submission 104802) | Polar desert sand microbial communities from Dry Valleys, Antarctica - metaG UQ469 (22.06) | ecosystem: Environmental > Terrestrial > Soil > Desert | place: Antarctica: Dry Valley... | reverse complement strand
GCTGGAGGCGCTGGAGGCCGACGAAGAGCCGCACGCGGGCGTCGTCGAGGCCGAGGCGCCCCTGTTCGACGACGACCCCGCGAGCTACTCCGCGCCGGTCTAGCGTGACCGGCCAGTCCGCTGGGGCGAATTCTCGTCGTATGCCGCCTAGAACCCGCCCCAGCGTTCGAAGACACCGGTCAGGACCCGCGCCGCCCAGGTCCGGGCGTGCGCGAAGTGGCGCTCATCGGCGCAGCGCCCCGCGGGCGAAGAGGTGCCCGTTCAGCTCCTGGAGGCCCTGGAGGTCGTGCACATCGCCCGCGAGCTCGGGCACGGTGAGGATCGGCTTGCGACCGAGCTGACCCGCGAGACGCTGCACGTTGGCCTCGTCGCGCTCGGCCAGCGCGCGGTGGTCCTCGAGGTTGCGGGCCACCTTGCCGGCGAGCTGCGGGTCGAGCAGCCCGGCCAGCTCTGACTCCACCTCGGCGCCGTTGGCCGAGCGCACCGGCCGGCGCATGCGGTTCACAATCACCCCTCCGAAGGGGAGGTCCTCCTTTTGCAGCTTGCGATGGAAGTGCCGAGCCTCGTCGATGGCCGCCGTGCGGGGAGAGGTCACGAGCAGGAACGTGGTGCGCCGGTCGGCGAGCAGGGCGTTGACCCGCTCGGCGCGGTCGCGGAAGCCCGCGGCCATGTCGCCGAACGAGTTGAAGAACTCCGCGAGGTCCTTGAGCAGGTCGACCCCGGTGGCCCGCTTCATGACCGAGAAGAGCATCCCCGTGCCGCGTCCGAACAGGCCGAGGCTCATCCCGCCGGCGGCCCGGAAGAACGACAGCGAGCGCGAGTCGACGAAGCGCTCGAGCCGGCGCGGGGCGTCCAGGAAGTCGAGTGCGTTGCGCGTCGGTGGCGTGTCGAGCACGAGCAGGTCGTAGCGGCCGTCCTGGTGGAGCTCGTGCAGCTTCTCCATCGCCATGTACTCCTGCGAGCCCGCGACGGCGTTCGAGATCTGGCGGTAGATCGGGTTGGAGAGCACCTCGTCGCGCGTCTGCTCGTCGGGCGCGTAGGTGTCGACCAGGCCGTCGAAGGTCCGCTTGGCGTCGAGCATCATCGCCCACAGCTCACCGGGCGCGTCCATCTCGACCCGGCGCTCCTCGTTGCCCAGCTCGTCCAGCCCGAGCGAGTTGGCCAGGCGCTTGGCCGGGTCGATGGTTAGCACCGCCGCCGTCTTGCCCCGAGCGGCGGCGCCGGCGGCGATCGCCGCCGAGACCGTCGTCTTCCCGACCCCTCCCGAGCCCGCGCAGATCACCACCTCCTTGCGGGCGATCAGCTCGCCCACTCCCTCGTGCTTCACAGCTTTCGCTCCAGCTCGACCGAGAGCCGCTCGACGTCCTCGATCCCCAGCTCGGGGGTGAGCAGAAACGGGAGTGTCGCCACCGGGGCGTCGATGCCGCGCTTGAGCCGCGCGACCTGCGAGCGCTGGGAGCGCTCGCGCTGATGCGCGCGCAGGGCGGCCTCCACCGCCTCGCGGGCAGCGGGGCTGCCGACGCCGTCCATCGACTGCATGGCCTCCGCGTCGGCGCCGCTGAAGCGCTCGGGCAGCACCCCGTTGACCAGAGCCGCCGTCAGCTCGAGGCCCATCTCCTCGGCCAGGCGCTGCTCGAGGTCGAGCGTCTCGTTCACCGGCATCTCCTCGGCGAGGGCCACGGCCACGATCGCCGTGACGTTCGGGTCCGCGGTGAATGAGTGGATCTGCTCGGCGTGGTTCTTGATCGGGCCGACGCGCGCGATGTCGGCGAACGTGCGCGGTGCGCGCATCAGGGCGAGGCCGTGCCCGGTGGCGGGCGCGTCGACGATCACGAGGTCGTACGGGGCGGCCTTGGCGCTGCGCCGCTGGAGTTGCGCCAGCTCCCAGATCTTGCCCATCGTCACCACCTCTGCCAGCCCGGGGGCCGCAGCCGTGAGATACTGGAAGATGCGGCTCGCGCTGAGCAGGCCGGCGAGCGCGCCGGAGCGCAGCTGGTGGCGCAGCCACTCCTCCTTGGCCTCGTCGGGGTCGATCGAGAAGGCAAAGAGCCCGTCTGCCACCTCGGTCTCGCTAAAGCCCGCGGGCTCGTGGCCGAAGGCCTGGCTGATGCGCTCCTGCTGGGCCACCTCGGCGATCAGCGTGCGCTTGCCGGCCCTCACCGCGGCCAGGCCGAGCGCGGCCGACACGGTGGTCTTGCCCACGCCGCCCTTGCCCGTCACGTAGACGAGGCGCTTGTCGAGGAGGTCCTTGATGAGCTTCACCCTACGGGGAGGACTTCCCCGCACTTATGCGAATAGGCATTGCGTAATGGCAGAGTCGATCGAAAGCACGCCGAACCGGAGGCACAAGTGACGCCCACCGCCAAGGTCATCGCGTTCACCAACCAGAAGGGCGGCGTCGCGAAGACCACCACCACGCTGAACCTGGCCGCCGCCTTCGTCGAGAGCGGCCACCGCTGCCTGTGCATCGACCTCGACCCGCAGGGCAACCTCACGATGAGCCAGGGGATCGACCCCGACTCGCTCGAGGTCTCGATGTACGACGTGCTCGTACACGACATGTCCATCCGCGAGGTCATCCGCAAGCGCGAGGTGGACGTGGCTTGCGCCTCGATCGACCTCGCCGGCGCGGAGATCGCGATGTCCACGAAGATCGGCCGCGAGCGCTCGCTCGAGAAGGCGATCAAGCCGGTTCTCGAGGACTACGACTTCATCTGCATCGACACTCCGCCGAGCTTGGGGCTGCTGACGATCAACGCCCTGGCGGCGGCCCACAAGGTGATCGTCCCCGTGCAGTGCGAGTATCTGTCCATGCGGGGACTGGTTCAGCTCCAGAACACCCTCTCGATGATCCGCGAGAACCTCAACCCGGATGTCGAGATCGAGGGGATCCTGCCGACGCTAGTGGACAGCCGCACGGTCCACGCGAAGGAGGCCATCGAGCTTCTTGAGGAGAACTTCGGGGACCGGGTCTTCGCCTCGCGCATCTCGAAGACCGTGCGCTTCGCCGAGGCGCCCGTGAAGGGAATGTCCGTGCTCAAGTACGACCCTGACGGGAAGGCCGCGTACTCCTACCGTCAGCTGGCAAAGGAGGTCCTCGGAAATGGCAAGCGGTAAGCGGGCGAGCATGCGCGAGGGGCCGCTTGCGGCGCTCTTTCGCAACACGGACACCGAAGGAGTGGGGGACGAGCCGCACGAGCCCGATCCTGCGGCCGACGTGCGCCGCGAGCCGGTGGAGCGCCGGCGCGAGGAGCACCCGGCCGAGCCCCGCCAGGAGCTTCGCCCGCGCGAGCCCCGGCCCGCACCCGAGCCGCCCGCTGCGCCGCCCGTCGAGGTGCGCAGCGCGCCCGCCCGCGAGCCCGAGCCGCCCGTCGAAGCGCGCCGAGCCCCTGCTCGCAGCCGCTACGAGGGGATCCCCTCGCCCGAGGAGCGCCTGCGCTCGGTCTTCTCGCCGGACATCCCGGAGAACATCCTGGAGCGTGAGCCCGAGCCCGCTCCGGAGCCCGTCCGCGGCTTCGAGGAGCCGATCCACCGGCCGTCGTCCCCGCTGACCCACGACCCGGTCTTGAGGGTGGTCGGCGTCGGTGGCGCCGGCGTGAACGCCGTCAACCGCATGATCGAGGCGGGCATCGAGGGCGTCGAGTTCATCGCGGTGAACACAGACATCCAGTCGCTCGAGGGCTCGGCCGCCAGCCGCCGCGTGCACATCGGCGACAAGTCGACGCGCGGCCTGGGGGCGGGCGCGAACCCCGAGCTCGGCCGCCAGTCCGCGGTGGAGTCCTACGACGAGCTGAAGGGCCTCCTCAAGGGGGCCGACATGGTGTTCATCGCCGCCGGCGCGGGCGGCGGCACGGGCACCGGCGCCGCCCCCGTGGTCGCGCGCATCTCGCGCGAGGTGGGTGCGCTGACCGTCGGCATCGTCACGAAGCCGTTCTCCTTCGAGGGTCAGCGGCGGGGCATGCAGGCCGACCAGGGCGTCGAGGAGCTGGCGGGCGAGGTGGACACGCTGATCACGATCCCGAACTCGCGGCTGCTCACGGTCCTCGACAAGAAGACGTCGATGGTCGACGCCTTCCGCGTGGCCGACGACGTCCTGCGGCAGGGCGTGCAGGGCGTCTCGGACCTCATCACCCTGCCGGGGCTCATCAACCTCGACTTCGCCGACGTTCGCACGATCATGGCCCAGGCCGGCAGCGCTCTGCTGGGGATCGGCATGGGCACGGGCGAGAGCCGCGCGATGGACGCGGCCGAGCGCGCGGTGGAGTCGCCGCTGCTCGAGACCTCCGTCGAGGGCGCCCAGTCGATCCTGCTCTCGATCACCGGCGGGGCCGACCTCTCGCTGTGGGAAGTCAACGAGGCGGCCAAGGCCGTGGCCGAGGCTGCCCACCCCGACGCCAACATCATCTTCGGGGCGATGGTCGACGAGAAGCTGCGCGACGAGGTGTGGATCACCGTCGTCGCCACCGGCTACGGCGAGCTGCCGCCGCCCCGGCGGGAGGTTAGGCGCTCGCCCGATTCGGCGTCCGTGCCGAATCGGGCGGGGCGCTCGCCCGATCCGGCGTCCGTGCCGAATCGGGCGGGGCGCTCGGCCGATCCGGCGTCCGTGCCGAATCGGTCCCGCCCGCCGGTGCCCGATGACGTCGACCACGAGCCGCGCGTGACCCGCGCGCCCCGCCGCGAGCGCGAGCGGGCCGGCAGCCTCACGGACCTCGACGTGCCCGAGTTCCTGCCCCGCAGGTAGGGCAGGTCACGAGGCCTCGGGCTCGGCGCCCGGGGCCCCGACGTCGAGGCAGTCGTCCAGGCCCAGCTCGCGAGCCAGCTCCTGGCTGCGCTTGAACTCACGGGTCTCGACCAGCTTCACGAACTCGCGCCGCGCCGCGACCTGCGGGTCGTCGGCCTCGCGCACGCGCTCGACCAGCCGGTCGGTCAGCTCCTTCGTATCGTCGGACAGCCGCAGCGACTCGTCGTGAGCGTCCTGCAGCTCCGCCGGGGGCTCTAGCGCCTCGAAGTCGTCCGTGTAGCTGTCCGAGACATCGAAAATGCGCTCGAGGACGTCGGCGATCTCGTCGGGCGAGCTGGGCGGGTCGATGTCCTCGACCTCCGTGCCGGCCTCCCGGCATAGCGTGTTGCCCTGCTCCCGGTACTCCGCCTTCGAGAGCGCGCCCGACTCCTCGTCATCTCCACCGCAACCGGCCGCGGTGACGAGGGCGAGGGCGGTCAGGACGCTCGTGGCGAGCCTGGCAGCGTTCATGGTCGGAGCCTACCGCGGGGGAGCCCGGGCGGCGGCGTCCCGCCCGCCGTTCCCGTAGACCCGGGCTGAGAGACTGGCGCCCTTCATGCGAGGGGTAGTGGCAGCCGGACACGAGCTGACCGCGCAGGCGGGAGCCGCGGTGCTGCGGGAGGGCGGCAACGCGGTGGACGCGGCCGTGGCGGCTGTGCTCATGTCCTTCGTGGCCGAGTCGCCGCTCACCGGCCCGGGCGCCGGGGGCTTCATGCTCGTGCACACCGCGGCGGGCGAGAGCCACCTGCTCGACTTCTTCGTCGCCGCCCCCGGACGGGGCATCGCGGAGCCCGCACCCGCGCCGCTCGTGCCGATCGACGTGTTCTTCGCGGCCGACGCCGTGCAGCGCTTCAACTGCGGGCCGTCCTCCTGCGGCGCTTACGGGACATGCGCCGGGCTCGCCGAGGCGCTGCGGCGCTTCGGCACGATGGCCCTCGGAGACCTCACCTCCGCGCCGGCGCGGGCCGCGCGGGAGGGGGTCGAGGTGACGCCGATGCAGGCCTTCCTCTTCCAGATCCTGGCGCCGATCATGCGCTCCACCCCCGAGGGCGCCGCCCTGTACGAGCCGCGCGGCGAGCCGCTCGGCGCCGGCGAGAGGATCCAGCTCCCGGAGCTGGGGGAGCTGCTCGACCGGCTCGGCCGCGAGGGCCCCGCCTTCCTCTACTGCGGGGACGTGGCCGCCGCCGTGAGCGAATGGGTGCTCGAGCGCGGCGGCCTCGTTACGCGCGACGACCTGGCCGGCTACGAGGTCATCGAGCGCGAGCCCGCCCGGGCGCGCTTTCGCCGCCGCGAGGTGCTGACCAATCCGCCGCCGTCCTCGGGCGGCATCCTCATCGCCGACGCGCTCGAGCTGCTCGAGCGCATCGGCAGGCCGGGTGATGTCGGCGCCCTCGCCGAGGTGATCGCCTCGACCAATCGGGCGCGCGACGTCGACTTCCTGGAGGGGCTGCGCGACGCGGGCTTCTCCGAGCGCTTCCTCGCGGCGGGAAAGCTCGACGAGGTGGCCTCAGACATCGCCTCGCGGCTCGGCTCGACCACCCACCTCGCGGTGCTGGACGCCGACGGCGTCTGCGCGACGGTCACGTGCTCGAACGGCTCGTGCTCCGGCGTGGTGGTCCCGGGCACCGGGGTGCACCTGAACAACATGCTGGGCGAGGAAGACCTGAACCCGCAGGGCTTTCACCACCACCCGCCGGGCGCTCGCGTGCCGAGCATGATGGCGCCGACCGTCGTGTTGAGCGAGGGGCGCCCGGAGATCGCACTCGGCTCCGCGGGCTCGAACCGCATCCGCTCGGCGATCGTGCAGACGATCGCGGCGGTGATCGACGGGGGGCTGGCGGCCCAGGAGGCGGTCGACGCCGCGCGGCTGCACGTGGAGGGCGACCTGGTCGACTCAGAGCCCGGGGTGGACGCCGTCGCGCTCGACTCGCTGGAGCAGGCCGGGTGGCGCATGCGCCGGTGGGCGGAGCGCAACCTCTACTTCGGTGGCGTCCAGGCCGTGGCGCGCGACGCCGCGACCGGTGACCTGAGCGGCGGCGGTGATCCGCGTCGCGGCGGGGTGACGATCACCGTCGCCTGAGTGCGCGACCGCTGCGCCGCGCGCTGCGGCGCCCCGCGAGGCAGGGCCGGGCGCGCTACGCCGGCGAGCTGCTGCGCAGCACGAACTCGGCGAAGCCCTTGCCCGCGCGCTCCGTCAGCTCGTAGCCCACGTCGTCGGCCCAGGCCGCGAGATCGATCGAGGCCTCGGGGTCAGTGGCGAGCACGGTGATGCCCTCGCCCGGGCCAAGCGCCTCGGCGGCCACCTTGGCCATCACGAGCGGCATCGGGCAGTCGAGGCCGCGGGCGTCGACGATGCGCATCGGCGGAGCGGCCGGATGCACTAGTGGGGGACCTTGCCGTTGGTCTGCGCGCTCTCGGCGGCCCTCTGTGCGTAGTCGAAGCGCTCGAGCGCCTTGGCGCAGAGCGCGGCGAGGCGTTCGAGGCGGCCACCCTCGTCGCGGATCTCCAGCAGCTGCTGCTTGGCGTCGAGCTCTAACGCGATCGTCGCCGCCATCGCGTAGGCGCTGAGGCCGGCGAGGTCCTCCGCCTCGGGGCGCGAGTCGGTAACGCGCTCGACCAGGTTGGCGTACTCGGCGCGCGCCGCGGGACCGCTCTCGTCGCCGACCGGCGCCCGGTCCTCGTCGAGCAGCTCGACCTCGCCGGCCGGGTACTCCATGTCGTCGATCCTGCGCTCCAGGCGAAAGGCCCGCGTGCCCTCGACGAGGATGTTCAGCCGCCCGTCGTCCATCCGCTCGATCACCTGGCTCACGCGGGCGCTGCAGCCGATCTCCTTCAGGCCCTCGTCGCCCATCCAGAGGATCCCGAACTCCGACTCCGCCTCCAGGCAGTCGCTCACCATCGCCTTGTAGCGCTCCTCGAAGATGTGCAGCGGCACGACCTCGCCCGGGAGCAGCACCAGCCCGAGCGGGAACAGGGGAAAGCGCTCGACGATCTCGCCCATGCGTTCTCGTAGGCTACCCGTGTGCCGCTGCGCGACGCCCTCGGCAAGGTCGAGCCCTACCGGCCCCAGCCGCCCATGGGCGTGCTCGCGCAGCGGATGGGCCTGACGAGCATCAACGTCAGCCAGCCCGCCCAGGAGGCCGCGCTCGCGGCGCTGGGCGAGGGCGAAGGGTGGCGCAGCGCGTACGCCACGTTCGCGCCGCGCGCGGGGCCCTGCGTGAGCGGCTCGACGCCGTGGGGCTGCGGGCGGTCGCATCGCAGACGAACTTCGTGCTGGCCGACACGGCCGACGGGGACGCCGACGGCCTGGCCGAGCGGCTGCTGCGCGAAGGGTTCATGGTGCGCGCGCTGCGTGGCTTCGGCGCTCCGGGCGCGATCCGCGTGACCTGCGGCACCGACGAGGAGAACGCCGCGTTCGCCGCGGCGCTCGGCAGGGTCACGGGCACCGGCGCGCGCTGAGCCGCGCCGCGCGGCGTCTCGTACTCTCGGGGTGATGACGGCCATCGTCTGGCTCCGGCGCGACCTGCGCGTGCACGACCACCCCGCGCTGCGCGCCGCGCTCCACGCCGCGGAGCGCGTCGTGTGTGTGTTCTGCCTGGACGACCGCCTGCTCCACGGCCGCCACGCCTCGGGCCCCCGGACGCAGTTCATGCTCGAGAGCCTGCGGGACGTCGACGCATCGCTGCGCGAGCGCGGCAGCGGATTGGTGGTCCGCCACGGGGCCCCCGAGCGCGAGCTGCCCGCGCTCGTGCGGGAGCTGGACGCGCAGCACGTGCACCTCAGCGCGGACGTGACGCCGTTCGCCCGCGCCCGCGGCGAGGCCACGGGCCGGGCGCTGCGCGACGCCGGTGTGCAGCTGTGTCAGCACCCCGGCCTGTACGTGGTCGACGAGCCCGAAGGCATCCGCACCCAGAAGGGAAGGCCCCACACGGTGTTCACCCCGTTCTACAAGGCGTGGTCCGGCGCGGCCCGGCGCGAGGTGCTCGGCGCCCCGCGCGAGATGCCTGCCCTGCCCTCGACGCTCGCCAAGGGACGGGTCCCCTCGCTGGTACCTGCGCTTCGGATGCGTCTCGGCCCGCGAGTTGGAGGACAGGCTCCCGGGCGGGGAGGGCCCCGCGGCGTTTCGCCGCCAGCTCTGCTGGCGCGACTTCTACGCCCAGGTGCTCCTGCACCACCCGCGCAACGCGAAGAGCGAGTTCCAGCAGCGCTACCGCGGCACGATCCGGTGGAGCTACGCCGAGTAGCGCTTCGACGCCTGGGAGGAGGGGCGGACGGGCTTCCCGCTCGTGGACGCCGGGATGCGCCAGCTGCGCCGGGAGGGCTACATGCACAACCGCGCGCGCCTCGTCGTCGGCTCCTTCCTGACCAAGGACCTGGGCATCGACTGGCGCTGGGGCGAGCGCTGGTTCATGCGCCTGCTGCTCGACGGCGACGAGGCCAACACAGGGGCTCCGCCCCCTACATCCGGCCTTCGGCCGGAACACCCCCGAGTCACTGGCAGTGGATCGCCTCGGTCGGGGTCGACCCCCAGCCGGCCTTCCGCAGGATCTACAACCCCGCGCTGCACATGGAGCGCTTCGACCCCGAGGGGCGCTACGTGCGCGCGTACGTGCCCGAGCTGCGCGACGTGCCCGACGCCTACCTGCGCGAGCCGTGGGCGATGCCCGCCGACGTGCAGCGCGAGGCCGGCTGCGTTATCGGTGAGGACTACCCCGAGCCGATGGTCGACCACAAGGCGGCGCGCCGGGATGCCCTCGAGCGCTACCGCGTCTGACCCGTCCCCGCGCTGCGGCCCGGCCGCGGTCGACGAGGCGGCCGGCCCCGCGCACGTTGCCACCGTCTCCTTCCTCGCCTCGCGCGCGGTGCCGAGCGGGGGCTTCTTCGTCGCACTCGCGGGCGGCACCGCGCTCGCCCGGGTCGCCGCGCGCCGCGGCGCCCGCGAGGGCTATGGCGCGAGCATGGCCGCGGTGCTCGAGACCGTGGCGATCATGGGCCCGGCGCGCTTCGGCGTGCCCTTCACCCAGGCCCTCGGTGCCCCGCTGCTGGGGAGGCTGCACGCGCGCGGGTGGAGCCTGTGGGCGCAGTTCCTCGTCTGCGCGGCGATCCGCGTGCTCTCCAACGCCGCCGGCCTCGCGTTCTTCGTGCTCGTGATCGCCGGCGGCCTCGACGCCTACGCCGGCAGCTACGACGCGATCGCCGAGCGGCTGGGCTTCACCCTCTCCGAGCGCGACACCCTGCTCCTGAGCCTCGCCGGCCTGCTCGCCTGGGGAGCCTTCGCGAGCGTGATCCAGGTGAGCTTCTACCGCCGTGGCCTGCGCGGCTGGCCGGGACCGGGCGAGAGGGAGGAGCCGCCGGCCGCCGCACCGGCCATCGAGCTGCATCGGGGGCGCTTCGACCCGCGCCTGGTTGCACTCGCCGCGGCCGTCGGGTTCGGCCTGCTGCTCGCGAGCACCGAGCCGCTCTTCCTGGTCGCCGTCGCGGTCTGGCTCGGCCTCGCCTGGGTGGCGTCGAAGCCCGACCGCCGCGCGGTGCCGACGGGACTCGTGCTCGCGGCACTGCTCGGCACGGCCTCGCTCGCGTTCGCACTGACTGGCGGCCTCGGGATCGAGGAGGCGCTCCGGCGCGCCTCGCGCGCGGTGCTGCTCGTGCTCGTGGCCACATGGCTGCGCGCGGCCGCCGGGGCCGATGGAATGCGTGAGGTCTCGCGCCGCGCGCTCGGGCGCCTTCGCGGGCTGCCGGCGGTGCCCGAGACGGTGCGCGTCCTGGACGCCATCGGCTCGGAGGGACGGCTGACGGCCGCCGGGCGCGCGCTGGTCGAGTCGCTCGAGGGCGTGCGCCGCCGCCCGGCTCCCGTCATGGACGCCGTGCTCGGGTGGGTGGCCGCGGAGGCCGCGCGCTACCGGACCGGGCCGCCGGCGGCGTCCCTGGCGCTACGGGCCCGCCCGGTCGACTTCGTCCTGCTCGCCCTCGCGGCGGCGCCCGTGCTGGCGCTGGTCGCCTGATCGGAGGTGCAGGCTGAGGCCCCGCCCGTCCGCGCGGGTCAGGCCACCGGCTTGCGGGCCGAGACGAGCAGGTTGTAGAAGAGCGCGGCGGGAAGGCAGGGCTCGAGCACCGCGCGGTCCACGGCCTGGAGGCCGAGGTAGCCGCGGTAGGCGTACTGGTGCCACAGCCACGGGACCTCGGACGGCTCGGCCGTCGCCTCCAGCGCGCGATTCGTCCAGCCGAACAGGCTCGCGGCCAGCTCCTCCCCGCGAACGCGCACGCGGTCGAGGCCGGCGGCGCGGGCTGCGCGCGTCAGGTCGCGGGGCGTGAACGCGTGCACGTCGACCACGCGCTCCAGCTCGTCCTCCTCGGGCACGACGTGGTGGCCGTTGCGCTCGGCGGCCGAGGCCCGAACGAGCGCGCGCCAAGCCGGAGCGGCGCGGAAGGCGGCACGCTTGGGCAGCTCCATCAGGCGGTCGCCGTAGCGCGAGGGCTCGCCGCAGAACGCGATCGTGCCGCCGGGGCGCAGCACGCGCCGCAGCTCGGCGAACGAGCGCTCCAGGTCGGGCAGGTGGTGCAGGACGGCGTGGCCGAACACGATGTCGAAGGAGCCGTCCTCGAACGGAAGCGCGATCGCGTCGCAGCACGCCGTCTCGACCTCGAGGCCCAGGCGGAGGGCGCTGGCCGAGAGGCGGTCGAGCATCCCCGGCGAGACGTCGCTCGCGACGTACCCGCGGACGGTCCCGGACCGCGCGAGGTTGAGCCCGAAGTAGCCCGTCCCCGCGCCGATCTCCAGCCCGCGCGCGAAGGGGCCCGAAGCGCGCGTGCCGAGCGCCTTGCGCAGCTTGCCGAGCACCTGCGCCTGCCCGCGTCCGCCGTAGTCGATCCCCCACTTGGCGTCGTAGTTGGCCGCCGCCAGGTCGTGGTAGCGAACGTTCGCGTCGTGGATCTCCTCCCCGGATGCCGGCCCGCCCATGACGCGGGGAGGCTAGTGGGGCCTGGCTGTCGCTCCGCCGGTCGTGGGGCGGGTTGTAGGCGATATACGCCCACAACCCGCCCCAGCGCCGCCCCCGGCCGCTTCTGGAGCGTCCCTAGACTCCTCCCGCCGTGGCCGCCGTCGCCGAGCACGTGCAGCGAGACCAGCCGCATGGGGTCCCACCCCTCGCGCTGACCGGCGAGCGAACCCTGCCCGACGTGCCCGCGGAGAACTACTGGTACCGCCGCCACCTGGTCGTCTACGAGTGGGTCGCCGAGCGCTGCCGCGGCCTCGACGTGGTGGACCTGGCGTGCGGCGAGGGCTATGGCAGCGCGACGCTCGCGCGGCGGGCAGCGCGCGTGACCGGGGTGGACGCGAACCGCGAGGCCCACGAGCACGCGCGGCTTCGCTACACCCGGCCGGGCGTGCGCTTCGAGCGCGCGCCGATCGAGGCGTGGTCCGAGCGCTGCGACGCCGTGGCCTTGCTCCAGACGATCGAGCACGTGCAGGACGCCGGGGCGGTGCTCGAGCACGTCCGGGCGATGCTGCGCCCGGGGGGCGCCGCGTATGTGTCCACGCCGAATGTGCTGACGCTCGCGCCCGCGGGCGCCGAGCGCTCGGGCAACCCGTGGCACGTCCACGAGTACCGCGCGGAGGAGCTTCGCGCCCTGTGCGAGTCGCGCTTCGAGCGCGTCGAGCTGCTCGGGCTCTTCCACGCACGCAGACTGCGCGTGCACGAGCTCGCGCTCCGCCTCGGCTGGGACGCGGTCCACCCGCGACTGGGGCTCACCGGCCCGTTCTACGACCGCTTCACGCCGGCGATCTCGGCACGCGACTTCGCGCTGTGCGCCGGCCCGCTGACGCGTGCGCTCGACTTCCTCGCGGTGCTGCGATGAGCAGCCGGGCCCGAACGCCGGTCCCCACGGCGCGGGTCCCCGCGGCGCGGATCCCAGCGGCGCCGGCCTCCGCAGCGCTCGCCCTCGCGCCGCCGCCCGACCCGCCCGAGCTGCCCCCCTCGGCACGCCCGCCGTGGCGCTGGGGCTACGGCTTCGCGGCGATGGGCGCCGGCCTCGTAGTGGTGGTCGCGGCGGGCTTTCCGCTCCTGCCGATCGCGCTGCTGTCGGGCATCGACGGTGCGGTCGGCGCGCTGGCGATCCTCGCGCTCATCCTAGTCCAGGACGCGGCGTTCGTGGCCGCGGCGGTCTTCTTCGCCGGGCGCCGGTCGCGCCCGCGGGCGTGGCACTTCGGGCTGCGCTCGACCGCGGTGAAGCGCACGCTGGCGCTCACCGTCGGCGTGACTCTCGCCGTGCTCGGATTCGAGCTCGGCTTCGCGGAGCTCGTGGAGATCGACGAGGGCGGCATCGACCAGCTCGGCGCCGACGAGGGCTTCGTCACCGCCCTGTGCTTCTCGCTCGCGGCGATCGTCGTCGCGCCCGTCGCCGAGGAGCTCTTCTTTCGCGGCTTCTTCTACCGGGCGCTGCGCAATCGGTTGAGGGTGTGGTCGGCGTGCCTGGTCAACGCCGTGGTGTTCTCGTCGCTGCACCTCCAGTACCTCGTCGTGCCCTGGGTGTTAGTCGTCATCGCGGTGTTCGGAGTCGCCGCGTGCCTGCTCTACGAGCACACCGGAAGCGTCTTCGGCCCGATCGCGATGCACGTCGCGTTCAACACGCTGGCCACCGCGGGCACCGACGTCGGCTACGTGGTGCCGATCGCCGTGGGCGTGGCCGTCCTCGCCGCGTGCGTCCTCGTCGCGGTTCGTTTCGGGCCCGCCCCCTCGCCGTTCCCGCCGGCCGCCCGGGCATGAGCCGCGACCGGGGGCCGCTCGCCCTCGTCCTTCATTCGCACATGCCCTACGTCGAGGGCTTCGGCACCTGGCCGTTCGGGGAGGAGTGGCTCTGGGAGGCCGTGGCGACCGTCTACCTGCCGCTGATCGAGCTGCTCGACGAGGCGCGCGCGCCCATCACCCTCGGCCTCACCCCGGTCCTCTGCGATCAGCTGGAGACGCTGCCCGGCCCGGCCGGGGAGCGCCTGCTGGGCTTCTTGGGAGAGACGCGGCGGATCGTGCACACCGAAGACGCCCGCGGCCTGGCCGACGCCGGGCACCCGGAGCTTGCGGCCGAGGTCCGACGCGCCGGCGCCGACTACGAGCGCGCGTCCGCGACGCTCGCGGACGCCGGGCGCGACCTGCTGGCCCGCCTGGCCGCGCTCGCGACCGACGGGACGGTGGAGCTCTGGACCTCGGCGGCCACCCACGCCGTGCTGCCGCTGCTTGCCAGCGACGCCGGGCTGCGCCTGCAGCTGGCCACCGGAATCGCCTCGCACGAGCGGCGCTTCGGGGGCTTCGGGGGCGGCCTGTGGCTGCCGGAGTGCGCCTACGTGCCGGGGCTCGAGCGCGAGCTGGCCGATCACGGCGCGCGCGCCACCTGCCTCGACCAGACTGCCGTGCACGGCTACGGGGCCGCGAGCCAGCTCGAGCCGGTGCTCATGCCCGGCGGCGTGGTCGGCGTGCCGATCGACTGGGCGACCGTGCAGCTGGTGTGGAACCGCGAAACGGGGTTTCCCGCCCACCCCACCTACCGGGACTACCACCGCCGGACCATGCACGACCTGCGGCCGTGGAGCAACGCGGGCGAGGCCTACCGCCCCGAGGAGGCGGCGGCTCTCGCGCGCGAGCACGCGCGCTCGTTCGTCGAGCGCTGCTGTGTGCGGCTCGACGCATACGCGGTGCAGCGCGGGCGCCCGGGGCTGCTCACGTTCGCGCTCGACACCGAGCTGCTCGGGCACTGGTGGTACGAGGGCCAGATCTGGCTGCGCGCGGTGTTCGCCGAGGCGGCGGCCCAGGGGCTGCGCTTGGCCACCGTCAGCGAGGCGCTCGACGAGATCGAGCCGGCCGAGGGCTCTCCGGAGGCGTCGAGCTGGGGCGAGGGCAAGGGCTTCTCGACCTGGGACTCGCCACGGGTGGCCGACATGGCCTTCTCCGCGCGCACCGCAGAGCTGCGCACGGTGGCGGCCACGGCCGGCCCTGTGCGATCGGTCGCGGCGCTGGAGCGAGCGGCCCGCGAGCTGCTCGCGCTCCAGGCGAGCGACTGGGCCTTTCAGGAGGCCAACGAGTTGGCGGCCGGCTACCCGCGCGAGCGCGTGGCCGGCCACGCCGCCGCGCACGACGCCGCTCTCAGCGCTCTGGCTCTCGGACGGCCGGACGAAGCCCAACGCCGTCGGGAGTGCGGGCGTGAAGCCCGCACGGGCTATCCTGCCGGCGTGCCGGTCCCCGCCCTGCGCAATTTGGCGCCCGACCTCACGCTGGCCCCCCTCCTCGCGCCGTGACCCTGCGCGCCCTGATCCTCTCCTGGGAGTACCCGCCGCTGATCGAGGGCGGCCTCGCTCGGCACGTGCGAAAGCTCGCCGAGGGCCTCGCCGCCCGGGGCGTCGAGGTCCACGTGCTCGCCCGCGGCCGCGAGGAGGACCTGGCCGAGGAGGAGGTCGAGGGGGTGGTCGTTCACCGTGTGCTCGAGCCCGAGCGCCCGCGCGACCTGTCCGAGTTCGTGACGTGGATCGAGCACATGAACGCCGACATGCTGGCCGTCGGCGTGGAGGTGGGAGACCGCTACGCCTTCGACCTCGTGCACGGCCACGACTGGCTCGTGGCGAGCGCCGGCGACCACCTGGCCAAGCGCTTCCGCTGCCCGTTCGTGGTCACCGTCCACGCGACCGAGACCGGCCGCCACCAGGGATGGGTCGACAAGCATCCGCAGTCCTACATCCACGGCGTCGAGCGCTGGATGGCCAATCGCGCCGAGCGCGTGATCACCTGCTCGTCCTACATGCGCGAGCACGTGGCCGACGTGTTCGGCCTCGAGGAGGAGCGAATCGCTGTGATCCCCAACGGGATCGACCCCTCGGAGCTGACGCCCGTCGCGGACCTCGAGACCCTGCGCGCGCGCTTCGCCCGACCCGACGAGCGGCTCGTGCTGCTGGTGGGGCGGCTCGTGTACGAGAAGGGCTTCCAGCTCGCGCTCGAGGCGCTCCCGGGGCTGATCGAGCGCGTCGGCAACGTGCGCTTCCTGGTGGCCGGATCGGGCACGGCGGAGCCCGAGCTGCGCGAGCAGGCGCGGGCGCTCGGCCTCCACGCTCACGGTGCGTTCCTCGGCTGGATCGGCGACGACGTGCTGCACTCGCTCTACCGCATCTCAGACCTCACGGTCGTGCCCTCGATCTACGAGCCGTTCGGGCTGGTGGCGCTCGAGGCGATGGCCTCGGGCTGCCCGTGCCTGGTGGCCGACACCGGCGGCCTGCGCGAGGTCGTGCCCAACGAGCAGGTGGGCCTTCGCTTTCGCTCGCGCGACCCCGAGTCGCTCGGGCAGATGGCCGAGCGCCTGCTCACCGACGCCGCGCTGCGCGACCGCCTCGTGACCGAGGCCTCTGAGCACGTGCTCGGCTTCGACTGGTCCGACGTCGCGCGCCAGGTCGCCGCGCTCTACGGCGAGGTGGCGTCGGAGCGCGTTCGCGCCGCCTGACGGTGCTGCCGCGACGGCGCAGCCGACCGCCGAGAGCACCCGGCCTCTCACCGTGACGGCGCCGCCGGGCAGGGGCACCAGGCCGCCGAGCTGGCCGAGGACGTAGGCGGGGGCGAGCACGCCGACCGGCGGCGGCGTATCCACAGTCGTGGCAAACCCGAGTCGCCGCAATGCCTGGCGGCGGTCAGCCGCGCAAAGGGCGGGGATGGGGCCGGGGCCTCCAGCACCGTGCCTTCGCCCGGCGCCGCCTGGGCGATCGGCGCGGACGTCCACGGCCGGCTCGAGCGGGGGGCGGGGCAGGGACAGGCGAGATTCCATGGCGTGCAACCTCGCGCACGCCGGTCGGCGCGGCACTGGTGCCTCCCCGCCAATCCGCCGTGCGGCGGCCCGTACTCAGCGGCGGCCTCGACGACTCTGTTCTTGGGTTGGGGGTCTGGCCGGAAACGGCGAAATCGTCGCCGCAATCGGCCACACCCCCTGTGCTGTACTCAGCCGCCGGCCAGCAGCTCGCCCATCCGTCGCAGCGGCTCGCCGGCCTCTGTGGGCCACTCGGCCGGGTCGGCCGGCCACCAGGCGTGGGCGTCGTGCTCGGGGTCCATCGTCACCTCCGCGCCGGCGGCGAGCCGCGCCAGGCCCACCAGCAGCACGAGGCCCGAGGGCAGGCGCACGAGCGCCTCGACCGTCAGGCGCCCCGGCGCCACTGACCACTCCTCGCGCAGCTCGCGGCTCAACGTCTCGGCCGGGCTCTCGCCCACGTCCACCGCCCCGCCCGCGCCGAGCGCCCACCGTCCCGGCCAGGAGGCCACCCAGGGCGCTCGCCGGCCGGCGAGCCACCGCCCGGCGGCGTCGCGCACGGCGCACAGCGCCGAGATCCCCTCGGAATCCTCCGCGGACAGCCGCAGCGCCCAGCGCGCCGGCTCGAGCTCGATCGCGAGCCGGTCCGGCGCCGCCTTGAAGCCGGCCATGCGCCCGCTGAGCCCGTCGTGGGTCGGCGAGCCGCGCTCGCGCAGCGCGGCGAGCGCGGCGTCCGCGCGCGCCTGGGCCTCCGCGCCGGCGGCGAATGGGCGCTCGGCCCAGCGCGCGCAGACCTGCTGCGCCTCCCACGGCCCGCGCGCCAGCAGGGTCGCGCCCGACTGCACCCTCACTCCCACCGCATGCGCCGGGGCTCCTCGCGCATCCGCAGCACCTTGGCCGGAACGCCGGCTACGACGGCGTTGGCGGGGACGTCGCGCGTGACCACGGCGCCGGTGCCCACGACCGCGTTGTCGCCCACCGTCACCCCGCGCAGGATGCATGCCCCGTAGCCGATCCACACGTTGTGCCCGACGCGCACGTCGCGCTTGTAGATCCCCTGGAGGCGCACCGGGCGCTCGACCTCCACCATGCCGTGGTCGAAGTCGATCAGCATCACGCGATCGGCGATCACGCACTCACGCCCGATCGACACGTGCTGGAAGGCCGAGATCGTGCAGTCCTGGCCGAGCACGGTCTTCGCGCCGATCGAGACGAGCCCCTCGTGGCAGCGGACCTTCGTGCCGTGGCCGAGCCACGACCAGCGCCCGAGCTCGATCCTCCCCCGCTCCCCGATCTCGAGCGTCACGTCTGGCGCGACGAAGGCGAGGCCGTCGGTGTGCAGCCGCCGCCGGTAGCGGGTCAGCCAGCGGCGCCGCGCGAGCCCCAGGAGCAGACGCGCGTACTGGCGGTTGAGCATCCCGTTGCGGCGCATGAAGCGAAGCAGCGTGGGCGGCCCGCCGTGCAGCGGCGCCGGAGCGCGGCGCGGCTCGGCGCCGGCCGGCGCGGCCGGGTCGGGGCGGGGATGCGAGGTCTGCACTCGGCGCGATGATAGGAGCCGAGCAGACCGGCGCCCGCCGTGATAAGCGGGCGCCGGTCGAACTTCAGGATGAGCGACGAGCTATGCCCGGGCGGGCTCCACCTTGGGCTCGCGGGCGACTGTGGGCAGCCAGCCGAGCCTCTTCGGCAGCCACCAGTTCCAGTCGCCGAGGAGCTTCATCGTCGCGGGCAGCAGCACCCCGCGGATGATCGTCGCGTCGATCAGCACGGCGGCGGCGAGGCCGACGCCCATCTGCTTCACGCCGAGGTCCGAGAGCGTGGCGAAGATCGAGAAGACCGCGACCATCACGATCGCCGCGCTGGTCACGACGCCCGCCGTGCTCTTGACCGCGTGCGACACGGCGTCCTCGGTGCTCATGCCGCCGTCGAACGCCTCCCGGACGCGGGTGAGGATGAACACGTGGTAGTCCATCGACAGCCCGAACAGGACCACGAACAGAAACAGCGGCAGCCAGGCCATGATCGCGCCGTTGGACTCGAAGCCGAGCAGCCCCTCGCCCCAGCCCTTCTGGAAGACCAGCACGAGCAGACCGTAGGCCGCGCCCACCGACAGCAGGTTGAGCACGATCGCCTTGAGCGCGATCACGATCGACCGGAAGGTGACCAGCAGCAGCAGGAACGCCGCGGAGAGCACGAACGCGAACACGTACGGGACGTGCGCGACCATGCTGTCGTTGAAGTCCTGCGTGAACGCGGTCTCGCCGGTCACGTTCGCCTCGACGCCCGCCAGGCTGCCGAACGCCGCGGGGACCAGATCGTCGCGCAGCGCGTCGAGCACTTCGTGCGAGGCGTCGTCCGTGCCGTCGCCCGCGCCGGGGAGCGAGACGGACGCCACCGTGCGGTCCTCGCTGACCTCCACGGTCGCGCGTCCCTCGAACAGCTCCTCGTTCCCCGCGGCCGCCGCCTCGAGCTCGTCGATCGCGCTCGCCACCGGGCCGCTCGTCACGTCGTCTGCCTCGACCACCACGGCCTGGGGCACGCTCTCGCTCGGGAACGCCTCCTGGATGCGGTCGTAGGTCTGCATCACCGCCAAGTCGCGCGGCAGCGACTCGATGCCGGGGATCTCCGTCTTCATTTCCAGGGCGGGCACGGCGAGCGCCACGAGCAGGCCGGCGGACACCAGCGCCGAGATCAGCGGGCGGCGCAGCACGCGGTCGACGACGCGCGACCACAGGCCGACACGCGCGATCCGGGCCTTGACCCGTCCGAGGAGCGGCACGCGCCCCTTCTCGACGCGGTCGCCGAGCTTGGACAGGATCGCCGGGAGCACGGTGAGCGAGCCGATCATCGCCATCGCGACGACCGCGATCGTCCCGGTGGCGAGCGAGGTGAACGCCGGGTTGCCGGCCAGGTACATGCCGGCCATCGCGACCATCACCGTCAAGCCCGAGATCAGGACCGCGCGCCCCGACGTGGCGGCCGCCGCCTCCAATGCCGCCTCCTCGCCGCGCCCCGCAACGCGCTCCTCGCGCTCGCGGCGCACGTAGAACAGCGAGTAGTCGACGCCCACGGCCAGGCCGATCAGCAGGATCACGCTGCTGATGCCCTCCGTGACGGGGACGATCTGGCTCAGGGGGCCGACCATGCCGATCGTGGCGGCCACGGCCGAGATGGCCAGCAGCAGCGGGATTCCCGCGGCCACGAGCGTCCCGAAGGCGATCAGCAGGATTACGAGCGTCAGCGGCAACGAGGTGAGCTCGGCCTTCTGGAAGTCCTTCTCCACGCTCCCGTCGAGCGCCTTGGCCGAGCTCGCGTCGCCGTACTGCTCGACGCGGAACTCGGGATGCGCTCTGGCCAGATCGGTCACCGAGGCGAGCGCCCCGTCGACGAGCGCATCAGCCTTGTCGGCGTCGCCGGGGATCTCGAAGCTCACGAGCGCCGAGCGGCGGTCCGGGGAGACTCCCATGGCGCCGCCCGCGTAGGGCCCTTCGACGTTCCTCACGCCCTCCGTGTCTCCGAGGCGCGCGACGACGTCGGCCACCACCGCGCGAAACGCGGGGTCGCTCGCCTCGACGCGCTCGCTCTGCACGAGCACCGACTCCTCGGCCTGCTTGGGGAAGGCGTCGAACAGTGTTCGCTGCGCCTGCCCGGACTCGCCGACGCCGGACTCCTGGTCGTCGAGCTGGTTCGTTCCGACCATGCCCCCGATCACCAGCGCGGCGATCACGAAGGCGAGCCATCCGAAGATGGCCTTCTTGCGGTTCTGGGCGCTCCAGCGCCCAGCCCGCGCTGCGATGTTGCGAGTCTCTGCCACGGGGTTCCTCTCCGTTCGGTGGGCCATTGGCGCAAAGCTCCCACCGACGGGGGGCCCCGCCGATGCGGCTGGCAGGCGTCCCCGGGTGCGGCTAGCCGTATTGGCGCCGACGCGGAAAGCGGCGATGATGCCCTTGCCTTGGCCACGACCGTCTTGATCGTCGACGACCACCCGGGCTTTCGCTCGAGCGCGCGGATGCTGCTCGAGGCGGAGGGGTTCGAGGTGGTGGGAGAGGCGCCGGACGGTCGCAGCGCCATCGCGGCGGCGCGAGAGCTCGAGCCCGACGTCGTCTTGCTGGACGTCCAGCTACCGGACCTCGACGGCTTCGAGGTGTCGTCGCGGCTGACCGCAAACGACGCTCGCCCGGCCGTGGTGATGACCTCGAGCCGCGATGCCGCGGACTACGGCTCGCTGGCGGCTGACACGGGTGCGCGCGGGTTCATCCCGAAGTCCGAGCTGTCGGGGCCCGCGCTGGAGGCGCTGCTCGCGTGACCGGGCTCGGGCGAGCGCTGTGGTCGTTGGGGGTCGCCGGCGTGGTGTTCGGCCTCGCGATCGTGCCGATCGTCCTCACCAGCGACCTCGTCCCGGTGAAGGGGCTCACCCTGGGGCTGGCGCTGGTGAGCGGGTGGGGGTTCATCGGCGCCGGCCTCGACGCCTGGTGGCGGCGGCCGGAAAGCAACTTCGGTCCGTTGATGACTGCCACGGGCTTCGGCTGGTTCGTGGCCGGCACAGGCGTCTCGGACCTGCCGCTGGTGTTCGTCGTGGGCCAGCTTCTGGGCAACGTGTTCATCGCCTCCCTCGTCCATCTGCTGCTGTCGATGCCCGACGGGCGGCTGGAGACGCGCGACCGCAAGCTGTTGGCGGGCGGCTGGCCGAGCTCATCCTCGTCCTGTTCAACGTGGTGGCCGGCCTGGTGGCGGCCGGCGTGCTCATCGCGCTCGTGCGGGGCTGGCGACGGTGGTCGGTCCCGCAGCGGCGCTCGCTCGGGCCGCTGCTGCTCACCGGCCTGGCCGTGATCGCGGTGCTGGTGGCGAATGCGTTCTTCGGGGTGGTCGGCCTGGACGGCGCCGCCGACGTCACCTTCGTGGTCAGCCTGTTCGGCTTCGGCGTGGTTCCCTTCGTGTTCCTGGGCACGCTGGTGCGCGGGCGCATGGCCCGCGGCGGCGCCGTCGGCGAGCTGGTCAGGAGCCTGGGCCGCCCGCTCGGGCCCGGGGAGATGCGCGATGCCCTGGCCCGCGCGCTCGGCGATCCGACGCTGCAGCTGGCCTTCTGGATACCCGACCCCGAGCGCTACGTCGACGGTGAGGGCCACCCTGTAGCGCTGCCGGCCCCGGGGTCCGGACGCTCGGTGACCGACGTCGAGCTGGACGGCCGCTGCGTGGCCGCCATGATCCACGACTCGGGGCTCGACTCCGACCCGGCCCTGGTTGAGGCGGTGGGCGGAGCGGTGGCGCTCGCGCTCGAGAACGAGCGCCTGGACGCGGAGCTGCGCTGCCGCCTCGAGGACCTGCAGGCATCGAGGGCGCGGCTGGTGGAGGCCGGCGTGGCCGAGCGCAGGCGTCTGGAGCGAGACCTGCACGACGGCGCCCAGCAGCGGTTGGTCTCGTTGGCGCTCGACATGCGCCTCGCGCGCTCGAAGGTCGACACCGATCCCCGCGGCGCCGAGCGGATACTCGACAACGCGGGCGAGGAGCTGAGCCTCGCCCTGGCGGAGCTCAGGGAGCTCGCGCGTGGAATCCATCCCGCGGTGCTCAGCGACCGGGGCTTGGGGGCGGCGCTCGAGTCGCTGGCCGGCCGCGCCCCGGTGCGCGTCGATCTCGACGACCGATCGGGCGATTCGCTGCCCGAGGCCGTCGAGTCCGCGGCGTACTTCGTGGTGGCCGAGGCGCTTACGAACGTCGCGAAGTACGCCAACGCCTCCCGCGCGAGCGTCGAGGTGGCCCGGGAGAACGGTGACGTGCTGGTCAGGGTCACCGACGACGGCGTCGGCGGCGCCGATCCCGAGCGCGGCTCGGGGCTCCGGGGCCTGGCCGACCGGATCTCGGCGCTCGACGGGCGCCTCTGGGTGGACAGCGCTCCCGGCGCGGGGACGACCGTGCGCGCGAGGGTGCCGTGCGGGTAGAGCGTCCCGGCTTCGGCGATCCGGTGGGAGCGCGAATCGCGATCGTGGGCGACACCGCGCCCGCCGCCGCCGCCCGCTCGATCCTGGGGGCCGACGGGCATTGCGTCCGAGTCATCGCCGAGCCGGCCGAGGCGCTCGAAGCCTTGGAGACCGAGCCCGCCGACCTCGTGATCACCGAGATGAGGACGCCGCTCCTCGACGGGGCTCAGCTGTGCCGCTCGATCCGGGGCCATCCGGCACTGGCGGAGATCCACCTGATTGCCCTCACCTCCCGGGCCGAGGGGGAGCGGGCAGGCATTGCGCTCGAAGCGGGCGCGGACGACTACCTGCCGAAGCCCTTCGAGGAGGACGAGCTGGTCGCCCGCGTCCGGCTCGGGCTGCGCGCGGCGAGCCTGCGTGCGAGCGAGGCGCAGCTGTGGGCGCTGATCGAGAACGTGCCCGGGGCGATCTACCGATGTGCTCACGATCGCGACTGGACGATGGAGCTGATCAGCCGCGAGATCGAGCAGATCGCCGGCTACCCCTCGACGGACTTCATCCGCAACGCCTGCCGGTCCTTTGCGAGCGTGATCCACCCGGAGGATTGCGAAGCGGTCGAGCGCACGGTGGAGGACGCCGTCGCGCGCGGCAGGCCCTTCGCGATGGAGTACCGCATCCGGCGCGGCGACGGAACCGAGCGGTGGGTGCTCGAGCGCGGCCAGCTCGTGCGCGGGAACGACGGGCGGTCCTGGCTCGACGGGGTGATCTTCGACGTGACCGAGAGGCGTGCAGCGGAGGAGAGCCTGCGCCGGCAGGAGGCCGAGCGCGCGCGCCATCACGAGGTCCGCGCGTCGCGCGCGCGCCTCGTGGAGGCGGGCGACCGGGCTCGCCGCCGCCTGGAGCGCGACCTGCACGACGGCGCCCAGCAGCGCCTGGTCTCCCTCGCGCTGAGCCTTCGGCTCGCCCGAGCACGCGTCGAGCCCGATCCGATCGCCGCGGCACGGATGCTCGGTGAGGCCTCGGCCGAGCTGAAGCTGGCGACCGCCGAGCTGAGAGACCTCGCCCGCGGGCTGCACCCGGCAGTGCTGAGCGATCGCGGCCTGGGCCCGGCGCTCGAAGGGCTCGTCGATCGAGCGCCGCTTCCCGTGAGCCTCGAGGTCGAGGTGTCGAGCCGCCTCCCGAGTGCGGTCGAGGCCGCCGCGTACTTCGTGGTGTCCGAAGCCCTCACCAACGTGGCCAAGCACGCCTGCGCCACGACGGCGACGGTTACGGTGGGTCGCGGCAACGGCGAGGTGGTGGTGGAGGTGTCAGACGACGGGGTGGGCGGGCTCGACGCCGCAGCCGGATCGGGCCTGAGCGGCCTCGAGGACCGGGTGGCGGCACTCGACGGCGCGCTGGAGACGCAGAGTGGCGCAGGCGGCGGCACCCGCGTACGGGCGGTGCTGCCGTGCGGGTAGTCGTGGCCGACGACTCGGTGCTGCT
>Ga0136624_1000123_pt1 | contig 23947 bp, 20 predicted proteins | sample AntDrymUQ4692206_2_FD_104802 | JGI IMG/M metagenome (GOLD analysis project Ga0136624, IMG submission 104802) | Polar desert sand microbial communities from Dry Valleys, Antarctica - metaG UQ469 (22.06) | ecosystem: Environmental > Terrestrial > Soil > Desert | place: Antarctica: Dry Valley... | reverse complement strand
GGCCGGCGGGGCCGATGCCGCGGTTGCGTTGGAACTGGATGGTGGCGGCGTGGGTGGCGGGTCCGAAGTCGCCGTCCACGGCGATGTTGCGGCGGCGGATCTTGTTGAGCTTGCGCTGCCAGGCGCTGACCCTGGGTCCGTCGTGACCTTGGCGCAGCGACTCCCTGACTGGCGAACGGGGACCGCCGCGAGAAGAACGTGAGCCACGGCCGTTGGCGTAGTCACCTTCTCGCTCGGCAGTGCGCAACGACGCGTACGGGTTCATCCGTCTGCCGCCGAAGGGGTCGCGGATACGACCATCTTCGATCTCGAAGTGCAGGTGCGGCCAGCCCCCGGCCGCGTTGCCGGAGTCACCGACGTAGCCGATGACCTGTCGGCGGCGTACCCAGGAGCCGGTGGCCACACCTGCAGCGATCGCGCCCGAACGACCACCGCCGGCGTGTCCCAAGTGATAGTAGGCGTACACGCGGCCGTCGCGGCCGCGGACCTGCAGCGCCCAGCCCGCCGTGGGGTGCGCGGCCGGGGGAGCCCAGACCACGCGCCCCGCCTTGGCCGCATAGACGGGCCACCCGTGCTGGCCCATCAGATCGGTGGCGCGGTGCACGCGGCTGCCACCACCACGGCTGTTGAAGTAGCTGTCGGAGTACGTCGCGCCCTGGCGCGTGGGGAAGGTGATGTCGATCGCCTGGCGGTACTCGGGAGTCGCCAGTGCCGGTACGGCCATCGTCGCCAGCAGCACCGCGATGGACAAGGTTGCAGTCAAGCCCTTGAGCATGCGCATCCGGGCAGCCTAGAGCAGGACTAGTCAGAAGTCCACCCCAGCGTATTTAGGGTGTTACCCGGAGTCCTCGCTGCCGGACGGCTGGCTCACCCCGAATTGTCCCCGCCCACCGGCCGGCCTGGCGGCCGACCCTCACCCTGATTTATCCCCACCCTGGAAGCGGAGCTTGGCGTACTCGTCGAGGGCTGCGGGGTTGGCAAGGGCGTCGAGGTTGTGCACGGCGGCGCCGCTGATGGTGTCGGCCACCGCACGCTCCACCTTCTTGCCGCTGATGGTGTACGGGATGTCGGCGACGGCGAAGACGTGAGCGGGCACGTGGCGTGGGGTGGTCGCCGCGCGGATCGTGTCGCGGATGTGCTTGGTCAACGCCGCGTCGAGCCCCACAGCATCGGCGAGGACAACGCACAGGACGATCTCGGTGTCACCCTCGACGGGCCGGCCGACCACGATGGCGTCGGCGATCTCAGCCAGCGGCTCGATCGCCCGGTAGATCTCGGCCGTCCCGATCCGCACGCCGCTGGGATTGAGCGTGGTGTCGCTACGGCCGAGGATGACCATGCCGCCTTCCGGCGTGATCTCGACCAGATCGCCGTGCGTCCACACGCCGGGGTTGGCTTCGAAGTAAGCGGCGCGGTAGCGCGAACCGTCCTCGTCATCCCAAAAACCCGTCGGCATCGAGGGGAACGGGCGGGTGCAGACCAGCTCGCCGGGCTCGCCGATCACTGGCCTGCCAAACGGGTTCCAGGCCTCCACCGCCATGCCGAGGCAGCGGCACTGCAGCTCACCGCGCCGCACGGGCAGAGTGGGTGCCCCGGCGCCGAAGCAGCCGATCAGATCCGTGCCGCCACTGACCGACGCCAGCTGCAGGTCGCCGCCCACGTGCTCATAGACCCAGTCGAACTGGTCGGGGTGCAGCGGCGCACCCGTGGAGAGCACGGTCCGCACGCCACTGAGATCCGCGACGTCGGCGGGGCGCAGCCCAGCCTTGGCGCAAGCGGCGAGGAATTTGGGGCTGGTGCCGAAATGGCTGATGCGGGTGCGCTCGGCCAGCTCCCACAGCGCTTCAGGACCGGGATAGGTGGGGCTGCCGTCGTACAACACGACCGTCACACCGCTGGCCAGAGCGCTGACCAGCCAGTTCCACATCATCCAGCCGCAGGTCGTGAACCACATGATGGTGTGCTGACCGGCGTGCAGGTCGGTGTGCAAATGGTGCTCCTTGCGGTGCTGCAGCAACGTCCCGCCGTGGCCGTGCACGATGCTCTTTGGGACCCCGGTGGTCCCTGACGAGTACAGGACGAAAAGCGGGTGGTCGGGTGGGACCTGCTCGAAGACAACCTCGCTGGCCGGCGCCTCAAGCAGCCGGGAGAAGGCCACCGTTGGACGGTCGGGCAGCGTCCACGGGTTGTCGACGAAGTCCACGAGCACGAGGTGGTCCAGTTCCGGCAGTGCCTTGCAGACGGCGGCGACCTTGTCGCGCAGTCTGTGAGTTCGCCCGTTGTAGCGATAGCCGTCGGCGGCGAGCAGGACCTTGGGACGGATCTGCCCGAAGCGATCCACGACGCCCATCGGCCCGAAGTCCGGCGAGCACGATGACCACACCGCACCCATCGCGGTGGTGGCCAGCATCGCCACCAGCGCTTCGACGCAGTTGGGCAGGAAGGCGGCGACCCGGTCTCCGCGCCCGACGCCGAGGTCGGCCAGCCCCGCCTGGACAGCGGCCACCATGCGGTGCAGCTCGTCCCAGGTAATGTGGCGGTCTGCCATTCCCTCGCCGGTGCCGATCACCGCCACGCCGGAGCCGCAATGTCGCAGCAGGTTCTGCGCGTAGTTCAGGCGTGCCCCGGCAAACCACACGGCTCCCGGCATCCGTGGTTCGCCGAGGATTCCGTCGTACCGCCGGGACGCAACCACATCGGTGTCGTGCCAGACCTGCGACCAGAACGCCGTCGGATCGTCGATCGACCAGCGCCACAGTGAGTTGTAGCTGGCTGCGGCGACGGGCGCGGTGTCCATGAAGCGCTTGAGATGGCTGGCCCCGACGCGGGCCTGCGACGGCTGCCACAGGATGGGGTTGCTCGTGGCATTCATCGCGCTGACCTGCGACGATGCGCCAGGCTCGCGCCTGCGGGCGGTTCGGGTCTCAGGCGGGCATAAGCGATGGCCTGGCCGCAGGCTTCACTCCTAAGTTGAGGGTGAGAGTTCTTCCTCGTAGGCGCTATGCAAAGGGGACTGAGCAGCGAAAACACCTGCCGGTAAGTCTCACTCGACGGTGAGCCTTGCGCCATCACGACGCTTTCACGGCCAGCACGGGGCAGCTGGCCCGCAGCAGGAGATCCTGTGCGTTGCTGCCGAGCACGACCTTGCCCACCGGCGAGCGCCGGCGCAGTCCGATGACGATGAGTCCAGCACCCGCCGACTCGGCGACGGCGATCAGATCATCGGCCGGCGTATTGCCGCGGACGAGTTCGTGGATCTCGGCGACCACACCCTCGTTGGCGAGGCGGGCACGAACGGCTTCGAGGTCGTCGCGGTAGGCGACCATCTGCGCCGCCTCGTCGCGGCTGCCGCCTTTGGCGGAGTGCACCACGAGCAAGGATCCGTCGCGCAGCCGCGCCTCGGCGATGGCCGCATCCAGCGCCGCCCGGCCTTCAGCCGTCCTGATGTAGCCCACGACGATCTTCACGGCCAGCCCCTGTCTGTGGAGTCCCCATGTTCTACCGGAGAAAGCAGCGGGCGGGTGGGCGAAGACGGGCTGGCAAACTGCGATCAATACCGACGAAGGGCTGTGGATGTGGCAGGGATCGCTCATCGAGCAGCTGATCCGGCTGGGGGGCAGGGCCGTGGCGGCGGGACTGGTGATCGGCTCGGGCGGCAACCTGTCCGCGCGGTCGCCCGGCGCTAACGAGTGCGTCGTCACCGCGCGCGGCACGTGGCTGGACGAGCTGACCGGCGACGACTTCAGCGTTGTCGGGCTCGACGCACGGGTACGCAGCGGAAGCGCCGCACCGTCCAGCGAGGTCGCGCTGCACCTGGCGGCCTATCGCGCCCGCGCCGACGTCAACGCGGTGGTGCACCTGCATCCCCAGACGTCGGTACTGCTCGACGCTCTCGGGCAGCGGATCCGGCTGATCACCTTGGACCATGTCGCCTACCTGCGCCGCGTGGCCACGGTGCCCTACCTCGCACCCGGGACCGCGGCGCTCGCCGAGGCCGGCGCGCAAGCACTGGCCGACGCCGACGTGGTCATCCTCGGTCACCACGGCTGCTCGGTCGTGGCCGACAGCCTTGAGCTGGCGTACAAGCGGGCAGCCAACCTGGAGGAGGCGGCGATGGCGACCTACCGGTCGCTGCTACTCGGCGACGCCGAAACCGCAGCCCCGCCGGACTACCTCAGGCGCCTGTCGTCGCTGGCGGACGGCTCGCATTGACGCCAGGCGATTGCGCCCCGGCCAGTCCACCGTCTGGTCAGCTGGTCAGGCGGGTCAGGCGCGGGTCAGTCCTCGTCGCCGTCGCTCAACCCGTCGATCAGCAACGCGAGCCCGATGGCGAACAGCCACACGTCCTTTGCCAAGCCGATGCCGTCTGGCGTCGGGCGAATCCCGCTGTCATCGGTCATGCCTGGCGTCTTAAGGTAGAGGCGGACCAGTCCCGCGCCTAAGGCGCTGAGCCCAGCCCCGACCAAGCCCGCCGGCACGAAGGGCAGCAGGAGCGCCGTGCCGAGGGCGATCTCGCCAGCGGACAGTAGCTTGATGAACTGCTGCGATTCCATCGACGAGAACTGCGGAAAGGCGCCGCTGGCCATGCCATGCATGCCGGCCGCCGCCTCGTCGGGGATCCCGCGCTTGGACAAGCCCGAGTTCAAGGTGTAGGCACCGGCGGCCAGGCGTATGGGAAGCTGCCAGGTCTTCATGGTTGACCTCCAAGTCGGTAAGCCCCGAACGTCCTAGCCAGCCGTTGCTCGTTCCAACGCGGTGGCGGCGCAACCCCATGAAAGTGTCACACCCGCGCCGCCGTGTCCGTAGTTGTGGATGCAGTACCCGCCGCCGGGCAGGGCCTCGACCTCGACGCGCACCGCCGGGCGGCCCGGCCGCAGCCCGACGGCGTGGCCGAGGACCTCCACGCCTTCCAAGGCCGGCTCCAGGGCGATGCACCGACGCAGGATGGACGCCGCGGTCTCCGGCTCCGGCCGCAAGTCGGACGATCCCTGTTGCGTCGTGCCGCCCAGCACCACATCGCGGCTGCGGGGCACCACGTAGGTCACCCCCTGCGGATGGTGGTCGTCGAGCAGGAAGCGTGTCAGTCCAGGGTTGGCCACCCGCACCACCTGCCCGCGGATGGGCGACAGCGTGGCGTCCCTGGCCAGCGCCCCGGCCCCTAGCCGGCGCAGTTCACCACCACCGGGCATATCGTCCGAGCCTCGTCCAGCGCGGCGATCCACCGCTGCTGGATCACCCCGCCGGCGCGTCGCAGCCGTGTGACCAGATACCCCAGGTACACCGGCATCTCGATGACCGGGACGGTGAACGCCACACCGTCGCCGTAGCCGGCAGGCAGCTCGGCCGGCGCGGCGCAGCGACCCGACCGCTGCCGCCCACCACGGATTTGGCAGCGGGCCCCGGGACCGTGGTCAAGCCGCTTACCCCGCCCCCGATCACCAGGGCCTCGCGCTCGCCGGCCGCCATGGCGGCAACCTACCGCCGTGACGTCCGCCAACCTACCGCCGCGACCTCGCGCAACGGCCTCCGCGAGCGCACGTCGTATGGTGCTCGGCGATGCTGCTGAGCGCCACACCCCTCACGCCGGCACAGGTCGTCGCCGTTGCCCGCCACGGCGCGCAGGTGGAGCTGGACGCCGGTGTCGGGGCCACGATGGCGCCCGGCCGGCAGATCGTGGCCGAGGCGCTGGCCTCCGGGCGGGTCGTGTACGGCGTGACCACCGGCTTCGGTGCGCTGGCCAACACGGTCGTGTTGCCCGAGCAGGCCGCCCAGCTGCAGCACTCGCTGGTGCGCAGCCACGCCGCCGGCGTCGGGCCGCTGGTCGACGACGAAGTAGTCCGGGCGATGACCGTGCTGCGCACGCGGACGCTGGCCACCGGCCATACCGGCGCCCGACCCGCGGTGGCCAGGGCCATGGTGGCCCTGCTCAACAGCGGCGTGCAGGTCGCCGTGCCAGAGCACGGCTCGCTGGGGGCGTCGGGCGACCTTGCGCCGATGGCCCACGTCGCGATGGCGTTGACGGGCGAGGGTTGGGTGCGCGGTCCCCACGGGCGCCCTGAACCAGCGGCCGCGACCCTGCGAGCCGCCGGCTTGCAGCCGCTGGTGTTCGTGGTCAAGGAGGGCCTGGCCCTGCTCAACGCCACCGAGGGCATGCTCGGCATGCTGGTTCTGGCCTGCGAGGACCTGCGCCGTCTGGCGCTGACCGCCGACGTCACCTGCGCGTTGAGCGTGGAGGGCTTGCTCGGCACCGACCGGCCCTTCGACGCCCGCCTGCAAGCGCTGCGTCCCCACCCTGGACAGGCGGCGTCGGCGGCCGTGCTCAGCGAACTGTTGGCGGGCAGCGCCATCCTGGCCAGCCACCGCCACAGCCGTCACGCCGTCCAGGACGCCTACAGCCTGCGTTGCGCGCCGCAGGTCCACGGGGCGGCGCGTGACACGCTGTCGTATGCCGAGACGGTCCGCGACCGTGAGCTCGCCGCTGCGGTCGACAACCCGGTGGTGCTCGAGGACGGTTCGGTGGAGTCGTGCGGCAACTTCCACGGTGAGCCGCTGGCCTTCGCGATGGACTTTCTGGCGCTGGCGGCCGCCGAGCTGGGCGCCATCAGCGAGCGGCGGACCGACCGGATGCTGGACCCCGCCCGCTCGCACGGCCTGCCACCCTTCCTCGCCCAGCAGGCCGGTCTGCACTCCGGCTTCATGCTGGCCCAGTACACCGCCGCGTCGCTGGTCGCCGAGAACCGCCGATTGGCGGCGCCGGCCAGCGCCGACTCCGTGCCGACCTCGGGCATGCAGGAGGACCACGTGTCGCTGGGCTGGTCGGCGGGACTGAAGCTGCGCAAGGTCATCGACAACCTGACGGCGATCCTCGGCATCGAGGCCCTGGTGGCCGCCGCCGCGGTCGAGCACCGCGCCCCGGACGCTCCGGCGACTCGCACGGGTGCCGTCGTCTCGGCGCTGCGCGAGCGGGTGCCGGCGATGCCGGCCGACCGCTTCCTGGCCGCCGACATCGCCACCGTCCGCGACCTGGTCGCCGCCGGGACGCTGGTGCGTGCGGCGGGTCTGGACGACTCGGCGCCCGATCATGCGGTTCGTGACGCGTTTCGTGGACGCTCACCGGACACTGGGTCCGGTTAGCGTCCACAAACCGACAACCAAGCTCAGGGGAGGTGGAGGCATGAGCGACTCGCTGGAGTGCCGCGGCTGGCTGCAGGAGGCGGCGCTGCGCTGCCTGCGCAACAACCTGCACCCTGACGTCGCCGAGCGCCCCGACGACCTCGTCGTCTACGGCGGCAGCGGCAAGGCCGCACGGGACCAGCGCAGCTTGGCGGTGATCGAGGCGACGCTGCGCGACCTCGGCGACGACGAGACGTTACTGGTGCAGTCCGGCAAGCCGGTCGGGCGCTTCCGCACGTTCCCGCATGCGCCCCGCGTGCTGATCGCCAACAGCCTGCTGGTGCCCGACTGGGCCTCGTGGGACGACTTCTGGGCGCTGGAAGCGGCGGGCCTGACGATGTACGGGCAGATGACGGCCGGTTCGTGGATCTACATCGGCACGCAGGGGATCCTGCAGGGCACGTTCCAGACGTTCTCGGCCCTGGCCGAGCAGCGCTACGGCGGTGACCTGCGCGGCAAGATGGTGCTGACCGCCGGGCTGGGCGGGATGGGCGGCGCCCAGCCGCTAGCCGTCACGATGAACGGCGGGGTGGCGCTGTGCGTTGAGGTCGACCCGGCCCGGGCGCAGCGGCGGGTGGAGACCCGTTACCTCGACGAGATCGCCGACTCCCTCGACGACGGGCTGCTGCGCGCGCACCGCGCCGCCAAAGCTGGACAGGCGCGCTCGATCGCCGTGGTCGCCAACGCCGCCGACGCCTTCCCGCGGCTGCTGGCGCAGGGTGTGGCGATCGACGTGGTCACCGATCAGACCTCAGCGCACGACCCGCTCAACGGCTACGTGCCCGCGGGGTTGGATCTGGACGAGGCCGCGCTGCTGCGGCGGGACAAGCCCAGCGAGTACGTCGAGCGCGCGCGGGCGTCGATGGCCCGCCACTGCGAGGCGATGGTCGGGTTCCAGCGAGCCGGTGCCGAGGTCTTCGACTACGGCAACAACCTGCGCGGCGAGGCACGGCTCGGCGGCTTCGCTGAGGCGTTCTCGTACCCGGGATTCGTTCCCGCGTACATCCGTCCGCTGTTCTGCGAGGGCAAGGGGCCGTTCCGCTGGGTGGCGCTGTCCGGCGATCCCGCCGACATCGCCGCCACCGACGCCGCGCTGCTGGCCGCCTTCGCCGACGACGAGACACTGCAGCGCTGGCTGCCGTTGGCCCAGGAACGAGTGGCCTTCCAGGGGCTGCCCGCGCGCATCTGCTGGCTGGGCTACGGCGAGCGGGCGAGGGCCGGGGCGCTGTTCAACGACCTGGTGGCCAGCGGCGAGGTCAAAGCGCCGATCGTGATCGGGCGCGACCACCTCGATTCGGGGTCGGTCGCGTCGCCGTACCGCGAAACCGAGTCGATGGCGGACGGCAGTGACGCCATCGCGGACTGGCCGATCCTCAACGCGCTGCTCAACGTCGCCTCGGGCGCCGCTTGGGTTGCTGTCCACCACGGCGGCGGTGTCGGGATGGGCAAGTCCATCCACGCCGGCGCGCAGGTCGTCGCCGACGGCAGCGCCGACGCCGCTGAGCGCCTCGACCGCGTGCTGACCAATGACCCGGGCACGGGGGTGATGCGCCACGCCGACGCCGGCTACGACCGCGCCGTGCAGGTCGCCGAGCAGCGGGGCGTGCGGCTGCCGATGCTGGAGGAGACCTGACCACCAGCCGGCCCGCAGGATGCGACCATGGCGCGTGACCGGACAAGGCCTGCCTCCACTCGACGTCGACGAATTCGAGCGCTGGTCGGCGAGCGCTGAGCAGGCCCTTGGCGCCGTCGCCGACCTGGCTGGGCTCGGCCACCACGGGCTCGCGTGCTTCCAGGCCGAGCAGGCGGCGCAGCTGAGCGTGAAGGCCCTGCATGATGCATGTGGTAGTTGCTGCCATCCGAAGCGCTTGGGAGCAGCTGCACGCAGTAGAAGGGGAGGAGGGTGGCAGTGCGCGTTGACGCCGCGGCTGTGCTGGCGCGACGCCGGCGCGAGCGCGAGGAACTACTGGGTACGGCTCGCCAGTACGCCGCCAGGCTTTCGCCGGCGCTGCGAGTACGTGGCGTGTGCGTCTTCGGCTCGGTAGCGCGGGGCGACTTGAACCTGGTGGAGTGACATCGACGTCCTGGTCGTCGCGGAGTCGCTGCCGCCTAACCCGTTGCAACGACTTGAGGCACTCGGGGACCCGCTCCCGCTGGTGCAGCCGGTCGCCTGGACGCCGGCGGAGTTCACCCAACGCCTCGGCAAGCGCGACCCGATCGTCGTCGAGGTGCTTGTGCACGGAGTTTGGCTGGTCGGCTCCGCCGAGGTGGTTGCTGTCGACAACGCGCCGACGTGACCTCTGGCGGGCCGAGCAGCTGGGACAATGGGCCCCGGAGGTGGTGTGGGCAGTGGTACCGCTCGACGAGACGGAGTACGACCGGTGGTGGCGCAGCGCCGAGTCGTCGCTGCTGATGGCCCGCCTGGGGGCCGAACACGATCAGCATCACCATGCCTGCCTCCACGCCGAGCAAGCGGCGCAGCAGGCGGTCAAGGGACTGCTGTTCGCCGTCGGTGCCGGAAGTCGAGCACGGGGCCACAACCTGTCCGCGGTGGGGGCGGCCGCCGCCGAAGCGGCGGGTACGGCCCTGCTCGACCCGGTGCGAGAGGCGCTCGTGCGGCTGGCTCGCCACTACCTGCCGTCACGCTATCCCGACGCCTTGCCAGGCGGCGCTCCGGTGGACCAGTTCACGACCGCCGACTCGGCCGTAGCCATCAGCGACGCCGAGTGCGTGGCAGGGTTCGTCAGCGGTGCGTGGCAAGCGCTGCAGGACGCGGCCGCGGAGCGGAGCGACGATGAACGGGAACGACCGTGAATGTCAGAGAGGTCATCGCGCGAAGGCACGCGGAGCGTGCGGCCCTGATCGCCCGTGCGCAGCGGTTTGCCGACGCGCTCGACCCGGCGTTGGGGGTCCGCGCCGTGGTCGTGTTCGGGTCCGTCGCCAGGGGTGACTTCAACGACCACAGCGACATCGACGTGCTGGTCGTCGCCGAGCACCTCCCGCCACGACCTCTGGACCGGTACGCGGCCCTCGGCGAGGCGCCCGACCCGATCCAGGCCGTGGCGTGGACGCCGCGGGAGTGGTTGGGCGAGGTCGAGCGCGGCAACCCGGTCGCCACCGAGGCAGGAGAACATGGCGTCTGGCTGCTCGGGGCGCCCGCAGTGCTCGACGACCGAAGGAGGCCGTGATGGAACCCTGGTCCACGCCGCTGCGCGGGCGACTTGACGAGGTCGAGATCGACTCCGCGTTGCTGGCCGACAACCCACTGAGCGACCCGGGCCGCCGGCCCCTGTGGATCTACACGCCGCCCAGCTACGACGACACCGAGCGGCGCTACCCCAGCATCTACCTGATCCAGGGCATGACCGGGCAGATCGACATGTGGCGCAACCGCTCGGCCTTCCGGCCCACCGTCGTCGAGCTGATCGACGCCGTGTTCGCCGACGACGGTGCGCCACCATGTGTGGTCGTGTTCGTCGACTGCTGGACGTCGTACGGCGGCAGCCAGTTCCTCGACTCGCCGGGCACCGGTCGCTATCACAGTTACCTGTGCGAGGAGGTCGTGTCGCACGTCGACGCGAACTACGCGACCCTGATCGCCGCCAAGCACCGAGGGATCGCGGGCAAGTCCAGCGGCGGCTACGGCGCGATGGTGACGCCCATGCTGCGTCCTGACCTGTTCGGCGGGCTGGCGACGCACGCCGGCGACGCGTTGTTCGAGGTCTGCTACCAGCCAGAGTTCGCCGAGTGCGCCCGCGCGTTGCGCGACCACTACGACGGCTCCTACGACCGTTTCTGGCAGGACTTCCGCAGCCGGCCCGCCATGAGCAAGAACCATGACGGGGCGCTGATCAACGAATGGGCGATGGCGGCCTGTTACTCGACCGACGATGACGGCACCGTGCGCCTGCCGTTCGACCCCCAGACCGGCCAGCTGGTTCCCGACGTGTGGCAGCGCTGGCTGGCGTGGGACCCGGTCCGGATGGTGCCCGGCCACGCCGACGCGCTGCGCGGCCTCAAGGCGGTCTGGATCGACGCCGGCACCCGCGACGAGTACTTCCTCGACCTCGGTGCACAGGCCTTCCGCCGCGCCCTGGCCGACGTGGGGGTGACCGACGTGGCGTTCGAGCTGTTCGACGCTACTCACGGCGCCATCGAGTACCGCTACCCCCTGGCGGTGCGCTACCTCGCCGAACGTCTGTCAACGTGAGCGTGCCCGACCGCCCGGTGATCGGCGTGCTGCGCCCCGGCGAGATGGGCGCGGCGGTCGCCGGCTGCGTGTTGCCCGCCGCCGACCGGGTGCTGTGGGCGTCGCAGGGGCGCAGCGCCGCTACGCGGCGCCGGGCCGAGGCCGCTGGCCTGACCGATGCGGGCAACCTGGCCGCGATGTGCCGGAGCGCCGAGATCCTGCTGTCGGTCTGCCCGCCCGACGCCGCGGTGGAGGTGACCACCGCGGTTGCCGGTCACGGCTTCGACGGCCTGTACCTCGACGCCAACGCCGTCGCCCCGGCGACCGCCCGCCACGCCGCCGAGGTCGTCGAGGCGGCCGGCGCGCGGTTCGTGGACGGCGGCATCATCGGCTCCGTGCCGAGGGTCGCCGGGCGCACCCGCCTGTACCTGTCGGGTCCCGGCAGCGACGCCGCCGCCGCGCTGTTCGAAGGGTCCGTGCTGGAAGCTGTCGTGCTGCACGAGGACTCCGCCCCTCGCCCCGTCGGGGCCGCCTCGGCGCTGAAGATGACCTACGCCGCCTACACCAAGGGGCGGGCCGCGCTCTTGCTGGCCATCCGCGCTGCCGCCGTGGCCGAGGGCGTCGACGCCGACCTGGTGGCCGAGTGGCGGCGGTCGGGGTCGACCCTGACACAGCTGGCTGACGACTGCGACGCCGTCGCCGCCCGCGGCGCACCGAAGGCCTGGCGGTGGTCAGGGGAGATGCTGGAGATCGCCGCGACCCTGGAGGCGGCGGGCCTGCCCGGTGGCTTCCATCAGGCAGCCGCCGACGTCTACCAGCGTTTGAGGGGTCTGCGGGATGCCCAGGGTGCGTCACTCGACGAGGTGGTCGAGGCCCTGCGCGGAGGTGACGTATGCTAGCATGTATGGCATGAAGCGGACGACCGTCTACCTGCCCGAGGACCTGAAGGCGTCACTGGAGCGTATCGCCGCGGCGGAGCGGCGGTCGGAGGCTGAACTGATTCGCGAAGCCCTCAGTGAGGCCCTCGAGCGCCGCACTCCGCCTCGGCCGCAGATTCCCCTCCTCGAGACCGGGTTCGGTGACCCAACCGTGGCGGAGCGTGTCGACGACTTCCTGAACGAGGGCTTCGGTGGACGGTGATCCTTCTGGACACCAGCGGTCTGGTTGCCGCTCTGGTGCCAGACCAGCGGGATCATGTGGCCTGTGCGTCCGTGCTCCGCCGCGCAGAGCAGCCGGGCGTCCTGTCGCCGTTCGTTCTCGCAGAGGTTGACTACCTGATGGGCCGATTCGCCGGTGTCGACGCGCAGCTGTCGTTGTACGGCGAGGTCAGTAGGGGCGCGTACCGGCTGGCTCCCTTCTCCGCACCCGACGTTGCGCACGCCGGTCGCGTCGTCGGGCGCTTCCGTGACCTGCGGGTCGGTCTGGCCGACGCCTCGCTGGTCGTGCTGGCGGAACGTGAGGGGATCGGCGAGGTGTTGACCTTGGACGAGCGGCACTTTCGCACGCTGCCTGGACCGGCTGGTCGGCCCTTTCGGCTGCTGCCAAGCGACGCGTGACGAGCGTGCGGCGGGGATGACCGCAAGTCTGGCCGTCACGGGCATCGGGCTGCTCGTCACCAATCGGCGGGAGCTGGGTGAGGGGCTGCTGGGCACGATCCGCGACGCGGCGCTGGTCATCCACGACGGGCGCGTCGCCTGGGTCGGCGAGCAACGGGCGCTACCCGAGGCCGCCGGCGATCGGCGCCTGGACGCGGCCGGCGCCTGCGTGCTGCCCGGCTTCGTCGATGCGCATACCCACCTGGTCTTCGCCGGGGACCGCGCCGGCGAGTTCGCCGCCCGGCTGTCGGGCCAGCCGTACGCCGCCGGTGGCATCCGCACCACCGTCGCGGCGACCCGCGCGGCCTCGGATGCCGCGCTCCTCGACGGCGCCCGCCGCCGCGCCGCCGCCGCGCTGCGAACCGGGAGCACCACGATGGAGGTCAAGTCCGGCTACGGCCTGACCGTTGCGGACGAGATCCGGTGCCTGCGGACCGCCGCCGCGATCGGCGACGACCCCGCGCTGCCGGCCGTGGTGGCGACCTTCCTGGGCGCTCACGTCGTGCCCCCCGAGCATGTCGGCGACCCCGACGCCTACGTCGACCTGATTCGCGGGCCGATGCTGGACGCGTGTGCCCCGCTAGCCGACGGCTGTGACGCCTTTTGCGAGCAGGGCGCCTTCGACGTCGATGCCAGCCGCGCGGTGCTGACCGCCGGGGCTGCGCGCGGCTTGACGGTGCGGGTGCATGCCAACCAGCTGGGCCCAGGTCCAGGTGCCCAGCTGGCCGCCGAGCTGAGCGCCGCCTCGGCCGACCACCTGACCCACCTGACCGCTGACGACATCGGCGCCCTGGCGGCCGCCGGTGTGGTCGCGACGCTGCTGCCGCTGGCTGAGCTGTCCACCCACTCGCCGGCGGCACCCGCCCGCCGCCTGCTCGACGCCGGCGTCACCGTCGCGCTGGCCACCGACTGCAACCCGGGCACCAGCTACACCACGAGCATGCCGCTGATCGTGGCGTTGGGCTGCCTGCACCTGGGCCTGACCCCCGACGAGGCGGTGCACGCCGCGACCGCGGGTGGCGCCGCCGCGCTGCGTCTGGACGGCGCCGGGCACCTCGGAGTCGGCGCCCGCGGCGACCTGCTGGTTCTCGCCGCTGACAGCGCCACCCACCTTGCCTACCGTCCCGGCATGGACCTGGTGGACACGGTGGTGCTCGGTGGCCGCGTGGTGTACTCGCGGCGATGACCCCCGACGATCCGGAGTGGCCGCGCGCCTCGGCGTGGCTGGCCGCACGGTCGGATCCCGCCGCCCTGGCCGTGCTCGGGATCCCGCTGTCGCGCACCTCCCTGTCACCGTCGGCGGCGCACACCACGCCCGGCGCCGTGCGGGCGGCGCTGCGCCGCTTCTCCACCTACCACGCCGGCTGCGGGCGCGACCTGCGTGATCTGGCGGTCGCCGATCATGGCGACGTCGACGTCAGCGGGCGGCAGCCCACCGAGGCGCTGGCGGCGGTTGCCGCCGCCGTGGCGGCGCTGCCGGCGACCATCCCGCTGGTGCTCCTCGGCGGCGACAACGCCCTCACGCGCCCCGCGCTGCGAGCCCGGGCGCACGACCTGGAACGCGCGGGCCTCCTGACCCTGGACGCCCACCACGACGTGCGGGGGCTGCACGCGGGACCCACCAACGGCAACCCGGTGCGGGGCCTGATCGCCGACGGCCTTGATGGGGCCAACGTCGTGCAGGTCGGGATCGGCGCCTTCAGCAACGCCCCCGCACACCGTCGCTGGGCCGACGAGCGGGGCATCACCAGCGTGACGGTCGCCGAGGCCCGAGCGGAAGGCGTCGGGGCCTGCGTCAGGCGCCACCTCGACGCGCTGGCGCAGCGTTGCGACACGCTCTACGTCGACCTCGACGTCGACGTCCTCGACGCGGCCTTCGCCCCCGGTTGTCCCGGGGCGCGCCCCGGGGGGCTGCTGCCCGGCGAGCTGCACGACGCCGCCTTCACCGCAGGCGCCCATCCGGCCGTGGCCACGATCGACGTCGTCGAGGTCGACGCGGCTGCGGACCCGACCGGCCTCACCGTTGACAACGCCGCGCTGTGCCTGCTGCACGCCGCAGCCGGGCTGCTAACCAGGATTACCGCCCTTCGGACCGTAAGTGTGGAAGAGTTGCGTTCCACCGCCGTCTCACCGTCGAGTAGCGCGTGACCAGGTCGACAACCGCAGCGCCCGGTGCCGTCTCCCGGCACAACGAAGAAGCCTTGACGCCACTGCTGACACGGATCGACCAGCTGGTGGCGGAGGGCCGCGCCCCGCTGGTTTCCCAACTCGCCCGCGCCACCTATCGCCGCGCTCCCGCTGAGCGGCTCGCCGAGTTGGACGTCGAGGATGCCGCCGCGATGCTGGTGGACGCCTTCGCCTTCATGGACCAGCGGCAGCCGGGCACGCTCGCGCTGCGCGTGTTCGACCCGCAACCCGAACGCGATGGTTGGGGAGCCGACGGGACCGTCGTGGAGGCCAACGTCGAAGACGGCCCCTTCCTGCTGACCACGGTCACCGAGGAACTGAGCCGCGTCGGCCTGGACGTCGACGAGGTCGTGCACCCCGTCGTGGGTGTCCTGCGCTCAGACGACGGGCAGATCACCGCGGTCCTGCCCGCGCGCCAGGCTGAGACCCGCGAGTCCTGGATCCACCTTGAGCTGCTCCGGCGGCTGCCGGAGCCCGAACGGCTACGCCTCACCGAGCAGCTGAGCGCCGTCCTGGACGACGCCCGCCTCGCCACGCGCGACTTTGGCGCCATGCGCCGGCAGATCGAGGAGGTCAGCTTCCAGACCCGCGCCAGCGCGGGAGCCCGTTACCCCATCGACGAGGTCGACGAGACAATCTCGCTGCTCAACTGGCTGCTCGACGACCACTTCATCCTGCTCGGCTACCGCGAGTACGACATCGTTGCGACCGACCAGGGACGCACCGTGCAGGTCCACTCCGGGTCGGGGTTAGGCATCCTCGCCGACGAGACAACCTCCAGCTGGGCAAAGCCGGTGCCTCTTGACGAGGTGGCCGAGCCGCTGAAGGGCAGGATCGAGGGCGGCGACCTGCTGGTCGTCGCGCGCACGAACCGGGTCAGCCGCGTCCAGCGCCAGACCCGGATGATGTACGTCGGCGTCAAGAAGGTCGGCGGCGACGGCAAGGTCCACGGCGAATGCCGGCTGCTCGGGCTCTTCGCGCAAAAGGCCTACGCCGAGCCCGCCAGCACGATCCCGGTGCTGCGCCGCAAGCTGCGCAGGATCCTGGAAGCCGAGGACGTCGTCGACCACTCCCACGACGAGCGCAGCCTGCGCGTGCTGTTCGAGGCGATCCCCAAACACGAGCTGTTCGCCGCCGACACCGAAGACCTGCGCCGGACCCTCGTCGACCTGCTCGAGGCCCAGCGCGGTCAGGACGTGCGACTGCTGCTGCGCGAGTCCGAGGACGGCCGCAGTGTCTCGGCGCTGGTGGCGGTCCCCCGGGAGCGGTTCAACGCCGTCATCCGCAAGCGCATCCAGCAGCTGCTCGTCGCGGAGTTCGGCGCGGCCGCCGTCGACTACCAGCTCACCATGACCGAACGGGACCGAGCGCTGCTGCACTTCGTGCTGCACGCCGGTGACGACGACTTGAGCCGGGTGGGAGCCGAAGAGCTCGAGCGGTCGGTCAACGCACTGACGCGCACGTGGACCGACGACCTGCTGGTGGAACTGGTCGGCGCGCACGGTGAGGCCGAAGGGCAGCGCCTGGCGCGGCTGTACGGCGGGCGCTTCCCCGCGGGCTACGCCGAGACCACCACGGTGCAGACGGCATTGCGTGACATCGCCCAGCTGGAGCTGCTGTGCGCCGACACCGGGCCCGACTGCAGCGACGTGGTGATGGCCCTGCGTCCGGACAGCGACCCGAGCATCGAGCTGGTGCGCTTCAACCTGTACAAGCTCGGCCCCGCGGTGCCGCTGTCGTCGTTCATGCCCATCCTGGAAAGCCTCGGCCTCAACGTCATTGAGGAGATCCCCTACGGCTTCGGCGGGGCGGAGAACGGGGAGCCGGAGCTGCACATCCAGGACTTTGGGGTCCGCGGTGTCGACGTTGCCCTCGACGTCGAGCGCGACGGACCCCGACTGGCCGCCGCCGCCCTGGCGATCTGGCAGGGGCGTGCCGAGGCCGACCGCCTCAACCGGTTGGTGTCGGGTGCCGGGCTGGCATGGGACGACGTGGCGGTGCTGCGCACCTACCGGCGTTATCGCCGGCAGGTGGGGACCACCTTCACCGAGGCCTACCTTGATCAGGCGCTGGTCGACCACCCCGACGTGGCCCGCGCTCTCGTGACGCTGTTCGACACCCGCTTCGACCCCGAACGGGCAGCCACGCCCGAACAAGTCGAGGCCGCCCGCACGGCGGTGCTGCGCGCCTGCGACGTCGTCGCGCGCCTTGACACCGACCGCATCCTGCGCGGCTACCTCGGTCTCATCGATGCCACGCTGCGCACGAACCGCTGGGTGGTGCGCGACGGTGTGCCGCCGCTGCACCTGTCGCTGAAGTTCGACAGCGGCGCGGTCCCCGAGATGCCCAAGCCCGTGCCCTACCGGGAGATATTCGTCTGCTCGCCCCACATGGAGGGTGTCCACCTTCGCGGCGGGCCGGTGGCGCGGGGTGGGCTGCGCTGGTCGGACCGTCAGGAGGACTACCGCACCGAGGTGCTGGGCCTGATGAAGGCGCAGATGGTCAAGAACGCCGTGATCGTGCCAACGGGTTCCAAGGGTGGCTTCGTGCTGAAGCGGCCGATTCAGAGCCCCGCGGCGCAAGCGGCTCGCCCCGACGCCGAGGCGGTGCGCAAGGCCGTGCGCACCCAGTACGAGGTTTTCATCCGCGGGCTGCTGGACATCACCGACAACGTGGTAGTGCGCGCCGCCGACGGCGCCAGCGACGTGGTGGCACCCGAGCGGGTGCGGTGCGCCGATGGCGACGATCCGTATCTGGTCGTGGCCGCCGACCGCGGCACCGCCACGTTCTCCGACCTCGCCAACGCCGTCAGCGCCGAGTACGGTTTCTGGCTCGGCGATGCCTTCGCCTCCGGCGGCAGCAGCGGCTACGACCACAAGGCCATGGGCATCACGGCTCGCGGCGCGTGGGTGGCGGTGCAGCGCCACTTCCGCGAACTCGACGTCGATGTGCAATCCGAGCCCATCACCGTGGTCGGCATCGGTGACATGTCCGGCGACGTGTTCGGCAACGGGGTGTTACGTAGCCAGCAGCTGCGCCTGGTGGCCGCCTTCGATCACCGCGACATCTTCATCGATCCCGACCCGGACCCCTCGGTGTCCTTCATGGAGCGCCGTCGCCTGTACCAGCTGCCGACCTCGTCGTGGCAGGATTACGACCGCGCGCTGGTCAGCACCGGCGGGGGTGTGTGGCCCCGTTCGGTCAAACAGATCGCCCTGTCCGAGCAGGTCCGTTCGCTGCTGCGGGTGCGGGCGGACACCTTGAGCCCGCCCGAGCTGATCGTGGCCATCCTGCGGACTCCGGTCGACCTGTTGTTCGCGGGCGGCATCGGCACCTTCGTGCGGGCCACCGATGAGCGCGACGGCGAGGTCGGTGACCGGGCCAACGACGCGATCCGCATCGACGCCGCGCAGGTGGGCGCCAGGGTCGTCGGGGAGGGCGGCAACCTGGCCTTCACCCAGCGAGCCCGTATCCAGTACGCGCGGCGGGGTGGGCGGATCAACACCGACGCGATCGACAACGCGGCGGGGGTCGACACCTCCGACCATGAGGTGAACCTCAAGATCCTGCTGGCGCTCGCCGCCGCCGACGACTCGCTGTCGGGTCAGGCTCGCGACGAGCTGCTGGAGACCATGACCGACGAGGTCGCCGATCAGGTGCTGCGCGATGTGTACCTGCAGACCGGCGCCATCACCCAGGAGCTTGCCTCCAGCTCGGCCACCCTTGAGGGCTACGAGCTGCTGATGAACGATCTGGCGGCGCTGGATCGCGAGGTCGAGGTGCTGCCGTCGACCGCCGAGGTGCAGCGCCGCGCCGACATCGGTGCCGGCCTCACCCGTCCGGAGCTGGCCGTGCTGCTCGCCTACGCCAAGGTGGACCTCGCCACCCGCCTGCTCGACGGGCGCGTGCCCGATCAGGCCTACATGGGCGGGGTACTGCGCGGCTACTTCCCGCAGCCGGCGGCCGAGCGCTTCGGCGATCGGGTCGACCAGCACCGCCTGCGCCGTGAGCTGATCGCCACGGCGGTCGCTAATGACGTGGTCAACCGCATGGGGATCACCTACGTCCACCGCACGGCCTCCGAGCTCGGCTGCGCCCACGACGAGGTCACCGCCGCCTACTGGACCGCTCGCGAGGTCAGCGAGGCCGACGCCAGCTGGCGAGCCATCGAGGCGCTGGACGCGCGCTGCGACCCGGCGTTGCAGATGGAACTGAAGAGTGAAGTCGACCAGCTGGTGGACGCCTTCGTGCGCAGCTACCTGCGCCACGAGACGATCGACATCGGCGAGGCGGTCGACCGCGACCGGTCGGCCTTTCACGAGCTGGAGAAGGCGGTCGCCGAGGGGGCGTTCGCCCGCAGCCGAGGCGAACGCCGCAGTCGCGCCGCGCGCTACGCCGACCTCGGGCTGGACGTGGAGCTTGCCGAGGCCATCGCGGGTCTGGGTGACCTGTCATCGGTGCCCGACGTCGCCGCGGTCGCCCGGTCCAGTCGCCAGCCGGTGCGCCACGTGGCCGACGTCTTCTTCCTGCTGACCGAGGCATTGCCGCTCGACGTGCTCGGCTCGGCACTGGCGGCCATCGACCCGCAGGGCAACTGGGAGCGCTGGCAGCACCGCGGCCTGCTCGATGACCTGCGCGAGCTGCGCCGCGACGCCGCGGCCCGCAGCATCGCCGGCCATCCCGACGCGGTCGCCGAGGAGGTCGTGGACCGCTACCTGGCCGAGCGGCAGGCGCCGCTGCAGCGCGCCGTCGCCGTCACCGGTGCGCTGGCGCGCGAGTCCGACAGCCCGCTAGCGGCGGTGTCGGTCGCGGTCCGCGCCCTGCGGGAGGCCGTGACCGGCTGACCGGCCCGGCCGCCCTGCGGGGGCCGTGACCGGCTAACCGGCCACGGCCTGTATTGCGGGTGCGCCTTACGCCGCTTGCTGCAGCACCGCTTCGATCTCCAGTTCGATGTTCAGCGTCTTGCTGACCATGACGCCGCCGGCCTCCAGCGCCTGGTTCCAGGTCATGCCGAACGACTCGCGATCCAGCGGGGTGGTGGCGGAAAAGGCCGCTCGCGTGTTGCCCCACGGGTCCGAAAGCTGCCCGAGGTATTCGACGTCGAGGGTCACGGCATTGGTGACGTCGCGGATCGTGAGGTCACCGCGAACCTTCCAGTCGTCGCCGTCGCGGTCGACCTGCGTGCTGACGAACGTCAAGGTCGGGAAGCGCTCGACGTCGAGGAAGTCGCCGGAGCGCAGATGGCCGTCGCGCTGCGCGTCGCGGGTGTCGACGCTGGTGGCGTCGATCTCCACCTCGACACGTGACTGCGCCACGTCGTCGGCCACGACGATGGTGCCGCTGAAGACGCCGAAACGGCCACGGACCTTGCTGACCATCAGGTGGCGGGCGACCGCTTCCACCGACGAGTGCGACGGGTCGATCTGGTAGTTGCCTGGTGCCGGGACGGTGCTGCCGGCGACAGCGCGGTCGGATGCTGCTGTGGTGGTGTCCAAGGGATGTCTCCTGCTCGAGAAGCGGAACTCACCCCTGTCCTAATGATTGAACACGCAACGATATTCCCGAGTCAGCCGCGTTCTGTCATCGGGACGTACGCGCGCTCCGTGGCGCCGGTGTAGATCTGGCGCGGGCGCCCGATGAGGGCACGGGATTCGGGGTCGTCCCACATCTCCTTCCACTGAGCGATCCAGCCGGGCAGGCGACCCAGCGCGAACACCACCGTGAACATATCAAGCGGCAGGCCCATCGCCCGGTAGATCAGCCCCGAGTAGAAGTCGACGTTGGGATACAGCTTGCGCTCCACGAAGTACTCGTCGTGCAGCGCGACCTCCTCCAACTCGCGGGCGATCTCGAACAGCGCGTCGCCGCCGACCAGCTTGCCGATGACCTTGTCCGCCGCCTCCTTGATAATCCGGGCCCTCGGGTCGTAGTTCTTGTACACACGGTGGCCGAAGCCGGGCAGGCGGAACGGGTCGTTGCGGTCCTTGGCCCGCTGGACGAAGGACGCGGTGTCGTGGTCGGAGTCGCGGATCTGCAGCAGCGTCTCCACGACGTCCTGGTTCGCCCCGCCGTGGCGCCGGCCCCACAGGGCGGCGATGCCGGCGGCGATCGCGGCGTAGATGTTGACGCCCGACGAGCCGACCAGCCGCACCGTCGAGGCCGAGCAGTTCTGCTCGTGGTCGGCGTGCAGGATCAGCAGCAGGTCCAGTGCCTGGGCGATGTCGTCGTCGATCTCGAACGGCTCGGCTGGCACCGCGAACATCATGTTGAGGAAGTTCTCGGTGAAGCCAAGCGTGTTCTGCGGATAGACGTAGGGCTGGCCGATCGACTTCTTGTACGCGGCGGCGGCGACCGTGGGGAGCTTGGCCATCAACCGGTAGATGGAGACCTCGACGTCGTCGGCGTCCGTCGGGTCGTAGTGGTCCTGATAGAAGGTCGACATCGCCGCCGTCGCCGCGGACATGATGGCCATGGGATGGGCGTCGCGCGGGAAGGCGTCGAACAGCGGCCGCATGTCCTCGCGCAGCAGCGTGTGATGGGTGATCTGGGACTGGAACGCGCCGAGCTGGTCGGCGGTGGGCAACTCCCCGTGGATCAACAGGTAGGAGGTCTCGGTGAAATCCGACTGGTCGGCCAGCTGCTGGATCGGGTATCCGCGGTAGCGCAGGATGCCTTCCTCGCCGTCGATGAAGGTGATGGCGCTGCGGACCGAACCCGTGTTGACGTAGCCGGGGTCGTAGGTGATCAGGCCTGTCTTCACGCGCAACTTACCGATGTCGATGGCGCGCTCGTGTTCCGTGCCCTCCAACAGAGCCGTCTCGAACGTCTCGCCGTCGTACTCGATCCGTGCCTGGTCGCTCATCGTGGTGTCCTTGGATGCGAACGAGGCCGCGTGCCGACCTGCTGAGCAGGCAGCCTACCCATCCCCATCCGTCAATCTGGGCTTGTCCTACGGCTTCGCTACTTGAGGACTCATCGTATGGGCCTACGAGGGGACGGTGAACTCGCCGTTCATGGTGGCCTCGTGACCGGGGACGTTGCAGTGGTAGCGGTAGGTGCCTGGCCGCAGCCGCACGTCGGCGGACTGCGTCTCGCCGGGCGCGGCCTCCACGACGGGCTGGTCGGGGTCGAGGTCGTCGATGGTGACGTTGTGCGGGCTGAGGCCGTCGTTGACCAACTCGATAGTGGTGCGGCCCGCCGGCAGCTCCTCCGGTGCGGACTCGAACTCGATGTCGACGGCGACGAAGGCGTTGCCGGCCGACTCGCCGGTGGCCCCTTCGCCGCCTTCGCCGGCCGCCGCCTCTTCCTCGGCGTGGAGCTCACGCATGCCGGCGGCGCCGGCCAGGGTGCCGGCGGCCAGGACCGCGACGCAGGCGACGGTCACGCCGACCGCCAGGGCGCGCGAGGTGATGATCGGCTTGGCGGCAACCAGCGCGGCCACCACCAGGATGTAGGCCGCCACGGCCAGCGCGATGGTCGTCGCCGCCGCCTCGGGCACGGCCAGCAGGATTCTGGACAGCGCGAAGGCGAAGCCGATGAACCCCACCATCACCGCCAGGGGCATCACGATCGGCAGGAAGACCCGCTGTCGGAAGTCGTCGTTCATAGATCACTCATGTTGAGGTCTTCACCTGTTCCAAGTCCTGCTCCAGGTCGCGCCAGTACAGCACGTCGGGACCGCCGTGCTCCTCTTCGGAGCTCCAGCGGAACCACAGCGCGCCGATCACGATCCAGATGAAGAAGCCGCCGCCGATCTTCATCAGCAACCCGGCGACCTGCTGATCGGTCAGCGGATCGATCCCCAAGGCGGCCGGGCCCTGGGCATAGCTGCGGTACAGCAGTCCCTGACCGAAGGTCAGAAACGACGCCGGCACTGTGGGCACGATCGACTGGCCGAACAGGTAGGCCATCCGTGCGGGATAGGAGAAGTGCGGGAACTCCGGAAGGGGGCTGAGCACGGGCCACCACATCAGCAGTGACACCGCGATCCAGACGGCGTGGACACCGACGTGAAAGGCGTCGTTGCTGACCGACAGGTCGACCAGTGGCGGGAAGTGGTAGCCGGCCACCCAGGCGTTGAAGATCAGCAGCGCCGGCAGCGGCTTGGTCAGCGCCCGCCAGACCGCCGCGACCGGACGTGGGTGCAGCAGCCGGCGCAGCAGCCACGACGGCGTGCCAAGGATCAGCAGCGGCGCAGCCACTAGCGAGTAGATCAGGTGCTGGCTCATGTGCACGCTGAACAGCGTGTCGGCCAGTTGGTGCATCGGCCAGTCCGAGGCCACCCAGATCGCGCCGACGCCACAGTAGAAGTACCAGCGCTGGCGGGTCGTGACGGGGGCACGGCCGGGCGCGTAGCGCGGGCCCCAGGCCGACAGGGCGTACAGGTAGGCGCCGAGCAGGACGACGACGAGCAACCACGCGTCGGCGTGGGGCTGCCAGCTCAAGTCGTGGCTCATGGACTCCATAGCTGCGCTAGAACCCGATCTGCGGGCCGAGGTAGAAGTTGGCGCCGACGATCCCGAACACCAGTAAGGCCAAGGCGACGCCGACGAAGAACAGCCGTCGGAACAGTTTGTGGTCGAAGCGCAGGTGCATGAACCACAGCACGACCAGCATGAACTTGAGGATCGTCAGGACAATCAAGGCCGGGATGCCGACCTGGGTGGAGAAACCGCGGTCGAAGCTCTCGAACAGGATGACCTCCAGCAGGGTCATCACGCCCAGGATGATGCCGATCTCGACGTACTGGCCGACACCCGGGTGGGTGTGCTCCTTGTCGTACTCGGTCTCTGCCACGAGGTTT